>LSQX01286052.1_pt3 | contig 19600 bp, 12 predicted proteins | sample 654561 | NCBI WGS metagenome assembly LSQX01 (sample SAMN04489861, study PRJNA283612) | anaerobic digester metagenome | isolation source: 4 biogas reactors fed with cattle manure at either 37C or 55C with and... | place: Denmark: Kongens Lyngby | collected 2014
ATGTGCTCCTTCCTTTTGCGCAATAGACGCAATTTATTTGATTTAAGGCATTGTATTACATTATAAAGGAAAAGGGCTTTTAATTATTCCTAAAAACCTGTTATAATAAGACGATTGTACATTTAGTGAAAAAATTTCCGGACCGAATATGTAAAAATTAACTAAATATTGGGAAAATAAAGGCGAGAGTTTAAAAATACAGCGCAAGCGGTATATTCCTACCGGTTACTTCTTTTTTGTGCTTTTATGCATGATTTTATATTTTTTAATCTTCATTGGAAGGTGAAAAGAATTAAATATGGAAAGCTATAAAAAAATGAAATACGGCTAACGATAATATCTAAGAAGGTTGAGGTGACTTAGTGCTAAAACTATTATTTGCAAAGTTCAAGGAATCCTTTTTTTCAGTAGTTCCGATTATTATTCTTGTACTGATCTTGAACTACACCATTGCGCCTATGCCGCCATGGAGTCTGGCTCTGTTTGTAATGAGCGCATTTATGATGATTCTGGGAATTACCTTTTTTAATTTAGGCGTGGACGTTTCCCTTATTCCAATCGGAGAATATGTGGGCTCCGCCATGATAAAAACCAAAAAACTTCCGTTAATAATCGCTTTAACGTTTGTAATAGGTGCCTTTATCAGTATGGCTGAGCCGGACTTGATCGTTCTCGCAGGGCAGATTAACGGGGTTCCGAACTCCGTAATCATCATAGCAGTTTCTATTGGTGCGGGGCTGGCTCTCGTGGGCGCCTTTTTGCGAATTTTGTTCCAACTGCCCCTTTCATATATACTTATCGGTTGCTATTCCATCGCATTTGCATTTTCCGCTTTTACAGGAAAGGACTTTTTATCCATTGCCTGGGAGGCCGGGGCTGTACTTACAGGTCCTATCGTGGTTCCTTTTGTCATGGCCCTTGGACTTGGCCTGTCCTTTATTCGTGGAGATAAAACAACTGAAGAGGACAGTTTTGGCCTGGTTTCTCTCTGCCTTATAGGTCCGATCATCACGGTGTTGATTCTTGGAATGTTCTATGAGCCGTCAGGGGGAAGCGTCATTTCCGTTCCAAACATAGGGTCCATGTCAGATCTCAATTTGCTGTTTAGAGGCAATTTACCTGAGTATTTCAAGCAGGTGGCTGTGGCCTTATTGCCCATTCTGCTTGTTTTCGCCATATTCCAAATTGTAAAGCTGAACCTGAGGAAGAGGACTATACTGCAGATCAGCTCCGGAACAGTGTATACGTATATCGGTCTCGTGCTGTTCCTGACCAGTGTAAACGTGGGATTCATGCCTGCGGGCTACCAGCTGGGTGTGGTGCTGGCGGAAAACAACAGTTCATGGGCATTGATTCCCGTCGGAATGGCAGTGGGATTTTTTGTGGTTACGGCAGAGCCGGCAGTCTTTGTTCTAAAAAGACAAGTAGAAGAAATAACTGCAGGAGCCATTTCAGCCAAAGCCATGGGTATAGGATTGTCTGTTGGCGTTGCAATATCCGTAGGTTTAGCTATGGTTCGCGTTGTAACAGGGTTATCTATCCTTTATTTCGTCATCCCCGGATATGTGTTTGCCCTCGTTCTGACCTTTATCATACCACATTTATTTACTTCCATAGCATTTGACTCAGGAGCAGTAGCCTCCGGACCCTTGGCGGCCACCTTCATGCTTCCTTTGGCCATAGGTGCGTGTGATGCATTGGGAGGCAACATTTATATCAGCGCCTTCGGCATCGTTGCCCTTGTTGCTATGATGCCGGTGATTACGATTCAATTATTCGGTTTGGTCTATGAGATCAAGTCGAGAATTGCCGCGGCTAAAGTTCAGCTTCCGGTGGAAGAGGATACTATTATAGATTTTGACGCTCCGTCGGCAACAGAAGCGGAATCCTATCAGAAAGAAGCGACGGAGTCATAATAAAGTGGACTATAAAAATACGATGGGTTATAATAACTACAAAATTTACTTATGTATAACGGAGGACAGGGATGATAGATTGTTCAGAATCCAGAGTAGAAGCGTTATTTGCTATAATTGACGTGGATTTGGACGATGTTTTGATAGATCTATATGAAGAAAACAAGATCCCGTTTGTTTTGTTGACATACGGTTACGGTACGGCCAAATCCGAAATCTACGAGATGCTGGGTTACGGCGGACCGAGAAAAATCGTGGCCATCAGTATTCACACGAACAAAGTGTCTGATTTTATCATGAAGAAAATTCACGACGAGATTGATCTTCACAGACCGGGAACCGGAGTGGTTTTTACCATAAGTTTAACCAGCATGAACAGGGTCCTTGCTGAGACTTGCGGCGAGGCATGTAAGAATATAGAGATAGGAAGTGAGAGCATGAGCGTGACGCCAAATGAACCGTATCAGTTAATTGTAGCTGTTGTAAACAGCGGATATTTCGATCAAGTCATGGACGCCGCAAAGGCTGCGGGAGCCAGCGGAGGAACGCTGATCCACGCACGGAGCCTGGGCTCGAAGGAAGCCGAGAAATATCTGGGCATAACCATGCAACCCGAGAAAGAATTAGTCCTGATTCTCGCGCCCCAGGAAAAGCGCCATGCAATTATGGAGCGCATTACGGCGGAAACGGGGCTGAATACTGAGGCAAGGGGAAGCTGTTTCTCGCTGCCGGTAAACAGCGTTATGGGCCTTGAGGCGACTATCGATAACTTAGACGATATTTAATCGGCAAAGCAAAAAAACTAAAAACCCCGTTAATGCAGGGTGTTTTATTGTCTTGTATAACTCGTAGGATATCTTATTAGGATTAGTATTCCACGGACATGGTGCCTTAAGCTTCGACCTAAGAAATCGCTTTCTTTCTCTTCCTTTTCCTTATGTAAACATAAGCCCCCGCGCCGCCTGCAAGCAGGACAACTGCCGCCCCGCCCAATAGGATCGGCATGGAATCGCCATCAGAGCTGACCCCAACGGTACTTGCCGGCGATACTTCGTAAAGCAGCATAAAGAGATTGTAAAGGATCTCCGCGCCCTCCATCCTCGATATGTGGGACTTGGGACCGAGCAATCCTCCTCCGTCGATCAATGAGGCGCTAACGGACAGCGCGATGTCGGGCTTGGCCCATTCAGAAATATCTTCGGCATCAGCATATTGCAGGTAACTGTCCGGTGTTTCCGGATAGAAATAACCCTTTTTTCCGCCAGGGTTCTGCCACAAAAAGCGATGACCTCTTCCCTTGTAGTGTTCGTATCTCCTCTGAAGGTATTGTCTTCAAAGCCCTTGGCGATATCCTTCTCCTGGGCGGAGGACACATAGTGATAGTATTTATTTTCAGTCGGTACATCCGTAAATGTTGTCTGTGCTTCTTTATCCAGTGCATAGAATATCTTTACCAGAGCAGAGGTGAAGTCATATCGTGTCAGTTCATAGTAAGGATTGAAATTGCTGCCATCCAGATCGAAATACCCTTTCGAAACCATGAATTTGATCGCTTTCTTTTGTTCCTCGGTCAGGTTCTCGATATCATCTATATCGATTGAGTTCTCCAATACGCTATACTCACCGGAATAGGAGGTTGCAAACTGAATGGTCTGCGTATTTGCATCGTATTGCCCGCCCCAGCTATCGCTGCCGCCTTTATAATTTGCCATAATGACGGAGTACTCGCTATCCGCCGGAAGTGAGAACATCATAGGATAGGGGATCCGCTCCAGAGCATTGTTGTCGCTGTCAAGGAAAAGAATTTTATAGGAACTCAGATTTTCCTTCTGTATTTCCACGTCGGCAACCCCCAGTTCATTTAGCAAGCCGAGCAGGGCGCTCTTGTCGACGTAAACGGAGTGGTTCTCTTCGTCGATGATGATTTGGATACCATCCGCATCCTTAACCCCATCTATGAGTTCTGAAGAAAACTCGATTCTTGCAGGCTTATCTACAGACAATTTTCCCGCTGCAAAATTGACCACGACCTTAACGGGCTTATTTGTTTCAAGGTTGTACTTTTTCAGCAAGTCGTCAAATTGCTTCTTTGTTTTTATCGTGTTGTCATAGGCTTCCGTGAATACTTTTTCAGAAATGCTGACGGAGTTGTTCTTTGCTTTTACCTTTGTGACGCTGGAATTCGCAATGGCATACTCTATGTACTTCACGATTTCGTTCATGGCGTTGTTGTTGGGATTCTCCTTCATTTCGCCAAGCAATTGATCCAGGTTTGTCACATAGTCCTGCGCATTCTTGAAACCTGGAACTAAGGAATAATCGATCGCAATGTTTGAGGGCAGACTCTGGATCTTTTTGTATTTGGTCAGACCCTTAAGTGAAAATGCGGAGTTATTATAGCTATCGCTCATCACTTCAAAACCCTTGCGTCCATTGGCGTAAAACTCTTCGAGCACTGCATAATAAGAGCTTCCGCCCGTGGCACCTGACTGATCTATAATATTGTACTTCACAAAGACAACATTTCTGCTGAGCTTACTTATCTTTACCAGCTCATGCCCTTTAATATACCCGATATTGTTCTTGCTGCGGTTAAGCTCGGCAATAATCAGGTTTATATCATCTGAAGTAAATTCCCCGGCATCGTCTGTCAGTGAAACCATCCATTTATATTCATAGAAAAAATCAGCCAGCTTCATATAATCAAAGGCCTCGTAAGGTCTTGCCGCATCAGCCAGTGCGCTTCCGTAAGCGGAAACAATATCGTACTCAATTAACTCCCACTGATCGAAATACTCGGCTCTAAGGGAGTCATACTCACTCTCCGAGACGCTCCTGCCATCAAAGGTATAGTTTCTTGTCTCCTCTTCTTCCAAAAAACCGCTTGATGAGTAGCTACAAATTTTCTTAACGTTTAAAACCGAATCTTCCATGTAAGATTCCAGTACCTGGGTTGTTTCCGAGCCGCCAACGCCGCTCCAACCGGCTGTCCCTATGAATCTCTTTTCACTGGTTTCCCGGTTCTGGTAGAGCTTCATGTTCATAAAATAGTAGATACCTATTATATCGGAGTTACCTTCCACAAAATCACCGTTGAAATCACCCGAAAGGCTGATAGGTTTTATAATATTGCCATCGATGGTAAAAGCCCCGTCAACAGTCTGCGTAATTCGGTAGGACAGGCCTTCGAACAGCTCGGGGATCCCGTCAAAATCCATATCACATAACACCAGGTAGCTGTCAGGGATCTCGTAGTCGTTTCCGGTTAAGGTCTCAGCATAAACCCTTTCCCATCCGTCTAAAGAATAAGCCGACAAGACTTTTTCCTTAAGCGTATTAAATAGATCCGGGTTGTTGCTTTTGAGTAGTGGAGTGTCATCAAATAAGAAGGAACTGTCTGAACCTATGTGTTTTACATTCTTAAAAGTTGCGAACTCCTTTTTATACTCGTTCTCAGAGACATCCCGGCCATTGATCATATAGCTACTGTACTTTTCAATTTCTTCGCCCGTCTCATCATCAAATTCAACATTGTTAAACAAATACAGCTTTTCTGAAACCAGAGAGTTACTGTCGTTCAGTCCATAGTAATAGTCGAGCTGCCATGAGTTTATGCTATCGCTGTTCCAGTTATAGTAATGCAGATACGGTTTAGAGTCTTTCCAGGCTAACCCTATGGCACCACTGTTGCTTCCTGCGTTAACAAAGGGGAAAAGCTCGCTATAATCCCCATTATCAGAGCTGCCACCGGCATAGTCGTCGTCCATTTTTTTATTGGTATGCTTTAATACAGGTTTTCCCTCAAAGGACCATATCTCACAGGCCGTAGTGGTTACGGGCATGTAATTATCAGCTCTGGAGTACAGACATAATAGCTCCGGTTTCCCATCATTATTAAAATCGATCAAGTCTGAATACCACAGCCCCTGCCCTTCCGGCTGTTTATCACCGTCTACGCTCGTAACACCATATCTTCCAATAATTTCACTTAGAACATCATAATATGCTTGCGCTGCTTCGGGGCTTAGTTTTTCAACTAGGGAGGATTGTGAAGAAACCGGGGAAACAAACATCCCAATGGACAAAAGCATTACTAAAAGAAGACTCGTTATTCGTTTCAAGACTTTTACTCCTATTCTACATTATTTGTTGCGAACCTTGCTGCGGTTAAAAAATAATAGTTAAATTGTACCATAAACAAATCTTTTGGCAATTTATTGTTCCTCAAATTTCCGCCTCATAATAAAACCTTTGGGGCAAAAGAGCTACCGCTTCCTAGTTCGCACTCCAGACGAAGCTAACCATTTGCGGGGATAAGCAGTGAAATGGTTAGTCTTGTGGCCTTATGCTCCGGGCAAAGCTAACCATTTGAGCGGATAAGCAGTGAAATGGTTAGCCTTGTAGCCTTACACTCCGTGCAAAGCTAACCATTTGCGGGGATAATCGGCGGAATGGTTAGCTTTCCTGCTTTGCGTTCCAGTGAAGGCTAACCATAGCTAAATTCAAGGCCAAAGGGTTCATGACGCGAGGGCCTTGCTTTAAATGGAGCCTTAAGGTAGTGCGTTAATACCTCTGATTTATCTAAAATCTCCAAAAATCAATTTTGTGTATAAGTAGATGCTTTCAGCAAAAAAGGCCAAAGGCTGAAAGCTTCATTTTAAGCCATTTGGTATTAAGCGAGATCTTCGCCCGGCCATTTCATTATCTAAAATTTGTGAAATCGAAGTTTGTGTATAAGAAATAGCGTTTTTCTTATACACAGATGAGAAAATATGCGTATTTAGATAAGAACCCACTCATTTTGCCGGTTTTTCTGGTATAATTCTTAACATCTTATACACAAAGCTCGCAATAATTTAGTCGATTTTAAGGAATAGTTGCATCAATTAGGCAACGGAGCAAATCGAGCAAATGTACCAAGCAAGTGTGTTGCCCGGGATCGACTGGGAAGGCAAGGGAGATTAAACCAAATTCGACAAATACGTTGATAATATAATAGCTTTTCAATATAATGGCTTTAGGATCGGATTATGAAGCCGGAATTACAAGGCATGTTCACGAATTAAAGAGCATAGAGGATTAATGAACTCGGAGGTTGGGAGGCGGATTCCGCAATTTTGCAGAGAGTCAGAGCGGGGTCGTAAATCCAAAATGACATTCAGAGCGGGGGGCAATTCTAAAAGAGAATCCGAGCGGGGCCGTACATCCAAAAGGGGAGTCAGAGCCAGGCAGTAGATTCCAAAGAAGGGTCGAGGTCGTAAATCCAAAATGACGTTCAGAGGGAAGGCCGTAAATCCCAGAGGACAAAGGACGTTTGTAACGAGGTCATAAATTCACAGGAAAGTTCGCAAGGAAATGTGTAACCAAAAGATAGTAGAATCAGCTTAACAGGGAAGATGAGAGACTGGTTCTTTCTTTTTTATCGGAGAACAAGCCAGTCTTTTTTACCGGAGAATTAGTTAGTATGAGATATTTGCAGCCGATACAGGAGACTTTATATCTTACAGCCAGCAATGCACCGCAGTACAGGCGAATCATGCGGATTTTTTATAATGAATATGAGAAGATGCGCTTCCAGCTTTACAAAGAAGATGTCTATGAGTTAATGAAGCAATCTGCGGAATTCGAAGACTATACAATGGATCAGCTGAAACTGGATCTAGAGAGTTTAGTAGCATGGAAGAATTTAACCCCTATTCAGGATCCGAAGAGGGTGTATACAATTGCTGATTATAAGAATAAGCAGTACCGCTATTCCATGTCTGAATATGCCGTGGAGATTGAAAGGCTCACCGTTAAACTAGAAAACTTGTTTATTGAGAGCGGCAGCCTTCCCACAAATTTGTTTGCCCGCATCAATGAATCTTTAGAGCGAGGAGCTGAAATCGGAACAAGACCGCAGAAAGAAATTAACGAATGGTGGCACAATCTGCAAGAAGATTTTAAAAGGTTGAATCAAAATTACCAAGATTATCTGAGAGAGTTTTATTCAGGACGGGCCGATAAGGTTTTGAAGTCGCTGGAATTTATTCAGCATAAAGATCGGTTCATTTCTTATCTGCAAGATTTTATTAAGGAACTGCAGTTTAATACCACAAGAATAGAAGCCACGTTAAAAAGGGTAGCCGTTCCCATCGAGGAAATTCTGTTAGAGCAGGTCATTCAAAGTGAGATGGAAATTCCCCATCCTCTCTCAGAACGCCAAGACTCCCTCGAAAGCTATATACGAGAAAATGTTTACGGGAAATGGCAGGCGCTTAAGAATTGGTTCCTTCCCCACGATGGCAGGTTGAGCGAAAGCAACCAGGTCATGGAAATTACAGATGAGGTGATTCGTAAAATTATACAAAATGCAGCATTGATTGTGCAGTTGCAGAACTGGGGGATCAGCAGAAAGGATGACTATAGAAAGTTCATCTCCCTGTTTTTAAACTGCGGCGATTTGGATGAGGCCCACAAACTGGCTGCCCATGTTTTTGGTATACAGAACATCAGACACTATAAGGTGAGAGGTGAGCGTTCTACGGATAGTATTAACAGCAGTATCTATGAGGAAGAACCGGTAGAGTATGCTTTAAAGCCTCGGACGAGAGCTTACCGACCCAGGGTGGATCGGGAAGGATTTGAAAACAAAGCTATGGAAAAGCTGGCGCAAAAGAATATCTATCTGCAGCGTACGGAAGAAGAACGCCGGATGGTAATGAAATATATAAAAGATAACAGGTTGGACCTTTCGACGATCGATGAGTGTGTACCTGAGAGTACCCGAACTACACTGCTGAGATGGATTTCAGCTGCGAATACTACTACGACAAAGAGGGGGAGAACAGAGTTTGGACAGGAATACAGACTGGTAAAACAGGACAAGCTCTGTACCCTGCACTGCGAGGACGGAGATTTGATAATGCCTGCTTATATTTTTGAATTCAAGGAGGTTCCCCATGAATGAGATAAGGGCGCTCCTTGAAAATTACTGGATCAACAAGGCGGAAAACAAAGAGCTGTATTATAAAGTCAGGCGGGAAATTACCAAGCCTCCAAGGTTTATCACAGAACAGCTGGGCTGGAGACTGATCAACAATGAACGCATTATAAAGCTTGAAAAAATTCCCGCTCATGCGGAAAGCTTTATGGGCATCGATGACTTCGTAGATGTAAGGGATTATTGCATATTGTGTATCATCTTGATGTTTTTAGAAGACAAGGAAGACAACGAACAGTTCCTGCTTTCTGAACTGATCGATATGCTTGAGACCCAGCTGGCAGAGTATATGGAGGTAGACTGGACTAAGTTTGTTCAGAGAAAGTCCTTGGTTCGCGCCTTGCAATTTGCGGAGAAGATGGGCATGTTGGTTGCTTACGAGGGCAGCAGCGACAGCCTTTCTACCGGTATTGGGCACGAAGTGCTGTATGAGAACACCGGGCTTTCCCGCTACTTTGCAACGAACTATAGCTATGATATAGGAAGAGTCGAATCTTATCGCGACTTTGAGACAAGGCAGCCGGAAGAAACGGAGTCGAGCAGGGGGCACTTCAGGATCAACAGGGTGTATCGCCAGTTGGTAGCTGCACCGGCAATGTACTGGAAGGAATCGAACGATCCGGATTCCATATATGTCAAAAACCAGAGACAGTGGGTACAAAAATACCTGAACGACTATCTGGGAGGTCAGCTTCATATTCATAAAAATGCGGCCTTCCTGGTGATGGATGAAGACGATTGCTTTGGCGATAGACATCCCAGAGACGCAATGCTACCGGAAGTTGTGCTGATTGTGTGTGAGGAAATTCGAAACAAAGTTAATGCGGGTGTCTGGGTCAGAGGATATGACGAGTGTGTTCCCATCACCCGGAATCAATTTGAAGAGCTCATTAGCGAATGCAAGAGAAAGTATGGGGCTGCATGGAGTAAAGAATACCGTGAAATGGATTTACCTAAGGTGTCAGATGCCGTCGCGGGGTACATGAGAGATTGGATGTTGCTGTCCGATGGAGACGGATCCGATGAATTCACAATTTTACCGGCTGCGGGCAAATTGATTGGAAAATACCCCGAGGATTTTAAAACAGAGGTTGCTGAATGATGAACAATCGATGGAAAATGAACAGGATAGGGTTTGTTAATTTCTGGATGTACGATGAAGAGGAGTTTTCTTTTTCGGACGGTAAACTTCTGCTGCGAGGGGCCAATGCGTCGGGAAAGTCCATTACGACCCAAAGCATTATCCCATTTATATTGGATGGGGACCGTACCCCTAGCAGACTGGATCCTTTCGGTTCTAGCGACAGAAGAATGGAATACTACTTTCTTGGCAACGGGGAAAAGGAAGACGCAACAGGCTATCTGTTTCTGGAATTTAAGAAAAGTGGAACAGATCAGTATCGGACTATCGGAATTGGACAGAGAGCGCAAAAGGGGAAGCCTATGGATTTCTGGGGATTTCTAATTCTTGACGGCAGGCGGGTCGGATACGATATTCAACTTTACAAAGAAGTCGGCAGCAAAAGAATCCCTCTTACGAAGCAGGATTTAAAAAAGGAGCTTGGTGAAGATAATCCCGTTGCTGAAAGACAAAAGGATTACATGGCTCTGGTGAACAGGCATATCTTCGGGTTTCCGCGGATCGAACAGTACGATCAATTTATTCGCTTGATGATAAAAGTGCGCGCGCCCAAGCTGTCGAAGGACTTTAAACCCACAAAGGTTTATGAGATCTTGAATGAATCCCTGCAGTCCCTATCCGACGAAGATTTGAGAGCCATGGTGGACGCCATGGAAAAAATGGACGACATTCAGAGCCGGTTGGAAGGTTTGAAGGCGGCTTTCAAAGACGCCACAAGCATCCGAACAGAATACGATCATTACAATCGATATATGCTTTCGAAAAAAGCAGAGGCATATTTGGTGTCTAAAAAACAGGTTGAAACGATCCGAGACCGATTGGATGGTTTCCAGGCTGAAGTGAGAGAAAAGACGGAAGAGAAAAATCAGAAGGAAACAGAAAACAATCGCCTAAATACAGAGATAGAACTGCTGGAAAAAGAGAGGGAACTGTTAGGAGAAGAGACGCTTGAATCCTATTTTGAGAAATTAGAAAAAAGCAGAGATCAGAAAACTGCATATGAAAAGGATTCTATAGAGTTGACCGAGAGGATCGAAGCATCTCGTGAAAAAATCAGGATGCATGATTCTGATCTACGTCAGTACAGAAAGGAAGAAGAAAACTATAAGAATGAAATAGATCTTATCCTGCAGCAATTGGATCAGACCGATGAGATTTTACGGTATGAAGGACATAATGGGATAGCCGAAGCTGTCCGGCAGGGAAGGGTCCGGGAGGCCCTGCGAGAGAAGAGCAAAGAGCTAAAGGAGCTTTCAGACACAATATCAAGGGGATTGGAAGCGCTCCGGGAATTTGGCAAAATGGAGGAAGCCTGGAGCCAGGCGGAGGAAGAGCTAAGTCAACTCGGTATCAAAAAAAGTACCTGTGAAGAGCAACTGAAGACGGCAGAAGGAATGGAGACCCGATCCCGTGATGAGTTGGTGGAAACGTTCTACAGGATTGCCGAAAAATTTACGGAATTGGTTATTGGAAATCAGGAGCTGACGGATATCGTATCCCTGGTCACAAAATACCGGGGGGCAAAGGATTTGGGAGAGATCACCCAAGTACTGAGCAGGATAAGGTCGCGCAGAGAAAGCGCCCTATGGAAAGAAAACGCCATAAACAAGGCGAAGAAGGAGGAATTACAAAGTAGTTACAATCAAGCGAGGCAGGAACTGGATGCTCTGAAAAACCAGAGCGAAGCTGTTCCGTTGCGCAGAGAAAAGGTCACGAAATCAAGATCCATATTAGAAGCGAAAGGGATTTCCTGCATACCTTTTTATAAAGCTTTGGAATTCAACCCATCCTTGTCCTCCGAAGAGCAGGCATTGCTGGAGGAGCAGTTATTGGACGCCGGGTTATTGGATGCGTTGATCGTATCACCGAAAGATTACCAGCGGGCGAAGACTGAGCTGGGCAGTTTATCCGATTCGCTGATTCTGGCAGATGCAGATGTTTGTACCGGCTATGATAGGTTGGTGCCGGGTGAGGTGAATCCGGAACTGAAAAATGCCGTACAAATAGTCATCAATAATATTTATGACCATGAAGAAGAAGGTGCGGCTCTTGTATTTGCTTCGGACGGCTACTACCGGAACGGTATCAGAGAAGGTCATAGTATTCCGGAGGACGAGGCATCCTTTGTCGGCGCTAAGGCACGCCGAGAAAAATTAGACCGAATGATAGCGGCAAAAGAAGCTGAGTGCGAAGAGCTGAAGTCACAGTTGCAGGAATGGGATGAAAGGATAAAGGGCACCCAGGCTTCCCTTGAGAGACTTGCACTTGAATGTGAAGAAATACCTGATTTTCAAGATCTCGATTACGCCATCGACATGGTGAGAGAGGCCACCTACGAGTTAGATAAAGCATCTGAGGCTTACCGCCTGAAGTCTGAGGAATCGTCGCAGATATTGATGCGCAAGAAAGAATGGGAACAAAAGGTCATCGCAAACTGCAAAGGGTTGCCCTACGATCGCACTCCTTCCGCCTATGAAGAGGCTTTGGAGTACGCGGGGAGCTACAGGGATGATTTGGCGGAACTTGAAAAGACGACAAATTATCTGGATACTGCCATGTCCAAGTGTGCAAGTACCTACGCCTTGATCGAAAAAGAAGAAGAAACCATAGACCGAACAGATGAAGATCTAAGAAAGACAGAGCGCCAAATTCGCCTGCTCTCATCGGAAATAAAACAAATAGAAGACTACCTGAATCGGCCGGAAATCAAAGAAAGAGCCGAGCGGCTGGAAAAAGTGGTAAGTACATTAAAAGATAAAAATAATCTGCGAAACTCCAACAGGGAGGCGATTGCCGGACTTGAGGCGATTATTGGAGTGAGGAACGAAGAAATTGCCGGGCTGAAAACGCAAGCCGTAGACAGCATCGAGAGAGAGAACACAATGAGATCTTATTTCCGGGAGGAGATGGATCTGAAATATGTAATGGAGCAAGGAAATAGAAGCATATCGGAATGTGCAGAAGAAGCAGTTGGCTGCATGATTCGTGAAAAGGATAAACAGAAAGATGTCGGACAGGTTGTTTCCTCCCTCCATCAGGTTTACCAGCAGCACAGCAGCAACCTTGCCGGTTACGGCACCTCCCTAGAAGACTGCTTCGATGATGCAAAAGTGGCCGGTGATCTCAGAAAGAGACAGATCATCGTATCCACCTGGCAGGGAAGGAAACTGCAGTTGGAGGAATTTTACAATATTTTGAAGGAATCCATCGACAGTACGGAGTTATTAATCAGGGAAAAAGATAGGGCCCTGTTCGAGGATATACTGGCAGATACCCTCAGCCGTAAACTGAGTAACCGCATTGCAGAAAGCAGAAACTGGATTGCCGATATGTCAAAGCTGATGCAACAGATGGATACTTCCATGGGCTTGACCTTTTCTCTGGACTGGCGGCCCAGCACCGCAGAAGGCGAGATGGAACTGGATACTCGAGAATTGGAGAAATTGCTTAGCAGGGACAGAGAACTGTTGACTTATGAGGATATTCAAAAGGTGTCGGACCATTTTAGGAGCAAAATACAGATGGCAAAGCAGATTGCCAAAGAGAACGGGGAAGCTGTAAATTATGCCGATATGGTGCGGGATGCTTTGGACTACCGAAAATGGTTTGAGTTCAGGATGAATTTCTATCGCGGGGACGAACCGAAAAAAGAGTTGACTAACAGCGCATTCAATAAGTTCAGCGGTGGAGAGAAGGCTATGGCCATGTATGTTCCATTGTTTGCCGCTGTCAACGCCCAATATAAAAAGTCGGACATTCCTGACTATCCGAGGCTTATCGCGCTGGACGAGGCCTTTGCCGGCGTAGATGATAAGAATATAAGCACCATGTTCGAACTGGTACAGAGGCTGGACTTTGACTATATTATGAACTCTCAAGCCCTGTGGGGTTGCTATGACACAGTGAAAGCGTTAAAAATTGCTGAACTGCTGCGTCCGGCTAATTCCGATGTGGTAACGGTAATCAATTATCACTGGAACGGAAAAGAACGAGTACTAGCTGAGAATTAGGAGGGGGTCGGCACGAAATAAAGATCGACGAGCGTCTTTAGCCTTGTAAAAGTCATAGAATTGTTCTGGGTGACCGCACAAAATAAAGATCGAGGGTTTGAGGGTAAGATCAGTGGGATAGATAGGATAAGGTGAGCGAAGTGTTGGATGGCTGCGTGAAATACTTTAAAGAAAATAAGGACTTTAAAAGGCTTTTTATCGAACTTCGGAAAAAGTGGAAAACTTACGGAAAGCCTTCAGGGTATATTATTATTAAAAATGCCACCGAACGTGAGCGGGAAGCCATAAAGTTGGTTATGGGGAAAAGCTATAGCCAAGCAGATATTAAGATTAAAGTGGGCGAGTTTGAAGCGGCTTTGCAGGAAACGAAATTCAAAGGCATCGGGTTGCAAGAACTTTTGGAAGCTTATTTCTCCGAAAGCATGGTAACCCATAAAGACATTCGTTTAGAGAAAGCTGAGAAAAGAAAGAAATTCTTTGCAGAAATACTGGAGGAGCTTGCAGATAAATACGGGTGTGAAGGCTGCACGGCGTGGTTACAAAGAACCCTGGCAGAGAAAAAATACGGCTATAATCTTATTGCCGCAGAATACGAGAGATCAAGAGAGGATCTCAAGGCCATGCTCCTTTATGTCTTTGAGGCAGTCTGCAAGCTGCAGTCATTGGATCGTAAAAAAATCAGGCTGGCGGTATTGAGTGCAGAGGTGACGTCTAATCCACACTATTTTGACAGAGGAAGCACAGCGGGCAATCTGCTGATTCATGTGCTACGCTTTATCAACGATGTTCCAGAGACTCAGAATGCAGAGGAAATTCTGGAACTTTACTATCTGTCCGGAATTCAGCCGGATGATATCTCGAGCCAAACCGTATTATACGGGATCAGTCTTTACACGGACAAGGGACCGCACATGGCATATGAAGCCTTTATAAAGGAAGGAGAGCCTTATCATGTTTCTCTTTTTAATCTGGGCAAGATCGTTAGGGCTGATTGCAAAAGCAAAATAGTTTTTATAGTAGAAAATCAGATGGTGTTTTCTCATCTGTGTGAGAGTATGGCGGGCTTATCGGTAGCAATGATGTGCACTTCTGGACAAATGAGGACGGCATCACTGCTTTTAATTGATTTGTTATGTGAATCCGGATGCAAAATATACTATTCAGGGGATATCGATCCGGAAGGACTTGGGATAGCAGACCGAGTGATTTCAAGGCATCCTGAGCGTATTCTGCCCTGGCGAATGACAAAGGAAGATTATGAGATATGTATTTCCAATGAGGTATTGAGCGAAGCGCGCATCAACAAATTAAATAGGATTAAAGACAAAAGATTACAGGATGTTGTCAATGCATTGCGAAAAGAGAAGAAAGCCGGCTATCAAGAGTTATTAATTGAAAGTCTGGTCAGTGACATAAAAAAGATTTCGTTTTAATTTTGTTTTTTGTTTGTCCTTGGGTGGAAAGTTTTCTGTCTGCATAAAAAGTGATACAGCTCACAAAGCTAACCATTTTAAGGAAAGCCCTGTCGAATGGTTAGCTTTCCTGCTTTGTGTTCCAGTGAAGGCTAACCATTTTGTTGGAAACCTTACAGAATGGTTAGCTTTCAACCTTTTGCCTGGTCAAAGCTAACCAATTTAAGGAAAACCCTGCCAAATGGTTAGTTTTCAGCTCCGTGCCTTGGTCGAAGCCAACCAATTTAGGGGAAATCCAGTGGATGGTTTTACGCAAGGTTAAAGTTATTCAGCGGACATTGCTTACATTATATATATGGGAGCTAAATTCAAGGCCAAAGGGTTCATGACGCGAGGGCCTTGCTTTAAATGGAGCCTTCAGGTAGTACATTAATACCTCTGATTTATCTAAAATCTCCAAAAATCAATTTTGTGTATAAGTAGATGCTTTTAGCAAAAAAGGCCAAAGGCTGAAAGCTTCATTTTAAGCCATTTGGTATTAAGCGAGATCTTTGCCCGGCCATTTCATTATCTAAAATTTGTGAAATCAAAGTTTGTGTATAAGAAATAGCGTTTTTCTTATACACAGATGAGAAAATATGCGTATTTAGATAAGAACCCACTCATTTTGCCGGTTTTTCTGGTATAATTTTTAACATCTTATACACAAAGCTCGTAATTGTAAAATTTAGTCGATTTTAAGGAATAGTTGGAGGTGACTACGTTATGCCGCCATGCTAAGAAGTGAAATGAGATCGACGGACGTGGAGTTTGTTGCTGAGATGCGCAGATTCTTGCGTCTATGCCTCGAGTAATGGATGGGTTCGACTCGATGAACTTATGTTACAATTAGTAAAACGTGGATGGAGGGTACAAAAGCAACTGCAGATCACATGCCGAGCTGGATTTAGCTGCCTGTCTGAAAAAAGGCAACGGTATATAGTAGGCTAAAGGCATCTAAGAAACTGGACCGCACTAAAATCCATCCGATGGCCTTGTGGAAAACAAGAGAAATGTAATAATAACGAAACTCACCAAGTGAAATCTAACTTCAGAATGATCCCGAGAATAGAAGGCGAGAAAAAGGGATCGGGTCTAATGGGAAAAAGAGAAGCTGAAACAGCTAAGGACGCCTGGATACAAGATTTATAAGAGAATGCAAAACATGATGAAATATACATTGATTCGCTCAAAACGCCGCACCATAGCGATCTATATAAAAAAAGACGCAACATTGGAGGTTCGGGCACCGTTGAAAACACCGAAGGCCGAGATTGATCGCTTCGTGATGTTAAAGCGGGACTGGATCGACAGACATTTAGCCGTGATGAGGCAACAGGTCGGCAACAGGGCCGGGTTTGCTGTAAAATACAATGATACAGTGCCGCTGCAAGGCAGGGAATACCCGATAATCGCCAGAGAGGGAAATGGAGCGGGGTTTGATGGTGAATGTTTTTTTCTGCCCCCGGGGCTGCCTCCAGATGAGATTAAGCGGGTAATTATTCAAATATACAGGTTGGTTGCGAAGAGGATCTTAACGAATAAGGTAATCGACTATTCAAGACGGATGAGCGTTACGCCTACCGCAGTGAAAATAAACAGCGCAAAGACTCGCTGGGGGAGTTGCAGTAGTAAAAACAGCATTAATTTCTCGTGGCGTCTTGTCATGGCCGACGACGATGTTATAGACTATGTAGTTGTACACGAGCTGGCCCACATCCGGGAGCACAACCACTCACAGAGGTTCTGGAAGATAGTCGCGTCGACGTTGCCCGATTATGAAAGAAGGAAGAAGAAGCTGAGGGAGCTCCAACAGAGGCTTGCCAACGAGGATTGGGATTGAGACAGAGGTGCTGCGGTGCGGCCGCGCACCCGGCATGCTGCCCGTAGGGAAGTAAACCAGCAAGGAACGAGGAAACATGGAAGAAAAAACAAATGTAATGAGGCTGATTGAACAAAAGAAGCTGCCCTATAAAAGCCATTACTACGGAGATACGGATGCCATCGGCGGTGGAGACGTGGCGAAAGTATTGGGGCAGGATCCCGGCAGCGTGTTTAAAACTCTGGTGTGTGTTGGAAAGAGCGGGTCACACTATGTTTTTGTTATACCGGTTTCAAGGGAACTGGATCTAAAAAAAGCGGCAAAAGCTGTAGAGGAGAAATCCGTTGAAATGATTCTCGCACGGGATTTGCTTCCGCTTACGGGTTATGTTCATGGAGGCTGTTCCCCCATCGGGATGAAAAAGTTCTTTAAGACAACGGTTGATCAATCGGCTGCGGAGCGGGACACAATCTGTTTCAGCGCCGGCAAGGTCGGTTATCAGGTGGAGATGGCCATCGGCGATCTCGGTAAGATTATCAGGATACAGCTGGCGGATATCACCAAATCATAACGGAAAGCCCGCTTGATACAAGTGGTAGGATGACAGACTAGGTAAGGAGGAAAATAGATATGAAGGCCAGATTAAAATATATTATAGTTGCTGTTGTCATTTTGAGTCTGTTTGTCACTGCCTGCTCCGGCGGGTATATGACTGATTCGAATGAAGAAGTCAACACACTTCAATTTGAGGGCATTTTGTTGCATGAAGGCAGCATTCTGATCACGAAATCCAAAGCGGATCAGCTCTCACAAGGTCAGTTGATTTCCTTGAACTTTCCCGACGGAATGGCTGCACCACCTGTGGGGAGCCTTTATGATTATGAGATCGATTCCGCGTTGCGAGAATCGTGGCCTCCCCAGGGCAGCGCTATCAATGCAGAGGAAATCAAGGCATTTGCAGGTCATACTGTAATAACCTTTGATACTGCAGAAATGATTCTTGAGCACTTGCCTCAGAGCGTCCATCTCATTGACGTAAGAACCGTTGAGGAATACGAAGGCGGCCATATAAGCGGTGCGCAGAATATACCGATGGGTGAAATTGAAGAGGCTATACTGACTGCTGTACCTGAAAAGACAGACGTAATTATTGTCTATTGCCGCAGCGGAAACCGTTCGGCACAGGCGAGCAGAATACTGGAAGATCTGGGCTATCAGGTGATCTTGGATGCGGGAGGTATTATCGACTATAAAAAGTCTGCTACTGAAAAGTGAGGAGCATGAGAAAAGAGAATATTAAATTTGATATCGGAAAGGCCCGTATTATAAAAAAACACTAAATTATGCGAGTTGTAGAACCGTTCAGAGATTACAAAAATGATATTAAGCAAATGTCCCCAGCCGTCTTCTCGACTCCTTAAAAGAGCACAAATTATGGTTGCAGGCTATCGAGGACAGGGCCCCGGATGAAGTTGAAAAGATTGTAAGGTTGCATAAAAAGAATGCCTTTGAAGAACTCAAACAACTGATGGCGGCTAGAAGTTAATTACTGCCTGACTTCTATTGGCAAACGATTATGGGAGCAGGCATTGTTTATCAGCAATATTCGATAAAATATCAAATGGATAATGGGCAGGAATCTTAAGAATGGTAATCGTAAACCTATTAAATTAAATAAGGAGGTGAACCTAGACCTAGCTATTGAGAGCCATATACCCAAATTACCCTGTTTTGTTAAATTGGTAGACCTTGCGAAAATCAGAGAATTTAAAATACTGATATTGCAACTTATTAGCGAGGCATCGGTTTTAATTCAACTAGTGCTATCTTTATCCATGCTTAAGAATTTGATATTATATATGCAGATTGCAGACTTTAACTACAATTCATATAATTAAAGAAAGGAGATGTATATGTTAAAGGTAGTTGTTCTTAGTTATGGCATGCTTACAAAACAAATTAACGAACTAGAATATAATATTCCCAGAGGAATTCACTTTAAGATAATAGATGTTGATGTTGATAATGTTATGAATGTAGCAAAATCATTGGAAGATAATAACGAAGTTGATGTTTTTGTTTCATCAGGCGCTAATGCAAGACGCATAATAGATTATATTAAAAAGCCTTTAATAAGTATAAAAGTTACAGGTTTTGATTTTCTGGAAGCTTTGTATAAGGCTATGAAAACAAAAGGCGAGATTGCATTACTAAGCTATAAAAATACCATTAAGGAATTTAAAAATATAAATGCCTGAATTGCAATAACAAGTTGAAC
>LSQX01082125.1_pt1 | contig 19595 bp, 11 predicted proteins | sample 654561 | NCBI WGS metagenome assembly LSQX01 (sample SAMN04489861, study PRJNA283612) | anaerobic digester metagenome | isolation source: 4 biogas reactors fed with cattle manure at either 37C or 55C with and... | place: Denmark: Kongens Lyngby | collected 2014
GCGCATGACAGAACCGGAGAGCGTGTTTGGTCGCCTTAAAGGCAATTGGGGCTTTCGACGGTTTCTTCTTCGCGGGATCGAGAAGGTCACCGTCGAATGGGGGCTGCTGTGTATAGCACATAATCTGACAAGGTTGGCTGCCATAACCGGCTGATGACCGGGGATCCGACGGTCAGCTGCTTTGGAAACACCCCCAGACGTTCCATTACACGTCTGATAGACAAAAGCCGGGGCTGTCCCAACCTTGCTTTTGGGACAGCCCCTCTTTCACTGACAGACTACTTCAGACCGAGAATGGCCCGAATCTCTTTGGCCGCAGAGGCCATCTCGCTCCTGGGCGATTGACGGCGGTTAAAGATATTGGTCAGGTGAGCATTCATGACTCTCTCCACGTCGGGCCACGTCGGCCAGTAATTCATCGTGCGAACCAGGTTCTGGCCGTAGATGTTTTCCATGACGGCCTTCTGCACACGCTGGCGATTCCGCGGGGACAGATTGCCGTAGTAGCGATTCCACAGATCGTTATTGGGTGACAAAGGCAGACGGTTGTTCAGCTCCACCACAGCTCGCTGCCCTTCGTCCGTGAGCATCCATTCCAGCACGACCCATCCGGCATCCGGCTGGGGTGACATAGCGGGAATCGACCATAGGTGGCCGTGGGCGAAGCTCTCTTGACCGGCCGGCCCCTTGGGATAGGTGATAAAAGTCCATTCAAAAGGCGACACCTCGTGCCTGGCACCCCAGTGCGCCCAGCTCCACCAGATCGCATAGGCACCCGTGAAATCATCCTTGCCGGTCGCCGGTTTGCCGGAAACCCAAGCCGCATCGTACGCCCAGACGATATCCTGCCAGAACTCGAGCATCTCGATGTTCTTCGGATGTTCGACGTTTACTTGTTGGAAATCGTCGGTTATCCAGCCCTGTCCGGTGTAGTTGACGGTCCACTGCCAGTTCGTGATGCCGCTCTGGGCGCCCAACTTCACGCCGTATCTGCCCTGATCTGGTTTGTTGAGCTTGATGGCATACTCCTTAAGCATCTCCACATCCCAGTCCGGGGGCGGCTCAGGCAGACCGGCTTCAGCCAAGGCATCCAGGTTCAGCGCCCAGACGATGGAGCTGAAGTCATACGGGACACCGTAGAGTCGACCTTTGTATTTGGCCGCCTCCATGGCGAAGGGATACAGGCGGGCTCTTTGGGCGACCCGGCTTTTTTGCCAGTAGGGTTCTATATTAAGCAGCATACCCTGCTCTGCCCAACTGGGTAGGTACTGAGCCCAGGTCAAAAAGACATCGGGGTAAATACCGCTAGCCAGCATGATGGTGATCTTCGTCGGATATTCACCGTAGGCATAGACCTCAACATCCAGTTCGTAATCCGGATTCGATCGGTTGAACCACTCGGCAATCTCTTTGAATACCGCTAAGGTGTCGGCCTGACCGTAGGTGGCCAGACGGACGGGAGTCTTCGCTACCGCTATACTCGACAGACAAAGAAAAAGAAAAAGGAAAAACGTGATGACAATCCGGTCTCGCATACGATTCATATAAACTCCTCCAAAACTTGAATCGCTCTCTTCTTCCCGAAGTCAGTATATAGTCGTCTGTTCCATGTCCGCGGCCTTATTCCTTTTTTGTTCGTGCCTTATCCACAAACAATCTTGTTGCCACTTACACCTTTCATATCGCCACGGGCCTTGATCCACAACGATACTTCTGAACCATCGTGTACCGACCGGTGTCGTCGTTCGAAGCAGGGATCTAAGGCATAATCTGGAATCTTTGTCGGTACATCAGCTGTGCATTGTGCACGAAACAAGAAACGGAGGTTGGATATCGCCATGCGCAAGAAGATCTGCAAAGTGACGGCCGCTTTGGTGCTGATTCTTGTCTTCATCTCGGCCATCGGCGCCCTTGCGGCTCCAAAGGAGATCACCTTTCTCGCCGTCGGCTACACGGCGGCCATGAGAAAGTATGTTCAGGATGAAGTCATCCCGGTCTTTCGTCAGCGGTTTGACACCGATGTCGTCTTGCTCAACGCCAACTGGAATAACCGTATGGAGCGCTTCATGGTCCTTACCGCCGGAGGCACTCCTCCCGATGTCATCTGTACCGGTAGCTATTCGCCCTACGAAGAAGGGTCACTGGGTCTTTTGGCGCCGCTGGATCGCTATCTGGCGGAGTGGAAATACACGAATCGCTTTCCCGACACGCTGTGGGAAGCACTCAAGTGGGACGGCAAAGTGGTAGTGGTCCCGCAAAACGTCGCTCCGCGGGCCATCGGTTATAACAAAGAGCTTTTTGCCCAGTCGGGTTTGGATCCCAACAACCCGCCCCAAGACTGGCCTTCGCTCATCCAGGCCGCACGCCGGATTACGAGGCTTGAAGGCGACAGCGTGGCCGTGCGCGGTTTTGTCACCACCACCGCGGGCGGCGCCGCCCAGCAGCTTTTCTGGTTCATGCGCCAAGCCGGCTTGCCCGAGATCGACATGGCTAAGTTCACCTCCAATCTGATGGAGCCCGGCGCTTTGGCTGCCCTGGAAACCTTGCATGAGCTCTACCAAGCCGGTGCCAACGACAGACCTCTTCTGGCCGGCGGTTTTGCGGACGGACGCATCGCCATGCAGTACAGCAACCCTCAGCAGATCGTCTCCATGCTGGCCGTCGATCCGGACTTTCTGCTCAACGATTTCGCTTTGTTCGCCCCGCGAATGACGCCGACGAGCATGCCCGTGGCGCACTTGTTCACCGACGGTCTGGCCATCCCCAGCGCCAGCAGAAATAAGGATCTGGCCTGGGAGTTCATCGCCTTGATGATGAGCGATGAAGTGATCCTGGAGACACAACGCGTCGCCGGGTTCTTCTGCGGACGCACGGATATGCTCCAGCGCATGATGAGCACTCAACCGCGCATCGAGCTATGGTATGACATCTTCCCCTATATGCAAGCCTCGATCATCCCGCCGCCGCGCGATGTGAGCCAGATCGAGCTGGGTAGGCTCATTGACAGAGTCTACAAACTGGAGATGGCCCCCCTGACGGCTCTGGAACAGGCTCACACCCTGTGGAACCGCCTGCTCAACGAATGGAAAGCCGAGATAGTGCGCTGACCAAAAAGATGCCAAAGTAACTCGGATTGGGGATGTCGAAGAATACATCCCCAATTCTTCCTACAGGCAGGAGGAGTGCCTATGTCTTTGAGTGTACTGCTCGTATTCGTCTCGCTTCTCACCGGCCTTGTGTGTCCGGTCTCAGCGAGTGAGGACAACGAAAGGGTTTTTCGGCTTGTCCACCGCGGCCGGCCACAGGCCGGAATCGTCTTAGGCGAATCAGCTACGCCGACCGAGCGCTACGCGGCTCAAGAGCTTCAACGGGCCATTGAGCAAATCAGCGGAGCCGTTTTGCCCATTGCCGATCAAAAGGACCCGGATATGCCTTTCCATGTGTTTATAGGCACCCCTGACAGCTCCGCCGCAATAAAAGAAGCCGACCTTTTCGGCACCGACCATCCCGAAGAGATCCGCCTGGTGCAAGAAGGCGACAGTCTGTATCTCGCCGGCCCCACGCCGCGGGCGGCGCTGTACAGCGCGTACACCCTGCTGCAAGATGTCCTGGGCGTTCGCTGGTTTTGGCCGGGAGAAAGCGGTGAATACTTCCCGCGGCAAGAAAGCATTGAGATTCCCGCTTTGGACATGCGCCACGTACCCAGCATCGAAAGGCGCTCCATATCGATCAATGCGCCCTTCTACGACGAAGACACTCTGGTTTGGATGGCGCGCAATCGGATGAATGTCCACAACATGAAGTGGCACGATTTGGAAACCAAAGCCTGGCAAGTCGAGGCCATGAAACTACGGGGCTTTTTGGTAACCGTCACCGGCCACAACGCTGTGCTGCCGCAAAGCATTCTGGATGAACACCCCGAGTACATGGCCCTCTACGGCGGCAAGCGCCAAAAACCCGCCCGACATCCGCCCCATCTGTGCTGGTCCAATCCGGGCGTACAGGAAGCCTTGGCCAAGATCATCGCCGAGTGGTGGGAGAGTAATCCGCATATCGACACGATCAACTTCTACGGAGCTGATCACAACCATTTCTGCGAATGTGATGAGTGTCTGGCCTTTGCACCCGATGTGACGACGCGCTGGCAGAGGTTTTCCAGAATCGTCATCGAGCGGGTCAATCAACTCCATCCGGGCGGCACATACGGCACTTTGGCCTATCAGGGCTATCGGGATGTCCCCAAAGAGGCCGCGCCTTTCTCCTTAGTAGGCTATGCCACCTATAACGTCAACTACACAAAGCCCATGACCGATCCGTCCAACGCCACGCCCCGCGAGGAGATCCTGGGCTGGCAGGCTCTCGGCGTGCCCATGGGCATTAGGGGCTATCACTTCGGTATCTTCCATGAGAAGTTGTTCATCCCCCAGACTTCGGTGATCATCGATGAGATCGCCTGGGCGTATGAACAAGGACTCAAAGGCTGGTCTTCCGAGACGACGCCCTATCGCTCGCCAAGCGGCGCTCCGCCCCATGAAGACAACTGGGTGACCAACCGCATGGCCCTATATGCCGCCGCCCAAGCAATGTGGAATGCACAGATTCAGGCCGAAGATCTGGTGCGTGACTGGGCCGAGGTTGTCTTCGGTCCGGCGGCAGAGCCCATGGGCCGCTACTATGAGGCCATGGACCAAGCTTGGCGCAGCGTCCCACAGCCACTCACCTACGTCAACAACCCGGCCGGGGCCTTTGCGGGTCAGTTTATCTCACGCCGGCTGCTGCAAATGGCCGATCGCTGCTTCCGAGAAGCTCGGCAGGCACTGGCTGCGGTGAGCGATGAAACCCTCCGTCAACGCATTGAGGAGCAGATCGCTCTTGAGGAGGCTATGCTTCAAAAGTGGCGCCATATATATCTGGCGCAATTGGGGCAAGCCGTTCGCTATGAGGCGCATGTCCCTCGGGCAACGAGCAAACCCCGCCTCGATGCCGGTCCCGATGATCCGGCATGGAAGGCCGCGGTGCGCTTTCCCGCCTTCGAGGACCATGAAGGCACTCCGGCCGCCGAGCGCACACAGGTGTTGGCTCTGTGGGATGAAGAGGCGTTGTACCTGCGTTTTATCAGTGACCGGCCCGAGCTCGGCGTTTCGGACACCGTCGACATATTCCTCGAGGATCAGCCCGCATCTCCCGCCTACTTCCATCTGAGTGTCGGCGTCGACGGTACGTGCCGCGCCACTAGGTTTGACACCGCGTTCGACGTCGATGAGACTTGGTCGGCGGACTGGGTGGCCGTCACAAACCAACACGAGGGCGTTTGGATCGTCGACGCGGCCTTGCCTTTCGCCTCCTTCGGGATTAAGCCGACGCCTCCGCCGACGGGTATTTGGCGCTTCCCTCCCTACTCTTTGATGATCAAGCCTACGACATGGAAGATGGCCTTTAAGCGTTCGGGAAAGGTGCAAGAGTTCGCTACCGGTTGGCCGGATGCCGTCTACCACAACCCTGCCACTTTCGGCACGGTGCACTTAGCAGAGAGCGTTCCGGAAGAAAAGCGGCTCATCCTCTACGACGTCAGCGGTAAGGGCGATCCTCAGCGGGCCAACAGCTTGTACGCTGAGTTCGTCAAGGCCGGATTTGCGGCCACCCATGCCCGCATCGAAGCCGAGTTTGTCTCTGCGCTGGCCCAAGGCACCGACGTCATCGTCTTGCGTCATCCCAGCGGGGCGCGCCTGTCGGATGAAGTCGCCACCCGGCTGCGTCCCTTCGTGGAAGAAGGCGGTTTGCTTCTGATCGCCGCCACGGGTCCGCTGCCTTTGGACCAATGGTTTGGCGAGAAGGCCGCGGTAGAATGGAGCGGTTGGGGCTATCATCCCAATCGGGTGACGGCCTGGTATCACTACGGCGATTGGTTGCGCAACCCCCATGCCTTGGAATCCGTAATTCAAAAGAGGACCACTCCGGGGACGGGATACCAGCCTCTTTCGGATGAGTGGACCGTTCTGGCCAAGATGCGCATGGCCGATGACAGGCTCTTTCCCTATCTGATGCAGATGGAAATCGGCCGGGGGCTTTTGGTGCTCACCAGCTCCAACTTCGGCTATGCCGGAGGACACGAGATGTTCGGGCATCTGAACCCCGCCAACGCGACCATGTTAGTGGACAACCTATTGACGAATCACCGCGAGCGCTAACCGGATTGAAAAAAAGGCCCGGCAGACCGCGGCTAGATCGAATCGCCGCGGTCTGCCGCAAGCTTTGGCCTTTTCAGACTCATACCCCGCTGATATTACGATGGTTGTAACCGCATCCGGTGAGGCGCCGGTTGGCCCGATAGAACGGATGGTTGTAACGAGCCAGGGCCTGATCGGTGTCCTCTGCCGCTTCGTCTCTGTAGGCCCGCAATAGACCGTCTTGTTCCACGGTGAGCACATGTTCCCCTGGTGCGGGCAAGAAGCGCCCGGCCAAGACCACGCGTCCCGGCAAGGCTCCCAGAACCTCTCCCCGGCCGGTGATCAGCTTGCCCCCGCCGGCAAACTCATGATAACCGTCGCCGTCGATATCCACCGGATAGCTGCCCAGCAAAGAGATCTCTTGCGGATACTCCCGCCCCGTGACCAGGTCGTAGTAGTACTCCTCCTTGTCGCGGGGAGCGCCCACGCCCGGGTTTTTCACCCACTGGGGCGCCGCCATGGCCACAAAGCCGTAGTCTTCCCCCATTCTGGCCACCCAGCCGCTGTGGAAGTGCCCTTCCTTTTGATGCCCCCAAATGCGCTCGCCTCGGGCATTGTAGCAACAGACCCTGGGAGCCACTTTGGTGTCTCCTTCTCTGACCGTGTAAAGCCGCCAAGCGTTGTTCTTCCAATCGTAGACGGGCTGCACGATGTCGGAGTGACCGCGGTAGGTATCCTCATCCAAGCAGAAGAGCTCACGTCCGCCATCCAGCTCCACACACCGCTCGCCCCACATAACCTCATCGATGCCGTCATGATTCCAGTCCACTATGGCCGTCATGTGGCTACCTCTGGCCCCGGGGGCCTCCTTGGGGATATCCAACAACCAGCGGCGGCTCATATCGGCCGACCACCCTTGCAAGTGCATGTCACCGTAAGTTCCCTGAGCAGTGACCAGCACAGGTTCGTGATGCACATAGCCTCCGAAAATGAAACACCGGTAGGCATGGCTCATCGTCGTCCGGGCGGGCATGTCTCCGTTGGGCCACGGCCACTGACCCGTGATCTCTCCCGTGCGAGGATCAACCCGTTCCAAAACGTAGGCCGAGGAGTTGAGAGGATGAATGCTGTCCGTGTTACCGATCATCCAAATCTCCTCCACGCCATCCCCGTCAAGATCGAACGGGAAGAAGGGGAAAAACCAAATACCGGGCACGATACCCGATCCGAGATCGCGCTGCCACAACAGCTCACCTGTCACGGTGATCATCGCCAGCTTCAAAGTGTCAGTAGGCAGGAACATGTACTTGTACCAAGGATCGATATTAGGCGATCCGCTGTAGACCACCAAGAGCGCTTCCTCGCCTCCGAGGGCTGTCTGCACCGTCACGGCGCGACATTGCTTTATCGGCGCGGACAGCGCCCGTTCAAAGGCCACGGCGAGCCGGACGCGGTTTTCAGGCACATCTGTCACCCCTTGAATGGTATTCTCAGGATAATCCTTCCAGTGTTTGTAGTGCGACTATTGTTCGCCGATTCCTCCCTCGGTTTTTGAGCGAGGATCTTGCTGCACCCAAGAAGGGAAAGCCCTTCTTAGCTGGGAATGAGTAGCCGAAAGCGACCGTACATAGCTGCCAAATGAGGTGAATACAGTGAGCAAGATAAGCTTTGTTGCCACGGGAGACAGCCTGATTACCCGACGGCTCCCGGGCCAAGATGAGGACTTCCGTCGCCTGGCGGAGCTCATCGGTCAAGCGCAGGTGCGTTTCACCAATCTGGAAACCGTCATTCGCCGCTCGGAAGGTTTTCCGTCGGCCCAAAGCGGCGGAACTTGGACTTCGGCCCCCCCGGAAGTGTTGGAAGATCTGCGGGCCTACGGCTTCAACCTTGTCAATTGGGCCACCAACCACACATTGGACTACTCCTACGGAGGTCTGGAAGCCACGGCCCGCTATTTGCAGGAGTACGGCTTTATAGCCGCCGGAGCGGGAGCCGATCTGGCCGAAGCCAGTGAGCCGAAATACGTGGAATGCTCGGGCGGGCGTGTCGCGCTCATCGCCGCTACGGCCAGCTTTCACGAGTCTTGGATGGCCGGCGCGCAGCGATACGACATGGTCGGCCGCCCCGGGATCAATCCCCTCCGCCACCGCACGATTTACCGAATCTCCGCGGAAAAGATGGAGAACCTGAAGGCCATCGCCGCCGTCAGCCGGATCAATGCGGCCCGTGAACTGTCGGTCAAAAACGGATTCCAAACGCCCGATGAAGAGGGCGTATTCCGTTTCGGCCAGCATGTGTTTACCCTGGCCACCCCTGACGAACCCGAGGGTGAATACACCTCACCCGATCCCCGTGATCTGAAACGCATGTTCCGCATGATCGATGAGGCCAAGCGTCAGTCCGATGTCGTGCTGATCAGCCTCCATGCCCACGAGTTCAAAGGCGGGGACAATGATTTGCCTGCGGACTTTCTGCGTCAGTTTGCCCGCGCCTGCATCGATCGCGGTGCCCATGCTTTCCTGGGTCACGGTCCGCATCTGGTGCGCGGTATTGAGATCTACAAGAACCGTCCCATCTTCTACAGTCTCGGCAACTTCATCTTCCAAAGCGACACGGTCACCCATCTGCCAAGCGATTACTATGAAAAATACGGCCTGGGTCCGGAGCATACGACCTCAGACGCCTTGGACGCCAGAAGCCACGGAGACACCCGGGGCTATGCAGCCAATCCGAAGATCTGGACCTCGATCGTTCCCGTCTGGGAAATGGAAAACGGGGAATTAACCGCACTCACGCTGTATCCCATCTCGTTAGGTTTCGGACTTCCCCGATACCTGCGCGGCTGGCCTAAACTGACGGATGATGTGACCGTGCTCGAGCACATCAACCGACTCAGTGCGGAATTTGGCACGCGGTTTGAAATTCGCGACGGTCGAGCCCATTGGATTCCCGCGGGGCGTTAGCGCCACAAACGCTGCCGCCTTTGGAACCCGCAACCGATGACTTTCCACGTCTTTTCGTCGGCCGGACGTGCGCAAGATCAAGACGTCCGGCCGGATCTTGCCCGGAATCTCCCCTGCCCTACTTGGAGGAAACCATCATCGCACGATGAAAGATATTTGTATAAATAAATGGATGGTCCAATACCGTATGTTCGTATACTATCGGACTATAGAATGAGGAGGGGCCGCCGATGCAGTCAAGGATTGCTGCTATCCACCGCAAAACGGTGTTATGTCTGCTTTTTGTCTTTCTTTTGTCATTTTGGCCTTCCTTGATGAGTCATGCTCTCGCCCAGCCGCTCACGGTTGTGGCCACCATGCAGATGATGCCGGATGCTCACCTTCCGGAAGCCGGTCTGCAACTGGCTGGCTTTTATGATGAGGATCAGCCTTCCGAACCGCTTCTGGCCGTCGTCTGGAGGCAGCGGATGATGGGCTGGTTCCCTACCTGGGAGATGGGGCTCGATATAGCTCCGTCACTTGTTTTGCCCGAAGAAGAGGCACCGGATTTTGTCCACACGGGAATAGTCATCACGGGCCCGGCGGAAGAGCACGTCTATGAAACGACTATCAGCTATGATCCCGTCTCAGGCTTGGTCTCGGCCGCCGTGGTCGATCTCACCGCGGGATCACGGATCTTTGCCGCGAGCGCCCGGTTGAAAACCCATTCAGGGACGCTGCAAGCCTTGGGCGGCCGAGAGTATCCCGAGCGCAGCGAATCCTGTTTCACCTTCTCGCCGCCCCAAGTCCTGGAGGCCTTTGTACCCGTAGGCGCCGAATGGAACCTGTCTCTTTCGGACGGACCGACTCTCTCAGAGCGCGCTCAGTCGATGTTGAGCATAGACAGACGGCAACACAAGGAGCTTGTCAGTCAACTGCTCCATCCGCAATACGACGGCGCCGGGTATTTCCGCCTGATAGTAGATGACGGATCGGCTTCTCGGGAGTTGACCCGACATCCGTCGGCGAAAGGGACTATGCAGACGAGCATACCTACGCTCGCCTTGCCTGTGGGTCGAAGCCGGTTGGCTCTTCAGTATGTGCACGAAGAACGAGTGTGGCACCTTGGGTTCCGATCGCTTCGCGTCGGCGCTCTCCGTATCGCCATGGCTCCCGTCGAGATCTCGGGCGATCAATGGATCGGAAAGCTCACTCTGTCCGGAGACGGCCCTTTCCCGGATCTTAACCTCAAGCTGGATGTGACCGTCAGCCCCCTGTTTGACTACCCCTTCGAGAGTCAAAAAGAGATCCTGAAGGCGACGATCCTGGACACTAAGATCCATCTCGATGAAAAAAAGCCCGTGACGTTGAGCCTTTCGCTGCCTCATCCCGTCTCGGATCATCGCAAATGGAAATTGGCCTTTGAACCCATGCTTTCCAAAGACGTGGTCTTAGATTTCACAGGAAGAGAGGACGTACTATTGCTAACCGGACGAGGACGCTACATACCCCCGAAGATCGAAGTAGAAATCGAAGAGGAAGTGTACCGTTTTGTGCCTGCCGACAACGGCGCCGGGCCAATGTGGTGCCGCGGCAGCACTTCTTTGGTCCGCTGTGGTGAGCTGGTCTTTGCCGCCGGACTGGAGACACTGCCTGATGTAAAACCGCTCAACAATTGTGTACCGTTGCTTTTCTACCGCCATGACGATGGGTGGAAGTTGATATATCGGGGCGACGAGGATAAGGATCGGACACGAGAACCTTCTCCGGTGGTCTGCTTCGACGACGGAGGACTGTTCCTCTCGGTCAACCCCACGCTGACTCCGCGCGATACCTACAACGGTCCCAGCGAGCCGCGCCTTTTGGAGTTCGATTCCCTCGCCCCCGAAGCGGACTACCGAACCCATCTGCCCGTCTGGGAAGGTTCGCCGCCATTCACCGAACACTCCTACCGCAGTTTTGCCGCTGACGGTGCCAACGGTGAATTGATCCTCTTCCAAAACATCGGCTATACCCATGCCGAATGGGCCTTCTACGACCGTTATGGCGAGTGGTCAGCCCAGGGGCAGCTCATATGGCCTTGGGCCAAGGAGTACGACCAACCCGGACCGGTGCGCATCTGCTATCCCACAGTGGCTTTGAAAGACCGGAAAGTCTACTTCTTCGGCGTCTCCGATATAGTCGAACCGTATCGAGCCTGGCGTGAGCGCAAGAAGGAGATCACCGGCCGGGACTGGGATTACGATTTCCGCCGCGTCTTTTTCACCTGGAGCGATGACATTCGCACCGGCCAGTTCCACCAATGGGTGGAGATCTCGACCCGGGACAGCACCGCCGGATGGCTCACGCCGTGTGATCTCGCGGTTGACGATAATGGCAACGTCCATCTGTTATGGATAGAACGGGCTTTGGATGAACGTCTGAGAGACGAGTTCTTCCCGTTGGAGAGGCAGTCATACGCCCTCAACTACGCCTTGGTCCGCGACGGAACCGTTCTTTTGCGCCGAGCGGTCCACTTCGTTGAAGAAGACAATCTCGATGAGATACCGGCCGAAGCGCGGTTTCATGTGACGCCCTCCGGTCGCCTTTTCATCCTCTATCTCATCAGACATGCCAACGGTGCCGAGAACAGGATCATGGAGGTCTTTGCGGACGGAACCACCAGTCCTCCGCAGAAGGTGCCCCTGAGACACCCGATGATCGGCTTCACCGCCACACCCCGGGCAGGGAGCAAGCCGACAGAGTATCTCGATCTTTTGGGGGCCGTCGGTAACACAGTACGCTACGCCCGCCTGCGCATCATCGACGGCGATCAGTAATGATCGTCCGATCCAACCCATACGAAGGAGGGAGATTGATGAACCGACATGCGAGATTGAGGATGACTCGGTGTATTGTGTTCGCTATGATGCTCGTCGTCATGTCTACCATGGTGCACGCTGAGACATTGGTCCGTCACTTCCAAAATACCGCCCACGGTCTGGGATGGCTGAACTGGATAAAAGAGCAGATCCCGCGCTTTGAAGCTCAGAATCCCGATGTGAAAATAGAGCTCTCGGTACCGACCAGCGGTTCCACGGCTGAGCAATTTATGGTCTTCATCGCCTCGGGTGTCAACATTGAAGTGTCCGAACTCGTGCTGCGCATGGCCTCTTCCGTGGCCTCGCAAGGAGGCTACCACGATCTGCGGCCTTTCCTGCAAAGAAGCTCCAAGGTTTCATTTGACAACTACGTACCCGTAGCCCGCACGGCCATGACCCGCCCGGACGGGATGATCTGGGGTGTACCGGTGGATTTGTATGTAGTGCCGACTCACTACCATGCGGACATGTTTGCCCAAGCCGGACTGGCCACGCCCGCAGAACTCGGCAAGGATTGGAACTTCGATGCGGCGCTGGCAGCATCGAAGCGCCTGACGATTGATCGCGACGGAGACGGTATACCTGAACAATGGGGAACACACAATGCCTACACTCTTTGGGTCTACAGAAATGCGTTCGAGAACAGAGGCGCCAAGATGTTCGATCGCGACATCGAACCTACCCGGAGCCTTCTGAACACCCCGAAAGTCATTGAGGCCTTGCAGTGGGTAGCTGACTTGCATCTGGTACACAACGTGGCTCACTTCGACTCCGGCAACTACTCCGCTGAACTTCCGAAAGGGATCTACGCCTGGAGTATGGGCACCGGCCCCAACACGAGTCAACTGCTCCTTCAAGCCAACGTAGACTTCCGTTGGGGTGTGGCCCTGCCCATCGGCGGCGAAAAACAAGGCTCCTACACGGCGGTAAACAGCTTCCAGATACCGGTCACAGCGGAGAATACGGAAGCAGCCTGGCGTTGGATCGAGTTTTTGACCAGCGATCCCGAATGCATACAGTCCTACATCGTCCACACCAACCGCCTGCCGGCCAACCAGAAGTTCATGACCCAGTGGATGAGAGTTCTTCAAAACACACCCAATCCGCCCGAAGGCGTGGAAAACTATATCGAAGCAGCCATCCACCCCGACAACTACGTCGATATCCTGAGCCCGCACTACGCCTACTTCGAGCAGACCGCATATCCCTTGATCCGCAATGAGGTGCTGCAGGGTCAACGCGATCCGCGGGCTGTACTTGAGCAGCTTCATCAGCTGATGACCGCTCGCTTCGCCGGCAATTAGCGACACTGATCGGGTAGACGGCGGGATCGCTCCCGCCGTCCTCCTACACCACCGGGCATACGGTTTTCGTACCGCGGCGGTTCATGTAGCACTTTGGAAGCGTCGATGTTGATCAAGCGGCAACACGAGCCCAAGTGCACAGAAGAAGTATTTCTTGACGGCTTCGTTCATGATGTGAGGCCCCTGCATTCCACCGGGGGCCTCGTCCATTGGTGGCGGATCTCCGTACCGGTTTGCTCGTGTAGTGAGCGATCTTGGTAGAAGACTGCGCCGCGTTCCATCCCTGGTCCGTGAGTGGCTCTCTAAGCCCATGGAATCTCTTCGCCCGCCATGGCGCGTAGATCGTTCCAAGCCTTGATCGAATACTCCCGGAAGGCCGCCCTAGCCGACGTATTTGATCAGTGCCCTTTGTCTTTCAGGCGTAGCCGTGCGGCCTTCGGCTTCCGTTTGCTTGAGAACGCGGATGGCTGCAGATAGGGTGCTTCGATTCTCAAAAATCCGATAGGTCTTTATCGTGCCATGCGATGGGTTTGTCTGGAGGTGCTTCGAGAGACTTTATCGGCTCTATCCCTTCGTTCGGCTCTTCCAGACTCAGCTGCCTCGGACGGTATATGTTCTCTTCCTGCGCCACCAGCGGGTCCGTCCCCCGTAGTATCCCGTTCGTGTACGCTCTTATCGCGCTCTGCTCCGCTTCGTACGCTGTCCGATACGGGCGGCCGTCCTTCTGCAGCTCCTTCACGTAATCCGGACGCGTCTCCTTCCACGCCCTCAGGGCCAGGCGGCCCCAGGCTCGCAGCCTCTTTTTGTAATTTTGGGCACCCTTGCCGTCCGGCTAGCAGTTCCCCTCATCGGACCTGCAGGAGACTCTGAATCCCGGAGAAACGCCTCATACCGGGTGCACGAAAGACAAGAATGGTGCGGGATCCAACGGACAACGCCGTCGGATCCCGCACCATTTTTATGTTTCGTTATCACTACTTGCTCCTTACCTCTTCCAGCAAGCGCTCCAGTACGGGGTCGCGTCCGGCGACAAACTCCTCAAAGGATGCCTCCATCGTGACATCCGGGTAGAGAGAATCGCTGTCTTCCGCCGTGAACCTGAAATACTTGGTTGAGTACTCCACCGTCCACTTCGAATGAGGCAGCTCGAAGGTACGCACTTCACCGTAATGATTGGGCTTGCCGGCGGTTGCCTCTCCGTACAACGGTGATTTCAGTACCCGTTTTAGATCAAGAGCGTTGATAATCGCCGAGGAAAAGGTGTTGCGTCCGATGATACCGTAGACCGGCACACCGCTTTTGATCTTGGGATGCTCGGCCAAGGCTTCGATAAAACGCGTCCCCAAGGCGGAGTTGCCGCCCCCGTTCAGTCTCAAATCGATAACCATGGCCTTGACGGGCTTGGCATCAAGCGTGGCGAAGACCTCTTCCGCAAAGACGGAGAAATCGGGTAGATACGGCAACCGGGCGCTGTCGGGGAAGAACGTCTTCTCCGTCTCTTTATCCCAGCATACGTTGTAGACCATGTACAATACCCGGTCATCTTCCAGATACTGTTGCCAAAACCAGTCCTGCCTGCTCATATAAAGCGGTACAGGATCCGTTTGCGGATCAAGGGCGCGAGCGAAGTCGATACCCTCCAAAGGCTCCAACTCCAGCTGTATCGACTCGAGCCTACCGTCCTCGGTCTCGAAGCGATACGGCATAGGCGAATCATCGTCAATGATCCCCAAGGCGACCAACAGATCGTAGTTGTTCAGCATACCGGGAACCGCCTGGGCCAGTTGAGCCCGGTTGTCATGAGGAATGAGTGAGGCTAAGACTTGGTACACGTCGCTGATAGGTGTGTCTCCGACAGCCACCAGACGAGCGCCTCTTATACTTGGATACTTACTCGGCCAAGCCACCGGATAGACACCGTCAGCGAACTGCATGAACTGGATCGGCACGATCCGCAAGTTGAGTTTGGGCGTGATCATGGTGTGAGAGTCACCTATGCGGGCGAACAATCGGGCTAATGCTACGTAGATCTCAACGTCGCTCATCTTGTCCACTGATTGGGCAAGACTCGCCAAACAGGATTGAAACTCGTCTTCGGAGATGGAAAAATACAGATTCACGTGCACGGTGGGGAGCGTCTGCGCCAGATGCTGAATGTCCTCGCGCCACTGCATAGCGCGCAAGGTAGCGCTGTCATCTGACTGCATCGCTTCGGGCTCCGCAGCTACTGTGATTCCGCCCAAGACAAGCATCATAGCGGCTAAGAGCATCCAACACAAGAATAGCTCTTTCAGAGTGGTCATCCGATCTCCTCGCAATCTATCGTCTAGAGACTACGCACTGTGGTCTCGCGGGGTGTTTCGCCGTCCACACCGCCGTTACCTGGAGAGAACAGACCGTCAAACAGATAGCAGCGGGAACAAGTTGCCCCCGCTGCGAACTCCAAGCGGTTTTAGCGTCCCCTCCAGATTTCATCCAAACGCGACTGGGTGAAACGCTGCATGTGTTCAAGAAAGTCTGTCAGACTCCTCTTTCGGTCCATGACGTCGCGAAAGCGCGAGTTAAACTCGTTCTGCACGGTCGTGTACACCGGGGTGACGTTTCGTATGCGCACGTCCGGATGTGAGAGCACCTCGATCCACACCGAGATGCTCGGAGGATGCTTGTCAAACAGCGTAGGAAAACGGGGAGTCGCTTTCAGATACGCTGTTGGACGTCCTGTCGCCCGCATATACTCGATGGCGTTGTCGTAGTCCGCGGCCAAAAACTTGATCCACTCAAAGGCTTTCTCCGGATGCTGAGAGTGTACCCCGATACAGAATCCGTTAGCTAAGGCCTCACTGCCTTGGCGGGCCGGCCCTGCCGGGAAGGGAGCCACTTCGTACGGAAAAGGATCGTCAAGCTCCTCATGGAGGCCAATCCACCAAGATCCGTCCAACAGGCTGATAGCGGTTCTTTCTTCCGAACGGAAGGTTTTGGCGTCCGTCGTCAGCCATTCTCGCCAGTACAGATCAAGATAAAACTGAAGCCCCACAGCCACAGCAGAATCCTTTGTAAACGTGGCGTTTCGAGGTTGTACCTGAGCATCATATGCATCTCCGCCGGCATTATGGACAAACGCCGGAAAAATCCGATGGAAGGATGCATTGAGTGCCACTGCCCAGCGGTCATTCACTCCCCGACCCTGGGTGTCAGCGGACAATTTAGGTGCCATGGTTCTCAGGGCATCCCAATTCCAATCCTTGCCCAACTGTCCCGGGGTCTGCAACCCGGCTTCCTGAAGCAGGCGCACGTTAGAAATGGTGGTGACCGCATTGATCTCCGTAGGCAGGCCCACCAGCGCGCCGTTCCACGTAAAAGGTAGCAGAGCTACCGGAATGAAATCCTGTCTGCTCAAACCGCTTCGCTGAAGAAAGGGCGTCAAATCGAGCAACAGACTCTGATTCACAATATCGGCGATCTGCGCTGTAGTGGGTTCAATGATGTCATACGATACTCCGCCGGCGGCGGCGATCAAGACCTTCTCTACATAGTTGCCGGATGCGGCGACGATCTCGATATTCACATCCGGATGGCGCAGACTGAATTCCCGAGCTTTTTCTTCCACAAACTTGCGATGGGCATCGTGATGTGAGCTGTTAGCGAGGTGGGTCAAAGTAATCTGTCCGCTTTGAGCTACACTCGTGATGATATAACTCATCAGAAAACTTACCGTAAGAACAACCTTCAGCATGTTAACATGACCTCCTTTGACGGTCCAGTATTATCCGTGTCTCAAGTGTACAGTATCCTTTCTGACGGGAGCCCATGAGCGAACGCCGCCCGGCTAAGGTGCAGCGTTCGCTTGCAGTCAGGGCCCTCAGTGACAGGTAAACACGATAATCGCGCACCCCTACCGTATAGGCTCACATGGATCCAAACAGCCTCCTGTTACCGGTTAGACACGATGCGATTTACGATCGCTTCCATCTGCTCAATGGCGGCAACCGGTGACAGCTGATTAGTAAACACTTGACGCAGAATAGGATTGACCTGTGCTGATATGGCACTGGCTCGGTAGAACGGATAGACACCGGCCGTCTGGAAGATGTCCAGAGCGCTAGCCATGTAGCCGTGATCATCCACCAGCTTCCTCCAGGCAGATGAGAAGTAGACGTCTCGTCTCGGTGAGAAAGGCATTTTCATAATCTCCAGCTGTTTGACCTGGCTATCATAGCTCATGTGATGGGCGATCCAAGCCCAGGAGTGATCAGGGTTTCGGGCACTCTTCGGAATAACGTACATGTTTCCCCAGGCCACGCTCCCGCGCTTGCTGCCTGAGGGGCCGATTGGTGCACTGGTATAGCCAAACGACACCTCATCGATACCCGGGATGTGGCTTACCGCCGTTTCCATGCGCTGCATGGATACATTGCCCTTAACGAAGTCAGCCGCAAATCCCGAAATAGCTTGGGTGGTGTTCCACAACTCCAGTTGGAACGACAGGGTTTCCCGTCCTCTGTCGTTGTTGAACGTCGCACGGGTTTGCTCATCGTTGAAGAACGCAGCACCGTTGCTGTAGAGCCAGGTGCCGTACGATTCAATGCCTATCCAGTCGTAGAAACCCGCCCGCAACAAAGCTCCGTCACTGTCAAAGCGCGTTAGCTTCCGCGTAGCCGTGACCATGTCGGCCCAGGTTCCTAAAGCCAGCGGATCTATGCTCAAACCCGCCTCAAGGAAGTGTTGGTGGTTATACAGGATGGCAGAAGCTTCAAGACTGTTTGTAGCTCCATAGACAACTCCGTTGTGCTGGTTAAACGCCTGGGTGACCGGAAGGAGAGCACGTTGGAGATCAGGCGTTCTCGCATAGTACTCGTTTAACGGCAGTAGCAAGTCGCTTTCATAGAGGTCTCTGGCATACATGACCGACGCGATGGATACGTCAGGCAACACGCCGGCGCTAGCCGCCAAGACAAAGCGATCGGGACCGAAGGGGACGTATTGATAGACAACCTCCACTTCAGGGTGTTTTTCTTCAAACGAGACCTTCGCATACTCCAGCCACTGGGCAAACAGCCCACTGGCATGAGCATCCCAGTGCCAGATTATGAGCTGATCTGTGGCAGCGCTTACTGCTAGACAGGCCGTCAGTACCATGAAAGTTGAGACCAGTAGAATATGAGTGCTTCGTGACCTAGAAAACAGCATCCCTGGACCTCCTAACGCTTTGATGTTGCCATGAACTCTACTGCACTGGATGGGTGATCTGACCGCGAAAACCGATTCGACCATGACGACCACCAATATGATGTATTTTTCTACATCATTGGTCGTCTACCTTCCCTAGAGTAAACGACGTTCATGAATAATGAGTATTAATAAGAAAGACAGGGAGCATGTCATTGGAATAAGCGCCGCTTCTCCTTGATACACAGGATGACTGTCGGCGAGCCGAGACCGACCGATATGCAACTCGTCTGACGGTGCACGCAAACCAGTCACCAAGACCTTCGCCTTGACATATGGGGTGGCAAGGCGCCCATATTCCTTGTCCGCCGCACTACAGATTCATACCCAGGCGATTCCTCCCGCTCAGATCTTGACCCTGGCGCATCGGAGAGGCTGGTCTCGTAACCTGACCCTAAAATCAGTCTCCGAACCTGGTTTTTTCTCAAGAAGCGTTTTCCCCGGAATCGGCTCGTACCGTCAATCACTCAAAAGTCCGTCGATCAGGTGGTTCATCTCAGCCAGGGCGTTTTCCAACGACGCGTTCGCAAAAAACACTGGTCTGATCAGGTTGTTCATCAAGGTTGTCATTTCCGTCCATTTGAGTGTGATCTCGGGAGTGCGAGCATACGACGCGGCATCGATCATTGTTCGCATGCTGTTCGGCCTGCCGGATTTCAAAACACAGGAGACAAGGCAGCCCCTCTGACAGCCGAGATGTTGGGCGGCAGCATAGGGCAGCGCGTATGCCCGCGTCAAGTCTCTTATCCTGCTGACGCTCCACCGAAAAAACGACGTAGTCCCCGGCATAGATGTGGCTGAGGTGTCTCTCGGCACTGCGGCCCGGCCGGTAGCGCCTGCAGGTAACAACGACGTCCTATTGCTCGCGATAGGGGGCTGTCCCAAAAGCAAGGTTGGGACAGCCCCGGCTTTTGTCTATCAGACGTGTAATGGAACGTCTGGGGGTGTTTCCAAAGCAGATGACCGTCGGATCCCCGGTCATCAGCCGGTTATGGCAGCCAACCTTGTCAGATTATGTGCTATACACAGCAGCCCCCATTCGACGGTGACCTTCTCGATCCCGCGAAGAAGAAACCGTCGAAAGCCCCAATTGCC
>LSQX01277796.1_pt1 | contig 19594 bp, 20 predicted proteins | sample 654561 | NCBI WGS metagenome assembly LSQX01 (sample SAMN04489861, study PRJNA283612) | anaerobic digester metagenome | isolation source: 4 biogas reactors fed with cattle manure at either 37C or 55C with and... | place: Denmark: Kongens Lyngby | collected 2014
AGGGACTCAACAAATGATAGAATGACTTCTATCGGCAGTTGGGTCCCTTTTTCATTCGGTGCCTCGAAATCCGTTGATATATCAAGGTATTTGGCACTGCACGACTTCCTGTTTCACAGCCAATTTGGGGTGAAAATTGCTTCTCAAAAACCGTTCCGGGTGTCTTTCTGAAAATACGTCAAAAAGTCCATTTCAAATAGTTTTGCATTGCCCAGGGGGGTGCATTTTCCCTTCAAATAGTTTGGCATTGGCGATTTTTCCACTGTTTGCTTGGTTTTTTGGCATCTCCATGTGCGAGGATAGAATCAGCATGCGGGAGAACAATTTGGTTAGCTGGTATGCTACGAGAAAGCCGCCAGGCAGTCCGGGTCGTTCAGGATACCCTCCAACTGCACCCGGTGGCAGGTGGGCACCCGCTCCCCGCTTGCCGGGTCCTCCACGTATTCTATGCCGTAGCGGCTTAATACCACGCCCCAGTGCGCCTCAGCGTCCGCGTCGTCGAGGTTTAAGATGCTCTCATGACTGTGGACGACGACGTTGAGGTCGAGACCGCAGGATTCTCGGTAGCGAACATGGCATTTCTGCAGAAGCATGTTCTCTCGGCGGCCGGCGGCATGGTCGTTCGCCAAGGCGACGAACCGCCTTACCTGGCACTGGGCTTCAAGGCTGAAAAGAGCGTGAAGCATCTACTATGCCCTCCACCATCACCATGCCCCGGGAGGGAAAACCATCACTTACCTCCCGGGGGAGGCGTACAATGGTCAGCGATTCAAGATGGATAGCCTTCGTTTCAAAAACAATGTCCGTCAATGGTTCATCTCCTGTTGCAGAATACAACAAATACGAGGGAAGTATACCCATGGGTTATCCCGTGGCGCGCCCCACAACCTAAGCGTCAGGTGAGGATCACCTCCGCGCGTGCGGGGAATATGATATGACTTTGAGTGAATACCTGACCGAGCGGGGATCACTCCCGCTCGTGGCGTCAATGAATGACGCAATCTTTAGAATGGATTGACACATATATTGGAGTGAATCGGGCACCCCCTTGCGGAGATTGTTCAATATCTCGCAGCAGATTACTGGCATCCAAGGCATCCCTAGACTAACTCTCTGCCAAAAGCGATGAGCTGCCGCTTGCCTGTTTTAAAATGCTGACCGCCCGCTCATCAGACCCCGATTTTGTCAAACCGGAGCTCGCGTGTGCTAACCTCTTTGCCTGTAGGCACTGCCAGGAGCGCGTAAAGTTCAGGACGTCTTGTCCTGATCCATCGCTGCCCCGTGCTTTCAGGGACCAAATTCAGATCCAGGTCCGCTGTCAGCATTTTATCTTCTGCGGCCCAGGTTTCTGTCAGTATTCTGCCATAGGGGTCGATGATCATCGCGTTGCCTGTCCTGACTTCGTCATCATCGATGCCAACCCCGTTGCTGAACACATAAAACACCCCGTTGTCGTGGGCGCGGCTGGGCAGCCATCTCATCAGCCAGCCCCGGCCTTTGTCGCCATAAAACTCCGCCTCAATCGCTTGTGGGTTCTCTTTCCGCTTGTTCCACAGATCCTGATCAATGATTCCCATGATGTTGGGGTCATTCGAGCGGCAGCCGCCGGTCTGATGCGGCGCCAGGATAATCTGCGCCCCCAGCAGGGCCGTCAACCTGACATTCTCGAAAATATTGTTGTCATAACAGGTCAGCACACCCACCCTGCACCCGTGCGGCGTGTCAAAGACGGTGAAAGTGTCGCCCTCCAAAATATAATCACTCTCAAACGCGTGGATCTTTCGATGTTTTTTGAACGTCCCGTCCGGCATGGCGATGATGTAGGTGTTGTACATCTTGCCGTCTTCTTCTTCAATGAGGCCCGCCCCGATGGTCATATGGTACTTCTTTGCCAGATCCATTAAAAACAATGACGAAGGGCCGGTAAAAGCGGGCTCCGCGAGATCAAGCAGCGCCTGCTGGGTTAAATTGCGCCAAAACCAGTAGCCCGTGACGCAGCCTTCCGGAAAGGAGATAATCTGTACATTGTCCCGCGCGGCTTCCATCACAAATTTTTGAATGGTTTGGAGATTCTTTTCTTTATTTCCATTCTCATGCTGGAACTGGACCGCGGCAACCCGGACATGATCCGCCATGTGTAGACCTCCTGATATACAATCTTGTTTGTTTGTAAGTTCAAATCGACTCTGCGCGGCCAGCATCACCAGGTGGCGCACATGCTGTGTTGCCAGCATCCGATCATGGAGTGTTTTTATATGAGCGACGCGGGTGCCACCTCTATCATAAAAGCAGTTACAACAATGATATGGGGGGCGGATACCGGGGCTCGTGTCAATCTTACACTGGACGGCGATGTTTTAAAAGGGCTATAGATACAAGAAGCCGAAGGTCTATATGATTCATTGTGTTTATGTGATCCGGTTACCGGCCAGGTTGATTCTTCGGGTTTTTCAGGCTGCCCCGGTTTGGTGGCGTCATTCTCCCTTATCGCCTTGAACCGTACAATTTCATTCCCTCCATTGGCGTGAACTTTAAAAGGAAATTGATTGCCCCTTGACAAGTCAAAATAAAGCGTTTACCATTCAGCTCATTGAACGTAAACGATTGCGTAACCCATCATAAGACGCTCAAATCAGACATGCAATTCCCGGACGGTATCCAGGCAAGCCACACTGTTTTAGAGAAGAGATGATCAAGTGAGCAGACAAGGAACCAGAAAACCGCTGTCTTTAAAGCGGCTGAAGAACCAGTTCTTCAACCTCGTTGGGAATCCATTCAACATGGTGGTGTTTATTTCCCTGGTCGCGCTGGTCGCGCTGATCGTCCTTCCGCTGCTTCAGATGCTTAAGGAGACCGTTACGCTCTCCCGCAGCGAGCTGCGCCGGGTGGACGGGCAGGTGGGGGACTTCACGCTGTATTACTGGAAGTACCTGCTCTCTTCGCAGATGACCGGGGCAGTCCTCTGGCAGCCGCTTTCCCATTCGCTGGTGACCGGATTTTTCACCGCCCTGATTTCAGTCCCGCTGGGGTCCATCCTCGCCTGGATGATGGTACGAAGCGACCTGCCGCACAAAAAAGCGATTTCGATGCTGGTGATCATTCCCTATATGATTCCCTCCTGGACAAAGGCGCTCAGCTGGCTTGCCATATTCCGAAACCAACGCTCCGGGGCGCTGGGTCTTTTGGCCGGCATGGGGGTCGCGGTTCCGGATTTTGTCGCCTACGGCCCTATTGCCATCGTGCTGGTGATGACGCTGCATTACTACGCCTTTTCCTACATCATGGTGTCCGGCTCACTGCGCTCCGTGAACAGCGAACTGGAGGAAATGGCGGAAATTCAGGGCGCGAACAAGCGCCAGATCTTAAAAAGCATCACCCTGCCCCTGGTGTTGCCGGCTGTATTGTCCGCCACCATCATGACGCTGAGTAAGTCGATCGGCTCATACGGCGTAGCCGCCAACCTGGGCAACCGCATCGGCTATTTTACACTCGCGACAAAAATGAAAGAGTTCATCAATGGAACCGGCAACACGGGCGTGGGCTACGCGATGTCCCTGCTGCTGATCCTTTTGGCGTCCGGGACCATCATCGCCAACCAGCGCATGGTCGGGACCCGCAAGTCCTATGAAACCATGGGCGGTAAGGGCACCCGGCACTCCCCCATTCCCCTGGGGAAGGCAAAAACCCCGCTGATGGGGTTCATCGTGCTGTTCCTGTTTGTCGCGATGGTGATACCGATGTTTGTGCTGGTAATGGAATCTTTCCAGGTCACCACGGGCGGGGGATACGGCTTAAACAACCTGACGCTGTACAACTATATCGGGGTGCGGGATTTCGCCAACCAGAATATCCACTATCCCGGCATCTTCAGGAACCCTGAGTTTAGCAAGGCGCTGTGGAACACCGTCAAGCTGACAGTCGTCGCGTCCATCCTGACCGCGTTTTCCGGGCAGTTTCTGGGCTATATCAGTTCACGCGGGCGCGGGCGGTGGTTTGGGAAAGTGACGGAGCAACTGGTGTTTGTTCCCTACCTGATGCCCGGCGTCGCGTTTTCAGCAATCTATTTCGCGATGTTCAGCCAACCGCATCTGGGCGGCCTGATCCCCTCTCTGTACGGGACATTCGCGCTGATTGTGCTGGTTTCGGTGGTCAAGCATTTTCCGTTCGCCAGCCGCGCGGGCACAGCCAACATGCTGCAAATCGGGGTAGAACTGGAGGAAGCCGCGGATTTGGCGGGCGCCAGCTTCTGGCGTCGGATGCGCTCCATCATCATCCCGCTGGCGAAACAAGGCTTCATTTCGGGCTTTATGCTGGTGTTTATCAGCATCGCCAAGGAATTGGACCTGATTGTCATCCTGATGACCCCCAATAACCGTACGCTGTCCTATCTCGCCTTCACATACTCCAAAGACGGCATGGCCCAGATGGCAGATGCCATATCCATCTGCGTGCTGCTCTTTATCCTGGTGTGTTACCGCATTGCCAACCATTTCGGCGCCGACATTGGAAAAAGCTGGGGATGATGTCCAAATTATTGTCAATAACAGGAAAAGAGAGGAAACGGCATGAGCAGGATTGAGCTGATCCATATAGATAAGTATTTCGGGGACAATCATGTGCTCAAGGATTTGAACCTGACCATAGAGGACGGGGATTTCATGACGCTGCTTGGTCCTTCCGGATGCGGAAAGACCACAACCCTTCGGGTCATTTCAGGCCTTGAAAAGCCCCAGAACGGCAGATTGCTCATTGACGGCCATGAGGTCATCAACGCCGATACAGCCTACTTTGAGGAGCCGGGGAAGCGCGGACTCAACCTGGTGTTCCAGAGTTACGCGCTCTGGCCGCATATGACCGTGTATGACAATGTCGCGTTCGGGCTGAAAATCAGGAAGCTTCACCACGCCGAAGTGGAGGAGCAGGTGATGAAATCCTTGACCTTGATGCGCATCCAGGAATTATCCAAGCGCTACCCCAATGAACTCTCCGGCGGCCAGCAGCAGCGCGTGGCGATCGCGCGCGCCATCGCCTCCAACCCAAAACTCCTTCTATTGGATGAACCGCTGTCCAACCTGGACGCGAAGCTGCGCATTGATATGCGCGCCGAACTCAAGAGGCTTCACCGGGACATGGGCACCACGATCATCTATGTCACCCATGACCAGGTGGAGGCGCTGACGATGTCGACCCGGATTGCCCTGTTCAAGGCAGGCGTGCTGTCGCAGGTGGATACCCCCATGGCCCTTTATATGAACCCGATCGACCTGACCGCTGCCGATTTTATCGGCAACCCGCGCATCAATTTCCTGCACGGCACCGCCCATGCGGAATCAGCGGGGCTGAGCGCTACCTGCGGCCTTGGCACATTCGCCTACAAAAAATCACATTTGACCGGGGAAGAAATCCCCAAAGGTGAGTTCTCCTGCGTGTTTGGCATCCGCCCTGAACAGGTTTTGATTGAAACCCAGCCGGAGGAGGGGCTGGTGGAAGCGGATGTGTACGCCAGCCAGCCCGCCGGGTCGGAGACGCTGGTGACGCTGATCGCCGGGAAACAGGAGCTTTTGAGCAAACAGCTGGGCCTGATTGACTATGAGATGAACCAGAAAGTATACCTGCGGTTAAATCCCGACAAATTCAACATCTACAACAAGGAAACCGGCAACCTGATCAAGTACGCGGTATAAGCCGCGGCTTAATAAATGGAGGAAAGAACATGAAAAAGATCTGGGCACTTGTGCTGGCGATGCTGCTGCTGCTGTCACTCCCCTCAGCATACGCGCAGGAACCCGACTGGGAGCACATGACCGATGACGAACTCTATGCGCAGGCAAAGGAAGAAGGCGGAGACATCAATGTCTACGCGATCTCCAGCCGCATGCAAAAGGTAGCCGAAAATTTCAACGAAGCTTTCCCGGGCCTCAACGCGATCGCCTATGACTTTGACCAGGATGAAGCGATTGCCAAAGTAAAGATTGAGGCGGAAACCGGCAACGTCAACGCGGATGTGCTGCAGTGCAAGGACACGGCGGGCGAAATCTACTTTGACTTCTATCCGATGGGCTACATAACGCCCTTCTATCCGGCCGACATCGTCGAAAAAATCAGCAATAAATCGCTGCTGGAGTATGGCTTCCCCTTCTACGCGGCGCTCAACTTCTGGTATTACAACACAGAAATGTACCCGGACGAGCAGCCCGTCAAGTCCTGGTGGGACATTGTGGAACTGGATGAAAACGGACACCAGCGCTTCGCTGTCATCACAAAAGAAATCGGGACAGAGGACACCTACCTCGCGCTGTTCGCGAGCTTTGTGATCAACGCGGATCAGATGAAAGCCGATTATCTTGCAAAGTACGGCGAACCGATTGAGTTTACCTATGACCCGGCCGTCTTTGGCACCGAGCCTGACAACTACGGCTGGGAGTATATCTACCGCTTCACGCAGCTGAAAATGACTTTTATCGACGACGGCGATGAGGTTGTGGAAGCTGTCGCCAAGGCAGGCGAGCCCACCCTGGGCTTCTGCTCTGCCGGTAAAATCACCAACCGCGACGAAAACAACTGGCCGATCGCGTGGCTAACCCATTTAACGCCCTATACCGCTGTTCAAAACAGCAATTACCTGTATGTCGTCAACGGAACAAACAACCCCGCGGGCTCCAGGCTGTTCATCCGCTTTCTGATGGGCGGCGCGGACGGCAAGAGCGGCGGATTTGACCCCTTCACCAAAGAAGGCAACTGGACCATCCGCGATGACCTGGTCAATGAGAACAACCCCTTCTCCATCGCTGACAGCGGCGCCATTGTGTCCTCCATCAAGGACATCTATGACATCATCTTGGATGTGCATGATTTCTGGATTTACAACCTGAGCAAAAGCCCCAACATGTAATCATCCTTTAACAAAAGCCGCGGGCGCCGATAAGCGCCCGCGGCGGGCAGGGAAAAAATGCAGCACGGACAGCCTAAGACAGGACAGACCCGGGCGGACAAATTCTGGAGCATTTTTCTTTTTACCAAAGATGGTAAAGTCAAAAGTCCGCTGATCATCTACTCCTTTTCCCTGAGCGTCGTCTTGCTGGCCGTCTACGGCGCGTCCTACTTTTTCCTGGTTGACGCTGTGCACCACGCGCTGATTGGCAGCGCGGCATGGGTTTCGGACCTCGCGGAGAGCCTCATCCCCGGGCTCATTGGCGTAGGACTGGTCAGCTTGCTGCAATCAACATCCAAAGGCAAAGGCTATATCCCCGCCGCGTATGTGTGGCTGTTGCTGTACGCGGTTTTTATCCTGGCAGCCATGATGCTGACGTTGCAAATGTATGAAGACCGGATGTTTTTTTTAAGCTTGTTTTTCCGCCTTGTCCCTTTCCCCCTGGTCGTGGGCGGCAGCATTTCCTGGAAGATGTTTCTGAAAAACAGCGGCCGGAAAAGTGGCGGCCAGGCTTCCCCTGCCCGGGGCGCGGACAGCGCCGGCTCCTTTTAAAGGCGCGCGATTGCTGCGGATTGATTTTATCAATGTGGGTGACGGCGATGCCGTCCTCGCGCGGGAGTTTATCAGGCAAAGGCTGATCTATACCCTGCTTGTGGACTGCGGGCGGGAGAGGGTGCCTCCGCTTTTGGGCTCCAGACGGATCAGCGCGCCTGAATATCTCCGGGCGCAGGGAGTCATGTCAATCGACCTGATGGTTATCACCCACCTGCACCCGGACCATTTTGGGGGGATGCTAGCTCTTGCAGGGATCCCCGTCAGGCGCGTGATCGCCGGTTACATCCCATCGCGGGAGACAGCGTCTGTCATCGGGAAACCCAGACCCTCTTCCAGCCACTCAACACGGGGCATGTACGCGTCCCTGACCGCCTATGTTGAGGGCATTCGCCGGATGCGCGGCAGCAGCTGTTTGACAGAGGAGGCTGCAAAAATCCCCTTATCCGCCCTGACCCGCCGGTTGACGATGTCCATCCATTGCCCCGACAAATCACTCCTGGCCCGGCAAAAAGCGGTTTTTGGGGCGATGGAATCGGGGAAAAGACTACCGGAAGCCATTTTGTACGCCGTATCAAAGGAGCGCAATCAATCCAGCCTGCGTATCACCCTCACATACGCCGGACGAAGAATTCTCCTGCCCGGGGACGCGTACGGCGCGTACTGGGAAGACGAACAAGACGCGCGGCGATGCGACATCCTCAAACTGCCGCATCATGGGGATGAGAAATCGCTGACCCCCGCGCTGATGCAGCGGCTGCGCCCTTCCCATGCTGTCATCACGGGGCTAATGGGGGACAGCGGCAAACACCGGCCGTCTAAAAAAAGTGTCGCGCTTTTAAAGCGCTGGCGGGTGCAAATCTCCAGCCTGGAGAACGAAAAGGCGACGGAACTGCCCCGCGCGTCGCGTCAGGCCATCGTGTTCTTGATTCGGGAAAGCGGCAGGATCAGGCGGCGGATCGCGGAGTAGACAATTGCATCCATTGAAAAAGAAATGAAGGCGTGCCAACATGATTGATACGGTGCTGTTTGACATGGGCGGAACACTGGAGGACATCCGCCATACGCCCCAGACCCTCGCGCGCGCGACGCATAGCGTGGCGGATACCTTAAAAAAGCACAACCTCACCCCCTGCGTTCCGGAAGCCGACATGGAGACGCTGCTTTCAGAGGGCCTTCGCCAGTACAATGTCAAGCGGGACGAAAATTTCATGGAACTAAAGCCTGAACGCATCTGGGCTGACTACCTGCTTTGCGGGATGAACCTCGACCGGCAATGCGTGGAACGCATCTCGGAAGAACTGGCCTGTACCTGGGAGAACGAATACTTTGAGCGCTGCCTGCGCCCGGGCGTGCATCAGATGCTTCAGGGGCTTGATTCGCTGGGGCTGAAATTGGGCATCATCAGCAACACCGCCAGCCTTTTCCAGGTGTTCGATCAGTTGGAAAAGTATGGGATCCGGGACTTTTTCAGGGATGTGACCCTGTCTTCCCAGGTGGGCTACAGAAAACCGCACCCTAACATTTTTAAGGTCGCCCTGCTTCAGATGCGCTCAGACCCGCGGCACAGCGTGTACGTCGGGGACACGGTGTCCCGCGATATCATCGGGTCAAAACAGGCGGGGTTCGCGTGTTCTGTGCTAATCCACTCCCAATTGACCTGTGAAAAGGATGAGGTGCTTGAAAAGGCGCCCCAGCCAGATTTTTCTGTGGAAAAGATAAGCGATGTTTTGCAGGTCTGCCAATCGCTTATGTCATGATATTTCACTCGGGGATTGATTTTTATAACGGAATGATGGAACCCGCATGGAGGACCATTTGATCAGTTTCACCTTTTATCAGTTATAGAAACGCCTGGCATACGCTTCCGCGTCCTCCCGGCTGCCCGTGTAGGCGCCGGGGGTTTCCATTTTAAGGGAAACAAGTGCCGCTGCCATCCGCAGGGATTCCGGGATTCCGCTGGTTAGCCGCTCTGTGATGTAGCTGGAAAAACAGGTGTCCCCGCGCCCGGTCCGCCCCGTTAAGTTTCTGGGCTTGAGGGGCTGTGAATAGACGCGGTTCCCGTCAAAGATGATCACGCGCGAATTGTGGGTGACCATGACCTCTTTCGCGCCCCAGCTGCCCATCACCCGGGCGGCCTGCTCCATGTCGCTGTGTCCGGTCAGGATTTCCGCTTCATAGGCGTCTGTTTTGAGGAATTGGATCAGTTTGAGGTAGTCCCGCTTTTCGGGCCAGTCCTCAAACACCATCCTGCCGTCCTTGACCACCCGCAGGAGGCACTGGACATCCAGCGCGGCCAGGGCGCGGCTGGCGGCCAAACGAATCATATCGTGCCCCAGGTCGCCCCGCATCAACCCCGCGAGCTGGTAGACGGCGGCGTCCACATCCGGGACTTCGCCGGGGAGATACGGGTCAATTTGACTGTCGACAAAGCCTTCCCTGCGCTCCCGGTCGGGCGTCAGGTAGACATTGCGGATCAAGGTCGATTGCGGGCTTTGGAGCGTATACACCTTGATGGCAGGCTGGCTTTTGAACACCGCCTGTGCGTCCACCGTCTCCGGGTTGCCTTTGTGCAGGACCGCGACCCGCCGCCCCATCGCGGCGGCAGCGAAACCCGAGTAGAGCACAGCGCCTCCGGGCTCCCGGACAGGTTCGCGCCCAAAATCGGTGTTGACATCCATGCACACCTGTCCAATGATAAAACTGTCGTATCGGCTCATAGGGGCGCTCCGATCATAAAGTGGGGAAAAGTGTTAGCGTTTTTTGCAGCTCCTGCGGACAACCAGGCGCGGCGGAAGTTTTTCCTTTATCAGCTCGTCTGATTCATTCCGAATGCGGCGCACCAGCGCGCTCACCGCGCGCGCCGCCATTTGCTGTTTGGGCTGCTCAACAGTGGTCAGCTCGATTTTTGGCAGATCAGCGAAGCTGATGTTGTCAAATCCCAAAAGGGAAACATCTTCCGGAATCCGGATGCCCGCCTCATCGGCAGCCTTGATGATGCCCAGGGCGTTGGTGTCGGACGACGCGAATATCGCCGAAAAATCAAGCGGCCTTTTTGAGAATAGGCGGACCGCGAGTTCGTAGCCGTTCTGGATGGATGTGGAGGGGAGGGGGTTGTCCGCAAAGCGTGGCCGCAGGCTGTTCTTCATACAGGTGGCGATATATCCCTCCGCGCGCAGGTGGTGGGTCACGCTGACAAGCCTCCGGCCAAAATAGATAATGTCCCGGTGCCCAAGGGAAATCAGGTACTCCGTGCCAAGGACGCTGCCCGCGTAGTTGTCCACCGATACGAAGCTCACCGGCATGTCCCTGATGTTTTCACTGATAAACACTGTCGGTACCTGGGCGATATAGGGGCTCAGCACGGCGTAGGATTCCTGCTCGGCGGGCACAACGATGATGCCGTCCACCCGCCTGCCGACCAGCAGCTGGAAGACCTGCTTTTCCTGGTCCAGGCTGTGGGAAGAGTTGCACAGAATCATCTCATACCCCTCTTCCCTGGCGGACTGCTCGGAGAAGTTTGCCAGTTCCGACATAAAGGGGTTATTGAGATTCGTGACAATCAGCCCCAGGGTCCTGGTACTCCGCTTGACCATGGCCCGGGCAACATAATCCGTTGTGTAGCCCATGTCCCGGCTGATTTTCAGGATACGCTGCCGCGTGGCTTCGCCGATTTCCCCGCTGCCGGAGAGCGCCCTTGAAACCGTCGCGTAGGACACCTCCGCAACCCTGGCAATGTCCTTCAGGGTGACATATTTCATCCCATACCCCCATCAACTGCGCAAGCGTTTCCGCTTTTTATAATTCTACCCCTTCACAGGGGGGATTTCAAGCGCGCGCAGCTTATAATGCCTCTATGGAACCTTCCTTCGACAGGGGAATTTGCTTGACAGCGCGGCACGGAGTCCCTACAATGGGCAGGAAGTACGCAAACGTTTACGCCTTTTTCCGAAGGCACGGGAGGACAGCATGATCCGGTCAGTGGTATTTGATGTGGGGGGCACAATGCACGTCTCCTTGAAAGACCCTGATCGCGTAGTGGCTTTCTCCGTCAATGTCCTGGGCGTTCTTTCAAACGGCGGGATCCCGCTTGATGTGATGCCGGAGAAATTCTACGCGTCCCTTCAACGCCATGCTGAGGAATACAAGGAATGGTCTGAGCAAAGCGGGCGGGAATTGCCTGGGGAGCAAATATGGGGAGACTATTATTTAAAGCCCTACCATGTAGACAAGGAAAAATTAAAACCGTTGGCGGAGGAACTGAGCTTTCTGTACGATGACGCGAGGGTATGCAACATCCCCCGCCCCAACCTTCTGGAAACGATCAGGGCAATCCACGCCATGGGGATCAAGACGGGCGTGATCAGCAACATCATTTCACTCGCCTTTGTGCCTACCGTCCTCAAACGCTACGGAATCGCCGAATATATGTCCTGTGTGGTGCTCTCAAGCGCGGTTGGGATCCGCAAGCCCCAGCCGGGCATCTTTCAGGCAGCGGAAAGGGAATTGGGGCTTGCGTCCAGTGAACTGGCCTATGTGGGCGATACGATTTCCCGCGATGTGATCGGCGCACGTAACGCCGGATGGCGGCTGATGATACAGATCAAAAACCCGTCGACCGAATTTCGGGACCGGAATGTCAAAGGCAGCGGATTTGTGCCCGATTACCTGATTGACGGCCTGGATGAGATTCCCGGAATAATCTCGCGGGAAAACAAAAAGGATGAGGAGGGCATTGCGTGAAAGCCGGGATTGACACCATTTTCTTTGACGTGGGCGCGACCCTGCGCGTGGTGGTGGAAGACAGGGAATTTTCAGCATCCGCCGAGGATGAGATCATGCTGCTGACCCAGTCGGGGGAGGACCGCGCGGCGTTCTTCCAAAAGCTGGAGCGTAACTGGAAAGCCTTTCGAAAGAGGGCCAAAACTGTGATGCTGGATATGTCTGAAATTGAACTGTGGACCCAGTACCTCCTGCCGGATTATCCGCATGAGATTATGGCGCCAAACGCTGCCCATCTGACACGCCTGTGGCGCAACCATGACGGGCGCCGCGTGCCAAGGCCGGATGTCAACGATACCGTGCGGGAGCTCTACCGGCGCGGGTACAAACTGGGCATCATCGCCAATACCATTACGGAAACGGAGATCCCTGACTGGATGTGCGAGGAAAAAATCGCTGGGTTCTTCCAGACGGTGATCCTCTCTTCCAAGGTGCGCCTGCGCAAGCCAGATCCGGCCATCTACCATCTGGCGGCCCGCTGCATCGGTTCCAAACCCGAGGAATGCGCCTATGTGGGGGACAATCCGGTGCGCGACGTGGAGGGAACCATCGCGGCGGGTTTTGGCGCGATGATCCTCCTGGACGTGCCGGACGCCAGCGACAAGGACAAGGAGGCGCCCTGCCTGCCCGACTACACCATTGGAAAAATTTCAAACCTGCTGGACCTGTTCCCCTCCCGCGCGCCCCGCAAAGGTGAAGCATGACCAACAACACCAAAGGGATTTTTTTTGACCTGGGCAATACGCTGCGGATCCTGTATGAGGACAGCGGTATGTCCAGCGCGGCCAAAGAAAACATGGCCCGCCTGGCGGGAACTGAAATAGACCCGCAGCGCTTCCACCAAATGGTGGAGGAGCGCTACGAGGCGGGCTACCGGAAGTGGGCGATGGAAAATATGCGGGAAGCGGGGGACACTGCCCTGTGGTGCGAGTGGCTGCTGCCGGACTTTGACCGGGAGCTGATCAAAAGAAACGCGCAGGAGTTAACCCTGTGCTACCGCCAGGCCAAGGGGATTCGGAAAGTCGTGCCCCACGGCGAAGAGGTCATCAAGGAACTGCACCGGCGCGGGTACCGCCTGGGCATTATCAGCAACCTGATTGGCGAAGCGGAAATCCCCCGATGGCTTAAGGAAGACGGCTTTGACCGGTATTTTGAGTCGGTCACCCTTTCCTCCGTGTGCGGCATCCGCAAGCCGGACCCCGAGATCTACCGCCTGGCCGAGCAGGCGCTTGGGATTCCCCTCAGAAAGTGCGCGTCGGTGGCGGACAATCTGAGCCGGGATATTACAGGCGCCAGAACCGCGGGGATCGGGTGCAGCGTCCTGTTTATTTCGCCTGAGAAACTGGCTAAAAAGACGATTACGGATGAAAACAGGCCGGACCATATCATTCACGATTTTAAGCAGCTGCTGGATTTGTTTCCCGCGCCGAAGGGGCAAACATGAATACAGACATCCGCGCCATCTTTTTTGACCTGGGGGGCACGTTCCGCATCGTGCATGAGGACAAGTCGTATTCAGACAATGCCAAAAAGCGCATCGCGCTGCTGTGCGAGGCCGGCATGGATCCGGACAGTTTCCACCAGCTCATTGACGCGCGCTATGACAGGTACCGGGAATGGGTGCTAAAACACATGTGCGAGGCGCCGGAGGACATCCTCTGGACGCGCTGGCTGGCGCCGGACTACGATCAGGACCGCGTGACCGCGGCCGCGGGAGAATTGACCTACCTGTACAGGCAGGCAAAGGGTGAGCGCCTGGTTGTGGAAGGCGGGGTGGACACCGCGAAGGAACTGTGCGCCCGCGGCTACACGCTGGGCATCATAAGCGATTTGGTGGGGACCAGGGAAATTGACGAGTGGCTGGACCGGGACAACTTGCGGCCGTATTTTAAGGCGGTCCAGCAGTCTTCCGTCACGCTCATCAGAAAGCCGCACCCCGCGATCTACTATTACGCGCTGCGTGAAGCGGGCGCCAGGGCGGAAACCAGCGCCTTTATCGGGGACAACCTGGCGCGCGACATTCTGGGCGCCAAGGCCGTGGGCTTTGGAATGACCATCGCGGTGGAGTATGAGGGCATGCCGCCGCTTAAACCGACAGACGAAACCATGCCGGACGCCAAAATCACGGCGTTTCGCCAGCTGCTTGATATCTTTCCCTCCAGAGGCAGGGTGGATACGGCTCGGATTTTAAGGGTTGGGGAGGAAGCATGAACCAGTCAGGATACGGAGCGGGTTTGCTTGCGCGTGCGGTGGAACAGGCGTACGCGCGGGGGCAGACCGATTACAGCCTTGAACCCCTGGTGCGCGCGGACGATGTCGGAAAAGCTGGCAGGATCAAAGGGGGCGACGCGGTCATCTTCTGCTGCAGGCGGGGCGAGCGGGAGATTGAGCTGACCGAGGCGTTCACGCAGCCCGCATTCCGGGGTTTTTCGCGCGAGATGCTTCCGGACCTGGAGTTTGTGATCCTGACGCTGTATCATGAGAAATTCAAAGACCTGCCCGTTGCTTTTATGCCCTCAAGGGTGGAAAAGACGCTGGCGGAGACGGTCAGCCGTGCGGGGCTTTCCCAATTGCACATCGCTGAATCCGAGAAATTCGCCCACGTTACCTTTTTCTTCAACGGCGGGTCCAACGCGAAGCTTCAGGGGGAAACGGATGTCTGTGTCCCGTCCTTAAAAGGTGTGCCGTTTGAACAACACCCGGAACTGAGCCTAAGGGGCGTGGCGGGGGGCACAGCCGACGGCATCAGGAAGGGGTACGATTTTATCGTGGCGAATTTTGCCAACGGCGACGTCATCGGTCATACGGCGGACAAAGACGCGAAAATCGCTTGCGCGGGGAATGTGAGCCGCCATCTGGGGCAGGTTGCGCAGCAGGCGGCTGAGGCAGGCTACGCGGTGCTGATCGCCGCGGACCACGGCAACCTTGAGGAAATCCTGACCCCGGACGGCAAACCCCATGTCGCGCACACGACGAACCCGGTAAACCTGATCCTTGCGGGCCAAAAAGAATCCCTTGGTTTGCGGGACGGGATTTTGGCCGATGTGGCGCCGACGGTGTTGGCGTTGCTCGGTCTCAAAAAACCCAATCAAATGACCGGTAGAAGCCTGCTCACCGGGAGAGCGGAAATACAGAAAGTGCTGCTGGTCATCCTGGATGGCTGGGGCATCGGGAGCGCGGACAGCAACGACGCGATTTTTCTGGGCGATACGCCGGAGTGGGACGACTTATTGAAATACAACCCGCACAGCGCGCTTTTGGCAAGCGGTGAAGCAGTCGGCTTGCAGGCGGGCAAGGCGGGCAACTCCGAAGCCGGGCACCTGAATCTGGGCGCCGGCAGGGTGGTGGCGCAGGACGACGTGCGGCTGGACCAGGCGCTCAAGGAAGGGTCCTTCGCGAAAAATGGGGTATTCAAACAGGCCCTTGCTCGGGCAAAGGAAAAGAAGGCCGCGCTGCACCTGATTTCCTACCTGTCCCACAAATCATCGCACGGGTCGATTGATTACCCCCTGGCGCTGACGCGGATGGCCAAGGCGCAAGGGCTAAAAGACATCTATCTGCACATCATTTTTGACGGCAGGAGCACCGCGCCCGGCAGCGCGCCTTCGCTGCTTTGTGAGCTTGAAACAAGTCTGGCTTCATTGGGGGCAGGGCAGGTGGTTGACGGCGTCGGGCGGGGGATCGCCCTTGACCGGGATGGCAACTATCAAAAAATCAAGCGCGCGTATGACATGATGGTACATGGCGAAGGAACGCCGTATGCTGATAGTTCCGAAGATAATTGACCAACGCCGTTCCAGATATGAATGAACCTGAATTCCGCTTTCTGCTTAGCTGTTTTTCAATGGGGCAGTGCGACCCCCATAGAGCGCAGCCTGTCCTCAACCTTTTTATAATCTCCGTCAAACTGGTGGGCAGCCATGCCGGCTTTAACCGCTCCCGCGACATTTTCGATTAAATCATCCACAAACAGGCACTCCCCGGGCAGGAGGGCGTATCGCTCGCACAGGCGCTCATAGATGCGCCGGTCGGGCTTGCTGACTTTTTCATGCGCGGATACGACCATGCCATGAAACCGGGGATAATACGCCCGCTCTTTTAACGCTTCGGGGAAGCGTGTGCCGGCGTTTGACAGGAGGTACAGCCCCAGGCCGGCGTCGCGCGCCCTTTTTGTAAAGGAATCGGCGCCGGGGATGGGCGCCATCCACCGCGGCCACTGATCCAAAAGCAATTTGAGTGTATCGTGCAGGCGCCGGGGCGTGCGCGACAGGGCAATGCCCAATAATTCTTCCTCTGTGATCTGCCCCGCGTCGTGCAGGTGCCACTCCGGCGTATCAAACAAGGCCATGTACAGAATGTCCGCATCCTGATCGTTCCCCACCGCCCGCAGGGCAAATGTCTTGGGCTCCCAGGTCAAAAGCACATTGCCCATGTCCAACACCAGGTTGCGTACTTTCATCACACGCATTGCTCCATCTATTTGATATCATGTTTGCCCCTTTAAAGGTCCCGGCACATCTATTATATCGAAGATCCATGCAACTTGCCCATCCCCTTTCATGCGGGAAAGACTACGGACATCAGTATACGATATCGCGGCGATTCGTATGATATACTGACCCCAGAATATTTGAAAGGAGCCTTTGAACGAAAAATAAAGTGGGAACAAGGAAAATTGACCATGGATTGCAGTGTTGTACATCCTGTAACAGGCTTTGTACAAAAAAGATATCTATCTTCCAGGGTTTACGCGAAGAGGAGCATGAAAACCTGGTGCGCATCGCCCAGCACAGGGACTTTAAGCGCGGGGAAACGGTGTTCTTGTCAGACGACAAGGCCGACAGCATTCTGATCGTCCGTTTTGGGCGGATTAAATTGAGCCGCGTCATGAAGGACGGACAGGAGTTTGTGCTGGATATTCTCACATCCGGCGATGTACTGGGCGAGCAGACCATCTATAGCGGTGAAACGATGGGCATGGACGGCACAGCGCTGGACGACTGCGGAATCTGCCTCATCTCCGCCCTGGAGATTGGGAAATTGATTCTGCAACAGCCTGACATCGGGGTGCGGCTTCTTCATTCCATTGGCCGCAAGCTGCACGATGCGCAGCGCTTGGCGGAAATTCTCTCGCGGCGTCACGCGCAGGCGCGGCTGGCGGGTTTTTTGCTGCTGCGGGCAGAACGCGAAAAGGACAACGCGGTTTTATTGTCCCACGAGGAAATTGCAGCCTCCCTGAGCCTCAGCCGCGAAACCGTAACGCGCAAACTCGCTGAAATGTCGCAATCGGGGATGGTGAAGCTGTCAGGCTACCGCCGCGTCCAGGTGCTGGACAGGCTGGCGCTTAAGGCAGCTTACATCACGGATACATGAGGATGGTACGTGAAAAATGTCACTAAAAAATAATACATCCCGCATTTTCTTGCAATAAACAAGCGCTTTGATGTATGATCAACACAGTAAACGATTTTGCGGTTAAATTAGATTTGAACTTTCCAATTTTCTAAAGGCGAAAAACCACCATCGCCGGAAATATAAAAGTGACAGGAGAGAAGATTATGCTGAGGAACATCAAAAACAATGTCGACTGGGTTGGCAAAATCGACTGGGAACTTAAGGAGTTTCACGGCGCGGATTATTCCATCAACCGGGGTTCCAGCCAGAACGCCTATTTGATTAGAGAAGAAAAAAATGTGCTGATTGATACGGTGTGGGCGCCCCACGCGGCGGAATTCATCGCCGCCCTGAAGCAAACGATCGACTTGAAAGAAATTGACTATATCGTCGTCAACCATGGTGAAGTGGACCACTCAGGCGCCCTGCCGCTCCTGATGGAGGAGATTCCGGAAACGCCAATTTACTGCTCCTCAAACGCCGTAAAGTCTTTGGTGGGCCAGTTCCATCACCCGGAGTGGAACTACCGAAAGGTAAAAACAGGGGACACCCTGGACCTGGGCAACGGAAAACAGCTCGTCTTTGTGGAAATGAAAATGCTTCACTGGCCGGACTCCATGGCAACCTACATGACGGGCGACAACATCCTCTTTTCCAATGATGCCTTTGGCCAGCACTACGCGGTGGAGGAGCTTTTCAACGACAAGGCTGATCAATGCGAATTGTGGGAGCAGGCCATCAAGTACTACGCCAACATCCTCACACCGTTCTCCACTTTGGTCGCCAAAAAGATCGACGAAGTCGTCGGCCTGAACCTGCCCATCGACATCATCGCGCCCAGCCACGGGGTCATATGGCGGGATAATCCGCTGCAAATCGTAGGAAAATACGCGGAGTGGGCGGCGGATTACAAGCAGGACCAGGTGGTCGTGGTCTATGACAGCATGTGGGACAGCACCCGCGACCTTGCCCATGAAATCGCCGAGCGCGTCAGCTTTATATCTCCCGATACCAGGGTCAAGGTATACAATATTTCCAAAAGCGACAAGAACGATGTGATGACGGAAGTGTTCCGTTCCAGGGCCATCGCGGTGGGTTCGCCGACGGTCGGCGGCAGCATCCTCAGCAGCGTCGCAGGCTGGCTGTATTTCTTAAAGGAGCTCAAATACAAGGGCAAGCGCGCCGCGGTCTTTGGTTCCTACGGCTGGTCAGGTGAAGCCAACAAAGAGTTGCGCAGCCTTTTGATGGAGGCAGGTTTCCAGGTAGTGGAACCGGAGATGCGCGTCAACTGGAAGCCCGGCCCTGATGACCTGGCCCACGCGGAAGAGGTAGCCCGCGCTTTGTTGGAAGAATAGCGCCTTTCAAAATTTCTCCTGATTCCAAGGGGCTTTTCACGCTTCGTTTAATGGACTGGTTCCTTAAAAAAAATTTTAAAAAACTAAACATTCGGTGTCCCGAGTACAACTAGACACCGAATATTTTTGCGCGCTTTCAGCGTGAATCGCGCTGATGAATTTGTTAAATAGTGTAAGCCGAAGGACGCTGTCTCAGTACATCAATCTTTTTTCGCCCTTGATCGCTTGCAGCGGGGCAATATCCTGGGTCGTTTCAGCCACACCCAAAAACCCGCCATCGGGACCGCGGACCGCGAAATAGCGGATCATGATGAGCTTTTCACCCATCCGGATCCAAAAATCCTCATGGTCCTTCTTTCCCGTACGCAGATCTTCCACAATCTGTTCTACGATCTCATCTTTGACAGTTTCAAGCAAAAAAATGCTCATATTCCCTTATTTAGGGCCTGCTGAAAAAAGCGATTCGCGCTATGGTCGTTCCTTCAAACGACTGCTTGTGCTATCCCAACCGATTCTCCAGTCCAATTTACGCTCTTCAGCACGCGCCAAAAAAGAGCTAAAAGGAAGCGCAGCAGGTGCG
>LSQX01170660.1_pt2 | contig 19591 bp, 16 predicted proteins | sample 654561 | NCBI WGS metagenome assembly LSQX01 (sample SAMN04489861, study PRJNA283612) | anaerobic digester metagenome | isolation source: 4 biogas reactors fed with cattle manure at either 37C or 55C with and... | place: Denmark: Kongens Lyngby | collected 2014
GTGCCGGATGGCTTTACGTCTACACGCCCGACTCCGTTTGTATCTTCCGGGAGGCCTTGGTGATGGACAAGCCCCACGTTGGCGCGATCCGAAGGTCCGTGTCCTTCTTCCGCCCGTTTTCTTTGAAGCAGCGGCTCATTTCCATGTTTGTCGCCATTCTGTTGCTTGTGTGTATCGGGATCGGCAGTTTTTTCTTTCTGTCTGCGAGGCAAACATTGCGGAAAGCGACGATCGCCGGAGCCGGTGTCAACCTCGGCTACTTGATGGAAAACATCGAGAGCCGGATGTTGCAATGTGAAGAGCTCTCCAACTGGATTCTGGTCAACCGTAACATTGAGCGGGTGCTGATCCGCGACTATAGCAGCGACGACCCCGGGTCAATTACAACCGTGACATCCAAACCGCGTACAGCGCTCTCTATGAGCATATATTGCGCACATCGATCAGCGGATATGTACTCTCTATTTTGATCTACGGTTTCAACGATGTCGTGTTGCGCGTTTTCGAGGAGGCAGACGGAATTACGATGTCGTCGCTGGCCTCCAGTTCCTGGTTCTATCCCGGGATGAACGCCGGTAACCGGCTGGTGTGGCCCGGTTTACGCCACAATCTGTCGTTCCGCATGAGCGCGGTGCCTGAAGTGCTGCCGATTGTGCGTCCGGTTCTGTTCGCGGACACACTCGACATGATCGGACTGCACACGATCGCATTTCATCCCGATCTGGTAAACGATGTGTGCCGCCGATACGGGGATGGCATCGACGATGCGCTGTTTCTGGTCGACAATCGCGGTTCGGTGGNNGTCTTTGCCAGCCGCCCGTCCGTCGGATTCGACTCCGCCGTTGCTGTATCGCAAGTGCAATCGCCGGCTGCCGAAGCCGGCCACTTCACCACGGGATCCCTAAGTGGAAAGCAATTGATTTGCTACCAACGATCGGACTACAGCGGGATGATGGTGTTCCAGGTGATGGACTACGGGGACTATGAGAATCTGGCGGCGACCGCATTTTCGCTTGCCATCGTGCTGTTGCTTTCGGTCTCGTTGTCGGTCTTGGTGACCGTCACGTTGACCACACGGCTCACACGCCCCATCGAACGAATCAGGGAACATATGGCACGGATCTCGGGTGGTGATTTTTCACGGGATCCCCTGCTGGAGGGACCGGACGAGATCGGGCAACTCGGACAGGGCATCAACGATCTTGCGACCAACGTGGATCTGTTGTTGCGCCGCAATCTGGAGGAGGAGCGGGAGAAAAAGGCGTTGGAGTTCCGGTTGCTGCAAAACCAGGTCAATCCGCACTTTATTTACAACGCGCTCAATGCGATCCGCATGATGGCGATGATCCAGAAGTCCCAGGGCATCTACGATACCGCCAACGCGCTTGGTGCTTTGCTCAAGGAGACCTCTAAAGGGGCGATGGAAAAGATCACATTGCGTGAGGAGTTCGATCTGATCGAACATTTCATACACATCCACAATATCCGAAAGCAAGGTCTGATCCGCACCGAATACGATCTGGGCGATGCGCTTGCCGACCGGCTGGTCGTCCGGTTCCTACTGCAGCCGATTGTCGAAAATGCCATCCTGCATGGATTCGAAGGCAAACGGGGTTTGTGTCGAATCTGGGTCTCCGCCGAAGCGGCGAATGGACGTGTCACACTTACCGTCCGCGACAACGGTCGGGGGATCGCACCGGATAAACTGGAGGCACTGGTGGCCGATCCGAGCGAATCCCAAGGTCGACGCTTCAACGCGGTGGGCCTCAACAACGTTCGCGAGCAGATCCGTCATGTGTATGGCTCCGCGTACGGCATGACGCTGGACAGCCAAATCGGAGTCGGTACGACGGTTTCGGTTGTGATTCCGGAAGAGAGCGCGCCCATCGCGGCTGCGCCTGAGGACACCCCGCCCATGGATCGGTCCGCGGATGATATCGGCGAGGGGAGGCAGCACCCATGATCCGAACCGTGATCGTAGACGACGAGGTTCTGGCGACGATCGGACTTAAATCCATGATCGATTGGCAAGCCTATGGATATGAAATTGTAGGCGAAGCGGGCGATGGGGAAGCAGGACTTGCCACGATCCGTCGAATACTCCCCGACCTGGTGATCACCGACCTGATGATGCCCCGTATGAACGGACTGGAGATGATGCGCAAAGCCTTGTCGGAACAGCCAGGCATCCGGTTCGTTGTGCTGAGCGGGTTCAACGAGTTCGATTTGGTCAAACAGGCTTTACGGTTAGGTGCCCGCGATTACCTGCTCAAACTGTCTTTGCGTCCGGACACGTTGATCGACACGCTGAGCGTGTTGAGAAGAGAGATCCACAGCGAGACAGATGAAGGTGCCACCTCTAGAGTGGTGTCCGAGGGCCTGGAGATCCGGCGGGAGTTGCGCCACGCCTTTGAGGGGGTTGTGGAGTCACTTCCCCTGTTGTATGCGCTCCGCAACGCGGGGATACCGGATGACGCCGGGATGCGCGTGCTGATGACGCGGGTGGTTTTGCGGGATTCGCCGGGGGATCTGGACGGGGAATCAGGCTCGGCTCTGGTCGACATGATCGGCAAGCTGGCCGGTGAATTCGGTCCGGCGTTCTGTTTTCGCTGGGATTATTCCGGCTTCGCATTGCTGGTGGCGGGCGACACGGAACGGAGTCCCGCACCCGACCGGGAGGAAGCCGTCGCCATTGGCGAGAGCATCGTACAGCTGGTCGCACAGTATCTGAATCTGGACGCCGCCGTCGGTATTTCCGATCCGGCCGTGGCACCCGGGGATCTTGCTTGCGCGTTCCGACAGGCGGAACAGGCGGTCGACCGATCTTTTTATGTGGGTTTCGGCCAAGTGTACACGGCTCCGGAACCTGTCCCGGTCCAGATGCCGGTCCCCTTGTCGGAACGTCCCTCGCTGGAGGCGCTGGTAGAACAGGTGGTTTCCGCCCGCGACCATGTAAAGCTTGCGATGAGTTTCTCACGTCTGCTCGCGCGGATCCGGGACGCACGTACACCCCGGAATGAGGCGCTGGAGGAAGCCTGCCTTTTCTTGACCTTGATCGACGCCAGACTGGGGGAGCCCTGGCGTGAAAGCAGCGAGCGCAAAGCACTTGAGCTCCACTCCCAGGTCTTTCGCGTCCGTACGTTCGAAGAACTGGCCGGTTTTGTGGACCACTATCGCGATTTGATGGAAACGCATTTGGCACAGCCGCTGGATGATCACCAGGACATTGTATCCAAAGCAAAGCAGTACATTGCGGTCAACATCCGAAACCGGGTGACATTGCACGGGACTGCGCGGCATCTGCACGTAAGCGCAGGATACCTGAGCACACTGTTTCCCAAGGTCACCCACACCCGTTTTTTGGACTATGTTAACCAAGCCAAGGTGCGGGAAGCCCAGGAGATGATCCGCAGCGGGCGTTATCGCATCTCAGAGGTGTCGGAGGCGTTGGCGTTCCAGACCCCGTCCTATTTCAGCAGGATCTTCCGCCGTTTTGCCGGGTGTTCTCCTTCCGCATTCGCACGTCGTGTCGAAATGGGAGAAGACCCACAAGATGAAAATCGTGACAGCATCTGAAAATCGTATCTGCAAATTTCACCTCCTCTCTCCGATCTGATCGTATCGATGAAAAAACTGGCACAACCGGTGAAAACGGTCCACCTTGTTCGGTGGCCAGAATTGTTATCGTGAAGTCGGGTGTTTTCCGGGCCTTCACCGGTTTTCTGTCCATCTTGGAGCCCGACTGTTCTGGAGGGGACCATGAAACGACACAAGCCGATTCGGGTAGCCCGCGTATTGTTGCTGATCCTGCTCGCTCCCATCCTGGCCCTACAGGCCGGATGTGCGCGACTCGAGGAAGGCACCCCGGAAGAATCCCATCCATCCGAACCTTGGCAAGTGGAAATGATGACATCCTGGACCGCTGGGTCCAAGGCAGCCACCCACCTGGGTGTGATGCTGGCACAGCTCGCGAAAGACCGTCCGGACATTCTGGTCACCCATGAAGGGATGCCGTCGGCCGACCTACGCGCCAGACTCACCACGCGGATGGCAACCGGCAACCCGCCCGATTTATCCTGGTGTGTCCTGAGCTATGCGCGTGAGTACATCAAGGATGGGAAGATTATCGATTGGCGCCCGGTATTTGACGATCCGCGACATCCGGAGTTCCGGACCTGGTTCGATGAAAAAGCGCTGTCCAGTGTGACCTTGCCGGATGGCCGGATCATCATGGTGCCCCAGGAGGCCAGTGTTGACGGTCTGTATTACGACACCGCGTTGTTTGAGCAAAATGGTTGGCGCCCCCCTAGAACCTTTGTCGAGTTGCTGGATCTGGTCGGCAAAGCGAGGGAGAAGGGGATGGTGGGCATCGCGGTCGGCGGCAAGGATATGCGCTTTGCATGGCTAGCCTCCGCTCTGCTGGTACGGACCGCCGGACTGCAAAGGTCGCTCGACCTGTGCCTGGGAGGTGTCCCTTCGCGTTACAGTGATCCGCTTTACGGATTTCCCGGTGCAATGGAGCGGTTCAAGGAACTGGTGGACGCGGGTGCGTTTTCACCCAATGTACTGGGGATGAGTGCTGCTGAGGCGGACGAGATGTTCGCCGACAACCAGGCTGCATTGTACTACGAAGGGGCATGGAAACCGGACGGGTTCGAGGTGGCCGGTACGTATGAGTTTGTCGAGCGGCTGGCTCGGGTGGGCTTTCCGTCGATCCCGGGTACGCCTCGGGACGCGGGAGTCAACGTAGGCGGCAATATCATCGGCTTTTTTATCGCTGACAAACTACCGGAGGAGCAGATGCAAGCCTGTATCGAGGTGGCAAAAAGGATTGCGAGTCCGGGATTCAATATACCAATTATGGAAGCCGGGGGATTTGTGTATGCAGGAAGAGCGGATTACGACGAGTCCAAAGTCTCACCGGTGATGAATCAATTGATCCGGGCATACAGGGAAGCCGACGGTTTCATTCCTTCGATGGACGCTCTGGTCCCCCCCTCCGTCGATCTGGCGATCAAACAAAATGCGATGCCGGGAATTCTGTCGGGGCTCTATACCGTTGAACAAGCAGTCGCGGAGGTGGAACGCGTCGCACGGGAATACCTGGATGCCTCCAGACGATAAACCAGATAAATCCGGCTCTCTTCTTCCTTTGGGAGATCCGGGCGGGGCCGGAAGCAGACATTCGGCTCCGTCCGGATCGAAGAACAGACGCGCAAGGCATGCCTAAATCCGTCGTTGGCAAATGCGGGCAAGCGAGGTGATGTGAATTCAAGAACAGTCAATCGAATCGGTACCATCGGCCGTCGGAACCACGACCCCGGCCGCGCAGGCCAGGTCGGCGGCAGACCGACATCCCACAACGAAAATGGAGTGTGTGACATGGCAGTCTCGAAAGAAACCCTCGCATTGTTTAAAAAACTCCGCGGCGCGGACGTATGCGACGCCCTCGACTCGATGGGTCTCCAGGACCGGTACGAATTTGCGCTCAACATGAGGCCGATTTTTCCGGGCATCCGGTTCGCCGGCATCGCCCATACACAGGAATACGACTATTACGACCGCAAAATGCCGGCCATGACCTATGAGGAATTCGACCAGAAACAATACAAAAACATCGAGGACGGCGGGTACAGCGCTTACAACCGTCCCGGCGTCGAGCGCTACAAAGGCGGCGAGGACGAGGTCTATGTGATCGCGGCCCAAGGCTCGCGCGCGGGCATCCTCGGTTCGGCCAACACCCTGGACTTCGTGTCCAAAGGCGTGGTCGGCTTTGTGATCGACGGCACCTGCCGCGACAGCGGCGAGTGCATCATGCAGCAATCTCCGGTGTTCTGCACGGTACGTTCCTATACCCACCCGATGGGGCGCATCCGCGTCAAATCCGACAGCGAGCCGGTGGTCTGCGCGGGCGTCTATGTCTGCCCGGGCGACGTCATCCTGGCGGACGACGACGGCGTCATCTGCATCCCGCAGGGGATCGCGGACGAAGTGGCCCGCCGCGCCTACAAGATCCAGCAGAAAGACCGCGTCGACCGCCGCCGTTTCTACGAAACGCTGGGTCGGGAATTCGACGAGACGGTAGAACTCTGGCCGGACATCGACTGACATTTCTTTGGCCGCAACCAACAAGCCGAGAGGGTGCGGCACCGGAAGCCCGGATCACCCGGAATCCGGTGCCGCCCTTCCCGACACAGAGGAGTGACGCGTATGAAAGGCTTTATCTCAAAGGGAATCGGACGGGTGCTGGTCGTCAACCTGCAACGCGGTGACCTGTTGCTGGAAAGCATCAAGGAACAGCTGGCCGAAGCCGGTATCCGCAACGCGATCGTCACAAGTGCGATCGGATCTCTGCAAAAAGCGGTGTTCCACCGGGTGACCGGAATGGAGCCCTCTCCGGTCGACGAGTTCCTCACGGTGGAAAAACCGATGGAACTGGCCTCGCTCCAGGGCGTCGTGATCGATGGCGAACCGCATTTCCACATGGTCGTATCGGATCTGGAACAGGCTTATACCGGACATCTCGAGGAAGGGACCACGGTCCTGTACCTCGTCGAAATCTCGCTGGCCGAACTGACCGGTCTCGATGTCGTCCGCAAAAAGAACGATTTGAATATCGCGACGCTGTATCCAAAAGACGGACCGGCCTGACCAATAAAGGAGAAACGACGTGAGTGAATCTACCGTCCACGTATGGGAAAAGGTCGAAATCACGCTGCACGCAGCCGCCGCTTACGCCAACCCCTACACGGAGGTCGACGTCTGGGTGGATCTCGAAGGCCCCGGCTTTCACAAGCGGGTCTTCGGGTTCTGGGACGGCGGGAATGTCTACCGGGTCCGGCTCGTGGCGACCTCTCCGGGGGCCTGGCACTGGATCAGTGGTTCCAGCCCCGCGGACACCGGACTGTCCGGCCAGGCCGGCGGGTTTGAGGCGGCACCCTGGTCCGCCGCGGCGTGCGAAGACAACCGCTGTCGCCGGGGCTTTGTCCGTCCCGATCCAGCCGGACATGCGTTCCGGTTGGCAGACGGCACCCCGTTCTATCTGCTGGGCGACACCTGGTGGGCGACCCCGACCTTCCGGTTTCCCTGGTACGACGACGACGCGCCCCGTCCGCTCGGACCTTCGATGGGGTTCAAGGACATGGTGCAGTTCCGCAAGGAACAGGGATACAACTCGATCGCCCTGATGGCGTCGTTTCCCAACTGGGCCAACGACGGCCGTCCGCCCTCCGTCCAGGTGACGCAAGGCGGCGAGACGCTGGCGGTCCGCGCGGCCTGGAAGCAATGGGGAACCGACAGCGCCAAAGACATGTCAAACGAAGGCGGGCGCCCCTTCCTGTTTCCGGGCAAGGTCCCGGGATATGAAGACGTGTTTCCGGACATGGATCGGATCAATCCGGACTATTTCCGGTATATGGACCGCAAGGTGGACTACCTCAACCAGGAGGGATTCATTCCTTTCATCGAGGTCGCCCGCCGGGACATCAGCCCTTGCTGGAAGGCGTTCCACGATTGGCCGGAGTCCTACGCGCGCTATGTCCGGTATGTGTTTGCGCGCTGTCAGGCAAACAACTGCCTGCTGAGTCCGATCCACTTTGACTGGCATCTGCCCTCGATTCCCTCCCGGGAGTACAACGAGCCGATCAACCTGATGATCGAAAAATACGGGCCGCCTCCGTTCGGTACGCTGCTCGGAACCAACGCGTCACCGTCTTCGCTCGTCAATTTTGGGGATGGCCCGGACGCCGCCTGGATCGGGTTTCATCAACTGGGCAACTGGCGGGAGCACGACTACTACTGGTATCTCGAGGAGATGTACCGGCACGAACCCGCGCTGCCCGCACTCAATGGAGAGCCTTACTATCCAGGCTTTCCGGATGACAATCCGCCCGCTGCGAGTGTCGAGGCGGAGCGCAACTGCCGATCCGGGATCTACGGCAGTCTGCTCTCCGGCGGACTGGCCGGTTACATCTACGGAGCCCAGGGACTCTGGAGCGCGGATATCGAGGAGGAGGCACCCTACAAGATCTGGGACGCGCTTGCCTTCCGTTCCGGCGCGCAGGTCGGGCATCTCCTCCGGTTCATCGGACGGTTCCCGGACCAGTATGCGGCGCTCGAACCCGACGCGGATCTCGTGACACCCAACAAAATCGGGGATCCGATGGGATACCGGGGATGGGCCTATGCCGCACGCACCCCCGACCGCAACTTGTTCTTGGTCTATTTTGAAAAAGACTACCCCGACTATTTCCGCGTGGATCCGGTCCGGGTCCGAGCCCACGACGGGCCGCTGCCGCGCGCGATCGTAAGGGGAGCGGAAATCAATACCCGTTACGCCGCAGTCTGGTTTGACCCGCGGACCGGCGAGTGGCTGGACGGACAGGCATTCCACCTCACGTCCGACATGATCGGCCGGCTGTTCGTGCCGGACATGCCGTCGGACGAAGACTGGGCTCTGGCACTGACCCGCGAAGAGTAGAACATCAAACCGCCACGCAGAGCTCTACGCGCTCGGGAAGGGGGTGCACACCGGCAGGAAACAGTCCGCTATCGCCAAGCAATGGAAGTCCGACTTCAATGCCATCTGGAAAAGGAGACCAAGATGAAGAGAAAAGCAATTCTGTGTTTGCTGCTGATCTTGTCCATGCTTCTGGTTTCGGCTTGTGACGGCAAGACCCCCGAGACCACCAAACCGGCGGCCAAAGACCCCGTGACCATCCGGCTCGCGGTGTGGGGCGGTGAGGCCCGATTCAAGCTGTACGACCAGGTGTTTGCGCTCTACACCACGGAAAATCCGCATGTCACACTCCAGAAGGAGTATCTGGCATGGTCGGACTACTGGGTAAAGAAGGCGACACAGGCCGCCGGCAACAACCTGCCCGACATGACCAATGTCAGCTGGTACTCGATCCGTGAGTACGCGGACAAAGGCATGTATGTACCGCTGCAACCCTATGTCGATTCCGGCGTGATCAAGACCGACGGCTTCCTCGATCTGGTGCTGGATACCGGCAAAGTGGACGGCGTGCTGTATGCGCTGCCGATCGGCGTCAGCATCGACGGCTTGATGCACAACAAAACCCTCATCGAGAGTGTCGGTATGGAGCCCCCCTCTTTTGAAATTTCCTATGAGGACTTCACCGATTACGTGCTCGAGCTTCAGAGCAAACTCCCCGACAACATCTGGGCGATCACCGACCAGGGCCGCGATCAAAAAGTCGCCGCGACCTACATCCGCCAGAAATTCGGCGTCGAGTTCTACTCTGACGACGGCAAAGCCCTCGGTTTCACCAAAGAGAATCTGAAGGACTGGATGAACTGGTGGCAGGTGTTCCGTGACGCGGGCGCGGTCGTACCGGCTGAAATCACGGCGGAACTCGAAGGCGGAGACCCCTGGGCGGATACCGTGCAGGCCCGTGAATGGGTTTGCTTGTGGTCTTCTCCGGACAACCAGCTTACGATCTACCAGCTCTATGCCGAAGGCGAAATCGGGATCGGCCGCTGGCCGTTCAACGCTTCCGCCCAAGGCAACAAATGGGGCGAGATCCTACTGACCACCGCCTTTGCGATCGCCACCAACTCCAACGTCAAAGACGATGTGGCGCATCTGGTGAACTGGTTCCCGTACCACATCGAAGGCAACCGGATCTTCAACGCCGATCAGGGCTTTGTCGGCGTGCCGGAAGTCGTCGATATGCTCAAGCAGAAGTGGACGGAATCCGAACCGCAGAAGGTCGAATTCTTCAACCACGCCAACGCGGTCGCAACCAGCAACCCACCGGTTCCTCCCACGGTTCCGTGGGCGACCGGACACACTGCCGTCGTCTCGGCGTTTGAGCGCCAGTACGACGAAGTGCGGTACGGCAACAAAACCATCGACCAGATGGTCGACGATTTCTTTGCCGAGGCCGAGACACTGCTGGCGAACAAATGACGCTTCGCGTCGGGTTACAGGACTGATTCCGCCGGGTGCAGGGGCGGGACACGGGCCGTTTGGCCCGGTGTCCCCGCCCGGCCCCCCGGATTTTGCGGGAACCTCGGGAACGGATCCGTCCGATCCTGCGCTCCCGCCGCCAACACCCGCCGAGACAGGACAAAGGAGCTGGCATACATGCGCATCAACAGACGACTCTTCCACATCCGGGACATCACCCAAAAATCAAAGTCCCGCTATCTGTGGGACAAAAATAAATACGGATACCTGTTTTTGTTGCCATGGCTGGTTGGCATTTTCGCCTTCACGTTTTATCCGATCATCTCGTCCCTCTACTACTCGTTCACAAACTACAACTTGTTTACCGACCCCGACTGGATCGGGCTGAAAAACTATAAAAACATCCTTTTCGAGAATGCCCGCGTGGTCAAAGCGCTCAAGGTGACCGGAGTCTACGTTCTGCTGGGCGTGCCGCTTCAACTACTCACCGCACTGGCACTGGCGCTGCTGCTGAACAAGGGAATCCGCGGCCTCCCGTTTTTCCGGGCGATGTTCTATATCCCCTCCCTACTGGGCGGCAGTGTCGCGATCTCGGTGCTGTGGCGTCAGATTTTCGGGCAGGCCGGCGCCATCAACAAGATCCTGATCGAGCTCGGACTGACTACCGCGACCGAAGCGATCAGCTGGGTCAGCAACCCCAATACCTCGATCTACACCCTGATCATCCTGCACATGTGGCAGTTCGGATCTCCGATGATCATCTATCTTGCGGGACTCAAGCAGATTCCACAGGAACTGTACGAGTCCGCGGCGATCGACGGGGCGCGCAAATGGAAAACGTTCCTGCATATCACCCTTCCCCTGCTGACCCCGATTATATTTTTCAACCTGATCATGCAGGTCATCTCAGCGTTCCAGGCCTTTACCCCTGCGTTCATCATCGGCGGAGGCCGGGGCGGCGGGCCGCTCGATTCGCTGTTGTTCTATACCTTATATCTGTATTTTGTCGGATTTACGGAGTTCCGTATGGGATACGCGTCCGCCATGGCCTGGCTGCTGTTGATCATCATCGTGATCGTGACCGGCCTACTCTTTGTGAGCTCCCGCAAGTGGGTTCACTACGACAATTGAGAGGAGGCGGAAGTATGCAGTCCAAAAAATCGGTCCGTATCATTGGGTTTATTGTGATCCTGCTGGTCGCGTTGGTGACCACCTATCCGCTGGTCTGGATGCTCAGCAGTTCGTTCAAGGAAGAGACCCAGATCTTCAAAAACCTCAGCCTGATCCCCAAACCTCCGATTCTCGACAACTACATCATCGGGTGGCAGGGGGCGTCCGGCCTGACGTTCGCGACGTACTTCAAGAACTCGCTGTTCATCTGCGCGCTCGTGGTCTTCGGAAACCTGCTGTCCTGCTCGATGGCCGGATACGCGTTCGCGCGTCTGGAGTTCACCTTTAAAAAGATCTTCTTCGCCCTGATGCTCGTAACGATGATGCTGCCGATGCACGTCACCCTGATCCCGAAGTACATCATGTTCTTCCGATTCGGGTGGATCGACAAATTCTATCCGCTGATCGTTCCGGCCTATTTTGCGACCCAGGGATTTTTTGTGTTCCTCTTTGTCCAGTTCATCCGCGGGATTCCGCGCGAACTGGACGAAGCGGCAATCGTCGACGGGTGCAGTCCCATCCAGACATACACCAAAATCATCCTGCCGCTCGCACTGCCCGCGCTGGTCACCACCACAATCTTCTCCTTTATCTGGACCTGGAACGACTTTTTCAGCCAGCTGATCTACATCAGCGATCCGGCCAAGTTTCCAGTGGCACTGGGGCTCCGGGCTTTCATGGACTTCACGTCCCGCTCCGCCTACGGCCAGCTGTTCGCGATGTCGATCCTCTCGCTGGTGCCGATCATCATCCTGTTCATCTCCTCCCAGAAACTGCTGATCGAGGGCATCGCGACGTCAGGCATCAAAGGCTAAAGCCTGCAGGCCGCGCGTGCGATTCGTTCCGGAAAACGGGGATAAATAGACATGGCAAGAGCAAAAGACACGGGACCTGTCCTCCGCAAACGAATTACGGCAAAGTGGATCTGGAACACCTACAAATACCCGCTGCTATTCCTGGCACCCTGGATTGTCGGGCTGCTGGTGTTTTCGGTGTACCCGATTTTCAGATCTCTCTACCTGTCGTTCACCAACTTCAACCTGTTCGAAGACCCGACCTTCCTCGGTCTCGAGAATTACAAAACGCTGTTCACCGATCCGCGCTTTTTGAAATCGTTCAGTGTAACGGCGGTGTACGTGTTGCTCGGTGTGCCGCTTCAGTTGGGATTTGCGCTGCTGCTGGCGCTGGTGCTCAACCAGAAGGTACCGGGTCTCAAATTTTTCCGGGCAATCTACTATCTCCCGGCTTTGCTGGGCGGGAGTGTCGCGATCGCGGTACTGTGGCGCCAGGTGTTTGGGATCGAAGGGATCTTCAACCAGTTTCTGGGGATGCTCGGGGCACCGGAATCGCTTACCTCGATCAGCTGGATCACCAACCCCAAGTACTCACTGTACACCCTCATCCTGCTCCGGGTCTGGCAGTTCGGCTCGCCCATGATCATCTTTCTCGCCGGTCTCAAGCAGATCCCGCCCGAGCTGTATGAATCGGCCTCCATCGATGGCGCGAACGCGTTCCGCAAGTTCACCCGGATCACACTCCCGATGCTCTCTCCGATCATCGTCTTCAACCTAATCATGCAGATCATTTCCGCGTTCCAGTCCTTTACACCGGCCTATATCGTCGGCGGTGTGGATGGCGGTGCGCTCGACAGCATGCTGTTCTACACGCTGTACCTGTACAACCTGGGATTTGTGTACTACAAGATGGGTCTGGCTTCCGCGATGGCCTGGATCCTGATGATTGTGATTGCTGTGTTCACGGTGATCGTGTTGCGGTCGACCAGCAAAATCACCTATTACAGCGAGTAGGAGGACAAAGACATGGTGGGACAAAAGAAACTCTATCGCACGGTCCTGTTCGTCTTTGTGCTGCTGGGCGCCACCGTGATGCTCTACCCGCTGCTGTGGATGGTCGCAAGTTCGTTCAAACCGGAACTGATGATCTTCAAGGACAAAAGCCTGATCATCCGGGAGTTTACGGTCGAGCACTACATCCGCGGCTGGAAAGGGGTGTCCGGGACCGGGTTTTTGGATTATCTGCTCAACTCATTCAAGGTGGTCATCCCAGTTGTCATCGGGAATATCCTCTCTTGCTCCATGGTGGGATTTGCGATCGCGCGCCTCAAGTTTCCGGGCAAGAACATCGTGTTCTACATCATCCTCCTGACGATGATGCTCCCGATGCACGCGACTTTGATCCCGCGGTATGTGCTATTTCTCAACCTGGACTGGATCGACTCCTACAAACCGCTGACCGTGCCGAGCTTCTTTGCGGTACAGGGCTTTTTCTGTTACTTGTTCATCCAGTTCATGCGTGGCATCCCGAGCGATATGGACCAGGCTGCGACGGTCGACGGATGCGGACCGGTCAAAATTTACCTCAAGATCATCGTCCCGCTGACCACGCCGGCCTTTATCACCACCGCGATCTTTTCTTTCATCTGGACCTATGACGACTTCTTCTCACAGCTGATCTACATCAGCGCGCCGACCAAATTTACCGTCGCGCTCGCGTTGCGCCAGTACACCGAAGCACTGGAGCTCTCTGCGTTCGGAGTGCTGTTTGCGATGTCTTCGGTCTCCTTGATCCCGATTTTCGTCTTCTTTATCACGAGCCAGAAATATCTGGTCGAAGGGATCGTCACATCCGGTATGAAGGGTTGAGCGGAGTTAAACAGGAGGTGATTATCGGCACCGCATCCCACAGCCAAGACGAACAAGCATCCCGTCGCATCGGCCGGCCGGGCCCGCATCCCGAAAGCCCGCGCCACGTGAATCCGGACGTAAGGCACAACAGCCCCATTACAAAAGGAGGAAACCATGAAGGCTAGGAAAACCATTGCTCTGACCCTGATCCTGACCCTGTTGCTCGGGGTTGCGGTCGCCTGCGACGGCGGCGGTACTACCACGCCGGCTGTGACCACCAAAGCGCCGGGCACCACACCGGTCGGCACCACCGCACCCACAACCGCCGGCACCACTGCACCGCCCGAACCCTACGAGCTTTCCGTCGCCTGGTGGGGCGGGGAAGCGCGCCACAAAAAGACCCTCGACATGATCGACGCCTATATGGCCGACTTCCCGTATGTGACGGTCGTCAGTACCTATGCCGCCTATACGGACTACTGGACCAAGATGGCGACGCTGGCCGCGGGCCGCAATATGCCCGACGTGTACCTGGTACAGCTGACCTACGTCGGCGACTATGCCTCCAAAGGGCTGATGCGCCCGCTCCAGGATCTCGTCGACGCCGGCAAGATCGATGTCTCCAACTTTACGCCCGGCGCGCTCAACGGCTCGTCGTATGACGGAAAACTGGTCGGGATCACCCTGGGCGACACCGCCAGCACGATCGTCTACAACAAGACCTTGATCGAAAGTGTCGGTTACGCACTGCCCAAGGACCAGATGACCTGGACCGAGTACTCGACCTATCTCAAAGGGCTCGCTGAAAAACTGCCGGAGGGCGTCTATGCGTCCGATCTCGGCTGCCGTCACGAACACACGATCGAGAACTTCGCCCGCCAGATGGACTTCTACGGCATCACGAGCGAAGACGGAAAATCGTTGGGCTACACCAAAGAAGCCCTGACGGAATATCTCAACTTCCATTATGATATGTTCGAGGCCGGCTGCATGCCGCCGCTGGAAGTCATGATCGAAGACCGTTCGAAGCAGTGGGGCGACTCCCTGTCCGGCAACGGCAAGATCGCGGTCTGGAACACCAACGTGAACCAGGGCAAGATCTTCCAGGCCAGCATCGAAGACGAGCTGGGCATGGCCCGTCCGATCGTCGCGGACGACGCGGTCAACCAGTACGTCGAAGCCGCGGTCTGCTCCACCTGGGCGATCTCCGGCAACACGGAAAAAGTGGACGAAGCCGCCCATTTCATCAACGCGATGGTCAACGACTGGGATCTCCAGAAGATCTACGACATGGACATCGGCGTGCCCGGATCCACCGCGATCCAGGAAGAGCTGATCAATCTGCTGGATCTTACCAAGCCGGTCGACCAGATGAAGAAGCGCGAGATTGAACTGATGCGCGACATCCTCAACACGACCATCCCGTTCAACGGACGCCCCGCGGGCTATCCGACGGCGGTCGACGATCTGTACAAGAAGATCGACGAGATCCTGTATGGCAACATGACGGTCGAGGAAGCGGTCGAAGCACACTTTGCAGCGATGGCAAGCCTACTCAAATAACCAGAGGACCGGAGGCGCAAGGAGCGGGTGGTGGGCCGATGCCGATCGCCCGCTCCTAGACCCCCATCAACCCAGACGGGAGGAACACATGAAGAAATTTGTCACGGAGGGACTCGGGAGGACCTTGGTCATCGAGTTGGACCGCGGTGAAAAGATCGTCGAAGGCATCTGTGCCGCACTCGAAGAGGCCGGGATCAAAAACGCGATCGTCGGCAGTGTGGTCGGTTCAGTGCAAAAGCTCGTCTACCATCGGCCGACGGACATGGGTGCCGCGGCGGCGGACGAGATGGTGGTCGTCGAACAGCCGATGGAAATCGGTTCGCTGACCGGCTCGGTGTTCGACGGCGCCGCGCACTTCCACTTTGTCGCGGCCGATCCGACGCAGACCTACTGCGGCCACTTGGAGCCCGGGTCGGAAACGATGTATTTGCTCGAAGTCACGATGGTCGAGATCACCGGCTGCAACCTGGAGCGCCGGACCACCCCGGAGAAAGTCAAAAAACTCTTTGAAAAAGAATAATCACAGAAAGGCATAGACCCAAATTCAATGAGAATCCGATAGGAGGACAAGGCCTTGTACAAGATGATGCCCGATCTTCCGCCCCTCTGTCTCAACGGGACGTGGAAGTATGTGCTCGACGAGACCGAATCCGGGCGTGAAAAAGAATACTTCGCGGATAAGACCGACTTTTCCGCGTGGAAGGACATGGCCATCCCGAACAACTGGTACCTGACCGAAGTGGGGGACTACTTCGGCACGATCTGGTTCCAGACCTCGTTCCGGGTCCCTGCGCATTTTGCGGGCAAACGGCTTTATGTGCGTTTCGCCGCCGTCGACTATTATGCCGACGTGTGGCTCAACGGCGTGTTCCTCGGATCGCACGAGGGCATGTTCAATCCCTTTGAGTTCGATGTCACCGACGTGGTGCGGATGGACGGGGACAACCTGCTGGTCGTCCGCGACAACGCCCCGCGTGCCAACGCGGAGTACAAACTCGCGGTCGACTCGGAAAACCCGCTCTCCAAAGACTACAAACGCCACCAGGCCGTCGACATCGATCTGGTCAAAGGACACATGATCGACTGTATGCACAAGCCGGGGTCCATGACCAAGTTCCGCGGCGACGGCAACACTGGCGGCATCTGGGACGACGTCACCCTGCTTGCGCGCGAGGCGGTCCACATCGAGTATGTCAAGATTTTCACCCGCGTGGTCAAGAAAAAGGACTGGGCGGGCGACCAGCGCGACAAATACGACGGCACCGGACTCGTGGCCGCGGATGTGCGGATCCTCAACACCTCCGACAAAGTGATCGCGACCGATCTGTCCATGGCCATCCGTCCTTACAACTTTGAGGAAGACTACGAGGGACTCCGCACCCGCGCGGTGGTGCTGCAGCCGGGCCTCAACACCTTCAAGCTCGTGATCACGGTGCCCGACGCCAAACTGTGGTGGACCTGGGACTTTGGCAAGCCCAACATGTATACCGCCCAGTTCAAGGTGATGGACGATACCATCACGCAGAACTTTGGGATCAAGGAAGTCGAACACGACGAAAAGACCGGGTTGTGGGCGCTCAACGGCAAGCGCATTTTCCTCCGCGGCATGCGCTACATCTCCGGCCAGTGGATGAGCGTCGCCAATCCGGACATGTGGAAAGACGACCTCGGCAAGATGCTCGACATGAACATCAACTCCATCCGCGTCGGCAGCCACGTCGAAAAGGACGGACTGTACACGATGTGCGACGAGATGGGCTACCTGATGTGGCAGGTGTTCCCGCTCCACTATTGCGTCAGCGACTCGGACGATTTCATCGAGCGCGCGTCCGAGATGATCCGCGAGATGGGCGAGATGCTGACCAACCACGCCTGCATGGGGATGTGGTCCACCTTCAAAGAGCCCGAAATCTACAACTTCACCGAGCGCCCCAACAACTTCTTCCGCCTGTGCGAGGTGCTCAAGGAAACGCTCGGCACGGTCGACCCGACCCGCTGGATCCACAAAGGCGACTACCGCGAAGGGGTCCAGAACATCATGATCGGGTGCTGCCAGCCGGGCGATCTCGACCTGCATCAGGTGATCTTCCAGCCCAACATCGTCGAATTCGGCGCGGCTTCGATCCCCTGCCTCGAGACCCTCAAGACCTTCATCCCCGAGGACAAACTCTGGCCGCCGCACTGGGATACCTGGGAATACTGGGGCCTGTTCTACGACCTGACGTTCAAATACGGCAAAGTAGAGATGGGCAGCACATTGCAGGAGTTCATCGACAACACCCAGAACTACGAAGCCAAGGTCGTCAAGGAGCAGATCGAAATGCTGCGGCAGCGCAAATACCAGCCGGTCGGCTCGATGTACCTCTATTACTGGTCGGATCCGGTCGCGATGATCGGTTCCGGACTGCTGGACTACTACCGCCGCCCCTACAAGGTTTACGACTCGATGAAGTCGGTGTACACCCCGGTCCTGATCAGCTTTGAGTGGACCGCTGACCCCTACATCATCGGGCGGGACAAAATCTTCCACCCCGCGACCGACTTTGTCGGCAAGGTGTGGGTCACCAACGACTGGGACGCCGTCAAGGACGCGCAGGTGGAGTGGTCGATCGTGGAGAAAGCGACCGGAACCGTCGCCTGCTCGCATGCGTTCGTCTCCAACCTCGACGCGGACTCCAATGTCGTGATCGACCACATCGTATGGCCGATTCCGGCGGACGCGCGCGGAGAGTACGTCGTACGGATGAAAGTCTCGGACGGTGGCAAAGTACTGTCCGAAAACGACACTGACATCATCGTCCGCTGACAAACGGTGCAGAATGCCGTCCCCCGTTCGGCCCGGCCGGGCGGGGGCGGCTTCTCCGGAAAGGCAAGATTCATGATTCGGACAGCGATCATCGGCGCCGGCGGCATCGCGGTCAAGCATGCACAGGCGATCAACAGAATACCCGAACTGGACGTGGCGGGGGTACTCGACCCCAACCCGGAACGCGCACGCGTGATCGCAGACTTGTGCGGTTCGCGACCGATCTCCTCCCTCGACGAGAAGCTCGGAAAGATTGACATGATCCACTTGCTCACCCCGCCCTCCAAACGGGTCGCCTATGCCGAAACTGCGATGCGCGCGGGCAAGCACGTCCTGTGCGAAAAACCGCTGGCGGTATCTCTCGAGGACGCCTGTGCGATCCGTGATCTCGCGGAGCAGACAGGCGTCCTGTTCATGACCGCATTCAACATGCGGTTCCGGCCGGGATACCGGATGCTGCAAGACGACGTGTTGTCGGGGCGGCTGGGCGAGATCATCAGCGTGTGGAGCCACCGCGTCGGGCCGGGTTCCGGGTTCGGAACCCCGCTGGGGGACTCCTGGCGGACCGATCCGGACCTGGTCTGCGGGATGGCGATCGAGTCGCTCTCGCACGACATCGACATGTTCCGGGGATTGGGGGTCGAAATCGAAATGGTTGCGGCCCGCGTCCAGGGGGTCAAACCCGAACTACCGGCGTTCGACAACAACGCGCAGGTGGTACTGGGACTTGCGGGCGGGCGCGCGGGCGTCATCAACGCCAGTTGGTCTGCGCATCTGCCCACGAGCTCGCGCGGCGTCGTCGGAACCCGGGGGACTGCTCTGATCCGGGGCGACGGATTCTTTGATTTTGTCGAACACCGGATCCGGAACGACGAGATGGAATACCCGCGCTCGACCTGGCTGAACGACCTGTTCGACGCGGAATCCTACTACACGGAAAACCGCCACTTTGCGGACTGTGTTCTCCAGCGAGTTCAGCCGGATGTCACCGCGGACAACGGGGTAGAGGCCCTCAGGGTCTCGCTCGCGATCCTGGATTCCAGCCGGACCGGCCAGACCGTGCAGATCGTGAGATCCTCGTCATGATCCGGCTCGCATGCGCCACCTTGTCGGCCGAAGGGTTTGGGGAGACCGATTTTTCCAAGACCTTTGACCTCCTCCCGCGGATCGGGTTTCGTTTTGTCGAGTTCAACCTCTGGCACCCCTCTTCGCTCGCGCCTTCGGTCCTTCGCGGGTTGGCACAGCGGTGTGACGCGGCAGGCCTCATCCCGGTCGCCATCCATCTCGGGGGAGGGCTGGGGGGCGATCTGGCCCGGGACTTTTGCCACAAAGTGTATGCCATGCAGGCCGCCCGCGCGCTCGGTGCGGGGCTGATCGTGACCTCGGGCGGCAACCGGGGAAGCGGCGGAGGGCTGGAAGCGGTGATCCGCTCCCTGCGGGCGCTGGCGCCGGTCGCCGAAGAACTCGGGGTGG
>LSQX01092955.1_pt1 | contig 19586 bp, 20 predicted proteins | sample 654561 | NCBI WGS metagenome assembly LSQX01 (sample SAMN04489861, study PRJNA283612) | anaerobic digester metagenome | isolation source: 4 biogas reactors fed with cattle manure at either 37C or 55C with and... | place: Denmark: Kongens Lyngby | collected 2014
GCGTTGCGCGCAGCAGCCAAGGAAACTACCTCCGTGGGCCCTATCGGGCCGTTTGACCTGGTCTAAGCGGTGATGCGGCTTCGATCCACTCGCTACAGTTGAAATCGAGCGTGGGAGCCGACCGCAATATGAAGGCACACAGAAATTCGAAGCGCAACTATTAACTGTAACCTATTTGTTATGGCCCCGCAAGGTCAGTCGCTGATAATTTCGAGCGCGTGGCCCGCACCGATTTACCTGGGTCAATGCAGGGGAAATGAGCACCCACCTCGCTACCCTGGTTTCATGAATGAGACCATCATCTTCGGTGCCGACTGGTGCAGAGATTGTCGCAGGGCGAAGTTGATCTTTGACCGCGCGGGCGCTCCGTACCGCTATATTGACCTTGTCGCTGACCCAGAAGCCGCGGGTGTCGCACAAGACATTAGTGGTCGCACGAACATTCCGGTGATTCTGTATGCAGACGGTTCGCACCAGGTTGAGCCTTCGAATGCAGACATGTTGCAGAAAATTCACGATCTGCAGCTGACCGAAAAGTCCGAGTAGCACCATATAATTCAGAGGACTCAATTGCTACCTGTGACGAGAGGTCAGACAAACGTTGTTCTGGGAAATATTCAGCCTGCTGTTAGGTGCAGTAATCGGTGGGTTCACCAGCTGGATTTTTGAACGCAGAGCAGCCAAAGATGACCGCGCCAGGCACCAAGAGACGCTGCAACACAACGAACAGCTTTTGCTGAGCAACGAAAAATTGCAGGCACGCATCGACGAATTCGAGCGATCGCAACACCACATGCAGAACCTCATGAATGAGGGGTTTGCGAGCGCCGCCCGCACCGGAGAGGTCAGCCCGGTTGCGGTCGCGACTGGTCTCGACGAGACAAGCGTATTGGCTGAGTTGCGTGCTCGCCTCGATGCCGGTGGCCGCGCACCGATCAGCGGCGTACGAAGCACCTTTCTCGCAGAGGGCCACAGCGCGCAATCATTTGACGCAATCATCGAACAATTAATTCAGTCTGGCGTCATTCGACGTGACGGAAAGGCGCTGACCTTCTTATGAGCACCGTCTTTATTGCGGTAGATAGTGGCGGCACGCGAACGAACGTCGAGGTTCGTGTGCCCGGCGACGATTTTGGAGTTCGCCGGTTCGAAGTGCCAGCGTCACTGTCTGGGGTGCTTCCGCAGAGCGAATATGTTGCCACCATCCGGCAGATCTTTGCACCTATTGAAAGCTACTGGCACGAGCACGAGGTCGCTGACGTGCCCGTTTATGTGTTCTTTGGCGCTGCCGGGTTTGCAAGCCCTACCCGAGAGTTCTTTTCTGAGACCTTGCGCGAAGCACTCTCACCGTCGCTCAACGGCAATATCAAGGCAGTCGGCGCGTGCAACGACACCACCGCACTGCTGCTCGGGTATGAGGCCGACGGTGCCATCGTGGCGGGCACTGGGTCGAACGTGCTCGTGCGCACCGACACGCAAGTTCACCAAGCCGGCGGCCACGACTGGGTGGCCACTGATTACGGCGCAGGTTTCTGGGTGGGGCTGCATGCCGTGCGACAGGTCGCGCGTGACCTTGAGGCGGCAGAAAGCACCGTGTTGCTCAATCGCTTTCGTGAGGTGTACGGCATCTTCGGCAATCAAGAAGGTGAATACATCGCCCGCTTTCGTGCGCTCGCTGTCTCAGACAGCTACCTCAAGGCCGATATCGCCCGCTTTGCTGCCGCTGTATGCTCTGCAGCAGAGCTCGGTGACCTCGCTGCTCAGAACATTGTGAAGAGCGAGGCAGAAGACCTCGCTGATTCTGTGGCACGCATTGTGCGGCGCCGGTTCACACCAGAGCAGCTCGAAGCGGGCTTGACTCTGGTGCAGTGCGGCAGCTTGCTGGCCAATGACTTTTACCGCTCTGCGTTCGAAGGCCAGGTGCGCATGCGTTTGGCTTCTGGCCGCGAAGAAGCAGGAATCACGTGGCTGCGCACCAAGAACGGCATTGAGTCCGTCATGAATCTTGCTCAGCGTTTGCCTACAGACACCACTGACCTGATGCAGATTTCGACGGGTCACCGGCCGGCCATTGTGAGGTTTTAATTGCGCGCAGACTTACCCGTGTCAGTCACTCTGAGTTCGGGCCTGGTCGCCGAGATCGAAGAAGACAATTGGGTGCCTGGCGCGGTGCAGTTGCTTGTCGACGGCACACCCCAGTCGCATGTCAATCTGCGTGACCCGAGCGACGTCTTCTTTGAGTACGTACGCCGAATTGCGCACGCAATAGATTTGTTTCGACCAGCTGGCCGGCCGATATCTGCTCTGCACCTTGGGGGCGGCGCGTTCACACTGCCGCGTTACATTGAAGCGACACGACCGGGCAGCCGCCAGCAGGTGGTCGAGCTTGAGAGCACCCTCGTTGACCTCGTTCGCACCGCGGCTCCCCTGCCCGCACGGGCGAGCATTCGGGTGCGGCACGGTGACGCACGTGAGGTGCTCGATAAGCTGCCCGCGGGTATGCACAAGGCTATGGACCTTGCGGTCGTAGATATTTTTGCTGGTTCGCGAACGCCCGCGCACGTGTCAAGTGTCGAATTTTATTCGAGGATCATTCCGCTGCTCACTGATGACGGCCTCGTGGTCGCCAATACGACCGATGGCAGCGGCCAACAGTTTGCACGTGGCCAGGCAGCAACGCTTGCGTCACTCTTTACGACGGTTGTCGCGATCGCCGAGCCACAAACCTTGAAGGGCCGCCGCTTTGGCAACATCGTGTTGCTCGCGTCGAACGCTGCGATTGAGCGCGAGTTCGATTGGTTGCCGCGTTTGCTCGCGGGCGGGCCGCACCCGGCGCGGATGCTTGTGGGGCGTGAGCTCGACACCTGGCTACGTGGCGCGGCACCAGTGTTCGACGCAGACGCGCGGCCGAGCCCCGAGCCCCCGCCCGAAGTGTTCACCCGTGGCTGAGCTTGCGCGTGTGCGGGTGTGGGCTGATGCGCTCATACGTATGCACCTCGCACCGCGCTTTGGCGATGGCGCCTGGAGTTTTGGCTTTGATCATGCGCGGCGACGGGCAGGGCTGTGCAATTTTACGGCGAAGCGCATTACGGTCTCGCGATATCTTGCGGCGAAGTTCGATGATGACGAAATACACCAGGTGTTGTTGCATGAGATCGCTCACGCGATTGCGGGGTCAGATGCTGGCCATGGGCCTGCCTGGCAGCGGGTAGCTCGTGAGGTCGGCTACGTGGGTGGGCGCACACACGACGGTGAGATCGCACACGAGCTCGCTCCATGGCTTGGGCACTGCCCTGCTGGCCATGAACACGTTCGATTTCGCAGACCGACGCGAGAGAGCTCGTGTGCAAAGTGTGCGCGGGGCTTCAGCCGCGATCACGTGATTATCTGGCGGCGTCGTTAACGAGCTGGCGTCGTCAACACCCTACTGACGAGAGAGCCTGTCGCAAGAGCCGACCGCGACCGCCTACGAGCTCAGCGAGTGTCTCTGCCGCAAGCGCTTCTTCTGGGGTCATCCAGCTAACTTCGAGGGCGTCTTGGCGAGGGTTGCATGTACCAGTGACAGGCACCACATACACGAGCGACACCGCGTGCTGTCGCGGGTCTACATATGGGGAGATACCTGGCAGCGCAAAGAACTCTGCAACCTGTGCCGGTACGGGCGAGGCAGGAATTTGCGGGAACGCCATGGGGCCAAGATCGTTCTCGAGATGTCTGAAGAGTGCGTCGCGCAGTGTTTCACCGAAGCGCACACGCCCCGCGACGAGTGCGCGGGTCATAACTCCCTCTGGGGTTGAACGCAGCAGCAATCCGACCTCAGTGACCTGACCCTGTCCGTCGACCCGAACAGGCACGGCTTCGACATACATGATGGGCATGCGCCTGCGAACGAACGCAAGCTCATCGTCACTGAGCCACCCCGGGTTCGTGCCGAGAGGTGGCAGGTCGTCAGGGTCGGTCGGCTCAGGCAGGTCTGCGGTGTCTATCGCCATGGCATCATTCTGCCAGCCCTCGCGCGCTCTGGGTGCGCATAATCTCGCGCAAGAGCTCAAATTGCCCGCCCGCAACCGTCGCGAAATAGTGATCACCCAAATAGTCTCGACCCTGCGGCAGCTGGCGTGCGTCATGATCATACGTCTCGAAGACGCCGCCGGCGCGTTTGATCAGCAGTGATCCGGCAGCGATGTCCCAGCTGTTGGTCTCAAAAGAGATCGTCGTATCGAGCCACCCTGCGGCTATCCAGGCGAGCGCAATGCAGGTGCTGCCGAGGCTGCGCACCTGTGCGAAGGTCTGTGTGACCGCGGCAAACTGTTCGAGTGCGAGCTGCGGGCGATGCACGAGATCTCTCGCGAGCGGAAAGTTCAGAGCCACCGTTGCCTGCTCGGGCTGTGTGTACCCGCGACTGTGCAGCGGGAGCGGTTCGCCGTCGAGTGCTCCGTTCGACAGAAACGCTCCGCGGGCATCCGCCCAAAACATATGGTCACTGACCGGATCGTAGATCACCCCGGTCATCATCTCGCCGCGCCTCGCGACACCTATGCTGACGGCCCACATCGCGATGCCCCGTGCATAGTTCGAGGTGCCGTCGATCGGGTCAATATACCAGGTGAGCTCACCCGTGCCGATGCGCGAGCCGTCTTCTTCGCCGACGATGCTCGAGTCGGGGTAATGCGCAAGCACGAGCTGACGAATGTGCTGCTCACACGCGCGATCGTACTGCGTCACCAGATCGTGCTTGTCGGTTTTGATCTCGGCTACCGTCTCGGCCGATCGAAACCCCTCGAGCGCTATTTTTCCGGCTTCGAAGGCGGCCCGAATTGCCACCGCGGTGATCTCGTGTGGCTGCAGCATTGGCTGCTTCGTCTCTTGCACACAGTTCAGCTTATGACAGGCAATAGAATTGATCGTTGGTGCGCCACTGTGTTTGGCGGCGCAGAAGCGAAGAGAGAATTGGTGCCATGAAGGTGAAGGTGGCCCTCGCGGGCATCGGCAATTGTGTGAGTTCACTCGTGCAGGGAGTTGAGTACTACCGGAATGCTGCCGATGATGAGCAGGTGCCGGGCCTCATGCATGTGCGACTTGGCGGCTATCACGTGTCAGATCTCGAGTTCGTCGCAGCGTTCGAAGTTGATGCGGCCAAGGTCGGCAGCGATCTCGGTGAGGCCATTTGGGCCGGGCACAACAACACCATCAAGTTTTCTGAGGTGCCGCAGTTGGGCGTCGAGGTGCTGCGCGGGCCGACATTAGATGGCCTTGGCGAGTACTATCGCGACGAAGTGGAAGAGTCGACCGTCGAGGCTGTTGACGTGGCCGCAGTATTGCGGGCTAGCGGCGCCGATGTGCTCGCATGTTACCTTCCGGTCGGCAGCGAGGATGCCGTGAAATTTTACGCGCAGGCAGCTCTCGATGCGGGGGTCGCGTTTGTGAATGCGGTGCCGGTGTTTGTCGCGAGCGACCCCGAGTGGGCAGCGAAGTTCACTGCGGCAGGATTGCCGATCGTGGGTGACGACATTAAGAGCCAGGTGGGCGCGACGATCACACACCGAGTGCTGGCGCACCTGATGGAGAGCCGCGGCATTGCCCTCGATCACACCTATCAGTTGAACGTTGGCGGCAATATGGACTTCAAGAACATGCTTGAGCGCAGCCGGCTGCAGTCGAAGAAGATCTCCAAAACGCAGGCTGTCACCTCGAACATTGAGGTTAACCTGCCTGAGGGCGATGTGCATATTGGCCCGAGTGACCACGTGCCCTGGCTGCAAGACCGCAAGTTCGCATTCGTGAGACTCGAAGGGCGCGGATTCGGCGATGTACCCATGAGTCTCGAATACAAGCTTGAGGTGTGGGACTCCCCCAACTCAGCAGGAACCATGATCGACGCAATCCGATCTGCCAAGGTCGCCAAAGATCTCGGTCAGGCGGGGCCCGTTGAGGCCGCATCTGCGTACTTCATGAAATCGCCGCCCACGCAGAAGCCTGATCACGTCGCTCGCGAAGAGCTCGAAGACTTTCTCGCGGGTTAACGGCCGAGGCGGCGTTGCCTGCGTGAATAGTCTCGCAGCGCACGCAACAGATCGACCTCACGCAAATCGGGGTAGAGCGCTTCGACAAAATAGAATTCGCTGTGCGCCGATTGCCAAATCATGAAGTCGCTCAACCGCTGCTCGCCTGAGGTACGAATGACCAGGTCTGGGTCGGCCTGACCCCGTGTCCAAAGGTGTGCGCCGATGGTTTCAGGCGTGAGTCGACTGGCCAAGGTCTCAATCGTGCCGCCTTCGGCCTGATGCTCGGCAATCACACTGTGCATCGCTGCAGTGATCTCGTCTCGCCCGCCATAGCCGACCGCCAAATTCACGTGCAGTCCATCATGTGCTGCCGACGACCGCTCAGCTTCTTGCAGCGCTGACACGAGGTCGGGCGACAGCCCGTCACAACTGCCCACATGTCGCACTCGCCACCCCTCAATCTTGCTGAGCTCACTCGAGAGGCCCGCAATAATCGAGAAGAGATCATCAAGCTCTTGCTTCTCACGGCCTTGCAGGTTGTCGGTCGAGAGCAGGTAGAGGGTGACCACTTTGACGCCCGCGTCTTCGCACCACCGCAGAAAGTCAGGTATTTTGCGTGCGCCGGCGCGGTGGCCGACGGCGGCACGCTCTTCGAGTCGTCGTCTTGCCCAGCGCCGATTTCCATCGACGATGACCGCGATGTGGTGTGGCACCCGCGCAGGGTCGATCTCCCGACGAAGCCGACGCTGATAGAGCTTATACAGCGGCCCCGGCTTGGGCTCAGGGATCTGGGTGGTCACCCTGTTCACTTTAGTGCCCCAACATGAATTGCAGCGCCGGGTTTGGCGATCCTCGCCCAGAAACTATCGCAGGTACACCGGGTGCAACGAAACGAGCAGCGCACCGGTCCAGTGGCACAAAAATGCGAGCACCGTCAGCGAGTGAAAGATCTCGTGAAAACCAAATTTTCCTGGCACCGGGTTGGGTCGTTTCAGTCCATAAATCACCGCGCCAGCCGTGTACAGCAACCCACCAACCACAATGAGCACCATGGCTGCGAAGTTTGCCCGCGCGATATCGCCGAGAAACGCCACGGCTGCCCACCCCAAAAGCACATAGAGCGGCACATACAACCAGCGCGGCGCACCCAGCCAGAAGACCCGAAAGCCGATGCCCAGCAGCGCGCCGCTCCACACCGAGACCAGCAGAATCAGGCCTTTGTCGAGCGGTAGTGCGAGCAGCGCAATCGGGGTGTAGGTGCCGGCAATCAGCAAGAAGATATTTGCGTGGTCGAGGCGCCGAAAAAGCTGTTTGGTTGCTGGCTTCCAGTTCACTCGATGGTAGAGGGCTGACACCCCGAACAGCACCAGACTCGTTGCCATGAACACGGCAGCGGCAGTCTTGGCGAGCGGTCCATTGGCCAAGACGATCAGCACCACGCCCGCAGCGATGGCGATAGGAAATGTTGCCGCGTGAATCCAGCCCCGCCAGGTCGGCTTGGTTTCTTCTACTTTGCCTGCGTGGTGGTCAGCGTCATCGAGCAGTGGCAACGAGAGCGCGTCGGGTTCTGGAAAGGGGCGGGGCGCGCGATCGGTCATAGTAAGAGTGTACGTTTTCTACACATCCGAAGGTGCATATATGTACATTTCTGCAATTTTGAGCAGCTTGCACTCTTGACAATTGGTGCGGGGTGCTCGAGCATGGCAAATACGAATCTGATTCGGATTTGTGTTTACTGTTCAAGCATGTCAAAGGAGACATCATGAAGGTTCTCGTGTTGGGCGGCGCCGGGCAAGAAGGTCGCACTGCCGTCGAACGGCTGGCCGCGCACTCTGAGGTCACCCAGGTCATTGTCGCTGATCTCAATATCGACAAGGCGCAGGCGCTGGCCAGAACGCACGGCGAAAAGGTCTCTGCCATACACGTTGATATTCGAGATGAAACAGCACTCGATGAGACGCTACGACAAGCGGACGTAGTCATCAACCTTGTTGGCCCGTACTTTCTCTATCAGGAGCACGTGCTGAAGGCGGCAATTCACGCGGGGGTGAATTACGTTGATATCAGCGATGATTGGCAGCCGACCTTGGCTTGCCTCGAACTCTCAGATAAGGCAAACGCCGCAGGCATCACCGCAATCATTGGGTTGGGCGTGAGCCCCGGCTCGATGAACATGCTGGCAATGTACGCAGCCCAACAACTTGACTCGGTTGATGAGGTTCACCTGCGTTGGGCGGTCAGCGTCACTGACGTCGACGAACTGGGGGCCTCTGCAGCGGTGCATCACGCATTGCACATGGTCGATGGGGCCTTCCCCACCTTCAAGAATGGCGAAATCACCAACATTCAGCCCTTTACCGAACCCGAGATATTTGAGTTTCCAAAGCTCGGACCACAGCCAGTGTTTCATGTTGGACACCCCGAGCCAGCTACCCTTCCAAAGTACTTACCGGGAGTGCAAACGGTGAGCCAGAAGGGCTCTGTGCCGGGGTTCAACGAGGAATGGCAGGGACTCCATGAGTTTGGCCTCACCTCGAGCGATCCACTCACTATCGCGGGCAACCAGGTGTCGCCTCAGCAGGTCGCTATGGCACTGATGAGTCGACTCGATGACGGCTCAACCGAAGGGCTGCCCGAGCCACTCTCTGAGTTCCACACCATCGTTGTTGGCAGCAGCAACGGTAAGCACGTCGAACTCGAGTACTCGTTTCGAACACCAGACCAGATGAGTCCCAATACAGGCACGCCTGCCTACCTGGGCGCGGTCTGGCTTGGCGGTGGCAGAGCAACATCACACGGGGTCTTTCCGCCAGAGGGGATCCTTGACCCTACAGAGTTCGTGGCTATGCTCGCCAACGAAGGCTTCGAGATTGAAGAAAAACGAACGACAAAATCAATTCTGAAATAGTCGTCCACACTGCCAAATCTGCGCTACGCCTTACTGCTCGTCGGCGCGAGGTACTGTCCGAGGTAGCCTCGCGCCGCGAGCGCGGTGTCATCAAATAGCGACTGTCGGCGGCTTCCGTTGTCTTCTCGAAACGCAAATCGTGCCATGCGGTCAATGAGCTCGACGGTGAAACGAAACACGCGATCGGGCATGGCTGCGGCACCTGCGTACACGCCCACAATTTGTTCCTTCAAAAGAATCGCCAGATAGTTGTTCGCTTCTTGTTCGAATTCTCGAAGGTTTGCTCCGAACTGTTCAGAAGCCCACAGCCCCAAGAACGCGGGGCGATCTAGCGCCCATTCCAGATACGCCCCGATGAGGCCGTCAACAACGTCTTCCCAAGATTCGACGGTGGCATTCTTCGCCCAAGCAGCAATCACCTCATTCACTTCTTCGATGTATCTTGTCGAAAGCCGCTCGGTCACTGCCTCAAGATTGCGAAAGTAAGCGTAGAACGTGCCGGCAGACACCCCCGACTGCTTAATCACCATCGTGACGGTGACCTCACCCAGCGGCAACGTTGCGAGCAGTTGCTCACATCCATTCAGTATGCGATCGACTTTCTCTTGACTTCGACGCTGCTGTGGACTTCTGCGGCCCGTCGAGGGCATCAAGACTGACATCAGGATCGTCTCCTCTCAGTTGCGGTCGGCATGTCACCACTCAGCATTATTGCGCACTTCATGACGCACTACTTCGCACGAGGGTGCGCCTGTAGGTAATGTTCTCTCAGCGTGTCTGCCGTGACCTGAGTGTAGATCTGTGTCGTTTCGACGGAGGCATGCCCAAGCAGTTCTTGCACCGAGCGAACGTCGGCTCCTCCGGCAAGCAAATGCGTCGCAAAGCTGTGCCGCATCGTGTGCGGCGACACCTCGTGGTGAATGTCTGCCCGCTCGGCAGCTGCTCGAATGATGAGCCAGACCCCCTGCCGCGACACCCTGCCACCTCGCGGGCCGACAAACAACGCAGGGGTACCTGTGCCCTTGGCCACCAGCGCTGGTCGCGCGCGAACCAGATATGCGGCGAGCGCGCGCCCGGCATAGCTGCCATATGGCACGATGCGCTGCTTCGAGCCCTTTCCCAGCACGCGCAAGAACCCGCCGTCGCCCAAGATTGCTTCTGGGTCGACCCAGGCGTCACCGCGGTGATGCTCGGCAAGCAAATCGTCGAGGTCAAGTGCGGTGACCTCGCTCACTCGCGCTCCTGTCGCATACAAAAGCTCAAGCAGAGCGCGGTCTCGTAACCCGACAGCAGTATCGATCGGCGGCGCATCGAGGATCGCCTCGACTTGTTGAAGCGCAAGCGCTTTGGGCAGCTGTCGCCCCTTCTTCGGCGTGCGCACGCCACTGCCAGCATAGCTTGGCAGGGCACCTTCTTCAAATAAGAACCGGTGCATCCCGCGCACGGTAGAGAGGCGGCGCGCGATTGTGCCCGCCGCCAGCGGTTGCGCGCCAGTCGCTCCGCTCATGTGCATCACGAACTCGGCGAGAGTTTCTGGTTCAACGAGCGTGAGATCGGTGATCGACTGTTCGGCGAGCCACGCAGCGTAGGCGCCCAGGTCACGTTGATAGGCATCACGAGTGTTCTGCGATAACCCACGCTCGATCGCAACGTGTCGCAGGAATCGGGCGGCCCCCTGCTCTGGAGTCAGCGCAGCCACCGCATCACCGCTACTCGGTCTCAGCGAAGAGACGGGCCGCCTCGCGCCGATCAATCGCAGCAGCAACCAGGCCAGCAAACAGTGGGTGCGGCCGACCGGGGCGAGAGCGCAGTTCAGGGTGCGCTTGCGTCGAGATGTAGAAGGGATGCGTTGAGCGCGGCAGCTCTACGTATTCAACGAGTTGACCGTCGGGGCTGGTGCCTGAGAACACGAGTCCAGCGTCCGCAATCTCGTCACGGTAGCGGTTGTTCACCTCATAGCGGTGGCGGTGGCGTTCACTCACCGAAGTCGCGCCGTACAACTCGGCTGCGAGCGACCCTTCATCGAGGTGAGCCTCGTACAGACCTAACCGCATCGTGCCACCAAGTTCGCCCCCGTCGATGATGTCAACCTGCTCACGCATGGTCGCTATCACCGGGACAGGAGTGCCTGGGTCGAATTCTGTTGACGAGGCATCGGTCAACCCCGCTTGGTTGCGCGCATACTCGATCACCATGCACTGCAGGCCGAGGCACAGGCCGAGCGTCGGCACACCGTTTTCACGGGCGAACCGCAGCGCGCCAAGCTTACCTTCGATGCCACGCACCCCGAAGCCGCCAGGCACCAAAATAGCGTGCATATCACCGAGCGCTTCACGCGCGCCCTCGGGGGTTTCACAGTCGTCTGAGGCGACCCACTTGACGTTGACTTTGGTCGAATGTGCGAACCCGCCGGCCCGCATCGCTTCAGTCACCGACAAATAGGCGTCAGGCAGGTCAATGTATTTGCCGACGAGAGCAATATTCACCTCGCCCTTGGGGTGATGCACCGCGTCGAGCACTGGCTGCCAGTTCGCCCAATCGACCTCAGCGGCACGGTTGACAAGATCGAGGTGTTCGATGATGGTCTGGTCAAGCAGCTGATCGTTCAACAGTTTTGGCAGGTCATAGATGCTCTTCACGTCGATGGCGTTCACCACGGCGCCCTCATCAACGTCGCACATCAGCGCAATCTTGCGCAGGTTGTCTTCGGTCACCGGGCGGTCGCTTCGCAGCACCAGCGCATCGGGTTGAATACCGATCGAGCGCAGCGCTGCCACAGAGTGCTGGGTCGGCTTCGTCTTCTGCTCGCCCGATGCCCCCATAAAGGGCACCAATGAGACGTGCACAAAAATCACATTCTTGCGCCCGAGCTCATGCCGCACCTGCCGGGCAGCCTCGAGAAATGGCTGTGACTCAATGTCGCCGACCGTGCCGCCAATCTCGGTGATGATCACATCTGGGCGGGGTGTCTCTTCGGACTGCAGTCGCATGCGGCGCTTGATCTCGTTGGTGATATGTGGAATCACCTGCACCGTTGCACCGAGGTAATCGCCACGGCGCTCTTTCGCGATGACCTCAGAATAGATCTGGCCGGTCGTGACGTTCGCTGCGCGTGTCAGGTTGATACCGAGAAAACGCTCGTAGTGGCCGATGTCAAGGTCGGTCTCTGCCCCGTCATCAGTGACAAATACTTCGCCGTGTTCAAACGGGTTCATTGTGCCAGGGTCAACGTTGAGGTAGGGGTCAAGCTTCTGCATGACCACGTGCAGACCTCTGGCGGTAAGCAAGTTACCGAGACTCGCGGCGGTCAGCCCTTTGCCGAGAGACGAAACAACACCTCCGGTCACGAAGATATGTTTGGTTATTTTGCTCTCGCGCTGCTCAGCTCCCACGGGCTTTGATCCTATCATTCTTCTCTGCGATCAAGACTGCGCCTTCAATATCTTTATTGTGTTTCTTGCCTCGGCACCCACACCTGCTTGATGATCATGAGCACCATTGCAGTCACCGGAATCGAGATGAGCGCCCCCAACAACCCCAGCAAAGTACCACCGGCGAGCGCACCGATCACCACGAGGGCACCAGGCACAGAGACCACGCGGTTCATGATGCGCGGGGTCAGCAGATAGGACTCAATTTGCATATAGACCAGGTAGTAGGCCACTGCGATCAGTGCCGTCGTCGGCGAGTTAAACAGCGCAACTGCGCCAACCAACACGGTGGCAAGCACTGAACCGATCAATGGAATCAACGCAAGCATGAAGACCCCGACAGCGACCAAGCCCGCAAACGGCACACCCACAATGGTCATCACCACAAATCCCAGTACTGAGTTAATCAGCGCCAAGATCACCATGCCGTTGACATAGCCACCCACTGAAGCCGTAATTTGTTCGGTGATGTCAATGACACGCGATCGGTCGGTCCGTGGAAACATTCTGTAAAACGCACGCTTAGTGCTGCGCATCGAAGACAGAAAGTACAAACTCAAGATGAGCACGATGAGGGCAGCAGTCAGACCGTTAGCGAGACCAATGCCCGCCTGCCAGACCCCGCCCGCCAGCTGGGCCCAGTTCTCTGGCTTACCGATGAAGTCTTGCGCAGTGGTCAGTAGCCCATCGAAATCGATGAGGTGCCCAAGCCGTTCTTCAAGGCCCGTGAACCAATCTTGATTCTTGATATCGACGAAATACCTCGGAGCGGTGCGAATCAATACTGCGACTTGGTTTGCGATCATCGGGATGACGATCGCCAAGATGCCACCAACGATCAGAATAAAGCCGCCAAACACGATGGCAATTCCCAGCGGTCGACCAACCTTTTGTCGTTCCAACTTTGAGACCAACGGGTCGAGGGCAAGTGCAATAAAGAGACCACCGACGACATACATGATGATGGTGCTCAGCTGGCCCACCATCTGACCGACCAGGATCGCGACAAGCGCGCCAAGCGTAACGACAAACCCAAGCTGAAAGGGCTGACGAACGATGAACTCACGAGTGCGATTCTCCCGCGCAGTTTTCTGAGCTTCTTCGGCCTCGGCCGCATCAACTGAATCCCGGTACATCGCGCGGGTTTCACTATCGAGCCTGCTGAGATCGATATGCACGACATCAGGGTGTTCGTCGACGCCTTCGATGTCGCCCACGTCAGACACCGTCTGCGCGGCACGCTTGCCACCCTTACCGAAGATTCTCTTCATGTGGCGAGAGTAGCACCCGCCAGGCCTCGTGTTCGGTTGGCTAGCCCTGCGAGTCGGTTGCCGCATCCCTAAGGTCAAGCAGTTCAGCCGCATGAGCGAGTGCGCTCTCGGAGTCGGCAAGGCCCGAAAGCAGCCGCGCCATCTCGGCCAAACGGTCATCGCCCTGCAGCTGACGGCAACTCGATTGGGTGAAGCCCCCCGAAGAGTCTTTCTCGACCGCCAGGTGGTTATTAGCAAAAGCCGCCACTTGGGCCAGGTGCGTCACCACCACCACCTGAGAGGTGTGCGCCAACTGGGCGAGGCGTCGCCCGATCTCGATCGCCGCCGCCCCGCCAACACCGGCATCAACCTCGTCGAACACAAATGTCGGCACTGGGTCGCTCGCGGCCACCACCACCTCGAGTGCCAACATAACGCGCGAGAGTTCGCCGCCCGAGGCACCCTTCGCGAGTGGGCGAGGCGCGGCACCGGCGTGCGGCTGCAGCAGCAGCGTCACCTCATCTGCACCAAATCGGCCAGGCGCAGCAGCCGCTACCTCGACAATGAATTGCGAGTCGGGTAACGCAAGCGCTTGCAGCTCGGCCGTCACCAATACCCCGAGCCGCGAGGCCGCGTCTCGACGCAGTTGCGTGAGTTCGCCAGCGAGCTTGGTTTCAAGCTCAACGCTCAGTTCAAGCTCACTCGCCAGTTGTTCGATGCGTTCGTCGTCACCGTCAAGCTCGGTGAGTCGAGCTGCCGCCGCCGCGCCGGCGGCGATCACTTCTTCGCTTGTCGCACCATATTTGCGCAACACGTTGCCGAGCGCGGCAAGCCGTTCGTTCGCTTGTAACAGTTCAGCGGGGCCGTCTTGGTCAAGATCACTGGCATAACCTCCGAGTTCACGAGCCACCTCGCTCACCCCAAAGCTCACCGCTCGCAATGCTTCTGCGATCTGTGCAAGTTTCTCGTCTGCATCAGAGACTCGCTCAAGGCTGCGCACAGCGGCATCAATCAGTGACGTCGCATCGGCTGAAAACGGGTCATCGTTCTCATCGCTCAACGAGCGCAATGCGTGTGAGGTCGCTTCACGCAAGTCTTCAAGGTTGGCAAGCCTGGCGATGCGCTGCTTCAGCTCAATCTCTTCTGCCGGCTGCGGGTCTACCGCCTCAATCTCGTCGAGTTGAGCACGCAGCTGGGCAGCCTCACTGAACCGTTCATCGCGTGAAGCGATGAGGTCTGCGTGCTGGTCTGTAAGTTGTCGCCGATGTGCGTGCGCCTGTTGGTAGCGAGTGAGCAGCTCAAGCAGCGGTCCGCCACCAAACCGGTCAAGCATTTCACGTTGCGCGGCCGAGCTGCGAAGCCGCAGCTGTTCGCTTTGTCCGTGCACTGCAAACAGGTGCGCTGACAATCGGGCCAGGCTGCCTACTGGCGCGGCCGCACCGCCGACCCCAGCCCGACTACGGCCCTCAGCGCTGACCGTTCGGGTCAGCGTAAGATCGCCGTCTTCGACCGTGCCGCCAATCTCATCGACGATTTCGACGACAGCGGGGTCGCTCGTGCGCACCAGACCGCTCACGCGCGCCGCTTCTGTGCCTTGGCGCACCGCCCCCGCATCACTGCGCTCCCCCATCAGCAACCCCAGCGCGGTGACTACCATCGTCTTCCCGGCACCGGTTTCGCCAGTAATCGCCGTAAAACCAGGGCCAAGCGTCAGCGTTGTGTCAGCGATCACGCCCAGGTCGCGAATGCGCAGTTGCTCGATCACGTCGTTTGTCCAGCTCGCCCGCGCCAGCCAGAAACCGGCAAGTGGAATTTGTTGACGAGCCGATCAGTGAACACGCCTTCGTCGATGCGCGCGAGGCGCAGAGGCAGTTCTGAACGCCGAGCCTCAACGACCGCGCCGACGGGCAACTCGGTGCGTCGCCGACCATCGCACCACATGACACCACGATCACCGCTCTGCGGCAGAATCTCGACCGTCAACACTGACTCGGGCCCGACCACGAGCGAACGGTTGAACAACGCGTGGGCGGCGAGCGGCACCGCGAGCAGCGCTTGCACGCTGGGCCACACCACCGGCCCACCTGCACTAAACGAGTATGCGGTCGAGCCGGTTGGTGTCGCAAGCACGACACCATCGCAGCCAAACGAGGTGAGTGGTCGACCGTCGACTCCGATGGCGACCTCAAGCATGCGGCCGAGCTTCTCAACGCTCGCCTCGTTCACCGCCCAGGTTTGAGCGATAATCTCGCCCGCATAGCTCGCCGTCACGTCGAGCGTCATGCGCTCTTCGACCGCGAACTCACCTGCGAGCACCCGGTCGACAGTGAATGAGAGGTCGTGCGATTCTGCTTCAGCAAGAAACCCCACATGGCCAAGATTCACCCCGAGAATGGGGCACAGCGAACCGCGCAAAAGTTCGGCAGCCCGCAGAATAGTGCCGTCACCACCGAGCACGAGCGCCACCTCAATGTTCTCGAGCCCAACCTCATCGTCGAGTTCTGCGGTGAGGCGCTGGTCGAGGTGCGGCGCAAAATCTCGTCGGTCGCTCGCAGGCATCACCGGGGTCACCCCCGCCTCACGCAGCTTCGCAATGACACTTACCGTCGCCTCGATGGCTTCAGGTCGTGCGGTGTGTGAAACGACCAAAATACAGCGTCTGCTCATGCCTCACCTTCTGCCTCAAACATTGTGCTGATGCGCTGCTCCCATTCTGTCTGATCTCGGGCTTCGCCGCGCACGAAATGCACGAGCACCTCTCGGTTGCCGTGTTCACCCGTGATCGGAGACAGCCGTGCCCCTCGCAGCTGCAGACCTAATTCTGCTGCACATCTCAATACTCGCACGACGGCGTGAGACGCAAGCCCCGTGTCAACCACAATGCCGTCTTTAATGCCCTGTCGACCGACTTCGAACTGAGGCTTAATGAGCAAGATAAATTCGGTGGTCTCACCAGCGACTCCCACAAGTGCGGGCAACACCAGTTCGAGTGAGATGAACGAAATATCTGCCACAATCACGTCTGGCTGCTCGCTCACACCGCTATGCTCGGCGAGCACATTTGGGGTAAGTTCACGAGCGTTGCATCCCTCAACGACGCGCACACGCGCGTCTTCGCGCAGTTCGTTGACCAGTTGGCCATGCCCAACGTCGAGCGCGATCACGGCGCGTGCACCGCGTTCGAGCAGCACTTGTGTGAATCCACCGGTAGATGCGCCGACGTCGAGCGCGAGCAGACCGCTTGGGTCGACTGCAAAGCTGGTAAGACCAGCGAGCAGTTTGTGGGCAGCACGGCTCACATAGTGGTCACCGCCGGTCACTTGTACCGAGGATCGCATCGCCACCTTTGCCCCAGCCTTCGTCGCAACCACGCCGTCGACCCGTACCTGCCCGTTGGCAATAAGTTCTGCAGCTTGACTGCGTGACCGCGCCAGTTGCAGGCTGGGCAGCACTCGGTCGAGCCGTTCTGGTGGGCCGCCCCATACCTCTTGTGCCACGCTTAGGCTGAACCTTCTTGGTCACTGCGTTGCAGCTCGGTCAGCAACTCTTCGGCCACCTGGTCATAGCTTGCTGCCCGCTGCGAAAGAGGCTGCGCTTCGATCACTTCGATGCGACCGAGAAGTCCGTCTTCACCGTGTTCGGCCGCTTGGTGTGGCTGTTGCATGTGTTTACCCTATTGCAGACGGCTTAGAAATCTCACTGCCAGTGATCCTCGTAGAGTTGTTCAGGCACTTTCAACGCATAGATCGCGAGCCCCGAGGCCCAGATTGCGGCGCAGCCGGCTCGCAACAGGTTGATCGCACTGTCACCATCGTCAAGAATCTCGACGATATGTCCGTTCATCCGTACTCGTGCGCTGCCCACCTGCGCGGTACCGTCTGCGCTCATCTTGGTTTCTGGGTACGGTTCGAAGAGCCCCTCAAGGTTGGGCACGATGTAGTCTGGGCGCATATCGCTGCTTGCTGCGACGAGCTGTTTCGGGCGATCAACCCCGGTCAGCACGTGCAGCGACGCAATGCCCGCTGCACGAGCGCCTTTCATGTCGGTGTCGAGGCGGTCCCCCACCATCAACGCATTTCTCGTGCCAAACCGAGCAAAGGCTGCTTCGAAGATAGCGGGCTCGGGTTTGCCCGCGAATACTGGCAATCGGTGCACTGCTGTGTGCACCGCCGACACGAGTGTGCCATTGCCTGGGGCCAACCCACGTTCGAGTGGCAGCGTCCAGTCTGTGTTTGTCGCGATCCATGGCAATTCAGGTTCGCCAGGTCGCTCAGCAAGCGCGAACGACGCTTCAGCGAGGTGTTCCCACCCGACATGAGGCGCGAACCCTTGCACCACGGCGGCTGGGCGATCGCTTGCGTTACGTGTCACCGCGAAGCCGGCTTTAGTGAGCTCATCAACGAGCCCATCGCCCCCGACCACCAGCACCAGTGAACCTGGCGCAACCGTCTGTGAGAGCAACGCGACCGCGGCTTGGGGCGAGGTCACAATATCTTTCGCGTCAAGCGTCAGGCCGAAGCCGGCGAGCTGCGCAGCGACGGCGTGGTCGGTGCGTGACGCATTGTTCGTGAGGTAGCCGACACGCAGCTCGCTGGCAGCACGGTTCAGTTGGGTGACAGCGTGCGCAATCGGCTCGTTGCCGCGATAGACCACGCCATCAAGGTCAGCAAGTATCAGCTCTCTGCCCACTGCAGGTGCGTCAGACAGCGGAGTGCTGCGCCTACCGAATAACCTCATCGTTCCCCTCAGTGTGCTCGCCATCATCGTGCTCAACGTCATCGTGCTCAACGTCATCGTGCTCACCGTCGTCACGCAAATCTGCGGTGTGCTCGTAGACCTCATACACCTCAAGCTGGTCGTGACCGCCCAGGTGTTCGTTGATCGCTGCCTCGGCCGCCGCAGCCCGTTCGGCCCATTTCGCGCTCTCGGCATCGCGGCCCAAATCTTCGAGCACGGTTGCATACGCGGCAAAGAGCTCGGGGCTCCAACTGAAGGCGCGGTTCGGGTTTAGTTCAGCAATCTCAAGCTCGAAGAGCGCCTGTTGCGTTTGGCCAAGATCGAGCCGGGCACCAGACATGGCGATTGCGAGGTGCACTCGCTGCTCAGTGTCGAGTTTGCTCAGATCTGCGGCGAGGCCCGTTTCGATGCCGCGTTCGGGGCGGCCGAGTGCTCGCTCGCACTCAACCATCAGTGCAAGGTGACCCTGCGAGCCTGTCAAGCGGCGATAGGTGCGCAGTTCACGCAGTGAAAGCGCAAAGTCACCCACGTGAAATGCGGTGATCGCAAGGGTCTCGCGTGCGACCGGAATGCGACCTGCACGCCTGCTTGCCGAAATAGCGTGTTGATGGGCAAGTTGGGGGTTGTCGTCGAGCACTTGCGCCACCATGGCCAGGTGTCGAGCGACTCGCTCGGCGGTCTCGGGTTGCAGCGTCTTCAGTTCGTTGCGTGCACTCGGGTGTAGATCTTGCTCGGTGATCTCGTCTGGCACCACCGGGTCATCGTGTTCGGCACGAACGGGACGTAGCTCATGCTGCAGGCGCTCGGCCTCGGTAAACTCGCGATCTCGGCCACCGCGATCGCTCCGACCGCCGCCGCGGGTGCCGCCCCGTCCAACGGGTTTGCGACCCTCGTGCTGCCTGTCACGACCGTACGGCCGATCGCCATCGCGACGAGGCCGATCACCATCACGCTGCGGCTTTCGATCATACGAACGTGCGCCATCGCGATTCGAGCCGCGTTCCCCGCTGCGACCACCGTCACCTCGTTGTGACTGGTCTCGTGAGCGATCACCGTCACGCCTCGATCGGTCACCGTCACGCCGCGGGCGGCCGTTGTCTCGGCGCTGGTTGCCGCCTGAGCTATTGCGCTCTGAGCGGTCGTTACGATCATTCATATTCTTCTCCAACATACAAAAAGGGCCACCTGAAAAGAAGGATCATTCGATGATCTACTTCTCTTCAAGTGACCCTTTTCTCTAAAAGGAGTCCGGCGG
>LSQX01239266.1_pt1 | contig 19583 bp, 13 predicted proteins | sample 654561 | NCBI WGS metagenome assembly LSQX01 (sample SAMN04489861, study PRJNA283612) | anaerobic digester metagenome | isolation source: 4 biogas reactors fed with cattle manure at either 37C or 55C with and... | place: Denmark: Kongens Lyngby | collected 2014
AAAACCGCCTCAAGGTAGCGGCCTGTTAACCGGAAGATATTGTACATCCGCTTGGCTGCCTTGCCATAATTGATCTGCTTGGTGAGATATTTTTTGACCTCACCTTCCAGTGCAGCCACATATTCTTCCAGCGCATCAGCGCTGACGTGCTGAGAAAGCTTGGCAAAAATCGGGACGGACTCCGCCTGTAAATAAACTTCCTGGAAATACGGATCCAGATAACCATCAAGGGGTACAATCGTGCCGTCCGGCGCTTCCCAGGTCACATCCAGCATGTTACTGGCATTTGCCAGGGTGCCTTCAATCGGATCAGCCACCACCCAATCCAGCTTGCACCAACCCGGTTCCTGTGCCATTTCATCCCAAAGCAATTCCAGAGCGTGGCCTTGCGGCGAGAAGCCCACTTTCCTTCCCGCTGCAACCTCATCCGCATCCCATGCAATCGGGTTGCCAGCAGTGTAGGTGTGATTGCCCTTAACAAAATCAAATGGATAAGACCCCATTTTGACTTCAATTAACTGGTACATCGGTCCCTGCGTGGTAGAAACCACTTTGTCTCGCATAATATTCGCTAAGATCTGACAGGCTTGTTCCCTGGTATCGGCAATGATGTTCACCCGCTCAAAATAATCACAGTCACCGGGATATTTTTGGAATTTTGATTGGGCAGACGAGCCGGAAAGCGCCAATGCGGTTTCAACCCTGCCAGGTTCATCGTAGAATTCAACCAGGGCGCCAATTTTACGAAAATAATCCAGCCGCTCAGGGCTGAAATCCAGCATGGCTATGTTTTGACCGAATACGCCGGTTCGTTCATCAAACTTGATCTTCTCCCAGTTTTCTCCTTCATCCTGAATCGATCTAAACCATTCGTACGCTGCTTCGACGTCCAGTTCAACGTCCAAGCGCCGGGCTGATTCAATCACTCGTTCAATGTCTGTTATTGAAATCTCTTTTTTCATTGGATCCTCTTGATTTGGTCGTATAATATAGCATACATTAATAAGACTAAATTTGTCAAGTTTCTCTTTTTAACAATTCGCTCAATTCCTCTTCTCTTTCAAGCTATAAATCGTATAATTAAAGTCCAGGTCAGCTGGTTGGACGCGGGCACCTGGTGCTCGAGGAAAGTCCGCACACCACAGGGCAGCATGCCGGGTAACGCCCGGAAGCGCGTAAGCGTTTGGAACAGGGCCACAGAAAGCATACCGCTCATCTTGGGATGTGTAAGGTTGAAAGGGTGGTGTAAGAGACCACCGGCGGGTTCAGTAATGACCCGGCCAGGTAACCCCTATGCGGTGCAAGGTCAAGCAGGAGAGAAGCCTTTTGTGGGCGGGAGCAGCCCGGCTCCCAATCATCTCCGGGTAGACTGCTCGAGCTGATGGGCAACCATCAGCCCAGATAGATGTCCATCCAGGCGGGATTCCCGCCAGACAGAATGCGGCTTACAGGCTGACCTGGTTTATTCAAAAGAATTATCCCATGTTTCCCTAAAAAGTTTGCAATTTCACTCCAATTCTTATTATAATAAGGTATGCCTGAAATTATTTTCACAGTTGGGCATAGTGACCTCAATTTTATGAGGTTCATCTCACTCATCCAGGCGAACAATATTAACCACATCATCGACATTCGCAGCATTCCTTACAGCCGTTACGCTCCCTGGAGCAATAAATCGCGCCTTCCCGACATCCTTAAGCCCTTCAGGATAAAATACACTTATCTCGGGCACAAATTGGGCGGGAAGAAACAGGCAATCGACCCTTCAGCCAAACAACCCAGAACGACGCCTCGACAGGTTTATGATGAAGCGATTCAGATATTAATGGGTCTGGCCACACGCGACAAGCTTGTCCTGTTCTGTTCAGAAGGTAACCCGGCGCATTGTCATCGCCAGCGCACCATTGCACAAACCCTGCTTGCATCCGGTGTCAAGGTGGTTCACATTTTAAGTAACGGGCGTCTGAAAGAAGCCTGGAAAGAAGATAAAACTGCCCATCAACCCGCACTGATCTAATTTTTTCAGAATCTCACAATGCCTGAAATTCTGATGCTTTGTGATCCCCTTTCGTGTTAAACCAGGGATGCCATCAGGTCACACAACCGCATGGTTCCCATACTCACAAAAACCATCATTTGTATGAGATAATTTCCATATCAATTTTTTCCCAACGATCTTCTATCCCGTTCATCACAGGTATAATAAACACAAATAGAGAAAAAGAGGTTACCTTGTTATCATCAAATCCGTTCGACAAAAACACACTGAAACACATAACAACGCTTCACGAAACCACGCTTATCCAGCCAGTTCAGATCGGTCAAACTGATCGAAGAAATGAGCTGGTATTTTTTATTAAACCTGAATTGCTGATTGTTGAAGATCAACAGAAAATCTTGAACAGCCTGAATTTAATACAGCAAAAATTCGAAGCCTACAAAGTCACTGTCCACGGAACCGTTCTTGTGACAGGCGGCTTTTTAGAAGAGAAGGAGATCATGAATCGCCATTACGGGTTCATTAACCTCCTATCGCGCAAAGCATCCGAAATCGTTGATGCAGAAATTCGAGAGCAGGTTTTCAAGGTCCTTGAAAAGGAAGATAATAAAAACCATATCATTCTTGGCGGTCACGAATTCATGGAAAGGTTCAAGACCGACATTAAAACGCTCTCCGATGTTTGGTTCGGAAAAGGCGCCCATAAATTGCGCAGCGGTTTTTATTTTATCGAAGAAATCTATCAAGACGCTCCGCTCATCCTGGTGAATGGCTTTCATCCATCGCAGCTCGAACATTTCACCCACAAAAACCATCGTATTTTATTGATGCTGCTGCACACAGATACGGATTGGTATGAGATGAAGTTTGATCTGGTTGGTGACACCTTCCCGGAACATGCCAAGCCTGGCTCAATCCGGGGGATGCTGGCTGCAGATCCCGATAAGTTTGGTTTAACCGAGGTTGGGATCAACGCTAACGGTGTCCATCTTTCTGCTGGACCCTTCGAAGCTGCCTTTGAAGTTGTCAACTTTTTCGGTGCACTGCTCGACCTAGACCCTGAAACAACCCCTCCACTGGCGATCAAACACGCCCATGAAGCGGGATTCCCGCTTGTCAATGCTTTGAACTTGCTCTCCAACCCCGCACTAAATGATAGTGATCTGTTTACGGCAACAGAGAATCTAAACACAAACGAAGCTGTTGAGCTGATCAAATCGAAAACTACAACCTGATCAATTTACATACAACAAAAGAGGTAACCATGGATAAAATTCAAAATTCAAGAATTTTCTCAGAAATCCACCAACAACCCGATGTTATCCGGGAATTGGTCACCCACCCTCAGGATTCGATTAAAGCTCTGGTAGAGCAAATTCGATCTCGTGGTATTCATCATGTTCTTATTGCTGCACGCGGCACAAGCAAAAATGCCGGTCGGTATGCGCAATATCTGCTCGGCGCTCACAACCAGTTGGCTGTGGGATTAACCACCCCCAGCCTGTTCACTATTTACAAACAACCTCCCAATCTATCGGATACCCTTGTGATCGGCATCAGCCAGAGTGGAAAAAGCCCTGATATCGTCTCTGTGATTGAAGAAGGGCATCGGCAGGGCGCCCTGACCGCTGCGATCACAAATATTCCAGATTCTGACCTGGGGAACGCTGCGGACTTTGTCCTGAACTTGAAGGCTGGCGAAGAAAAATCCCTGGCAGCAACAAAAACATACACCGCCCAGCTAACGCTTGTGGCGCTGCTTTCCACAGAATTGAACCCAACTGAACAAGCAAAGCAGGAATTGCTGGCTTTGCCCGATCAGATGGCAATAAATTTTGCAAACGAAGCGATGATCAAAGACCTCGTTGAGCGTTACCGCTATATGACCAATTGCGTGATCCTTGGGCGTGGATTTAATTATGCGACAGCCTATGAGTTATCCATCAAAATTAAGGAGCTCACCTACACCGTCGCAGAACCCTATTCGCCTGCAGATTTTGCACACGGGCCAATCGCCGTCATCGATCGAGGTTTTCCTGCCATTGTGTTTGCCCCATCCGGTAAGATGCTGTCTGAGATGAAAAACCTCATCGGTAAATTACATGAGCGGCTGGCAGAAGTGATCGTCATCAGCGATCAGGAAGACCTTCTCGAATTGGGAGATCGTCAAATTGCATTGCCGGCAGGCGTTCCAGAATGGTTGTCTCCGATAACTGCCATTCCCCCCGGTCAAATGTTTGCGATGTACCTTTCGCATACCCGTGGGATCAACGTAGACAGTCCACGAGGACTGAGCAAAATCACAGAAACCTGGTAATTAAGCTTATACCGGCGGACCTGGTTGTCCACCGGTTTTTTTGTTTTACACGTCGTGAAGAATTAATTCATCCAAACCGCGCTTGGGGACGTGATGCACATCATCCGAATCGCGATAATAATGGATGTCCCCACCTGGTATGAAGGGTTCAGTTACCACCTTTTCAGCCGGTTTTCCCAACGCCAAAACAAGCAGCACCTGGTACCGGTCAGGAATTTTCAATTCACCCTGCAAGCCCTTTCGGCGGGCTGATCCAATGATGCAACCACCCAGGCCCTTCTCTGCCGCCCCCAACAAAAGCGTTTGCGCCGCGATCCCATGATCAACTCCGAAAACCGATTGGATCTCAGTATCCCCCAGGATAATGATATAGGCTGATGGACGTTCTCCTTCCATGGGGCCGTGCCAATCCTTCAAGGATGCAGCCCAACCCAGATAAGGAAAGATCTTGGCGTTCATCTCTGGAGTATTGCTCAACCAAAATTTGAGCGGCTGGATGTTGTTCCCTGTTGGAGCGTATTGGGCTAATGCAATTAATTCTCGCAAAATCTTTCCATCAACCCAATGGGTCTCATCAAACCTCCGATAACTGCGGCTCAACCGAACCAGGGCGTGCAGATCCATAAATCGCCTCCTCTTCAACCTCATCGGGTCCTAACTTAACAGGTTTTCTACGTTGTTCTGTTTTCATGATAATTTTCAATAAAGACAATGCTTTCATCTTTTTACCAAAATATAAGACCTGTGCAAAGTCAACGAATCATACCCCGAACCAGCAGGAAAATTACAAAAACGATCAAAAAATCAGATGGGAATCAACAATTAAAGCCTAACCTTCAACCGGTTCCTCACGGACCATGCCCGCTTCCACTCGCCAAACAGGATGGGTTGCAACAAATCGCGGCTCAAACATCGACAGGTCGGTCGAAGTCAAAATAGCCTGATCGCACTCCGACAGCGCAGCCAACAGATCTGCCCGGCGCTGAGTATCCAGTTCAGACATGGTTTCATCTAAAAGCAGAACCGGCCAATCTCCCGTTTTCTGTCGTAACCAGTTAACCTCTGCCAGCTTCATCGCCAAAAGTGCGGTCCGACCCTGCCCTCGCGAACCGAATTCTCCCAGGTCAATCTGATTGCTCAAAAAGCGAAAATCATCTCGATGCGGCCCGATCGTTGTCATCCCCCGTCCAACTTCTTCCCTCTGCAGCATCTTGAGGGCAGACACCATGCCACTTTCAATCTCTTCCAGTGGCACGCCGGAGCGGTCTGCAATGGTTGAGACCGGCAGCGCCATCTGTCCTCTGGGCGAAGAGAGCGGTTCGTAAGCAGGGACATAATCCAGGCGGAGCACTTCCTGCCCATTTGTCAAATTGAAATGAAAACGTTTGGCTTCTTCCTCAAGCTCCCGGATGGTTCGAATACGTTCTTTTATGATAAAAGCCCCATGCCGAGCCAGCATCCCATCCCAAACAGCCAGCTGCCCCGGGTCACCCGCCCGCTCACCAAGTTGCTTGAGCAGGGCGTTGCGCTGTGTCAGAGTCTGACCGTAGTCGCTGAGATGTTTGACATAAAGCGGCGACACCTGGGAAATGAGCATATCGAGGTAACGCCGTCGTTCTGAAGGGCCTTCTTCAATGATCCGCGCCATTTGGGGCAGGAAAATGACAGCATTAAAACGACCGATCACCGAATTTAATTTTCGCTTTACGCCATCTAAGAGGATCTCTTTTCTAAAGCGCGTTCCCCCATTAAAACCATTGGGCTCACGGATCAAACGTACTTCAATTCGATGGCTGCCATCCCGCCGCTGAAATTCTCCAATGATCCGCCCCACTGTGATTTCGTTCTCCGGTAGATTGTAATTGATCAGGTGTTTGTCAGAACTGGCATGAAAGGATGAAAACGTCGCAAGAAAATAAATTGCTTCCAACAGGCTGGTCTTGCCCTGGGCATTGTCACCCACCAACAAAAAAATTTCCCGGGGTACCTGAATATCCAGCCGGGAATATCCTCTGAAATCAGTGAGCGACAGATGCTTGAGGTACATTTGGTTTAAATGCTGTCCATTTCCTCGGGTTCGGGTTTCCAGATGTTCTCTGCCCGGTCGGTATACAAAATGCCGTTCACATGATCAATCTCATGTTGAAAAATGCGAGCCAACCAACCCTCTGCGCGGATTGTAATTGGCTTCCCCTCTGAATCCTGCCCCTTCACCGTGACGATTCTGGCACGGTCAACTTCTCCAATAAAGCCCGGCACTGAAAGGCAGCCTTCAATACCGGATACTGTTTCCTCTGACAGCCTCACAATTTCAGGGTTCACCACCGCGTACAGCTGTTTGGGAATCGATTCGTCCTCTTCGTGCCCAAATTCCACAACGATAACTCTTTTGGAAACGCCAATCTGCGGCGCTGCCAACCCAACCCCGGGCGCTTCTCGCATTGTATCAACCATGTCAGTAATGAGCAGTTTTAGATCATCATCAAATCGATCAACGGTTTCCGCTTCCTGTCGCAAAACTTTCTCTGAAAATGTATAAATTTTTCTTAATGCCATTGTTATTCTCCTTCATTGATTTTACCCCCCAAGTAAAGGCTTCAGCATCCCAAATATCATCGTGATGGTAACTGTGTCTCTTTATCCTCGTAGAAATTGGCAGGGGTGATCATGCCCATAAAAACCAGACCCGTCTAACGAGGGTGTCTTTCCCTGTCTTTAGCGATGGCGCGGTGATAACTCGCAATCCATTCTGAGACGCGCTCGCGTTCAGCATCAATTTCATATTCACGCACAGATGCCAGGCGTTCACCCATTCTGTAAAATATATCCTGCTGAACCTCCGATGGGTTATAGACATAATCAAAGGTCAGTTTTGTGTTCCCAACCGAGATCGAGACCGTGCCGAAGTTTAAAAGATAACCCCAAAAACCCAATCTCTCATATTCAATGCTGAGGATGTTTTCCAAAGGTGCTGACCTTCGCCGTTCCTTACCCAGCGGCTTCCGGTCGAGGTCAATGATCTGGTCCTTTGTGATTTTATAAATATCGTTGCGCCAATCGGCGTATTGATAGATCGCCCACACAAAGCAGGCAAACATCCCGATGAATACCCAGGCCATGGTGGCAGTGACCGGCAAAAAAGCCAACCCTCCCCCCAATCTCCACACAATTAATAATAATGCAAACAAAAATAAAGCTGCGGGCAGAAAGAGGTCTTTCACCAAAACAAACCAGTGTTTGCGGTAGATGATCGCCCCGCTTGATTCATAATGGAGTTTAATAAAATCGGAGAACAACCAGCGCAGGAAACCGGGCTCTTCGTAAGTCTCAGGCGCAGTATCTGGAATTTGCTCCTCAATCTCCGCCCCGCTGACGCGAGTCTCTCCCATAGCATTCCAATCGAAGCCGATTTTTCGACCTAATTTCTCTGTCATGAGCTCAGCTTCCTCGCGACGATTGACAGTCCTGGCGCGATACCAGTAGGACTCAATCAGGCTGGCGATCACATCTGCGTTTCCGATGTCTCGCAAACGGATCGTTCCAACATAGGTCATCACAACAACATCCGCAAATTCAAACATCCTTCCCAACTGGGTGCGTTCCATCCCAACAGACATGATCGTCGAAAGAGGCGCTTCCTGCCTGCTGTCATACAGCAAAGCAACCCGTTCGATCCACACCACTCTTTTATTGGTAACGATGAAATAATCATTCTGCCAATCGATCAGGACCCACACCAGCCAGAAAACTGATATAAGCACACCCACCCCGAATGTGATCCATCCGTAAGGTCCTTTCGGCGCCCAGTACAACCCCAATAGTAAAGAGAGAATAAGAACCCCAACAAAAAACAGGATTGGTTTCGCCATCCGCCAACCCAAAAAGGCAGGATGCCGGCGAGTGATCACATGGATAAATTCGCCAGGCTGCAGCCACGGCAGGTGGATCCGCATCGAAAGACTTCGGCTGCGAATGATGACTTCCAGACGGTCATCCAAACCCGATAATTCCTCATCAACAAATCCATATTGCTCTGCACTGAAATAAAGCAGGGTGGATCGTTTGCGCGCAACTGTGCGATACTCGCGGGGGTCATCATAAATCAGCGCTTCTTCACCAAAGGAATCACCTTGCCTGAGGGATGCCACGATTTGATCATCTGCAGAAAAAAGGGTTACCTCCCCCTCAAAAACAACAAACATCCCTTCGGAAGGATCACCCAGATCAAAGATCGTCTCACCAGAGCGAAACTCAACCACCTGCATCATCCCTGAAAGATAATTCAGCTGTTCAGAAGTCAGGTGTGAAAATAAGGGTACCTGGCTCAGCAAACCAACCTTTGCCTCGTGCTCGATAAACATACCCCAAGTATAAAACAACTTTTGAGATTAATAAACTCGCCTCCTGGATAGGGCCTTTTTATGAGCTGAGCTGGCAAAAGATTGTGTTTCATTTTCGGTTGCATAAAACAACATTAAGGGGGGATTTTAGCAAAAAACAGATTATTTGAAAGAATTAGCAAACGAAGGGTTGAACAGATCTGATTTTTTCAAAATTGATCCATATTTTCATTCCCAAACGAATCGTTTATGTATTGAAAAATATGTGAAAACTAATTATAATAAATAAGATGGTATTTATCCTAATATTGCTTCTCATTCCTATTTAGCTATGTAGGATAGAATCCTTATGCAATGTGCAATTTGCCATTCTAAACAAATCCCAGGAGCTCAGATTTGTGACACCTGCGGTCTTCCTGTTGCCCTGGACCCTGCTTTTGAAAATCAATATTTTTCTCGATTATCCGCCATAGCCCCGCCACAATTCATCAAGAAAATACGATCAGCGCCCTATCTCGCAAAAGAAAGGCGAATGATTACCGCCATCCTTTTCGCAATCGACAACGATGAAGCATTCAACCAGGTCGTTCCCGAGAATGAACGCATTTTAATCTTGAACAAAGCGCTAGATCGCTTTGCAAAGCACATATTTTCCTATGAAGGAACCATTGCCAAAATTTGGCAGAATAGCGTGCTCGCCTTTTTTGGTGCTCCCATTTCACACGAGGACGACGCATTGCGCGCCGTACATGCTGCATTGGCAATTTTGCAAGAGATTCAAGATGTGCAAAAAGAAATCCAAACGACTTACGGCATCCCGCTCCAGGTAAAAACAGTTCTGAATACAGGACCAATTGTCATCAGCAACATTAAATCAAATTTGCGCTTTGAATTCCAATCCCTTGAGAATACGCTGGAATCCCTGACAGCTGCGTTATGCACCCCCCTGCCATCTTTTGAAGTCATCTTGCTTGAAAACGCATACCGATTTACAAAGACGTACATCGAATTTGAGAAACTTGAGGATCATTATTGCGAAAACATCGATGCAACTTTGTCCTTATGGCGCCTGATTCGCATTTCCGATAGGTTTATCAACGGGCAAAGGAAACCAGCAACGAAGGAGACAGGGTTTACTGGGCGAAAACGTGAACTTAATGCATTGATCAAACTCTCCGAAACCGTTATGGCCGGGTTGGGACGAATTGGATTGGTGCTCGGCGATCCAGGGATTGGCAAATCAAGGTTGATCATGGAGTGGAAAAACAAACTTCGCATATCACATCAGTCAGACCAAATCCGCTGGATTGAGGTGCAAGGTTTGGTTTTCGGGAGAGACTTGGGATATCACCTGTTAAAGAGCTAATTAAGATCAGCCCTCAATCTCCCTGTGATTGATACTGAAGAAAACCTCAAAGCGAGCCTGCGGAATAGTCTCTGCGAAAAACTGGACGCTGATAGTCAGAAACACGATCGATTTCTCGCCCATCTTTTGGAAATCCCCATTTCTGACGAAGAAGAACAACAAATCCATCAATTAAGTACAGTCCAGTTGCACACCCAATATTTAAAAGCGATTCGTTCCTTTTTGCAATGCATCTCAATCGATCAGCCTCTGTTCATCATCCTTGAAGACTTGCAATGGGCTGATCCGTCTTCCGTCCAATTGCTCGGAGAATTGTTGTCAATGACAGCAACCTCACCCATCTTGTTTTGTCTTGTCTCTCGACCCGATATCGAGTCAAACGGGTGGCAGCTGGTCAGGAAAGCCCAGGAGGATTTTGGTTCACGTTTGATAAAAATTGAATTGACCAATCTCAATGATTCTCAAAGCCGGGAATTAATCCGAAAGTGGGTCAATATTGAGGAAATCCCCCCATCCATGCGAGAAGTGATCCTAACCAAATCGGAAGGAAACCCATATTTCATTAAAGTATTGGTGGAAATGCTTAAAGACGAAGAACTTTCAATCGATGATGATCAACCCTTTCCGAAAGTTCCGAAAATCAATCCGAACAAAATCCCTGATAGTTTGCAGGGACTTCTCACCACACGTGTAGACCGCCTTCAGCCAGACGCACGCTTTACATTAAAAATTGCCAGCATCATTGGCAGAAACTTTCGAGAAAAAATATTGCAACACGTCCTATCCAATCGGGCGCCAAAAATCAATTTGATGGAGCAGCTGAGCAGGCTTGAATCTCTCGGTATGATCAAGATCGCCCAAATTCACCCGGAATTGACCTATCAGTTTCAACACATCCTGATGTATGAGGCAACCTATCACGGAATCTTGAAATCCGATCGCAGCGAATTGCATCTGGCTGCAGGGTTGGCACTGGAAGAGCTGTATCCTGATCAAAAAGAGCAGTTTGCATCTCAATTAGCCTTCCATTTCTTAGAAGGTGGAGATCTCAGCAAAGCTTTTATTTACCTTGATTTAGCAGGGCACAGGGCAAAGGATTCCTATGCAAACGCTGAGGCAGAATCCTACTTCCTCCGGGCGATCCAACTGGCTAAGAATCCAGACAATTTTGCGCATTTATCCACCGATCTGGGTGAAGTATTGGCACAACAAGGAAAACATCGAGATGCGATCCAAGCCTGGGAACAAGCGATCCAATACCATAAAAAGCTCGGCAACACAGATCAGATGGCACAGATTTACGGCTGGTCCGCCCGTTCTGCCAGGCGAAACCATGATAATAGCCGGATCCTGGATATCTGCCGGGAAGGTTTACAAGCCATCAAAGGCGCTGTTGAAAGCCCGGCGATCGCCTATCTGCTTCATGAGATCAGTCGCGCATGCTTGTTCATTGATCAACCGGATCAAGCCCGTATGTTCAGTGAGAAGGCTTTGCATATTGCCAGGCGGTTGGATGCCTATGACGTCCAGGTTGAAGCTCTTGCAACAATTGGCATCCTGCCCGACACCGAGCCCAAACAGGCAATCGCAGCCCTCGAAACAGCGATCAGGATCAGTGAAGAACATAAATTGTTCAAGCCTGCTTCTCGCGCATATATCAACCTGGCTGCCGTTATGAACAAAACCGGCGAGATCAGACTCTCGCGTGAGTATTATAAAAAAGCCATTCAACTGGGCAATAAAGTTGGAGGTCTTCCTGATGAACATCTGATCCAGTATTCAATTGCTCTTGCCAGTCTCTGGCTTGCAGATTTTGATGACGTTGAAGCGATGAATTTGCAAGTCGCCCAAACAATGTCTGAAAATGATTCCTTTTCTGATATTTACACATTGGATCACCTGTTCATTAAAGGTCAGTTGTCAAGGTTTCAAGGTAATTTCTCGATAGCTCAGAAAACCTTTACCGCCCTGATCGATCGACTTCGCCAGATGCAAAATTCTGAATATTTTATAAAGGCTAACTTAGCTCTGGCTGAGATCATTCTTGAGAGGCAATATTTTGAAGAAAAAGCCAGAAAACCAAACATTGAAACTGGCATCGCGTTGCTCACCGGACTGTTAAAAACAAACATCGGTGCGAATGGACTCATCAATGCTTCTGTCCTCAGCTTGCTCAGCAGCTTCTACGCCCTTCAGGGCGATCTTGATCAGGCTGAACAATATATGGAATGTGCACAAAAAGAGCACGCTCTTAATCCAGATGCGCAAGATCAGGTCAGGCTTATTTTTGCTCAGGCAAGGGTTGAAGGAATAAAAAAGCAGTATAAAAAAGCCTTCGGGCATTTGCATGAAGTCCTTGATCTCGTTGAGAAAATGGATGGACGCTGGTGGCGCTCTCGTATCTGGCTCGAGATGGGCATTTTATATCTCAAACAAAATGAACCGGAAGGCATCAACATGGCAGAAAGCCTTTTTCGCGAATCACTGGCTGAGTTCAAGCAAATGGGTGTGAACGGCTATCCTGATCTCATTCTGGATAAACTGCATCGCGTGAAGTCTATCTCCAGAGAACAGGCAATCGCCCATCACAAAATCTCCAAAGAATTGGCGGAGGCTGGTCGTGTTCAACACACCTTTATCCCTGCTGAACCTCCGCAAATTGAAGGGTTCGATATTTCGAGCATCCTGCTGTCAGCACATGAAACCTCGGGGGACTTCTTCGATTTCATCGAGTTGGAAGAAGATAAATCGGGCATTGTCATTGCGGATGTGGGCGACAAGGGGGTGGGAGCCGCCCTTTACATGGCAATGTGCAGAACCTTGATCAGAACCTATGCTGGAGAACATCACCTTGACCCTTCTGAGGTGATTGAAAACGTTAACCGACGAATTTTAACCGACACACGTCGTGGGATTTTCCTGACGCTGGTATTTGGTGTGCTGGATCCCAAAGATTCGACCTTCACCTATGTGAATGCCGGTCACAACCCACCTTACTATTTAAAGAAAACGCAACAAGGTCTCGACATTATTGCCCTTGAGAAAACCGGTACACTGGTGGGTATCTTTCCAGAAAGCACCTGGGAAGTCCGAAAGATAAATATTAATCCCGGGGAGATCCTGGTCCTGTATACAGATGGCATAACTGAAGCCCAAGATGGGAGCGGGGATTTCTATGGAAATGAGCGATTAATTAAGACTCTTGAAACCTGCTTCACACAACCAGCAGAACAATACCGCAACCGTATCCTGGCAAACGTCCGATCGTTCTCAGGTTCAACGCCTCGCCTGGACGATGTCACCCTGATCGTGATCTGCCGAGATGGTTATGTGTAACAATACAACCAAACAAAGTTAACTGATCTGCAGGGGTTCATGATGCAATACCAGAACGAAAAAAGAGGCTGCCTTTTTTAGACAGCCTCTTCTCAGATTTTTAAATTTTTACCTGTTGTTTATTTTATCAACCATTTCAACTCGAAACTTCTGCCCGGTTTAATGAAGGGATTTCTTCTGTTTCCTTTTTCTTGAATACAATCTCTCCATCAGCCACATCAACAAGCACTGTATCCCCGGAGACAAATTCTCCGGAAAGCAAGCTGATCGACAACGGGCTTTCGACATGCTTCTGCAAAGCTCTCTTGAGCGGTCTGGCGCCAAAAGCCGGGTCATAACCTTCATTGGAAAGCCATTCCGTCGCGACATCTGTCAGCTCAACACTCAAGCCGTGGTCAGATAAGCGAGATTGGATATCATGCATTTGGAGCGCCACGATCTCAACCATGTCTTCTTTCGAGAGTTGAGAAAACAGGATGATCTCATCAATCCGGTTGAGAAATTCAGGTCTGAAGGCGCCTTTCAGCGCTTTTTCAATTTTTTCACGGTCAGCCTGGTCAGACAAACCCTCCTGCGAGCCCAAAAACCCGAGTGGTCCGCTTCTGGTGACATACTCGGTGCCAAGGTTGCTGGTCATGATCAAAACCGTATTGCGAAAATCAACCACACGACCCTGACCATCGGTCAAACGTCCGTCATCCAGAATTTGCAGAAGTGAATTCCAAACCTCCGGATGCGCTTTTTCGATTTCATCAAACAAAACAACCCGATAGGGTCGCCGGCGAACGGCTTCAGTCAACTGGCCGCCTTCTTCATAACCCACGTAACCGGGAGGCGCACCAAATAAGCGCGATACGCTGTGCTGCTCTCGATACTCACTCATATCGATCCGTACCAGGGCTTCCTCATCATCAAACATAAACTCTGCCAGGGCTTTTGCCAGCTCAGTTTTCCCAACACCCGATGGTCCAATAAAGATAAACGAACCAATTGGGCGGCGGGGATCCTTCAATCCACTCCTTGCCCGTCGGATGGCATCTGCGATGGCAGCCACAGCTTCTTTTTGCCCAATCAGCCGCTCGTGAAGCCGCTCTTCCATGTGGAGCAATTTATTGCGTTCATCTTCCATCATCTGAGAAACAGGAATACCGGTCCACTGATGGATCACTTCAGCAATATCATTGACATCCACAATCTCATCAAGCTTATGGTCCTGTTCCCAGGCATCTCGTTTCTGATTGAATTCTTCTTCAATCCGAAGTCGTTCGGATTTCATCCGGGCTGCCCGCTCATAATCACGTTCAACGCCGGCATGCTCTTCTTCTTTCAAAAGTCGATCTATTTCGGATTTCATGTTCTTCAATTCATCCGGTAAAGAATATAAAGCTACGCGCAATTTTGCCGCCGCCTCGTCGATCAAATCAATCGCTTTGTCCGGTAGTTTTCTTTCGGTCACATACCGGGATGAAAGTTTTGCTGCCTCAACCAGCGCATCATCTGAAAAAGTTACCTTATGGTGCGCCTCATACCGGTCACGCAACCCTCTCAGCATGTCAATGGTATCTTCCACCGACGGCTCTTCAACAAAAACCGGTGCAAATCGCCGCTCAAGGGCAGCATCTTTCTCAATATATTTATGGTATTCATCAAGCGTTGTCGCGCCCACGCACTGCAATTCACCGCGTGCCAGTGCTGGCTTGAGCATGCTGGATGCATCCATTGCACCCTGGGCAGCGCCAGCGCCCACAACGTTATGGAGTTCATCAATGAAGAGGATAATCTCCCCGTCGGACCGCTGTACCTCTTCAATGGCTGCTTTCAGACGTTCTTCAAACTCACCCCTGAAGCGAGAACCTGCGATCATGGCGCCCAAATCCAGCGAAACGACCGTTTTCCCCATCAGAATTTCAGGGACATCATTGGTAGCAATTTTCTGGCTGAGTCCTTCAACAATCGCGGTTTTTCCAACCCCTGCCTCACCAATCAAAACCGGGTTGTTTTTTGTTCTCCGGGAAAGGACCTGGATGACCCGTAAGATTTCAACATCTCTTCCGATCACAGGGTCCAATTTACCCGCTTTCGCCATTGCGGTGAGATCACGCGAATATTTGTCAAGGGTGCGATAACGTGATTCAGCCTTGGGGTCGGTCACCGTTTGCCCCCCGCGCAGTTCGTCAATTGCATCCAGTACTTGCTGACGCGTAATCCCCAGGTCCTCCAGCAGTCGGGCTGCCGGCGTATTCTTTTCTCCCAGGATCGCGAGGAAGATGTGCTCCGTTGAGATATATTCATCCCTCAGCCGATTGGCTTCCTGGTTTGCCTGGTCAATGATCCGCTTGACTCGCGGGGTAATAAAGATCTGCCCTGCGCCACCACCAAAGATGCTCGCTTTGGGACTTGTACGCAAAATATAATCCAACCGTTCTGTGAAATTATCAGCATCACAATTCAAAATTTCAAGCAGCTGGGATATCACACCCTGGGGTTGTTCAATCAACGCCAGCAGGATGTGTTCGGTATCAATCTGGTTGTGCCCGTAACGTTGGATAATCTCTGCCGCACGTTGTGCAGCTTCCTGGGCACGTTCTGTAAATCGATCAAATCGCATCATAATTCGTTTGTTCCTCAAACTCGTAAATTTTTAACGTTTCTTAGGAGGGTGTTGAAAGACAAATGTCATTTAAAATTATGTTTTTAAATCTTCATAATGATTTTTATAAACGACGATGGTCCCTCATAGTATATCAATTCGTAGAGGCGGAACGCTGTGTTCGTCCCTACGTTTGATAGAGAACGAACCTATTTTCAACACGCTCTTTAGAACATATGAATTATAACATTTTAATGGGCGGAATTGAACTGTTTTTTATAAGAATATTATTAAATATTAACGATTCGGGAAGAAATAGTGCCCTAATTACGCCATCCGGTCATAAAATCAGCATCGTATCACCAAATGAGAAGAAGCGATAATTTTCATCCATCGCGGTTTGATAGGCTTTCAGGATCAATTCCCGGCTGGCAAAAGCACTCACCAGCATCAGCAGGGTTGATTTTGGCAGGTGAAAATTGGTGATCAATGCATCGACCACTTTGAATTCAAATCCTGGCAGGATAAACAGGTCAGTTGCGCCAGAATAGGGTGAGATCACCTCGTTTTCATGGGCCGCTCTAGCAACCGTCTCCAGTGTGCGCACACTGGTTGTTCCCACCGCAATCACCCGCCTTCCTGCCTTTTTTGCGGCATTGATCTGATCAGCCGTATCCTGATCCAGCTGGCACCATTCCCGGTGAATTTTATGTTCACCAGGGTTGGCTTCAGTTACCGGTGCAAAGGTATCCAGTCCAACATGCAATATCAATCGTGCAAACTCAACCCCCAACTGCTCTAATTTTTTAATTAATTCGGGTGTGAAGTGCAGCCCGGCTGTTGGGGCAGCCGCAGATCCCGGTTCCCTCGCATACACTGTCTGGTAACGTTCAGGGTCTTCCAGATGTTGATGAATATAAGGGGGAAGGGGAACATTTCCCACCTTTTCCAGGAAGGGTTCAATCGGCTCCTCAAAGCGCACCAAACGCTCTGCACCTTCCAGGACCATGATAATCTCTGCATTGGGGCCATTCTCAATCGTCAATTTCCGCCCTGCGGTCAGACCCTTTCCCCCTCCCAAGACCCGCCAGGTGCTGGAATCTTGTTTCTTCAAAAGCAGCAGCTCCGCCTTACCTCCACCGGGCAGTTTACGAGCAAAGATGCGAGCAGGAATAACCCGGGTTTCATTGAGGACCAGCAGATCGCCGGGGGCCAGGAAACGATCGAGGTCCCAAAATCGACTGTGCTTCAAGTCATTATTCGAACGATCCAAAACCAGGAGACGGGAATCGTGTCGGGGAAAAACAGGGGTTTGCGCGATCTGCTCAGGTGGCAGGTCGTAATTAAAATCTTCAGTTCGTAAGTTTTGAAATTTCACGCTTAAAACAGCCTTTTTTGAGGTCCATTCTCGTGAAATTCAAAACCCAGGTGTTCATAGGCGCTGCGTGTCGCCTGCCGCCCCTGGGATGTGCGTTCCAGATATCCCAGCTGCAGCAGATAAGGTTCCACCACATCCATGATCGTATCCGGTTCTTCGCTAACAGATGCGGCAATTGTGTTCAACCCCACCGGTCCGCCATTGTATTTTTCAATCACACATAACAGCACCCGCCGGTCCAGGTCATCCAATCCCTGACCATCAATATTGAGAAGGTCCAAAGCCGCGTCCGAAATTTCGCCGGTGATTTTGCCGTCACCTCGCACCTGGGCATAGTCCCTGACCCTGCGCAGAATGCGGAGCGCCACCCGTGGGGTACCCCGTGAACGGTTGGCTATCTTGACCATACCTTCGTTCGTGCAGTCAATGCTTAGCAGGTTAGCCCCTCGCGCCACAATCTCGACCAGCGCATCAAGGTCATAATAATCTAACCGGTAAGTCGCCCCGAACCGGGCGCGCAGCGGCGAGGTGATCAATGCCAGGCGGGTGGTGGCGCCCACCACGGTGAAATGGGGCAGCTTAAGGCGGATGGAGCGCGCTGAAGGTCCTTTTCCGATGACAATATCCAGAGAATAATCTTCCATCGCCGGGTAAAGCACCTCCTCCACCAGCTTGCCCAGGCGATGGATCTCGTCAATAAACAAAATATCACCGGCATGTAAATTGGTCAGGATCGCCGCGAGATCCCCTGCTCGTTCAATCGCCGGCCCTGAGGTGACCTTGATACTCACGCCCATCTCATTGGCGAGAATGTGCGCCAGGGTGGTCTTCCCCAACCCGGGCGGACCGTAAAAGAGAACATGATCTAATGACTCTGAGCGCAATTTAGCCGCTTCAATCAGGATTTGCAAATTATCTTTGATCAAATCCTGTCCGATCAATTCCCCAAGATGACTCGGCCGCAAAGCGCGGTCAAATTGGTCTTCGGGTTTGCGCTCATTATCGACGATGCGATTGTTTTTGGCTGTCATCATAGCCCCGATTATACCCGAACATCGTATTAATTATTCTCTTCCCCCCGGTCAGCGCACTTCCTGCAAACTCATCTTTTTCAGCATGATCGTGTTCAATGCACCTTCCTGATTGTCGGTATAATTAATTACCAAACGTGTTGTGTGTTTATCATAAATTCACTTACACGATATACGATTTTATCAATTACATGCCATAGAGGAGACATAATGCAAAGAAAACCAATCGACATTAACAAACTTCAGGTCCTCCCCCATGATCTTTTCCGTAATCGGTCCGTCCTTCTGGCAAGTGGGGATTATGCTGCAGGGGATTACAATGCCATGACGATCGGTTGGGGTGCACTGGGCACCATGTGGAGCGAGCCCTTCGTCTTTGTAGCTGTCCGCCATTCGCGTTACACCTTTCAATTCATGGAAAAATATGACAGTTTCACCCTGTCGGCATATCCTTCAGAATATCAGCCAGCCCTAAGCTTGTTGGGGTCAGAATCTGGGCGCGACGGGGATAAGATCGCCAGGTCGGGGTTGACGCCGGCAGCATCTGCGGTCGTCGCGGCGCCCTCCTTTGCTGAAGCGGAAATTGTGATTGAATGTCGGAAAGTTTATGAGAATGACCTGAATCCCGCCCATTTCTTAACCGAAGAAATTTATCGCCACTACCCCACACGCGATTTCCACCGCATTTACTACGGTTGGATTGAACATGTCGCTGGTGTGGAAAAGTATGGCGTAGAATAAAAACTCACCCGGGTTGTGGTGCAGGGTGCACCGTGCCCGTTCTAAACCTCACAACCTCTCAATTCTTATACTGAACGCGGTATAATCAAATCTGGCAATCAACTTGTTGGAGATGTGAATGACAGATAGAAAAATTCGTGTGCTCATCGCAAAACCAGGCCTCGACGGTCATGATCGCGGCGCCAAAGTTATCGCTCGCGCCCTGCGCGATGCGGGGATGGAAGTCATCTACACCGGGCTGCGTCAAACACCCGAAATGATCACAGAAGCCGCACTGCAGGAAGATGTCGATGTCGTCGGTTTGTCGATCCTTTCTGGCGCTCACAACACCCTGGTGCCTGCTGTGATTGAAAAAATGCGTGCATCCGGCATGGATGATGTCAAGATTTTCGTTGGTGGTATCATCCCCCAGGATGATGTTCCTGTCCTGATCGAAAAAGGCGTTTTCGCCGTCTATGGTCCCGGCACGGACACACATCTTGTCG
>LSQX01311087.1_pt1 | contig 19581 bp, 19 predicted proteins | sample 654561 | NCBI WGS metagenome assembly LSQX01 (sample SAMN04489861, study PRJNA283612) | anaerobic digester metagenome | isolation source: 4 biogas reactors fed with cattle manure at either 37C or 55C with and... | place: Denmark: Kongens Lyngby | collected 2014
CTGATCGGCAATGCGGCTGACATCTTCCCCGAACTGGTCATGCGCGGCGTGGTTCCGGATGTGGTCACCGACCAGACCTCCGCACACGACCTGCACAATTACATCCCCACCGGCCTCACCATGGCAGAAGCCGATCAACTCCGCCAGGACGACCCGGTCGAATATGCCCACAGGTCGCAAGCATCCATCGCCAGGCACGTTCAGGCAATGCTCGATTTTCAAAAGAAAGGCTCTGAGGTCTTCGACTATGGCAACAACATCCGCCAACGCGCCTTCGATTACGGCGTGAAGGATGCCTTCGACTTCCCGGGCTTTGTGCCCGCTTATATCCGCCCCCTGTTCTGTGAGGGCAAAGGGCCTTTCCGCTGGGTGGCGCTTTCGGGCGATCCGGAGGATATCTACGAGACAGACCGCGCCATCAAGGAGCTCTTCCCCGAGGACAAGCACCTTCACAGATGGCTGGATATGGCACGCGAAAAAGTGCCCTTCCAGGGACTACCCTCTCGAATTTGCTGGCTGGGTTACGGCGAGCGCGCCAGGGCGGGGTTGGCTTTCAATCAGCTGGTGGCGGAGGGGCGCGTTTCCGCCCCGATCGTGATCGGCAGAGATCACCTCGATTCTGGGTCCGTTGCCTCGCCAAACCGCGAGACAGAAGGCATGAAGGATGGGACCGATGCGGTCAGCGATTGGCCAATCCTGAATGCCCTGATCAACGCCGTCAACGGCGCGACCTGGGTCTCCTTCCATCACGGCGGCGGGGTCGGAATTGGCTTCAGCCAGCACGCCGGGCAGGTGATCGTGGCAGATGGCACCCCCGAGGCTGCCAGTCGGCTTGAACGCGTCCTGACAGTCGACCCGGGGCTTGGCGTGGTGCGCCATGCCGATGCTGGCTACGATCAGGCGATCAAAGCCGCCCATAGACACGGGATCCACATGCCAATGCTCAGGGAGGACTGATTGCAGAGGAGGACCCAGCGGTTCATCTTTTTCAGCCTGGCGATCCTGGCCGGTTTGGCTGCCGGGATCTTTTTTGGCTGGCAGGTGGCGCCCGCTCGATACACGGACACCAGCCCGGATACCCTCCGACAGGACTATCAGACCGATTTTGTCCTGATGGTCGCCGAACTGTATGGGCACGATGCGGACCAGACCATGGCGACATCCAGGCTGACCTACCTCAGCCCCATGCCGCCCCTGGATACCGTTCAGGCGGCAGTTGCCTATGCTCAGGAAAATAATTACACAGCCGATGACCTGCAACTGGTGTTCAATCTGGAAGAGATGATTAGAAATCTCCCTCTGAATTCTGAACAGGATCGGGTGGATTGATCATGAATGAAGATACCCGGGAAACCCGGAGCGCCCAGCCGCCAATAGAAAAGCGTGGTCACTGGTATTTGATCACAGGGCTGGTCCTGGGGTTCCTGCTCGGATTGCTGTATACGCGGTGGATCGATCCCGTCGTTTACGAATCCACCGATCCCGCATCCTTGAGAGAGGATTTCAAGGAAACTTATCGCAGCACGATTGCCCAGGTTTACGCCGCTTCGGGCAACCTGGAGCGCGCCACCCGGCGATTGGCATTGCTGGAAGATGAAAATCCGATCCACGCTCTTGGCGGGCAAGCCCAGCGCGCCCTGGCAGCCGGCGATGAGGTGCAGGCCCGCGCCCTGGCGTTGCTGGCTTCAGCGCTGCAAGCCGTCGCATCACAGGACGCCAACCAAAGCGTTCCCACCCTGATGAGCACGATGGAATTTATCCCCACCCAAACCCTTCCTGTACTGACACCCACCCCCTGATTCAGTCCTGCGTGGAAAGACCAAAAGTAAATATATAGAGATTGGTCTCGCGCAGCACAAAACCCATGGACTGATAAAGTCGATTTGCCGCGACGCGACCCGGGCGCGAGGTCAGGTTGACCTGACGTAAACCCAGCTCACGCGCCTTTTCGAGGCAGGCTTCGGTCAAAGCACGTCCCATGCCCTGCTGGCGGGCATCCCGATCCACCACCACATCCTCAATCCATCCGTGCAGTCCGGTGGGCGTCTGGTAGGTCGCCAATGTCGCCGTGCCAAGGATTGGCCCGCTGGCATCCGCCCGGGCAAGAAAGATATGGGTGGATGCCGAAGCAGCCATCCTTTCCAGGTCTTCCTTTGAAGGTGCAGGGCTGACTTCGGTCAGTTGGGGAATCAGCTTTTTGAACGCCTGGATGATTTCTTCATCTACCCGCTTCATCTCCTGAATATGCATGATCCGCATCCTCCAATCAGGTGTTATTTACACGTGATAAATATATTATAATTTCAATCCTACCCCACAACTTTGTCTCATCACGATCCACCAAAAATATTGGAGACCATCCCATGAACTCGGAACAACAAAAAATACTTGACAGGTTTAATACATCTTTAGATGATCTGGATGCTGTTTTGCAGAACTTGCCAGAGGAGGCGCTGGATTGGTCTGAAAAAGAAGGCGAATGGACCATCAATGAAGTGCTCCATCACCTGGCGGGAGATGGCAACGTGTTTGCGTTTATCTTCGAGCGCGCCCTGGTATTGCCGGGGTCGAATGTGTTTTTTGGAGCATTCCCGGGAAACGAGGTTTGGTGCAATCAGCTTGACTGGCGTCAGCGCTCGGCAGCTTCTGCGCTTGAATTAATTCACGCCCACCGTAAATTCCTGTCAGAAATGGTCAGCCACTTCCCTGATCGCTGGGACAACAGGGTGAATTTTTGTAATGAAAAAGGGGAGGTACAGGCTGATCCGAGCGTCGAAGGACTGATCATCATGTTGACAGAACACATGGTTGAACACAGCGAGATGATCAAAAAGATCGTCAACGTCAACCAGGCATAACCCTTTGAACATTATTTCGACAGATCCACAAGCAAAGATCTGAGTCGGTTATTTACGCAAGATTATCGGGGGTATAATAAAATATAATTTAGATATTTACAGTAATATTTATCCGGTTTGTAGGGTCCTTTCCATCCAGTCCTGTCAGGCACAGCGCCTGGATGGCTGGGAACCAGCTTATCAAAATAAGACGGTTTTGCAAACTGAAAGTGAAGTGCAAAAATGAAAAAGAAAAATAAACAAGAAAAACAATATCATTTCAAACACATCCTCCCCATGCTGTTGCTGGTGGGGCTGTTGCTGGCTGCCTGCCAGCCGGCGCCCGCCGAAGAGATACAACAGCCGGCTTCGACATCGACGGCTATTCCAGCGCAACCCGAAACACTGGCAACGACCCTCATCTCCCCCTCGCCGACCCCACAGCCTCCCACACCGGAGCCTGTTCAGACCCTGCCTTTCGAGCCCCGAATCGCGTTGGAGGCGATCGCTTCAGGGTTTACTGCGCCGGTTGCCTTAGCCACCCCGGATGATGGCAGCAGCCGGCTTTTTATTGTTGACCAGGTGGGCTTGATCTATGTTTTGCAAGAAGAGGGTAACCTGCTGGAAACGCCTTTTCTGGACCTCCGGTCAAAATTGGTTGCCCTGAATACTTCTTACGATGAAAGGGGATTGCTGGGCATGGCATTCCACCCGGAGTATGCCGACAACGGGCGCTTTTTTGTGTATTACAGCGCACCTTTACAAGCCGGAGGTGAACAGGGATACAACCACACCAGCATCCTTTCCGAATTTTCCGTATCCAATGAAGACCCGCATCAAGCCGATCCGGATTCCGAGAAAATCATCCTTAAAATCGACCAGCCGCAATCCAATCACAATGCCGGCGCGATCACCTTTGGACCCGACGGTTACCTTTACGTTCCGCTGGGGGATGGCGGCGCTGGTTCGGATGTTGGGTTTGGGCATGCCGATGACTGGTATGATGTCAATGCCGGCGGCAACGGGCAAAACGTGGAAGAAAACATGCTGGGCAGCGTCCTCAGGATTGACATTGACAACGGCGACCCTTATGGGATCCCTGAAGACAATCCCCAGATCAGCGTGAATCACCCTGAAATTTGGGCTTTCGGCTTTCGTAACCCTTACCGAATGGCTTTTGATATGGGCGGCGAGCATGAGCTTTTTCTGGGTGATGCAGGGCAGGAGCTGTGGGAGGAAGTCTCCATTGTCGTTGCTGGCGGCAACTATGGTTGGAACGTTCGTGAAGGGACGCACTGCTTCAGCACCGCCTACCCCGGCATACCGGATGCAATCCTTGACTGCCCCACACAGGACCCGCAAGGAAATCCGCTCATCGATCCGATCATTGAATTCCCAAACCTGAAACACCCTGATGGCGGCCTGGGTTCAACGATCGTCGGCGGCGTGGTGTATCGTGGTTCTATCCTGCCCGCATGGGATGGACGGTATATCTTTGGACAGTGGAGCATAGGCTCTCCCGTGCGCCAGGGAGGTCTGTCCGTCGCTGAGCGCTCAGATCAGGGTTTATGGAATTTTGAGAAAATCCAAATCGTCAATCATGAAAATGAGGATCTGGGCGCCTTCCTGCTGGCACTGGGGCAGGATCTCGAAGGTGAAGTCTACGTACTCACCTCGCAAAATGTTGGTCCCAGCGGTCATACAGGGGTCGTTTATCGAATCAGAGAGCCTTAGAATCCCACCGGGTGCTCATGAAAATAGCAGGGTGAGATGCGGCTCTCACCCCACCAGCACATACGAAAAGAGGCTGCTCAATGAACAGCCTCAATTTAATTTGAAGTTCCGAATTTATTTCAACAAATGCGCTTCCAGATGGATTTCCACGGCGGACAGCGCTTTTGATACCGGGCAGTTTCGCTTGGCGCCTGAAGCAAATTTTGCAAATTCCTCCATGGTGATGCCCGGCACTCTGGCGTGGGTCACCAATTTAATATTTGTGATCGCAAATCCACCTTCGATCACTTCAATTTTAACCCTTGCCTCGGTCTTAATCTCATCGACCGTATAACCGGCTTTGCTCAAATCCGCACTGAGCGCCATAGAAAAACATCCAGCATGGGCTGCTGCAATAAGTTCCTCAGGATTGGTCCCCTGACCATCTTCAAAACGTGAAGAGAAAGAATAGGCGCCGCTAAAGGCACCGCTCCCCAAGCTCACCGACCCTTTGCCGGTTTTTAAATCACCTTCCCAAACTGCATTTGCAAACCGAGTTGCCATTTTTACTCCTTTGTTATACTTTATTATTTAATTTTTCTTACTCTACGCTTTAATTTACTCGTTTAATATAAGATAATCGTTAATACGACTGAATTGGTGCATAATAATCGGGAACAGCAATCATCGCTTCGCTGCAAAAACAAAAGAGCAGGCATTTTTGTAATGTCCTGCTCTTCAAACTATCAATTGGAAAACAAAGGCGAATTACCACTCAAAAGCTGGAACCGTCAGCCAGGCATCGCCATCCTTAAAAGCATAATAAGGCAACCAGATCACACCAAAAAACTCGGTAAATATGTTCTTTTTATAGGGCGAAATCCCTTCTTCAACCGCCAGATCGACAGCGTCCAGCCAGCGCGCTTCGAGGCCTTCAAGTTCGTTCTTCATCTCATCTTGCGCTTCCAAAAGATCTTTCTCAAGTTGCTTGACATCCAGTTCTCTTGCATCCAGATCTGCCTTTGCCTTGCTCGTCATCCGGCGTTTGGTCAATGAGGTGCTCAGGCTCCGTTGACGTCCCATCGCCAAACCAAGCACGTTCTCCAGGCCCTTCCCCGCTTCCTCCATGCGCCGATGGTTGAGCTCTTGTTTGGCTTTTTCAAGGTTGTTTGTTGCAGTTCGCAACCTTTCTTCCAATCGATCAATTTTTGTTTTATGCTTTGCTTTGATCGTTCCGGTCTCTTTTTCAGCCCTGTCCTTTGCTGCAGCCTCACTCATTTTTCGGAATTCGTCCTCAGTCACCTCAGGTCCGGCGACCACGCCCAAAGTGTCATTCTTTCGAAGAGGCAGGGTCTGCGTCCGGTAAATCCAATCGATGAAATCTGCTTCAAGGCTGCTGACTGTTTTCGCGTCCACCACTGCAAGGTTATCAAGAGGTTCAAAGCTTGCATCTGGATTGGCTTCAGGCATTAGATCGTCCAGGTCAAAGGGGGCAACAGAAAAATCTTCCCACTTGACAAGCCCCCTTCGTCTCATCTCATCAATGCTGACCGTGATGACCTTTTCCTGGCTGATGTTATATTTTCGCTCCAAATATGCAACACGCGCCTGCCCTACAAGGGCTGGTCGATAAAGGTATTTGGGGCTGGGAAGATCGCCAGCCAGCGACTCGCCTGCATTTTTCAATGCTTCTGCAGGCCCACGATTGACAGGAAAGTAAGAAACTTTGATTGCCCCTGGAATCGCTGGTGCAACGCTCTGCCCCAGAGCTACGTCTGCAGGTTCCTTGGAGAACACCGCTGGTTTTTCTTCTGAACTGATTTGCACTCGCGCTTTCGCGTTCACCAGCGCGTTCAATTCAGGGATCTGAGCGCGCGTTAGCGGTCCTGCAAGGTAATTCATAGCCCAGCGTGTGCCAAAAACTTGTGGTTGAGACTCATGCACATTGTGAAGCAAGAATACGCGTTTCCCCAGTTGTGAGATCATTTTGTCAAAACCGCTTCGATTAATTCCAGGTGCAGCCCCTTCCAAGCCATCCAGAAGACGTGCTTTGTCCTGATCCGTCTGCAATTTACCAATCATCCAGGTGCCGCAGTTCGACAGAGCCTTATAGTCCAGATCAACCGGGTTCTGTGTTGCCAGAAGCAAACCCACACCAAACGCACGTGCCATCTTCAGCATCCGCAGGATAATTTCTTTGCTGGGCGGGTTGGCAACCGGCGGCAGATAGCCCATGACCTCATCAAAATAAACCAGTGTTCGCAAGCTGCCAGATCCTCTTTGGGTGCGCATCCACGTCTCGATAGCGCTGTAAAGCAAGGTAACAAAGAACATCCGCTCCTGGTCGCTGAGGTGCGCCAGATAAAAAACACTGTGTCGCGGTTTGCCCGCGGGCGTGAATAAAATTTCGGCAATGTTTAAGGGTTGACCCTCCAGCCAGGTATGAAAGGCAGGCGCTGCCAGAAAGTTATTTAGAAGCATTGCCAATGAAAAGCGGTCTTTTTCAGGATAGAACTGCTCTAACGACAGCACGCCCAATTTTTCAAAAGGCGGCGTCTGTACATGAAAAATCAGCGTCTCCATATCCAGGTCTTTACCATCTCTCCAGTTGGATTCAAAGATATTTGAAAGCAAGATGTGTTCTCTCATTCGCACCGGATCAATATCTTTAAATCCGATCAGACCTAAAAGCGCTGTCACCGTGCTGGAAATCCTTTCGCGCAAGATCTCCTTGTTATCATCCCAGGGGATATCCGGCGCAGTAAAAGAAGCCATAACGCTGACGGGGATCCCGGCATCGGATCCGGGTGTATAAACGGTGTATTCAACGGCATCTTTCAATGCCAGCAATTCAGGTTTGCCGATCCCGTAAGAAGCCAGCCCATTCTCCCAGGACGAGGCGGCTTTCTGTGCGGCTTCTTCCACGGAAATTCCATCCCGACGGGCAGCATCTTGATCAACCCAGGGTTGAAAATCCTCGGGCAAAAGGTCTGGAAAATGCAATAATAAATTTGTCAAATCGCCCTTGGGATCAATTGCAATGGCGGGGATGCCCTGCAAGGCGGCTTCTTCCAGCATAATCATGCCCAACCCGGTCTTGCCCGACCCGGTCATACCGGTGATGACTCCGTGGGTCGTCAGGTCATCAGGGTCATAATAAACAAAATCATCCTGCAACTTGTTTTCGTCAAGATCAAATACTTTGCCAAGGAAAAATTTATTGGGCTTTCCAGACATAAAACCTCCAATTGTGTGCTTTGTTCTATTAGTATAATTCAAACAAATCGTAAAATACAAAATTTCTGGCGATTCTTTGCTCCCACAAATATTCGCCCCTTCAAAAATCAAATAAAAAACTGCGAATGAACCTTCGCAGTTTTTGTTATTTCTAATTCTTTATGGCCGCCAGATCCCGCTCCGGCGGGGCGTGATATCCTCCGAGGTGATAAAAGCATCCGGGTCGATCTGTAAAACCAGTTCCTCAAGCTCATCCGCCTGCTTGCGTTTCACCCGGGAATCAACCACCATAAAATTGCCTTCCCTCCCGCGTGCAGGAATTTCCGTCACACCATAGCCTGCTTCGCGCAAAGTGTCTGCAACCTCTGTGCTTTTCGTTCGGCTGATGATATTGAAATGAACATAACCAATTGCCAAACGTTGCTCGATCATCATTCCAACCACTGTTCCGGTTGCAAACCCGGCTGAATACCCGATGACATTCAAAATGTTTTCAACATTATTAACAACCGATCCAATCACCACCACAAAAATGATCGATTCGATAAACCCTAAAATCCAGGATAGCGTTCGTTTACCTCTCAGGCTCAGCATAAACCTGACCGTGTCAATCGCAATGTTTACAGCCCTGGCAAGAAAAATGCCAAAGGCAACCAACCAGGCTGTGGGGGAAAGCAGTTGTTCCATTTTTTATTTTTCCTCCTTGCCATTTCGCTCAGCAATACCTTGAAGAATGGCGGGATAATACAGGGTATTCATATAGTCCTGAACGGTTCTACGCATACTGAATTGTCGACCGACGGTGCGGATACTTTCTTTCATTCGGGCAATCCATTCTGCCGGCAATCCGTCGGCTGAACGTTGTTCATAATATAGAGGAACAATCTCGTTTTCCAGGGTATCATACAAACTGAGCACATCGGCTTCATCCTGTTCCTGCTCACTCACGTCCTCATTGGCATCATTACCGATTGCCCAGCCATTACGCCCGTTATACCCTTCTCGCCACCAGCCATCCAAGACAGAGAAGTTCAGAACGCCGTTCAACCCGGCTTTCATACCTGAGGTACCCGAAGCTTCGCGGGGTCGGCGGGGGGTATTTAACCATACGTCCACACCCTGCACCAGATAACGGGCAATGTTCATGTCATAGTCTTCCAAAAAAGCCAGTCGTCCGCCAAACCGGGCGTCTTTAATCTGCCTGTACACTTCCTGGATCATTTGCTTCCCGGGCTCATCTGCAGGGTGCGCCTTTCCTGCAAAAACAAACTGGACTGGCATCCGGGCGTTTGTAACAATCTTCAACAAGCGGTCAAAATCTCTAAAGATCAGGTTGCCGCGCTTGTACGTGGCGAACCGCCGGGCAAAGCCAATGGTCAGTGCATAAGGGTCAAGCAAGACTCCGCTTGCAACCGTCTGAACGGGGTGAACATGGTTACTCTTCCACCGGTCGCGGGCTCTACTGATGGCAAAGGCGACCAGTCTGCGTTTGAGGTGCCTTCGAACCAGCCAAATTTCCTCATCGGGAATAGATTCCACACCCTCCCAGAGATCAGGATCATCAATTCGTTTGGGCCAATCTGAACCAAGATAGCGGTTGAAAAGTATACCCAGCCTGCGCGCAAGCCAGGTTTGGGTGTGCACCCCGTTTGTGATATATCCAATCGGTACGTCCTGAACTTTTGTATCCGGCCACAAGAAATGCCACATCTCCCTTGCAACCTGGCCATGCAACTCAGATACACCGTTTCGATATTGCGATAGCTTCAACGCCAAAATCGGCATACTGAAAGCCTCGCCACCCCAGGATTGCTTGATTTTTGCGATTTCAATAAAATCCTCACGCGAAAGCCCGAGGTCGGTCCATACCTGAACAAAGTATTTATCGATCAACCACAACGGAAACTCATCATTCCCGGCTGGCACAGGCGTATGCGTGGTGAAAATGTTCGTCTTTTTGATCTTTTCGGTGGCTTGTGAAAAAGTCAGCCCTTTTCTGACATATTCCAGAGCTCGTTCGAGCGTCAGGAACGCAGAATGGCCTTCATTCATATGCCAGGCTGTTGGATCATAACCCAGCGCACGCAGGGCGCGCACGCCGCCCATCCCCAAAAGGATCTCTTGCGAAATTCGCAACTCAAGATCGCTGATATACAAGCGATCCGTAAGTTGTCGGTCGTGGGGGTCATTATCGGGAATATTGGTATGAAGCAAATAGAGTTTCACCCGCCCGACATTTAATTCATAAATATGCGCGTAAACCTTGCGACCGGGAAGATCGATCGCGATCTTCAACAAATCATCGTTTTCATCCTTCAATTGGATGAGGGGCAGGTCGTCAAAATCAATCGGAACGTTTTCTGCCTGCTGCCATCCATCTTCGCTGATCCTCTGGCAGAAATAACCATAGGTATAAAGAAACCCCACACCGACCAGCGGAATTCCCAGATCGCTGGCTTCTTTGAGATGATCACCCGAAAGAATACCTAATCCACCGGCATATACCATCAAGGACTCGTGCAGCCCAAATTCAAATGAGAAATAAGCCATCAACTCATTTGCCAACTCGGGATATTTTTGCTCGAACCAGGTATCCTTTTCCTGCATATAGCGGTCGAAATCACGCATCACATGGGTGTATTTATCCAAAAAATAGCGATCATTTGTAACTGCATTCAAGCGCGATCGATCGCATTCTCTGAGAAACGCAACCGGGTTGTGGTATGTTTTTTCCCAAAGCAAATCATCAATTTCCCTGAACAAACGCTGGGCTTCGGGATGCCACACCCACCATAGATTGAACGCCAATTCTTCCAGGCGTTTGATTCTGCGCGGCAAATCGAAGGCAACAGGTCTTTCGCGTACAATTTCTGTCATTGTCTTTTCCTTTTTAAATAGAATACCTGCAGAAGTAAGATCGCTTATTTCCGCAGGAACTTTTTTGTTTTTAGATAATTTCGGTGATGTCGTTTAATACAAGCCATTATTCCAGCCACTAATCATACCACATCGCCCGCCGAGGGAAAGATTTTATCGAATACCTTGAACAACAGCGGCTACCAAACCTGTGACCTGTTGATTTAAGATTGTTGAAATTACTCCTATGTCTGGATCGATTTGACCACTTCAATGCCATTTAACGCCATGTGATACAGGAAAGTGGCATATAAGAAATCGCCATCGTGGGGCATGGCGGGAGAATTCTCAGCATCTTCCACCGACAGATGCCATGTTTGGGTGCAGTTTGCGGGCACAATCACCCGTCTATCCTTGCGGTAGGCATTGGCATGATAGCGCAGATAGGTGGCTAATTGATATAAACACAGGTCAGTCACATCCCCAACTGCGATGATGGTTTCGATGGGTTCTCGCTGCGCAACCCAATCATCAAAATCATTATTGAGCGCGGGGTGGATCGAATCTTTGTAAACAATGCTCATCTGATCAAAGAATGGCAGGTTTTTGATCAAATCAATCGTCTCTGCCTGATAGGTTCCTTTAATAGCATGTTCCCCAAAAGCCTCAAATTCCAGTGATTCTTCGTCATGCCCTTCCTGCACAAGAAGAATATGGCGCAATCCATGACCCCACGCGACGCGCATTAAATCGGCAATTGGCTCTCCAATGGGTGCCACGCGCGGGCTGGCTAAGGGTCCCTCATACAGAAATCCGTTGATCACATCCGCGGAGATGATGGCTGATTTCTCGGGTTCAGGGATGGCTTCGTCAAGCCTGATAACGGGTAAATTCTCCACCCAGCCTTCAAGGTAATCAAGGAATGTTTTTGATGATGCTGCTAAGGACATATAACCTCCGGTATTTTATTGATCAAATTAATTTTAGATCAATAGTATCAGAAAGATATAAATCTCACAAACCGGTTCCGGATGCCCTGCCATCGGGTCTTTCATCCTCAACTCATTTATTTGTTTTGCAGATTTGTATCCTGAAATGATGCCAGCCCCGCTTATTAAAAGCCTTGCAAACAGCCGGTATAATTGCAATAAACAGACAAAGGGAGACCCAAACCCATGATTGAAGTAATCGCCTTCGATGCTGACGACACCCTCTGGCATAATGAAGTTCTCTACCAGGATGCACAGCAAGCGTTCCAACGCATCCTCTCCCCCTGGGCACAGCCTCAGGCTGTCGCAGCACGTCTGGATAAGATTGAATTGCACAATATGCCCCTTTACGGCTACGGCATCAAAGCCTTTATGCTTTCAATGATCGAAACTGCCAACCTGATGTCGGGCGGCGAAATAACAGGCGAGGAGATCGAGAAAATTCTAACGGTGGGTCGTTCGATGCTGCATGCCGAGGTGACCCTTTTTCCTCATGTGGAGGATACGCTCAGAAGTTTATCAGAAACCTTCCGCCTGATGGTGATCACCAAAGGCGATCCGCTGGATCAGACCCGCAAGGTTGAGCGTTCACAGTTAGGTCAGTATTTCTCACAGGTGGAAATCGTCCATGATAAAACCAGACAATCCTATCAAGACGTGCTGGGAAAGTATCATCTCGACCCGCGCGGCTTTATCATGGTTGGCAATTCTCTCCGTTCCGATGTCGCCCCAATTCTTGAATTAGGCGGCATCGCCATCCATATCCCCGCTGAAACAAGTTGGGACCACGAAGATATACCGGATTTCGACAACACCCAAAAAGGATATTACCATTTGGAAAACATAAAACAGCTCCCCCAACTTCTCCAGAATATATCAAAGTAAATCGCGACATAAACATGCTTTCGAAAACGGATTTTTTTCTTTATCTTGAAGCGCCCATGCACCTTTGGGCAAAAGCCCATAACCAGATCGAAGTTGATGCGCTGACGCCCTATGATCAGCACCTGGCTCAGCAGGGGCAGCAAGTTGAAGAGCTTGCACAAAATTACATCAGGCAGGTTGTTTTACCCGGTTACCAGAACGCAAAGATTTATTTCCAAAAGACATTTAATGATGGACGTTTTTTGTCTCGCGTTGATGCATTGATTTGGGATCGGGAGGCTGACGCCTATGATCTTTTTGAAATCAAATCCTCAACCAGCGTCAAAACTGAACATGAACTCGATCTGACCTTTCAGGTCTTGCTGCTGGAAAACTTGCTGAACTTACGTCATGTGGTTCTTCTTCACATTGATAAAACCTATCAACATGCTGAAGGCCTTGCGCTTGAACGGTTTTTTATCTGCAAGGAACTGTCCGAAAAGGTCGAAAATCGAAGGACCTTCGTTGCTGAGAATCGCGAAATAGCCCGGTCTTTAATGCAATTACCATCCCCTCAACCCGGCTTTGCCTGCCACAAACCTCAATCCTGTCCCTGCCCGAGCCTGTGTCACCCAGATCACCCGCCGCATTCTGTTTATGACCTGCCCTACCTTGGGAAAAAAGCAGCCGCTCTGCGGGAAATGGGCGTTATATCCATTCATGACATCCCTGACGCGCTCGAATTCAATCCCAATCAAAGCAAACACATCCGGGCAGTCAAACTTGGAGAACCTCTCATCGAAAAACGAGCAATTAAGCAAAGACTGGACGGACTCGACCATCCTTTATATTTTCTTGATTATGAAACCGTCAACCCCGCAATCCCCCTTTTCCCGGGATACCAGCCCTATGAACACATCATTTTCCAGTATGTGCTGTATGTGCTTGAAAAACCCGGCGCCGTTCCCCTGCTTTACGAATATCTGCACACTGCACCAAACGACCCCGCGCCGGAGATTGCCCCCCATTTACTGAATCATATCGGATCTCATGGGTCCGTCATTGTTTGGAATCAGAGCTTTGAAAAACACCGTAACCTCGACCTGGCACGGCGCTGCCCGCAGTATGCGGATGGCTTAATGGATGTCAATGCGCGCCTGTTTGACCTGATGAAGATCTTTAAAGACGGGTGTTATGTGCATCCTGATTTTCATGGCAGCGCATCTCTCAAAGCGGTGCTGCCTGTTCTCTGCCCTCACCTCAGTTATACGGACCTCGAGATCCAAAACGGGGAAGAGACCATGCTTAAATGGTACTGGCTTCAAACCGGAGAACCTTCACCTGAAGAAAGAAAAGCGACCGAAGACGCCATGAAAGCCTATTGCGGTTTGGACACCCTGGGGATGGTTGAAATTTATCAGCACTTAAACAAGATCGTTGGAGGTGAAGATGGACCTTAATCAGATGGTAAATCGGTTAAAACAGCAAGGTGAGGCTATCATCATCCTGTGCGAAGGATTCACCCCAGATTCAGCCCGCTGGAAGCCTGATCCGGACAGCTGGTCGCTGCTTGAGGTGATCAACCACCTGGTGGACGAAGAGGTATTGGATTTCAGATCGCATTTAGACCATATTTTACACACACCTGAATTACCATGGCATGAAATTGATCCCATGGGTTGGGTGACGCTGAAAACCTATAACCAGCGCATCCTGACTGATAGTATCTCCTGCTTTGATGAGGAAAGGAGGAATTCACTTTCGTGGTTGACCTCTCTCAAAGCCCCCGACTGGGATTCTTCTATCACATTTTCATGGGGGGACTTATCAGCTGGAGATATCCTGGCTTCGTGGGTAGCGCACGATTTGCTGCACCTGCGTCAGATCATCGAATTACGATACTCATTAACGCACAGGGAAAATTTGCCATTCAGAATAAACTATGCGGGACAGTGGTAAGGAGACAAAAATATTAACCCGCGGGAGATTTTTCGCGAATCTTATCTGAGTCTCAGCAGGTCTAATCCACCCTTAAACTGCGCACACCGTCTACATCAGACAGGGTTTCGATCAGGTCTTCCAGCTGTTGATCTCGATCAATGACCGCCACCACCTGAATCCGCAAGCGCTCATCTTTGACATGCTTCTGGATGGTGAAATTGGAAATACTGACCGCAAATTCCTCAACAATATGGCGGATTGTCTTAACCACACCTTTGCGAAAGTTGACTTCAATAGAAATGTATCGAGCAATCGAAGTGCGAAGGAAACGTTTTTCAATGACATTTAACAAAGCCAAAACGATCAGCATGAGCACGGTGGCGAAGACGCCGATCAAATAATAACCTGCGCCAACGGTCATCCCCACAATCGCCATCGTCCACAGGGAACTTGCTGTAGTCAGACCTTTGACATTATAGCCAAAACGAAGGATCGCTCCAGCACCCAAAAAACCGATTCCGGAAATGACCTGGGCAGCAAGACGGGCGGGGTCTGCCGAAGTGCCTGGCTTGGCATAAAGGTATCCTAAATTTATCGAGAGTACCATAGCTAAGGTTGCACCAATCACAAGGACCATATTAGTGCGCAAACCGGCAGGTTGATCGCTCCGTTCTCTTTCAAGCCCAACGATGGCGCCCAGGACCGCACTCACCAGCACTCTTAAAGCAATCTGTAATTCAGATATCATAGTTGGTTTATCTCCCACAATCAATCAAAACCGCTACAACCAATTTATAGAAAATGCAGAAGATCTGCCTGCGAGTTGAATGCCCTCATCACGATCAGCCTTAAACCGGAAAATGATGACCAATTATGTTGTTTTCTTTGAAATGTTATCCGGGATAAGAAATCATACCGTGATGGACCTATAATTGTATCATGACCTGTCAATTATTTTTAATGATTTACTAAATTACTAAATGAGGTTTCGATCGAAACGTGCCCAGACCGAAGGTTTTCCACCTCCCCCATCCGGGCGAATTTCTTTACCCTCGCGGCGCCATGTCAGTCTGAGAAATTCCTGAAAGAAAGCAATATCTTCTTCTGCTATCCCATGTCCCTGCTCCGAAGGGGCACGCGTGTGAGCATACAACAGGTAAATCCCACCTGGTTTTAACCAATCCTTGAGATTAAGACGATATCTTTCTCTTTGCGATGGCGCCAAGCCATGGTAACAACCCATATCAAGAACCAGGTCAAATTTTGCGCTGATGCCAGTCTTGCGTGCAACATCCGTGTAATAGACGCGCGGTCTTTTGCCAAACTTTTTTAATGCTTGTCGAGCCTTCAAAACGGACAGCCAGGCAAAATCCGCACCGACCACTTCCCATCCATATTGTGCCATGGTTGATAGATTTGTCCCTGTCCCACAGCCCACATCCAAAGCCCAGCCTGGGCTCGTTGATTTTAACAACTCAATTAACTCGGGTGGAGAGACGCCCGTATCCCAGGTGGGGCGCCCCAAGTAAAACAGGTTGAAGCGCAGCCAACGGCGATATCTTGCCATTCTTTCATTCATTAGAAGTAATAACCATCCATTTTAGATCTACAATGACACTGGAACAAAGCTTTCTGACATTGTAACAGGCAAAACGTCCTCTGGCATTAAAAATGTTTTTCATACTCAAAAGCGCGCACGCGCAGGCATCATTGACTCGCTGCAAACCAAAAAAGGGACGGGTATAATGAGGATGACGAAAACCTTGATCACCGAAGGAGCCCCATGAAGAAAACAATCCAATCGACACTATCTTTAAATAACGGCGTTGAAATCCCATATCTTGGGCTTGGAACCTGGCTTTCAACTGGAGGTGAATGCGAAAAAGCGGTCACGCACGCCCTCAACCATGGTTATTTGATGATCGACACCGCCCAGGCTTACGACAATGAACGGCAAGTTGGTAAGGGCTGGAAGGCAAGCGGAAAAGAACGTGAGAATATTTTTATTACCACCAAAATCCAAAACGCCAACCAGGGCTTCGAGAGCACTAAAAAATCATTTCAGAAAAGCCTTAAAGCGCTTCAAACCGACTATGTTGATCTGCTTCTGGTCCACTGGCCGTATATCGGCGACTTTGACCGCAGCATTATGACATGGCGGGCAATGATCGAAATGAACGAAGCCGGTCTCTGCCGCAGCATTGGCGTCAGCAATTTTACAATTCCCTTGATTGAAGAGTTCGTTGAAAAAACGGGGGTTGTGCCGGCGGTAAACCAGGTTGAGTTCCATATTTTTCTTTACCAGAAAGAGCTGCTGGATTACTGCCGTGAGAAACAGATCCAGATTGAAGCCTACAGTCCAATTGCCAGAGCAAAATTTTTAAATGAGCCCGCATTAACAAAGATCGCTCAAAAATATCAAAAATCAACTGCACAAGTGATGCTGAGCTGGTGTATCAACCACGACATTGTTGTGATCCCAAAATCAGTCCATCCGGAACGCATCGAAGAAAATGCGGCAATCTTTTTTGAAATAGCCGAAGAGGACATGAAAGAACTGGATGATCTTAATTCAAACACCCGACTGGTCAGAAGTCGCTGGGATCCTCCAACCTGGTAAATTCGAAAAATAATCATTCTTCCCAATATCCCCCATAAAAAACAGGCTGTGGTTTCCCACAGCCTGATGCTTATATTTGAAGATCGGTGCAGGGTGAGATCAATCCGGGCGGGTAATCTCCACCATCTTTTCAAGAATTGTTTCAAGCGCCATGGTATGGCTACAGCGTCCGCGCGTTTGGAAGAAATCGCAAGTACAATGCCACTGCCCATCATTGTACTTAACGGTGTGGACATTATTATCTCCTTCGAAAGTGACCGTAAATTGTTTAAATTTAATCCGTTCACGTTCCTCTACATACCGTTTCGCCTTCTCAATCTTGCCGATCAATCCGTAGTCCATAGTGCACTTTTCCTTTCTGTTTGAAGGGATAAATAAAAAAGAGCACGCGCGGGGTGCCCGGCGTGCTAAATAACATTCATCATTTTTGTAGATATTTTCATTCGCACCTTTGTTCAATGCTTTCTTGACCCCAGTATAAACCTGATCACCAACAAAGTCAACGCCTCTTTTCAAGTACCAAAGCAGACTCTCCACCCGCATAATAACGCAACCATTGATCCACAACCCTGTATCCCGCGCGCTCATACAAACTGATCGCTCCCTGGTTTGAGGCACGTACACTCAACCGGATAACAGGCTGCGGCAATTCCTCCTCGCATGCCATCAGGAGCGCCCTCGCGATCCCCCTTCGCCGATAATCTGGATGGACGGCAAGAGAGGTTATCCAACCCTGCCCTTTTTGTGGTTGCTGTTCCCCGCTGATAAATCCGACCATTCGACCGTCCACTTCAACCTTTAAGCGCACGAAGCCCGGGAAAGACAATACACCGATCAGATCCCACAATGGCCATACATCCTCAGATCTGAAACACAATCGCTCAAGATGACCAAGTTTGTTCAGGTCCCGCCAGCCAGCCGGCTGGATGTTCCAACTTTCTTCAGGTGGTGTGGTTGGTGTGTCCTCAGGGTTGTTCGGGTTCATCAAAATTCTCGGTTTGCGAAGGCTCTGCCCTTCTAAGAAGTGTGTTCACATTATACTCATAACGCTTCACAGATTGCTCCTCCGAAACACAAAGCCTGGATAATAAAGGTAAAATAAACACAGATAAAGCATACCTGGAAGGACGCCCGCATCATTAAAAAATCGCACGGTCACAATGTGCCAACAAGTAGGACAATTGTGCTCTTTGCACCATTTTTTACACCGATGGCTGTCTGGTGTTTCGGGCTGCCCTTCCTGAGGAATGCGAACACCTCCATACTGTAAAATGAATTAGAAAGAAGAAAAAGCGAAAATGATCGACCTGACCATCAACCCCCAACGGGTAGAAACGACCCTGACCCATTTTATCAAGTCCGAATTGAGCCGGGCTGGTTTTTCCAAAGCCTTGCTGGGCGTATCGGGCGGACTCGATTCTGCCGTCAGCCTGTATTTATGCGCCCGGGCGCTGGGCCCAGAAAACGTTCTGGCAATCCGTATGCCCTACAAGACTTCCCCCGAACATACCCTGATCGACGCCCAGACGATGATCGACGCCCTCGGCGTCAGGTCGCTGACGGTGGAGATCACCCCCGTGGTCGACGCTTTGATCAGCAAATTCCCCGATATGAATCGTTTGCGCGCCGGCAACATCATGGCACGCATGCGCATGATCGTGCTGTTCGATCAATCCGTTGCCTTCAACAGCCTGGTGGTGGGTGCCAGCAATAAAACCGAGTTGCTCCTGGGCTATACCACAGTCCACGGTGATTCGGCTGTCGCCATGCAGCCGCTGGGTGATCTCTTTAAAACTCAGGTGCGCCAGCTCGCCCGACACCTGGGTGTGCCTGAAACGGTGATCAGCAAAGCGCCCTCGGCTGATCTTTGGGAGGGGCAAACCGACGAAGACGACCTGGGCTTTACCTACGACGAGGTCGACCGGCTGCTGTATTTACTGATCGAACGGGGCGATAGCCCTGAAGCCTGCATCGAAGCGGGCTTTGCGCGGGAGTTCGTCAGGCGCGTGGTGCGCAGGGTGCGCCAGAACCACTTCAAACGCGTTATGCCGCCCGTCGGCTGGCTCTCCGGAGGGGCGAATGGTTACAATCTTTCAAGTTTGGGGAATTGGGAGGCTTAAAACAGACTCGTCACAGGATGGGTTGAGTTTCTATGTCCTGAAATATCGAAAATAATGAGTACAGATAGTTTCTGAAATCCATCCATTTTCTGGACAATTCACCATTGTTCTTGCCTGATGGCAGGTTGGCGAATTGGTTAAATAACAAAATCGGCTTCCCTGATTGATTTTAAGTAATCTCTCATCAACTATCCTGTGCGTGATTTGGGGGGAACAGGGAATAATAGTCCTTAACCGGTGCAAAGGTGCGGCGATGCTGGGGGCAGGGTCCTAATTTGCCAATCGCCAGGCGGTGGGCTCGGGTGGCGTAGCCCTTGTTTCTGGTGAAGTCGTAACCGGGAAACGCCTCATCCAGCTGCACCAGCAGGGCGTCTCGTGATGTTTTTGCCAGAACGGATGCACAG
>LSQX01130131.1_pt1 | contig 19580 bp, 18 predicted proteins | sample 654561 | NCBI WGS metagenome assembly LSQX01 (sample SAMN04489861, study PRJNA283612) | anaerobic digester metagenome | isolation source: 4 biogas reactors fed with cattle manure at either 37C or 55C with and... | place: Denmark: Kongens Lyngby | collected 2014
GCTCGCCGGAATATGCGCCGCGTCGGGGATGGACTATTCCCTGGAATGGATTCCCAGCAACCCCTGCCTGGTGAACGATCCCGGAATGGCGGCCCTGGTGAGGGACGCAGCGTCGGCGGTGGTGGGGGCTGAAAACCTTGTCCCCTACACCTGCACCGCCGGGGAGGATTTCGCCGAATTCGCCCGGGAAGTCCCCTCGGTCTTCTTCTTCGTGGGGACGGGCAGCAGGGAGAAAGAGACCGACTACCCCCATCACCACCCGAAATTCGACATCGACGAAGAGGCCCTTCCCGCGGCTGCGGAGATCCTGGTTCGCTCCGCCCTGGCATTCCTCGGTACGTGAGCGGGACACTTCGGTTCTTCGAAAGGAGGAAATGAGCGCCATGAGAAAATGCCCCGTCCATCCGGCATCCTCCCCCGTTCCGGCGGGGGCCTACACTCCGGGGCTTGTCGCAGGCGGCTTCGTTTTCGTGAGCGGCCAGACGCCTGAAAAGCCGGGAAGCAGCGAGCTGGTCGAGGGAAACGTGAAGATCCAGACCCGGCAGGTTCTGGAGAACATCCGGGGCATCCTTGAGGCCGCCGGCTGCACTCTGGACGACGTGGTGAAGGTGACGGCCCACCTTGCCGACGTGGGGGACTTCGACGGGTACAATGAAGTCTACCGGCAGTTCTTCAGCGTTCCCTTCCCGGTGAGAACCACCGTCCAGAGCGTCATTCCGGGCGGGTCCCTCGTGGAGATCGACGTGATCGCTCTTTCCCCGGAAAAGGCGGGCCGGTGATGGATATTTCAGGGGAAGGCCATGTCGGCCTGCCGGAGGCCCGGCACGTCTGGGAGGCCCGCAGACGCATCGCCCCCTACATTCTCCGGACGCCCCTGGTTTTTTCCCCTTACCTCTCCGGCCGTCTCGGCGGTGAGATTTACCTGAAGCTGGAAAACCTCCAGGAAGTGGGAGCCTTCAAGATCCGCGGGGCAGCCAACAGAATACTGAGTCTCTCTGACGATGAGAGAAAGCGGGGTGTCACCACCTACTCCACCGGGAACCACGCACAGGCGGTGGCCTGCATGGCAAGGAAGGTTGGGATAGAACCCGTGGTCTGCGTCTCCGACAGGGTTCCGTCGGAGAAGGTGGAAGCCATCCGCCGGTGGGGGGGGGACGTCCGCATCGCCGGCACGAGCCAGGATGACGCGGAAGAATTCTGCAGGGAACTGCCCCGGAGAGATGGCATGGCCATCGTGGACCCCTTTGACGACCCCTTCGTCATAGCGGGACAGGGAACCATCGGCCTTGAAATCCTGGAAGACCTTCCCGCAGTGGATACAGTCGTGGTTCCCACGTCGGGAGGCGGGCTCGTCTCCGGCATTGCCCTGGCGGTGAAAGCGAACAATCCCGGGATCAGGGTCACCGGGGTCTCCATGGAGAAGGGAGCCGTGATGTACGAGAGCCTCAAGGCCGGAAAACCCGTGGTCCTCGAGGAATCGGACACTCTTGCGGACAGCCTGCTCGGCGGGATCGGCCTTGAAAACCGCTATACCTTTCCCCTCGTCCGGCGGCTTGTGAACGAAATTGTCCTCGTTTCCGAGAAAGACATCGCCGGGGGGATGGCCTTTCTGCTCAGAAAGCATAAAATAATGGTGGAGGGAGCGGCGGCCACGGGCCCCGGAGCGCTCCTCCGGGGGATCGTCTCCCCGGGAGCCAGAACAGCGGTGGTCATCACCGGCTGCAACGTCAGCGCGGATTCTTTCCTGGAAACGGTGAACGCCGTCCGGGACTTCTAAATTCACACCCCCTCTGCGGGGAAAGGAGAATGAGCAATGGCAAAGAAAAAAGGGCGTCTCGATTTTGTGAACATGAAGAAAAACGGCGAACAGGTCACGTGGGTCACGGCCTACGACTTCCCCATGGCCAGCTTCGCTGAGACAGCCGGCATCGACATGATTCTTGTTGGAGACTCACTTGGCATGATCACCCTCGGCTACCAGGGAACCATTCCCGTGACCATGGAGGACTGCATCAGCCACTGCAAGGCCGTGCGCCGGGGTGCGCCGAACACCTTCGTCATGGGCGACATGCCCTTCGGTTCCTACCAGGTCTCCGATGAGGACGCCGTTTATAACGCTGTGCGCTTCCTGAAGGAGGCGGACATGGACGCCGTGAAGCTCGAAGGCGGAGTCAGGGTGAAATCGAGAATCCGTGCCATTGCGGATGCCGGGGTTCTTGTCTGCGGGCATATAGGGCTCACGCCCCAGAGTTCGGGCCCTCTTGGAGGTTTCAAGGCCCAGGGGCTCGATCCGCAGTCCGCGCGGTACGTCATCGAAGACGCACTTGCGGTTGAGGAAGCAGGAGCCTACGCCCTTCTGGTGGAAGCCGTGCCGCCGGAACTGACCCGGTTCATCGCGAAGAAGCTGACAATCCCCGTGTACTCCATCGGGGCGGGCGGTCCCTGCGACGGGCAGCTTCTCATCTGCGGCGACATGATAGGCCTGTTCCAGGCATTCACGCCGAAATTCGTAAAAGTCTACGCCAACGTGGCGGAGACCATCACCAACGCTTTCAAGGAATACGTGGAGGACGTACAGACGGGCAAATTCCCCGGAGACGAGCACTGCTACCACGTCCGGAAGGGCATGGAGGAAGAGTACGCCGCCATGCTGAAGGAATACGAGTAGAGAAGACATCCCTGGCCCGCACCCCGGGAGGTGCGGGTTTTTTTTCTTCCCCCTGCGGGGAAGAGCCGCGAGAAAAGGAGAGGGTAGCATGAAATTCGCAGAACGGTACGCGGGGCTGCAGCCCTCCGGCATGCTGAAGATATTCCAGGCGGCGGCCGCAGACCCTGACATGGTCAATTTCGGAGAGGGAGAACCGGATTTCGACACTGAGCACGACATTATCGACGCCGCCGCGAAGGCGGCGAAGGAAGGATATACCCACTACGGCCCCATCATGGGGTTCGAGGATGTCCGCCGGTCGGTGTGCGGCTACTGGGACAGGCGGTACGGCCTGAAATCCTCCCCCGGCGAGGTGATGATCATGGCGGGAGGAGTCCAGTCGGTCCACCTGGCCCTCCAGGCCCTCCTCGACCCGGGCGATGAGGTGATCACGGCGGAGCCGTGCTTCGCTCCCTATTTCGAGCAGATTTACCAGCACAGGGGAACGGCGGTCCACCTTCCGACGACGGAGGAGGACGGCTTCGTCCCCACGGCGGAGGCCATTGAAGAGGCAATCACCCCGAAGTCGAGGGTGCTCATGATCTGCTCCCCCAGCAACCCAACCGGGAGAGTCATGACCCGGCGGCAGATGGAGGACATCGCCTCGGTGGCGGAACGGCACGACCTCACGGTACTCTCCGACGAAATTTACGACTCCCTGGTCTACAAGGGCCGGCACGTGCCCTTCGCCACGATCCCCGGCATGAAGGAGAGGACCCTGACCATGGGAGGGCTCTCAAAGAGCCACTGCATGACGGGCTGGCGCATCGGCTACGCCATCGGCCCGGCGCCCCTGATCCGGCTCATGTCTCTTATCGGGGCGAACCAGACCTACGGAATCAACGTCCCGACCCAGATGGCATCGAAGTACGCCCTGGACAATCATGACCACAAGCTGGAGGAGCGGGCGAAGATCTTCCGGCAGAGGCTCACCTTCGTGGCGGAACGGCTCAACGCCATGCCCGGCGTCCGGTGCTCCGAGCCCGAGGGGGCCTTCTACCTCTTCCCGGACATCCGGGGCACGGGGCTTTCGAGCGAGGAATTCGCCTGGGGGCTCCTGGAGAAGGGAAAGGTGGCCACCCTTCCGGGATCGGCCTTCGGCGCCTGCGGCGAGGGTTACGTCCGCCTGGCCTGCACCCGGTCCCTCGAGGTGCTTGCCGAAGGAATGGACCGCATGGAGGCCTTCGTGAAGTCTCTGAAGGGATAGAAGCTCTTCTTCAGGAAAGAACATGAGCGGGGCACTCTCGTGTTAACACAATCCCGAATACAGAAGGGGGAGTGCACCAGTGCTCGCTTGGGCCGCCGGCGCACATTGTCGTCCCTGACAACTGCGCCTGAAACCGACATCCATGTCGGTTTCTCGGCCCGGGCGCTGCCCCCCAGGGGGTCATCTCTTCGCCCCTGGGGGGCGAATTCACCTTATGCCTGGCGACACTCCCCCTGCAGGAGAATTGATTATTACATTCTTTTTACTCGAAGGTCCCCCGGACGGTGACTTCGCCCTCCTCCATAAGGAGCCGCCCCTTCGCGGCCACGAACAGGGGCCTGAAGTTTCCGTCGAGGACAAGCACGTCCCCGTCGCACCCCGGGCGGACTCTTCCCTTGCGGGACAGCTTGAGATGGTCCGCCGGATTCGACGTCACCAGGGAGATCACCGTCTCCCTGGATATCTCACCTTCCCGGAGCATCTCCGCCACAGACTCCAGGACCGATTCCAGGGGGCCAACCTTCAGCCCCGTCATCTCGCCCTTCTCGTTGAAGGAGGGCATGGACCCGTTGCCGTCGGAGCTCAGGGTGATGTTCCCGGCAGGCACGCCCCTCTCCAGGAGAGTGGCAACCACCGACGCCGTGGCGAGGCCGAACAGGGGGTTTTTCCCCGGGGCGGCGGTGATGTCCAGGTACCCGCCCCGCAGCCCGAAGGCCGCGGACTGCTCCACCAGGGCCTCGCACCTGGAGATGTGGGTGGGGGCGAACTGGGTGATGGGGATGTCCGTTCCCTCCATGGCCTCGAGAAGAGGCGTCAGCCCCGAGGCCTCGCTCCCCATGTGGACGCAGAGACAGCCCGCCTTGCCGGAGAGGATGCCCCCCACCCGGACGTTGGAGGCGGACCGCCGGATCTCCTCCACCGAGGGGTGGGAACTCCTGTGGTCAGATACGGCCAGCTTGAGGCCGATCACCTTGTCGATGAGGCAGAGGTCTCTCGCCACGGAACCCGTGAGGGTAGGCGAGGGAAGGCCATAGCTCCCCGTGAGGATCCACGTGGAAATGCCCTCCTCCTCGAGCCCCTTTGCCTTCATCAGGAGCTCCTCCAGGGCGCGGCAGGTACCGTCGGTCCCCAGCATCCCCACGGCGGAGGTGACCCCTGCCCGGACGAAGGAGGAAAGCTGGAGGGGCGGGGTCCTGTTGGCCGGTCCCCCTTCGCCCCCGGCACCGTTGAAGTGGACGTGCCTGTCGAGGATACCCGGCATGGTGAGATTTCCCCCGGCGTCCACCGTCCTGAAATCCGCGGAAAGGCCTGACAGGGCCCCAGGGTCCGCCGTTCCGGCGGGATATACGGACAAAATGCGGCCGGCGGCCATAAGAATGTCGCACAGCCCCTTGTGTTCAGGGTCATACAGTTCAGCGTTCCGAATCAGAAGCATGCAATGGGTTCTCCTTTCCTCCGTCCCGCCTTGGCGGGGGAAGACAAAACTTTTCTTCTCGGGTCAGTGTACCGGAAGGTGCGGGGAAGGGCAACGGTCCCCGGGGAGCCGGGTTTGCCTGGAAAACAGGGCAGCGGGGAGCGTCACCGGTGCTCGCTTGGGCCGCCGGCGCACATTGTCATCCCTGACAACTGCGCCTGAAACCGACATCCTTGTCGGTTTCTCGGCCTGGGCGCTGCCCCCCAGGGGGTCATCTCTTCGCCCCTGGGGGGCGAATTCACCTTATGCCCGGCGACACTCCCTCTGCCGGATAATTACGGATTCAGCCCCGGGGAACCGGGTGGATCAGGCGGCTTTCTTTTTGTCCGACGGCCAGATGGCAATGCCGGTGAAGCCGTAGAACCAGGCCGTCAGGAAGCCGAGGTAGCACAGGAAGGCCCAGGGCACGTACTCGAAGACGGACACCCCGAGAACGGTGGACATGTAAATGCCCGCCGCCGACCAGGGAATGAGGGGCACCACCACGGTGCCGGAGTCCTCGAGGGTTCTTGAGAGCACCCGCCGGGAGATGTCCATCTCGTCGGCAAGGTCCTTGTACATGGTGCCCGGGACGATCTCGCTCAGGTAGGAATTCCCCGTGCCGAGGCCGGTGAGAATGCCCGTGACGGACGCGGACACGACGAACCGTCCCTTGCTGTTGCCGATGAAGCTCTCCTTCAGGGAGGAGCAGATCTTCCGGAAGGTGCCCGTGTACTCAAGCTGTCCGGCGAAGATGTAGGCGAAGAAGACCACCACCACCGAACCGGACATGAAGGCCAGGCCGCCCCTGCTCAGGAGCTTGTCCAGGCTCGCCACCTCGGTGACGATCTTCGGGCCGGAGGCCATGGACTTCACGATGGTGGTGAGGTCATAGCCCTGCATCATGGCAAGGGGCACGGCAAGGACGATGGCGATCCACAGCACAGGAAGGGTGGGATAGCGCCGGTAGGCGAGCACCAGCACCGCCAGGGGCGGAATCAGCACAAGGGGGGTCATCTTGAAGGTCTTGGAAATGCCGCCGAGAATTTCATTGACGGACGTAAGGTCGATCTCGCCGGAGGCGTTCGATCCCACGTAGCCGTACACCGCGAGGCTGATGAGGAACGCCGGGACCGTGGTCCAGAGCATGGACCGGATGTGGTCCACCACCTCAACCTCCGCCACCGCCGCCGCGAGGACCGTGGTGTCGGACACGGGGCTGAGCTTGTCGCCGAAATAGGCTCCGGCCACAACCGCTCCCGCCGCTGCCGCCAGGGGCACGCCGAGGCCCTGGGCGATGCCCATGAAGGCCACGCCGAAGGTTGCTGCGGTTCCCCAGGACGTTCCCGTCATGGTGGACGACAGGGCGCAGATCACGAAGGCGGCCATGAGGAAGGTTTTGGGGCTGAGAAGCTGAAGACCGGTGTAAATCAGGTAGGGAATGGTTCCCGAAAGCATCCAGGCTGCGATGAGGGGACCCACGGTGAGAAGGATCATGATGGCTCCGGACGCCCTGGCGATCATGGGAACGACGCCTTTGTCGAAAAGCTCCTGCCATGTGTATTTGTAGTGGAACACGTAGACGGCAGTGGTGAACATGCCGATGAACATCAGGAGCAGGGCCACGTCGAAGCCCAGTATCAGCCGTCCGACGACGATGATCGAGAGAATGATTCCGAAGATAAGAACTGCTCCGCCGAGAGAAATATCCCTGTGTTTCCGTTCTTCAGGCACTGAATTCTCCTCCTTTTTGTCCCCTGTGGGGGTGGGTTTCCTTCACTTCCCCTTCAGACGCTTGTTTGAATAGGCTCTCATTCCACCCCCCTTGCGAACCCCATAATGGATACGTTTATGGATATAATTATGCCTCCATTACCCCCTGTCAAGGTGATTAAATTTTAGAATTTTATAAATCAAATATTAATTGAACATTTATGCAGGGACTGCGTTTGCCCGGAATATCTGGTACACTCATGACCAGTTCTATTCATCCAATGCCCTTTTGAGGTGATCCGCGGTCATGGAATCGCTTTCAGCTACTGACAAGGCCGGCAGGGAGATCGTCCGTCTCATTGCCGCCCATCGTTTTTCTCCCGGCGAACGCCTTCTCGAGACGGCCCTCGCCAGGGAACTCGGCATGAGCAGGACTCCCGTGCGGGAGGCCCTGGGCCAGCTTGCGTCCACTGGTTTTCTCGTCAAGTCCGAGAGTGCGCGGGGGTACCAGATTCCCGTGCTCACCCCCAAGGACATCGAAGACGTCTTCTTCATGCGGGGCATCCTGGAGAGCAAGGCCGCCATGCTCTGTGCCCGCTCGGCTTCGAAAGAAACGGTCCGGGAGTTCCGGAGGATCAACGCCCGGGAAGAGGAGACCTTCAGGGCCAACCTGAAGGGGGAATACGCGGAGCTGAACGAGGACTTCCACATGCTCCTGGCAGATTCGTCGGACAACCCATACATGAAGATGTACATACGGCAGCTCTATTGGAGGTCGAATCTGTACGTCCTCTTTTTCATGAGCTTTTACTGCCTGGAATCAGACTACGACACGAAGCGGCTGAGCTACCTGGAACACCGGAAGATCGTGGACGCCGTGGAAGCGGGGGATCCGGGAGCCGCCGAGGCCGCCATGAGGGACCACATCCTCAGCAGCTACAACCACCTGCTGTTCCCGAAAAAACCAATCGAAGGAATGTCCTGATCCGGTATGATCGAAACGCCCGGGGCTCACCGCCCCGGGCGTTTTTTTTCTTCCCGCTTCTCCGACGGCCAGAGGGCGATCCCCGAAAAGGCGAACAGCCAGGCCGCCGGAACTCCGGAGTAGCAGATAACGGCCCAGGGAAGGTATTCCCACGCTGAAACGCCGAGCACGGCGGAGAGGTACACAGCCGCGGCTGACCAGGGAACGAGGGGAACCACCACCGTTCCCGAATCCTCCAGGGTGCGGGAAAGCACCCTCCGGGAGATGTCCATCTCGTCGGCGAGGCGGCGGAACATGGTGCCGGGAAGTATCTCGCTCAGGTATGAGTTGCCCGTGGCGACGGCCACAGTCATCCCCGTGAGGGAGACGGAGAGGACGAACCTTCCCCTGCTGCGGCCGATAAACTTCTCCTGGAGAAGGGCGCTGAGCCGGCGGAAGGTCCCCGTGGCCTCGAGCTGCCCGGCGAAGAGGTAGGCGGCACAGACCACCGCGGCCACGCCTGCAAGAAAGAGGAGCCCTCCTCTGCTGAGAACCTCGTCCACTCCGGGGTTTCCCGTGGACACCCTTGGTCCTGCGGCCATGGCCGCGAAGATTTCCCAGGGGCCGTATCCCTGGAACAGGGCAAAGGGAACGGAGAGCCCGACGGACGTCCACAGTGCCGCCAGGGTGGGAAGGCGTTTCCATGCCATAACCAGGAGGATCAGGGGGGGGAGAAGCAGAAGGGGGCTGAGAAAAAAACGTCCCGCGACGGCGGACGTCATGGCCTCTATGGCCGCCGTGTCCATGGTCTCTCCCGCACCGAGCCCTGCAATGCCGTAAACCCCAAGGCTCAGGACGGCGCCGGGAAGGGTGGTCCACAGGGTGGAGCGGATATGGTCCATCACGTCCACCTCGGCCACTGCGGAGGCGAGAACCGTGGTGTCCGAGACGGGGCTGAGCTTGTCGCCGAAGTAGGCGCCTCCAACGATGGCTCCCGCAGCGGCTGCCGGAGGCACGCCGAGGCCCCCCGCGATGGCGGTGAGAGCCACGCCGAAGGTAGCCGCCGTCCCCCAGGAGGTGCCCGTGAGGAGAGAGGCGAAGGAACAGAGCAGGAAGGCCGCGGGCAGGAACACGGCGGGCGTAAGGAATCCCAGGCCGGTGGAGACAAGGTAGGGGATGGTCCCCGAGAGGGTCCACGAGGCAATGAGAGGCCCCACGCTGAGGAGGATCCCCAGGGCTCCCGAAGCCCGGGAAACCATGGGGAGCACGCCGTCGAAGAAGAGGAGCCTCCAGCCGAAGCCGTACTTCAGGCGGAAGAGGGCCGTGGTGAAAACTCCGCAGAGGACCAGGAGCACGGCGATATGAATTCCGAACGCCAGGGTTCCTCCGGCGAGAATGGCCAGTATGCCGCCGAGAGCTGTGAACGCCCCTGCAAGGGAAATATCCTCCCGCCGTCCCTCTTTCGCCATGGCTGTCCCTCCTCTCCGGGAATTCTTCCGGAAGATCACTATACCAGAGAAGGGGCGTGCCGGTGAGAGCGAAAAATGGTAGGATGACGGGAAGAAGAGCAAAGGAGGGTTCCCCCGTGGCAGATTTCCCGGACACGCTTCCCCCCTACGACGTGGAATTCAGCAGACGAAAGACCCTGCAGATTTCAGTCCACCCCGGCGGGCGGGTGACGGTGAAGGCTCCCCTCTTTCTCGACCGGGCCGCCGTGGACAGGACGGTGGAGCAAAAACGGGAATGGATACGAAAAAAACTGGAGTATTTCCGCTCCGTTCCCGCACCCGCTCCCCGGGCTCCCCTGGGACAGGGGACCCCCGTCCCCTTCCTCGGGAAGCTGTACCCCCTCGACATCGGGGAGGGAAAGCGGAACGACGCCGTTCTCGGAGACGGCGTTCTGCGGGTTACACTGCGGAAGGGCGCGGAGACGACGGAGTCCCTCCCGGGGCTTCTGAACCGGTGGTATTCCCGGAAGGCCGGGGAGGAGTTTCCCCTGGCCATGAAGCGGTGCCTTCCCAGGTGCTCTTCTTTTCTCAGGGAAGAACCTCCCCTCCGGATCCGGACAATGCGCTCCCGGTGGGGAAGCTGCACCGGAAAGGGAGTGGTCACCCTCAATACCCTCCTGGTGAAGGCCGCCCCCCCCTGCATTGACTACGTGCTGCTCCACGAACTCTGCCATACAGCCCATCCCAACCACGGCAAGGGTTTTTACAGTCTCCTGGAATGGGTGCTCCCCGAGTGGAAAGAACGCAGAAAGGAACTTCTCGATACGGCGAAACTCCACCATTTCATCTGAAGTATCAGGTATTTCAGCAAAAAATGTCCTTCGGCCAATTGCGAAAAGTGTACGTTCTGCTACACTTTAAGAAAACAGTCACTAACCGTTTACTCATTCTGCCCGGGAGGAGGAATCCGTCCATGAATCCGGAAGCGTCCAGGCCTCAGGCACACGATGCGGAAAGCAGGCTGGAAGAACAGTCCGCACTGCTCGAGCAGCTTTTCAACAACGCTCCCCTTCCTATACAGCGCTGCAGCCTGGAAGGGCAGATTCTCAGTGCAAACAGGGCTTCGGAAGAAGTTTTCGGCTACACATGCGAAGAAATGAAAGGGCGTTTCGTGGACGATCTCTTCGCCGCCCCCGAAACCTTTTCAGAAGCGGTGAAGAACACCCGTGACGTCCTCGAGGGAAAAACCATTTTCTTCGAGGGCAGGAGGCGCCGCAAGAACGGAGACCGTCTTTACGTCAAGGGAACGGCTTTTCCCATTGTCCTGAAGGGTAGGCAGATCGGCACCTACAGCATTTACATGGACCAGACGGCAATAAACGAGACGGAGATCCGACTCAGGCAGAGCGAGGAGCGGTACCGTTCGCTGGTGGAGGACATCCCCGCCATGGTCTGCTCCTTCGACGGCAGGGGCCTTCTTTCTTTCGTCAACAGGGAATTCTGCGTCTTCTTCAGGCAGCCTGCCGAAAAGCTCATCGGAACTTCCCTTCTCAGGTTTATCCCCCCGGACCGCCGTCCTGAAATACGGGGGCACATCCAGTTCCTCTCAGGAGATAAACCCGCCATCACCACGGAAATTCCCGTTCTTTCTCCCGACGCCTCCTTCCGGTGGCACCGATGGACCGTACGGCTTGTTTCCGAAAGACCTGACGGGCGCCGGCTGTTCCGGGCGGCCGGGCAGGACATCACCGACTCGAGGCTTGTCCAGACCACCCTGGCGGAAAACCTCGCCTCCATGGAGCGGACCTTCAGCGAGGCCATCGAAGTGCTCGCGTCCGCCACCGGAGCGAAGGATCCCTATACGGCGGAACACCAGCGGAGGGTCGCCCGGCTGTCCGCTGCCATGGCGGAAATGCTCGGGTACGACAAAACATTCATCCGCGGTGTGGAGCAGGCCGCCATGGTTCATGACATCGGCAAGCTCGAGATCCCCGGAGAAATTCTGAGCAAACCGGGCAGACTCTCTTCCCTGGAGTTCGATCTCGTCAAGGGACATTCCCTCGCCGGGGCCCGTATCCTGGAGAAAATCCACCTTCCCTGGCCCCTCCATACCATCGTAGCCCAGCACCACGAACGGATGGACGGAAGCGGCTACCCCGACGGCATTTCCGGGCGGCAGATTCTTCCCGAAGCAAGGATCATCGCCGTGGCCGACATCGTCGAAGCCATGTCCTCCTACAGGCCCTACAGGCCTGCCCTGGGAATCAGCGCAGCCCTTGAGGAAATTGCCAGCCTCCGCGGAATCGCCCTGGATGAGGACTGCGTGGACTGCTGCGTCACCCTTTTCACTCAGAGGGGGTATTCTCTGGAGGTTTGACCGGCATTGTTCACCCGTCGGGGGCACGAGATTTTCCTTTCCTCATTTGTATTGAAATGATAGAATACCATATTGTTTGTTGTTCCCCTCCCACGGATTCCGTGCCGTTTCCCGGAGAGGGTCATTATCAGGCCGGGAGGCAGGGCAGTGAAGAAACGATTTTATATTTTCTCCGCGGCAGCAGTGTGCATCTGTATGTTCCTTTTCTGGCGCAGAACCCCTCTGATGGTCTCCGTAGCCCTGATGCCCGATCGGGGGGACCAAACAAACGCCGTAATATCCCGGCAGACCCTTCAGTCCGTTGTTCTGGCCATGGAATATTTCAACTCCCGGTCCTCCGCCAGAAAATTCCGGCCGGTCCTCCTTCAGGAAACCGATGTGCCTTCCTCCCTCAGGGCTGCAGCCGAACAAAACGTTTCCGCAGTAATCGGCGGAATCCATGTTCCCTCCCCGTCTCTTCTCTCTGAAACCTCGAACCGCTTCGGAACCGCCGTTATCTCCCTCGCCTCAGGCTCCTTTCTCGCCAAGGGAGATGACCTGGTCTTTCGGCCGCGGCCGGAGAGCGGCGGCCGTGCCCTCGGCGCAGAGGCGAAACGGCGCGGCGTAACAAGCTATTCCGCCATCGTGAGCGGCTTCGAGAGCAGTTACGTGCAGGAGTTCATCCGCGACTTCGAAGCCGGTACGGGATGCCCTCCGCGAAGGACCATGGTCTTCAGCGGTGACCTGAACAAGCACATCGACGATTTCGAACGGATAGCCGCAGGAATGGACGCCATGCTCCTGGTCCTGCCTGACTGGCTGGCCTCCATAGCTCTCAGGGAGCTTCGTCTGAGGACACCCGGCATCGCCGTTTACGGGTCCAACAGGGCCGTATCCCACCGGACACCCCTCCTCGCAGGAAGTACTGGAGAAGGGCTGCTTACCGCTGCCGTTCGTCCGGGGGAATGGTTCTACGGGGAAAGCGGTTTTCCCGGCTTTGTTTCGGAAACCTACGGAGAACACATCCCCCCCGTCATCCTCTCCATAGGGTTCGATGCCGTGGCCATGCTCGACGCAGCCATTGACCGTGCGGGGACGGCGGATTCCAGGGCCGTGGCCCGCGCCTTCGCCCAAATGTCGCAGATTGAATTCCCCGCAGGCACCGCAGCTCTTGACGCCAGCGGCGACCTGGTGCTTCCCCAGGGAATTTTCTCGATGATGAAGGAAGGCTGGATTCCCGTCTCCGCCTCCGCAGCCTCCCGTCCTTCTTCCCCGGGCATTCCGGAAGAGAGCGCCCGATGAAGCGGCGGATCATTTCCCTCGGCGGCTTTTTCACCGCCATCCTCCTCTTCTTCCTGGTTGTCATCCTTGTCGAGGGAGGACTCACCGCCTTTTTCCGGATCAACTCCCGGCTGCAGGAATTTACCAATCGGGGCGAGACGTTCACCAGGGTTGGATCCCACCTCCTGGCAGAGCAGGTCCGCCGCGGAGAAATGTCCGTCCGTGCGCTCGTCCGCGGCTGGTCGTCCCCTGCCAGGGAGAACAGGGTCCTTCTGGCTGCCCTTGTAGAAAACGACACCATCACATCCGTCCTGAAAGGATGGTTTCCAGAAGGTATGGTCCTTCCCCCCGGCATCCTCAGCCCGGAATGGCAGATGAACGACCTCCTTGACCAGTTCGGCAGGAACCTTCTCACCGGTACCATGACTGTTGACGGCAAAACGGTCTTCGCGGCCATGGACCTGGACCTCAACGAACTCAACGTCGCCGGGACACCGGGAATTCTTCCCGTCCTTTCCACCTCCACAGGATCCGTTGTCTGGACGGGATCCGCTCAGGAGGCTTCCGGCCTGGCAGCCCACATCGGGGCCAGGGGACTCGTCGCAAGGAAGGAACGGGCCGAAGGAGCCTGGACTCTTCACTCGTCCCATTACGGAGAACGGGTCGTCCTCAGGCAGGAGCCCTTTCTCTACGGTCTCCGGCTGAGCCTCCTCTACCCGCTGCCGAACCTGCTCCGCTCCGCCATGTACGGCGCCGCCTCATCCGGTTCTGCCACCGTGGCCGCACTGCTGGCCCTTTTCCTCATCTGGTTCGTCTGGAGAAGGGGAATCTACAGCAGCATCAGTGAAATCGCCTCTCTTTCCGAGGACATGAGCGACAGGCTCGCGGACCTCGAGGGAGGGGACCACATCAGGGCCGCCGAGGCCATGTACTCTCTCGCCAGACGCTTCGCCGGCCTGAAGGAGACCTTTGTCCTCGAGATGAACGTCTTCACCGCCAATCTGCGGAACCTCTTCCAGGTCATCTCCCAGCAGCAGGAGGAGCTCACCGCCTTCAACGAGGAGACGGAGGCCATGAACCAGGAGCTTGAAAACGTGAACAACCGCCTCGTCATGCGGGAAGCCCTGTGGGAAAGAACCCTGGAGTTCTCCCATACTTTTGCCAGGAGCGAAGACTCGCACCAGGCCATCTCATCCACTCTCCACACCATACGAAGGGACGTGGGGGCCTTCGGCGTGCTGCTCTCCGCAGTGGAGGGAGACCACTACAGGCTTACCGCGTCGAGCGGCTACAACGGAGAGCTCGCCCCCTTCACCATTCCGAAGAACGGCATCGCCGCCACGGAAAGCGTCCTCACGGGCGCTCCCCTGTGGGTGGAGAATATTGCCCTCTATCCTTCGGCCCGCCCCGTGCACCCCTCGGTGAAGAGCGAACTCCTCGTTCCCCTCTTCCAGAGCGGCGAGGAAGAGGGCGTGCTCGAAATCGCCTTCGACCGGATCACGAAAAAGGACCCCTTTCTCATTGAAACCCTTGTCCCGGTGGCCTCCTACCTCGGAGGCCTCGTTCACGGAGAGAAGATGCGCCGTGAGGTGGAGGCATCCTATTCCTACCTTGCTGAAAAACTCCAGTTCGTCACCGGCATCTACCATGATGAAACGGAGAACCACATTGCCCGCATCGGGGAATACTGCCGCCTTCTCGCCGGGGAACTGGGCAGGAGCCATGCCGAACAGGAAAAAATCGCCCTTTTCGCCAGGCTGCACGACATCGGCAAACTCAAGGTTCCCCGGGAGATACTCTCCAAGCCGGACGTGCTCACCCCCGAAGAGTTCGGGGTCATCGCCGGACACCCTGCATGGGGTGCGGAGATCCTCGGTGACGCGGCATGGCTCGCCATGGCCCGGAGAATCTGTCTCACCCACCATGAAAAATGGGACGGAAGCGGCTATCCCCGCGGCCTGAAAGGCAGGCAGATTCCGTGGGAAGGACAGGTCACCGCCCTGGCCGATATTTACGATGCCCTCAGGTCATCCAGGGCGTACAAACCTCCCTTCACCCATGAAGAGGCGGTGGACATCATCACCAGGGGCGACGGGAGAGTGGAGCCCGGTCATTTTTCTCCGGAAGTTCTTTCGGCCTTCACCCGCCGTTCAGCCACCTTCGAAGAAATCTACGAGACCATGAAGGACAAGGAGTTTTCCCAGAAGGACAGGGAAATGTCCCCTGACCGTTCCTGAGAATTTCTGTGGATAACCTGCTCACACTGTCCACATTTCAGGATGTGACTCTTTCAAAATGAGTCCTTTCCTGTATTATGGAACAACAGGATTCCGGAAAGAACCCTGGGAGGAGGTCATTCCATGAAGGGAAAAACACTCGTTCTTCTTGTGCTCGCCTGTATTCTGGTCCTCCCTGCGCCCTCCGCCGCCGTGCCGGAGACAACCGGCCCGGTTCCCCTGGTGTTTTCCAGGGGCGACAACCTGTTCCTTACCGACATGGAGGGAAATACCCCTCTTCTCCTCAGGAAAGGTTTCGACCCGGAGATTTCCCCTGACGGAACGGCAGTGGCCTTCACTTTCCAGACGGGAAAAGACGGGAACGGAAGGCAGATCGGCCTGTACACCGTATCCACGACAAAATCGAGAAACTTCAAGTCCGTCATCCCCGGAGAGAACAGCTACGGACCGAGGTGGTCCCCCGACGGGACTATGATCGTTTTCAACCACTGGGACGAAGAGCATTCCGACTGGGTTCTCGGGCTTCTCACCCTCACCGACGGAACCTTCCGGGTGCTCGCCCCGGAGCTGAAGGGGATCTATTCTCCCTTCTGGTCCGCCGACAGTGCCTCGGTTTACTGCCACGACCTGGAAAACCTCTTCCGAGTCTCCGTTGGGACTGGACGGACGGCAGCCCTCCGCAGGTTCTCGGAGGTTCTCGGCGAGGCCATGCCAACCAGTGCCGTCCGCTTCTCCGTTTCCCCCGACGGGTCCCGCTGGCTCTTCGACGGCGAAGTGAAGGACACGTCAGACTGGCTAAAAAGCGGCGACGGCCTCATCTCGGCCCTTTTCCTCCATACACCCTCCGACGGGACAACACGCCGGATCACCGACGACCGGATATGCGCCATCGGCCCTGCATGGATGCGGGGAGGGGAAGACTTCCTTTTCTACGGATACACGGAAAATGAAATGAGCGGAGAAGGCTCGGGTTTCGCCGTCTTTCACGGCTCCCTGGCGGAAGGAAAGATAACCCTGCTGGTGCCCGACGGAGGAACGCCCTCAGTCCGGCTCCGGTGAAAGGAAAAACTTATCCGAGGAGCGCCGGGTTGAGCCTCCAGACCGAATAGGTGAGGACGGCGGCAAAGGTGGTCCAGGCGAGATAAGGAACCAGCATCGCCGCAGCAGCAGGGCGGATTCTGCGAAAATATTCCATTGTGGCCGCAAGGAGAATCCAGAGCACGAGTACCCCGGCAAAGGCGACGGCCCCGAGCCGCCAGGAAAAAAACAGCCAGCTCCAGAGGGAATTGGCGCCGAGCTGAAGGAGAAAAAGCCCCAGGGCTGCGGACGCTCCGCCGAACCCGCGTTCCCTCCAGACCATCCATGCCGAGAGTGCCATCATTCCGTACAGAACGGTCCATACCGGGCCGAAGAGCCATGCGGGAGGGGCCCAGGAGGGCCTTGCCAGTTCCCTGTAAAATCCGGGTGCCCCTGCGGAAGCGGCGCCACCCACAGCGGCGGCGGTGAAACAGAGGACAATCCATCCTGCGAGACCGGCAAGGTCCCTCAAACGGCTCATCCTTCCTTTCTTTTCTTCCGTCATCTTCCTCTGACTCCCTGAACACAAATGCAATACACGATCACTCTTCTGCCGACGCGCAGGGAATGCACGCAACGCGCCCGTCGGGAAGGGCCCGGAGCCGTGTCTCCATCACCCGCTCCCCGCAGAGGGAGCATACGCCTGATTTCCGGATCACCGCTCTTTCGGGCATTTTTTCTCTTGGCTCACCGACGGAAAAAAGAATCTCATCGGGTTCCTCAAGAAGGCGTTTTGCAGATTCTTCCCTGGTAAGTTCCCTTTCCGGCGGGTTGAGGACGAGCCGCACTCCCTTGCCGTCGGAGTGCCGGAAGACAGAAAAGGCCTGCTTGCCGTAATCCCGGAAATGAAGGTTTCCCTTGCCGAAAGTGCATCCCAGGATGAACTGAACGGCATCCACCCCACAGGCGTCATTCTCGGCAATCGCCACCAGTTCCTCGTCCCGGTCCCTGGAAGTGGCGAGGAGTTTCAGGGCCAGTTTCGAGGCCCTCCACCCGATGAGCACACCGGGGCAGAAATGCCCATGAAAGTCAACGAGAGGTTTCAGTTCTTCGGGTAAACGAAATTCTTTCACATCCATCATTTTTTTGCTCCTTGAGATCTTCTCGAAAAAATAATGCCACGATTTCAATCTTTCGTGGCATTATTGTATCATTATTCCTCGTCTTCATCCAGAATTTTTGATTTTCACAGATTTTCTCCCCTTTTTTTCTTCCGCAGGGAGAGAAAATAAAAATCAGTAATTTTACTGAGAAGCTGCCATCCTCTGTCCGATACGATTGATCGGTCGTGAGTACCGCATCCTTATCGAAGGAGGCGATTTTGTGCCTTTTGACCGGCGTTTCGCTTTCTTGTCCGTTATTTCCGTCTTTTTTTCCGTTCTTGCGGCTCTTTCTTTTCCTTCCGCCGCTTCGGCAAATTCCCTTCCATGGGTNNGTGGAGCATTCCGTTCGCAGCGGCGAATCCGTTGCCTTCATCGCCGGAAGATACGGTGTTTCTCCCAGGACCATCGAGCGGGCCAACGAACTTTCCGTCCGGGAAGATTCCGTCCTCCCCGGCGAGAAGATCCTTGTTCCCAAAAAGGATTCCTACCTGCTGCCCACTCTTGCCGAGTACAGGGCCCGCCAGCGGGGAGAAACCCTTGTTCCACTGATTCGAATCGAAAATCCGCTCCCCCCGCCGGCGCCTCCCCAAAAAAAGGAGACGCTCCTTTCCGATGGAATTGAACCCCTCATCCGGCCCCTCCTGGGCAGAGTTTCCTCCCCCTTCGGACCAAGGGGCGGAAGGCTCCATGACGGCATCGACATCCCCGCACGGGCGGGAACTCCTATTCTGGCAGTCCGGTCCGGAAGGGTCATTTTTTCCGGTGTCATCCGCGGCTTCGGGAACACAGTAACCATCGACCACGGCAACGGGTTCGTCACCAGGTACAGCCACAACAGCGCCAACCTGGTGAAAAAAGGAGCGTGGGTCCGCCGGGGTCAGCCAGTGGCCAAGGTTGGTAAGACCGGCCGCACAACATGCAACCACCTCCATTTCAGCGTCCTGCTCAAGGGAAAGCCTGTAAATCCCGAGAAATTCCTTCCGAAATAACTGAAAAAGGCGGTTCCCTGCTGTTTTTTCCCTCCATAAATGAAAAAAAACCCCGGATTGATATCCGGGGTTTTTTCAGTTTCAGTCCCAGGGAATAAAGAACGGGTCCCGTTCTTCTGCCACGGTGTAGATTCTTCCCCTTTTCCGGTCCCAGGCATACATGCCGTTTGACTGGGGCCTCCCCGCGCCGTCCAGAAATACCATCCCTTCGGAAAGAGCCCTTCCGTAGGTCACCCAGCCGCGCACGGGGGCAGCGAAAGGCAGCCTGCCTTCCTCCATGCTCTCCGGCCATTTTCCGAAAGAGGGAAGAAGACCCCTTAACGTCATTTCCTCTGTGAGAAGCCGGTATTCCGCCGGGCCTGAGGAGAGAAAGAAGTGCTTCCCCCGGGACGATTCGTTAAATCGGGCCATGAGAAAGGACGCCAGGTGCCCCGCCGGCTTCTCGTCCATTCGGAGCAGGAAGGCCGCTGCCATGTAGACTGCGTCTGCTGCGGCAAGGGGCTTTGGTGTCTCTGAGGGGTAGAAGAACCCCGATGCGGTGTCCCACCGGGCAGGATCCCCGTTGTTTACAAGAACCGAGAGAAGGGCAAGGGCGTTGGCGGCGCCCTTTTCGGGATCCTGTCCCGGGCGGAAAAGGGACCTCCAGAGTTCGTAGGGTGAAATCCTGTCGGCCCGGCACTCGAGACCGGCCCTGTACTCCGCTGATCCTTCCATGGCTTCCGTCCGGTCAGCGTACCGGAGGGCCAGCTCCTCAAAACGATTCTCGGCCGTTTCTGCCGCGGCGCACCCGGAAAAGGCCAGCACAATGACTGCCATGGCCATCCAGGAGAAAAGACTGTTTATCTTTTTCACGGCTCCCGCCTCCTTGAAATTCGTCAGGTATGATCAGTCATTATATCCTCTTTTTCATCGAAATCCCATGCCCGAATGACCGTTTTCCGTGCGGAGACTCTCCTTTTCATGTAGAATTGCGGTATTTCTTTTTGGGAAGGGTGGGACCATGGTGGAAGAAAATTCTGACCGGTACCCCGTCTCTCTGCTGCAG
>LSQX01285765.1_pt1 | contig 19577 bp, 18 predicted proteins | sample 654561 | NCBI WGS metagenome assembly LSQX01 (sample SAMN04489861, study PRJNA283612) | anaerobic digester metagenome | isolation source: 4 biogas reactors fed with cattle manure at either 37C or 55C with and... | place: Denmark: Kongens Lyngby | collected 2014
AAGGGCACCTTTGTTATTGGAGCAAGGCTTATTGCAAACACCACCAAAGATTATATTGACATTAAGTGGACTGCTATCCGCGATGTGGAGGACATCATAGAGGAGAAAACCAGGATGAAAATTTTCATCAAACCCAATACTCTGGCCCTCAAAACCAACGAGAGCTATTATCTGGAGGCAGTCTGCAGTAATATACAGGATAAGACCGTACGGTGGTCGGTGGTAGATAATGGCGGCATGATAGATAACAATGGCCTGTATGTTGCTCCCAACGAACCCGGTGTATACGAGGTTGTAGCGCAAAGTGCGGCATATCCGGAAATTAAGGCCTCCGTCATTATAGTCGTTAGAGACTAGGCCGGGGTGTGCCGGCATAAATGGTGGTGACATAATTGCTTATTCAAACATATGAACACGGATACAAAGTCGTCAGTCATGTTCTAACTAACGATTTGGGTGATATATATATTTGCCGGGATATTGCAACAGACCTGGAATACACTATCCTGCGCATAAAGGATAGAGTTATTGTACCCGGGCTGATGGTTTATCTAAATACAAACATACAAAAAGAAACCTTTGTTGATTACATTGAGCACTTTGTCTTTGAAGACGATTTATGTCTGGTTTTGAAGTATTACAGAGGCATTTCGCTGTCTGAAAAACTGAACAACGAGCGCTGCTCACTCAATGAGCGCATGAAAATGGGCCAAAAGATACTCGATAGGATCGTGTTTCTCGATATGCCGTTATACTTTTTGGAAAACTGCCTGACGGGGGAGCGTATCATCGTTAAACCCAACCTCGACATATTCTTTAACTATGTGCCCAGCGATATCCGCGACCTTGCTGCAGTAGATGATCAGGCAGTTTTAAAAGCGTTCACTGCCATCTTCAAGATGCTTTTTGCAGATGAGCTTTCTAAGCAGGCGGCTCCGCCTATCAACCAATTCTATTCTGCTCTTCATAAGGAGCAGTACTTTGGCAGTATAGAGCTTTACAAGCAGTATACCCAGATGTGCCGTGAGGTTGAGCTCATACCGGAGGAAGAGCTCAACAAACCTAAATCCAAATGGTTTCTTCTCTGGGAGCGGGTGAAGAGGCTATTCAAGGTATTAAAAAAAGTTCTGGCGGTGGCGCTTATGATTTTGGGGATTGTCTATCTTGCCAGCACCATCAAAGAATCCATAGATCCAACGATTAATCACGTAAACCATTTCGAGTTTATCGGCACTCTCGAGATTGAACAGGTTCAGTAAACAGGAGGGCGATGGATGAAATTCCCCGGTAGTTTTAATTTGGTCACTGCCTTCAATCTGTTTCTGAAAAAGATGCAAAGGATTTTCGTTGCTCCTTTTCAGATGTTTTATCGCACAATTATCCGTCTTATCAGCCCCCAGAGCATTGTCGGCAGGGTTTCTGAAGACATCCGCGGAGAGGTCAAGCAACTAACCAAAAAGCCGGCATCTCTTGAGGAATATTTTCTAATCGGCGATAAATATGTGGCCAAAAAGCTGATATTTGTTTTGGCTTTGCTCGCCATTATCATTGCCATACTTTTAATTAAAATAGGCGTTCCTTTTATCCAGGCCAAATTCTTTACCAAAACACTGGTTATCAACTCGGCACAGGTTCAGAACTATTCGGGCAAAGTACGCCTTATTAACAATAATGGGGACAGGCTGGTATTATTCGAGGGACGACTTGAAAATGGAAGGCTCAATGGCAACGGTACACTTTATGACTTCGATGGCAATCTTCTTTATGAGGGCGAGTTTTTGAACGAAATGTACTCCGGCTACGGAGAGTTATATTATCCCAATGGCCGTATCCGTTATAAGGGTAATTTTTTAATGAACGAGTACAGTGGACAAGGTCTGCTCTATACGGAAAGTGGCAAATTAGGGTATTCCGGCCAGTTCAGCGATGGGCTTTACAGCGGGGAAGGAACCCTTTACTACGATTCGGGCATTAAAAAATATGCAGGTTCCTTCTCAGAAGGTAAGTTTAACGGGTTAGGCACGCTATATGACAAGGATGGGGAAACCCTGTATACGGGTTCTTTTGCCAACAACATGAAAAACGGCAACGGTAAGCTCTATAATGAGGGAGAAGTGATTGCTAACGGCGTTTTTGACGATGATCAATTTACCGGGGGCAACAGCAAACTATATGACGATGATGGCAATCTCATTTACGATGGCGACCTTGTAGACGGCTTATACGAGGGTAAGGGCAGGCTTTATGACCCTGCAACGGGGATTGTTATCTATGACGGCGGATTTGAGGATGAGCGCTATTCCGGCGAGGGCAAGCTTTATGATCCCGCGACGGGGAACCTGGTTTATGACGGCGGATTTGCGGATGGTGAGTACTCAGGCGAAGGTAAGCTTTTTGACCCCACAACTGTAAATCTTATCTATGCCGGAGAGTTTTACATGGGCAAATACCAGGGCAAGGGCAAGCTTTACAACGAGAATCAAGTTCTCGTATATGAGGGTGATTTCCACATGGGACGCTACGAACAGAAAATCCCGGAAGAGGGATCTCCCGCCCCATCCACAGTCTCCATAGATGACACAGGAGATGACACAGGGGATGACGCAGAGGATAATGGTGGAGCTGCTGAAGGTGACGTTTTGCCACGGCAAACCGCATCTGTCCCATCTGTCTCCTTTGAAATAAGAGACGCTTTGGAATAAAACAATGCCGAGGAGTGGATATTTTGGCCAACTACACCATCATGGCGGATATTGGAAACGCCATTGTTCAGTTGCTTCGCGACCATTTGGTGCCGGCAATAATAATCAACACTGAAAACATTGGTCTATGTACTCCAAGTGACAGGGGAGATATCACCCTGGGCGTAAATCTCTATGATATCAGGGAAAATCAGGACATTGTCATCACAGAGATGTTGCCCAGGGGAGTGAAACAACTAAAATATCCATCGACATTTTATGACCTTTACTACATGATCACCTCCTACTCAACAAGTGATCTAAAATTCCGCGCCACAGAAGATCAAAAGATTCTAGGAAAGGTGCTCCAGGTCTTGAAAGATCACCCCGCCTTCACAGTGGAACAATTGGGAAGCGAATTGGCCAATTCCCGGTTTGTTCCCAGGATTGAACTCTTGCAGCTGGAGCACGATGAGAAAATGAAGTTGTGGAATGTGCCGAACATGCCCTATAAGCTGTCCCTTTTTTACAAGGTATATCCTGTGGAAATCGAATCCGACCGGGTGAAAGAGGTCACAAGAGTTGTGGATGTGGAATTTACCGTACAGGATTCGTAGTTCGGGAGGAGTGCTATGGAACGCAGTACATATATTTCCGATAGTTTTACACGCAAGGTTTCCCTGGTGGTCCTGGCAATCGATGATTTTACAGGAAAACCTATCCCGGGAAGCAATGTCCGTGTCTATATTGATGGTGCGCCTCAAGCAATCAAAAAAAATGATGGATATCATGTTTTTGTTAACCTCGATAGGCCGACAGTCACTGTCCACGCAGGGGGCGGACAGTTTAACCCGCGCAGCATCCGGTGCGACCTGACAGCAGGTGAGGGCAAGTATACTTTTTTAAAGCTGCGCATGATTCCAAACCGCTGCTATCCCATTCCCCCAAACACCACCTGTATTGAGGGAAAGGCCGCCCCTGGCAGCCTGATTAGAATATTTTGCCGTGACGGTGCCGGTGCATACAAGCTCCTGTACGATTATAAGAAGGAAGAAGCAAGCGACAACAGGGCTATATTTATTTTCCACCCTGACGATATAGATATGGAAGGCAAACTCCTGCATATTACAGATAGTAAGGGAAAAACCCGTGAATTACTGCGTATCACTGGTATTCTGGACAAAGAAAACAAGATGTATTTATTGGAAAAGGAGTTGTCCGCCGACTATAAGAAGATCGGCACTTCTTTATTTACTGTATATGAAACGGTTGCCGATAATAACGGCAGTTTCTTCTTACCTATCGCTAATACATATAAAGAAAAGTATTTTTACGCCTGTGAGTCGGCAGGGGAAAAACCGGTGTCCATTGAGCTCGAATTGGAGTCAGGCAGAGTAAACAAGATTGATTTACGCTAACTCCAGCAAGCTATTATGCAACAATTCGGGATTTTTGCATCTGCAGGCTAATTTATGATTTGGATGTGGTTGATAGATGAGTACAAAATTGAAAATTGCAGAGGTTCTGTATAATTGGTCAAGGCGGTTGGGCTATGTTACCCAGGTTTCCGCGGAACCCACGGCGGAGATCGTCCCCGCGCCTGCTCCCGTCAACAAAACCGAAAGCCGGAAAATGCTCAATCGCCAAAAGAACATTTCAGCAGCTGTTTTATATGCCAATATCAATATGACAGATTTCTCGGATATAGTCCTTTCCCTTGAGGTGCAGGATATTTTCCGGTACGTTAATACCATATTGTCAAAGCTGCTGCCTGTTATTGAGAAGAACAATGGTGAAGCGGACAGCTTTTCCGATGCGGGAGTCACCGCTCTTTTCAGTCAGGATTACAGAAGTGCGCTGGTCTGTGCGATTTCTATGTGTCAGGAAATAAACACGATAAAAGATCCCGATTTTGATTTCAGCAGCTTTGCAGTGGGTGTGTGCTTCGGATCGGTCATGATTGGTGTGGTGGGCAACGGAAAGAATTATTCGACACTTACCATCTCTGAGTATACCGGGCTCTCCAAGTACCTTCAGTCCATCGCCGGCAAGTATTATTCCAGAATTTTGATTACCGGGAGCTATGCGGATCTTGTAGATGACTTTTCCAAGCGGTTCAGCAGCCGCTGTATCGGATATATCTACTTAACCAAGCTCAAGAAATATGAGAAACTTTATGATATTTATAACGGCGATACTCTTGAGGTAAGGAATAAAAAACGTAAAACCAGGCTGATGTTCGAAAAGGGCGTGGAACTGTTTGCGGAAAAGAAATACGACCAGGCGCGCCTGTACTTTGTGGAGGTACTAAAGGCTGACAGGCAGGATCTGGCGGCCAAGGAATATGTCTATCTTTGCGACAAATGCGCAAGTGGTGAAGCCGGTTTCAGCCAGAGGACGTACCTGGAAATGTGGTAATCAGCGAAGCTGAATGGGGAGGAGGGATTTTCAAATGCCGACAACACTGCGGGAGATATTGGAAACAAAAGGGGTTAGCCTTCAGGACACCATTTATTGCAGAGCTGCGGACACAATATCCGATTTTCCCATGAACATTGGAGATTTTTTCAAGCTGACTAAGGACGGCACGGGTGTAAGCGATTTTGAGCTTTTGAACAGGCTGTACTGTCTTGCCGAGGGCAGGAAGAAAACCGAGGAATACCAGGCCGTATGCGCGGAGTCGCAGCGAGTTAATGCCCGTCTCAGGGAAATGAAGGGTATAGGTAACAACGGCGATGAACTTATTACTGAGAAATTAAGCTTGCGAAGAAGTAAAAAAAGGCTGAACGCGGAAAAAACAGCACTTGAGGAGCGGTATTTTGCGCAATCCATCGAGGAAATCAAAAAAGAATGTGATTTCGGTCTGGCATTTCTCGAATACAAGAATGCTTTTTACTGCTCAAATTTTGACGAAATAGCTGCAGTGCTCCCCCAGGTCGAAGCTGTGGATACCCCTGAGCTGAGGGAAATGCCTCTGTTTGTCCGCGGCATACGTGATTTGTCCCAAGCCGTAAAAAGAGCTGTGCCACTGGGTATAGTTGGCGGGCCTTGCCTCTTCGGAGCTCACGAGGTTATCATCGATATCCATCACAAGGACGGCGGGGTAGTCCAGTTTGATTTCAGCACCGGCCGCAAATACGATGAGCATAATCTGCTTACAGACTGTGACATGGAGTCTTTTTTAAGTACCGGTTATAAGAATATCATCCGGTTGGGGCTTAAGAACAGTAAGCGCGGCGTGACATATCAGGAATATTTGAGTATGCAATATCTTTTTGAGTTTGCACTGGTATTGGGTGCGAAAGTTGTTATCCCCATACCTGATATGTCTTATATGAAATTTTTTAAGGGTGTAACGGAACTGGTTGCCGACGAGGTTAGGGAACCGGCTTTAAAGGTTTTTGAAAAAATATCCCATGACATTGCCGATCTGTATTTAAAGGTTATTGATGATCTGCAATCGCGGTATCCTGAGGTGGAATGTCAGGTGCTTCACAGCCGTGACCCCGGCCTTTGCGACCTGTTCTATGATAAACGGGAGCATTATATCCACAAGCTTTTCCGCATGGGCCAGGTTACCGTTAACAAGGAAAGAACAGACGCTATTATCGATTACATTACCATGTTGGCACTTCCTTATTATTTTTATGGGACCCGTAATGTTTTGCAGATTGACAGTGTTGATGAAGCAGACTCCATGCGAAAGTGTCTGAAGATACATAGCCCTGAGGTTACCTTTCACAGCATACTTTTCCCTGAATACCTGAGCATGGATGGAGTCCATACGGTTTATTATGCTCCGCTCGAATTTAAAGACTACATTAACTCCGGAGGATAACATGCTCTTTATACAGAAGTTATGGAATTGGTTCAATCGCAAGCGCCTGGATGCAGTTGACGCAGTACTCATCATTGTGCTAATTGCCGGTGCAGTTTTTGGTTACGCGAATATGCATAGATACGATTTCAGTCTCGATAAGGCCCTTAATCTGTCCAATCCATGGCAGGTAAAGACTGATAACAGCGGTAACAGCTATGTGGTCGATAAAGAGAGATCGCGAGTCGTGGTTATTGACCAAAACCGCCAGGTTTCCCGCATCATAAACGGTTACGCCCCCAAAGGCGACACCTTTTATTTTCCCGATAATATCTATGTGGACGATAAGGGCGGAATATACATCCACGATATCTGGTGGAGCCTTACGGGTTTTTCCCTGGACGGGGAATGTATCATGTACTACACTCCCGATGGTGAATTCGACAGATATGTTTATGAGGTCTATTACGACGATCTTTACTGCGATAAGCACCGGATTTTTGCCATGACTGAATACGATGGTTTTATTTATTTTATTGCGGCGGATGAACAGGGCTTTGCTCTGAATTCCATATCCCTGTCTGACGGCGAGGTTTCAGAGCTGGCTTTTTACCCTTCGGAGGACGCCATAACGCTTATACAGGACTTTGCAATAGACCCCTCCTCTAAAGTGGCCTATGCAGTAGACAAGCGCGGCATGCTCCTTAAGGCTGAAGATGGCGTAGTTACGCAACTGCAGGACGTATACCAAAATGCTGGTGAAAATGAGAAGATCGCCCTGTATCGTGCGGCAGTGGATGACCGGGGAAACGTATATGTGACGGATATTGCATCGGACCAGCTTTTCTGCTTCTCGAGGGAGAACGGCTATGAATATTCCAAGGTCATTGACGGTTCCGCCATTTGGAACGTTGCGGCCAACAACGAAACCGGCATGATCAGTTTTGTCAGAGACGGGCAGATATATGTTATGGATTCCTCGGGGGAGGTTATTTTCAAGGGCAGCGAATTTCAAAAGAGCAGGGAAGTACTTACCCAGGAGGGATTATTTTATCTTCTGCTGTTTTTCTCCGCTCTGGCCGCACTCTATATGTTTTTTCGTATACTGTCAGTTGCTATCACCTTTAAATATAGCGAAACTGGGCGTACCGGCGCTCTGATCGCTACTTCTATACTCATAGTTACGGCGATCATTGTCAGCCAGCTGATGAGTGACTTCCGAACGACATATCAGGACGAGATCCTTAGCAAACTGGAAATGTCGGCGCAGATCGTCAGCAACACCACCGATATCGAAGCTCTAAAAGCCATTAATACCCCAAGAGATTACATGAACAGTGATTACAAAAAACTCCTCCGTTCCGTCACCAGCACTATTGATAAAAATTACTCCTACAGTGATGATATGTACTGCAATATTCTCGAATGTGAAGGCGATGCGGCTTACGCGATTGCATATATAGACAACTCTATCGGAGCATATTTTCCCCTGGCTGATGCCGAAGCTGATGAGGTACGCCGGATATACGATACCGGCGAGGTTTTGCTAAGCAGCACCGTTAGTGAGACGGGGTCCTACATCTACGTTAAGGCACCCATTCACGATAACGATGGCCAGGTGATCGGAGTAGTTGAGGTCGGCACCCTCTCAGAAGTGCTTGATAGCAGTGTCAACCAAATGCTCCGTGCAATAGCCATCCCTTTGCTCATGATCATCCTTGTAATCCTGTTTGTCTTCAGCGAGATTTTCTCGTTCTTTGATCTGCGTAGTAAATATCAAGCGGAGGTTCAGAAAGAACGGCAAGCTATTCCTCTGCATGTTGTACGTTTGTTGGTCTGTATCACCTTTGTTGCGTTCAACATGGCCACCTCTTTCCTGCCGGTATATATATTGAAGTTCGTGGGTGAGGGCAATGGCATCCCCAGAGAGCTGGCCGGTTCTATCCCTATGTCGGTCAACCTCATTTTTTTGGCCATAACCTCACTGTTTTGCGCACGGCTGCTGAACAACTTCGGTTTTAGAAAAGTGGCGGTATTCAGCGGGTGTTTAGCCTTATGCGGCGATTTAATCCTGGCCCTTTCCCAAAACTATACCATGGTCGTTGTGGGGCTCGTTTTCAATGGCATCGGTGTCGGCGTGATCACCAATGCTATCCACATGTTTTTAGCTTCATCCCAATATGGTGTTGACAAGGAGAGCGATTATGGATTTTCCATCTTCAACGCGGCGAGTCTTTCCGGAATCAGCTGTGGTATGATGTTTGGCGCAGCCCTGGCTGAAACCCTGGGCCAGAGCAATGTCTTCCTCATCTCCACCGGCGTATGGCTGATAATCGTACTTGTTTCCCTCTTCCTTGGCGGCAGCATAACTCTGGACCGGGAAAAGGTGGGAGCAGAGGAGCGCGGTTCCATGCCCCTCGGGCAGTTTATATTAAATAAGAATGTCCTGGGTTTCATGGTTCTTGTTCAGGTTCCCTATATAGTAATAAGCGCCTTCACTTATTACTACGTCCCGATTTATGCCAATGGACAGGGGCTTGGTGAAACTGAGTCGTGTATGCTGATTATGATCAGTTCGCTCTGCAGTGTATTTCTCAGTGTTGGGTTAACTAACTACCTGAGCAATAAGATTAAAGACAATACTATTTACCTGTCGAGTATGATCACATATGTTGCTCTGCTCATCTTCGCATTTCATATGACCGTTCCGATGCTGATTGTTGCCCTGATTATGATTGGTATTGCCAACAGCTTTGGAACACCTTCCAGAGTGAGCTACTTTGTAAATAGTGAGGAAGCAAATGCTTACGGAAAGAATAGCGCCATGGGTATCTACAACTTTGTAGATAACATAGGGGAATCAGCAGGTCCCATGATTCTGGCGAGCATAGTCCCGGTCGGCTTTTTAGCCGGTATAGCTAAGCTGATAATTGCTTTTGCCAGCATGAACGGTTTGTTTGCACTGAGCTGTCTAGGATCTAAGAAAAGCAAAAAGATCACCAGGGGTGTAGGCAATAACCTATCAGGGAGGAGTATCGATGGCAGAGGTCAGGCAAAGGAAACTAAGCACTAAGATAATTGTATGCTGTGTTGTTTTCACCACCGTTCTGAGCATTGTAATAGGCTGGCTGGGTTACAAAATATATAGCGATAGCCTTTTAGAGCGATATCAGGTGTATGTGGATTCAGTGATCAAGATTGCAGCCAGCGATATCAACGGAAATGATATGCGCACCTGCATTGATACGCTACAGGAGTCAGAAGGTTTTAAAAAAACGCAGATGGCCCTGAATACGGTTAAAGAAAAATCCGAGATGGAATATGTCTATATGGTCTATTTCCCCAGCGCTGAAGATCCGAATCTCATGGCCTATGTTCTTAACGCCTATACGGAAAGGGAGTTTCGGGAAGAAGCGGAAACGATAAATTCTCTTGGCGACCTTTGCGGTGAAGGTGACTTTGACGAGGTAATGACATCCCTTTTCTACAACAGTCAAAAGGATAACGGCAGCAAAACGCAGACCCGCTTCCATATTAATGTTAGCGAATATGGCTATATGATGACCGGTTATTTGCCGGTGATGGACTCTGACGGAAACGGTGTATGCGTTCTGGCGATGGATGTTTCAATGAACCAGATTCATGAAAATATGCGTTCATATCTTATTACAGTTGCGCTGGGTACTCTCGGCCTCTTAGCGGTGTTTCTCTTTGTATTTATAACCATTATGAACCGCTCCGTTATTTTACCTATTAAGTCCATTGCTGAGAGTGCTCAGAACTTTGTTCAGCAGAGCTATAAGGCCGAAGAGCCGTCACAGCTTTCCTTCAGGGAGGTTTCTGTCGGCACCAGGGATGAAATCGAACTGCTTGCCAACAGTCTAAACCATATGACCCGTGAGATAAAAGACTACATGGTTAACCTTGCAACCATGTCAGCTGAAAGGGAGCGAATCGAAACAGAGCTGGACATGGCCAATCAAATCCAAAATAATATATTTCCTACGGTTTTCCCGGCTTTCCCCAACCGATCGGAGTTTGATATCTATGCTGCCAGAACCTCTATGGCTGGAGACGGAAATTTTTACGATTTCTTCCTTATAGATAGGAACCATCTCTGTATCGTGGTGGGCAAAGCCTCGGGCAAAGGTATCCCCGCGATACTATTTGCGGTACTGGCCGTGGCGAATATTCGAAGCTTTGCCCGCCTGGGCTATCAGCCCTACAGGATAGTATTGGAGACCAATAATCAGCTCAGCCAGAACAATACCGAGGGTTTAACCGTCTCTGTATTTGTAGGTGTGATAGACCTCAAAACCGGTGATATGGATTATATTAATGCAGGCATGCCTAACACTATCGTCAAGTGTGCAGGCACTAGCTTTGAGGAAGTAAGCGAGGTCAAGAGCTTTATTCTGGCTAATATGGAAAACGTGAATTTCCAGCAAAATCACATCAATTTCATGCAGGGCGATATGATGATGCTCTATACTTCCGGCGTATCCGAAACCAAGAATCAATATGGTGAAGAATTTTCGGAGCCCTATGTTGCCATCCAGCTAAATGAGATTATAAAACGTGAATATGAGCTGGATAAAATACTGGAAGCCATGAATGATTCGTTGATTGAATTTAAGGGAGGTTCCGATGACACATCCAGCGGTGTAATGCTAATATTCCGCTTTTTTGGCTAGATATTTCACCAGCATAAAACCTATGTCTTGCTTTCTATGGGGCCAGAGACTCGATCACCAGCGTCAGCGTATCTACGGTGGGATACCGCTGGAGGGTATCTGTTACCGGATTTTTTGGGCACACAGGTAAGCCGCTGCGAGGGCACCGGGCACACCACCGATCTGCATGGCCCAGCAGGAACCGATGAAAAGGTTCTTCACCGGCGTTTTTATATTTACGCTCATAGTGTTTTTATAGAACTCTTTCTGCGGGTTCCAGCTCCAGGCAGAACTTGCTCCGCCCATCTAAATCAGGATGCCGCACTCTGAGCTTGGTAATAGGCCGCCGGTTCTCACTGGTTACATAGTAAAGCCTCAAATTATCTCCCAAGCCCGGGTTATTGATGAATGACTCAAGGCCTGACCTGGGCTGGGATTCTCCGCAAATCCCCACAGGCGGGCAGTCGGATCATCACCCCAGTAATTATTGAGCCGATAACTTGGGCAGACCCTCGGAGAACTATGCAGGTAAACGGGGAGGGTAAAGCGAATTATCAAAAGTGAAAAATAAGGGATCATGAGATAACGGAAGAAGGTTTTGGTGCTGCCGGGAAAAATAGAAGCCGAATATACCAATAGAACCAAGCAGGTAACCTCTTTCATCGTGATGGATATATTGGAAAAAGCACAAGAAATGAAAGCCTGCGGTGAAGATATTGTTCGCCTGGAAATTTGGGAAACTTGTTTTGAGATCAAATACCTGTAGTTTTTCGCAGTTCGCAAGTGATAACAATGAAGGATTTATTTTTTAAATATTTTTGTAACGGGGAGGTCGTATTATGCTGCATAGGTTTCATCTACGCACAAAAGAAAGGTCCCAAATGATTGATATAACAGAACAGGTGCACAGCATCCTACGGCAGGCAGGAGCACTTGAAGGGCTTGTTATTGTCTACTGTCCCCATACGACGGCTGGTATCACGATTAATGAAGGGGCTGATCCCGATGTTGCACGGGACATCCTTCAGCATCTAAATGAGCTATTTCCATGGGATCATCCTCAATACCGGCACGGTGAGGGCAACTCAGCAGCACATCTGAAAGCGAGCATGATCGGAACATCGCAGTCGATTCCTTTTGTAGAAGGGAATATGGTCTTAGGCACCTGGCAGTCAATCTTTTTTTGTGAGTTTGACGGCCCCCGCCAGCGGACATTTTTTGTTAAGGTAGTCTTGTAGGCACAGTTTAATGAAGTATAGTTCTGGATTCTAAGGCTATTGGTCAAGTTATAAATTGGCAGCAGTTAATTAATTCTAGTAGAATAATCAAATGCGGCATTATTTTTCCCGATTTTTTCAAGCTTTTTAAGGGGTGAAAACAAGTGAAGGGGTTTTTACGAAGGTATTTGTATTTCATATTGGCAGGTATAACATATTTGACTATTCATGAAGGAGTTCATATTATTCAAGCAAAAATATTGGGTATCTATAAAGGTATTCGTGTGCTTCCGCTGGGCATTGAGGTTTTGATTGTTCAGCCTCTTACAATTAAAGGCTTCGCTCTTGCAGCTTTTTCCGGCCTTAGCAGCGTGGTGACGGTAGTAATTGGTTATATCTTATTTATTTTTTCTCCCCGGATTTTGAGATTAAAGCAACAGCCGGTAAAAAACTATTTATATTACGTTACATTTATTTTTCTGTTACTTGACCCTCTTTACATATCATTGTTATCTTCCTATGTAGGCGGGGATATTAATGGTATTGTCGCAGGGCTGAATTTACCTTATTTGGTAATCAGGGGCATTTATTTCGCCGCCTTAGTTTTTAACGTTTACCTGTTATATAAGAAGCTTTATCCTGCTTATGTGATAAAACAGTGATACTTGCTGTTAGTGCCATTCAGTGGAAAACGCGGGGGCACGGCCCTATTATATGCCTGGGATTATAGCCCTTACCTGGATTATACCCTGGGTTTCTTATGCAGACAGGAGTTTGGCGTACATCTTGAATACAATACATTTGTTAGAAATGAAACTGGTGCTATTTTTAATTATTGCAGTTCTGCGGCCTCTTTTTTTTAATTATGGTCTGGGTTAAGCCTTGTTGTTTTTGGGTAAGATAAAATATCTTCATATTACCCTGCAGGAGGAAAAAACGGTGACAGAAGAAAAAAATATTTCCCCGGAAATTAGAAAAAGGTATGAAATCCTCTGGATGGACTGGGGTGAAGAAGCATTCAAGAAGGCAGCAAAAGAGGATAAACCGATTCTCTTATCTATCAGCGGATCCTGGTGCCACTGGTGCCATGTGATGGATAATACCACATATAGAGATAAGCAGGTTACCCAGACCATCAACAGGGATTTTGTTCCCATCAGGGTGGATACCGACCGCAGGCCGGATATAAATGCGCGCTATAACCTTGGGGGTTGGCCGACAACAGCTTTTTTGACTCCTGAAGGACACATTATTACCGGTGGTACTTATATACCGCCGGAGAAAATGCTCGAATCCATGGAGGAAGTTACTGAACTTTATCAGGAAGACCCTGAAAGAATAAAAGGGGAAGCTCGAAGAAGAGACCGCGAAATATCCAGGGCAGAAGGAAATTTTCAAAGAAAGAGAAAAGCAACCGTGGCCAGAGGGGAAGGAGCTTTGGAGACGGAAACTTTTGCTGATCTGCTGGGTTTTGCAGCGGATAAGGTTAAGGAACAGTACGATGAGGAATACGGCGGGTTTGGCAGTTTTCCTAAATTTCCTATGTTTGAGGCGCTGGAGCTGGCCCAGGTGGCCTATCTTTACCAGGAAGGCAAGGACTGGAAAAAAATTTTTGAGCACACCCTGCGTTCCATGTACTACGGCGGCATTTATGACCTCGAAGAAGGAGGCTTTTTCCGGTACAGCACTACCAGAGACTGGAGCATACCCCATTATGAAAAAATGCTCGAGGATAATGCCCGGATGCTGTCCTTATTACTCACATCCAGCAAGTTGACGAGGGATGAATTTTTTGCCGCTGCCGCCCGGGATGTGTTGCGTTACCTGGAAAACAACCTTTACCTTCCCGAAAGGGACGGCTGGGCAGGCTCCCAGGATGCCGATGAAGAGTACTATTCTTTACCGTTAGATGCAAGGCAGCAGAGGGAAAAGCCGCGGATTGACCGAACGATTTATGTCAGCTGGAATGCCCTGCTGGTGCGCTCGCTTTTAAAAGCCGCGGTTATTCTGGCCGAACCGCACTGGTATGATCTCGCCATGAGGACATTAAATATGCTGGAAGAACGCTGTTTCAGGCGGGGCCTGGGGATGGCGCACTACCTGGCTGAAGGAGAAAACGAAGCTCAGATATGGGGGCTGCTCGAGGATCAGGCAGTCATGGGGTTGTCTTTGACGGCAGCTTACCAGCACAGCGGGGACAGAAAATGGCTCGATATGGCCAAAGAACTGGCTAAATTTTGCCTGGAGAAATTAGCACAAGGAGAGGGCGCTTTTAGAGACAGGCCTGTGAGGGAAGAAGAGCCGGGGAAACTGGCCTGGCCGCTCTATGATATCGATAATAATTCACTCTGCGTAAACTGGTTTGTTGAGATGGCTTCCTTGACCGGCGAGGAGGCTTACCTGGAAAAAGCTGCCGATATAATACATGCTTTTATGGATGGATATCGCAGCCACTTTCTCTTTAGCGCGGGGCTGGCTCTGGCAGCGCTCGGAGTCAGGGAGCGTGGTGCGGTGATCGATGTGGTGGGGCCCCACGACGATCCCGGGCTTTTGCCGCTGCACAGCACAGCATTGGCGGCATTTGTGCCTCCAAAAGTTGTCAGGTTGCTTGATCCCGGAAAGGCAGCGGAGATTGGCCGGGAAGAATATGCCGGTGTTGAGAGGGCCAGCGCCTTTGCCTGCATGGGCAGGCACTGTTTTGAACCGGCAACCGATCCCGGACAGCTGGAGGGGGTAATTGGCAAGATGGTTAAGGAGCGGCGCGCCCACGTTCTTTTCACGGTGAAGGAACCGACAGGGGTGTGAATCGGTTTATTATTCGAGACTATTGAGTATACTCAGTTCCGGTATGTGTTCCGACATTAGATCAAAATCACGATCATTGTGCAGTAGCAATAAATTATTTTCTATTGCTGTAAGGGCAATCAGCATATCTATAGTGCTGTGCGTGGTAATTCCTTTACGGCGCAGGGTATAATACAGCAAAGCAGCTTTTTCATAAGTTGCGGCCTCTTGTTTAAGAAAGTAAATTTGCTGCGTGGAAAAGCAGTTCTTCAGTGTTTGCAATTCTTTTTTATCTCTGGCTCCTTGCAATATTTCCTGATAGGTGTATGAGGAAATACCAAAGGGAATATCGTGGCGTAGTATTTTTTCGAATAAGATCGTTTTGCTATCTGTCTGTCCTCGTAGAAACTTAATGAGTACTGATGTATCAACCAGAATCATATTATCGCCCTTTCCTCAGCGCTATATAATCATAGTTATCCACGAATTTAATTTTCCCCTCTAATTCACTCAGGTCTTTACGGGTTCGGCGTTGCACAAATTCCATCAGTGCAAGATTGATTACATCCTTCTTCGTGTTCAGGCCTGAAACCCGTATTGCTTCTTTCATAAGTTTATCGTCAATTACTATATTGGTACGCATAATCAACACCTCCATATACACATTATAATGTGTATAACCCCGGTCTGTCAATTTGATTTCTGTCATGCCTTTCCTCGATTATTTTGATGACATTGCAACAAAAAGGGGTTATAATCGTCTATAATAATGGAGGAGAAAATTATTGCCGGCATCCGGCATATGAGAGAAATAAAAGGGGGTAATACCGGTGAAAAAGGCGATTATTATTTTTCTGGCGGCACTGATGATTCTGATTCTCATTTTTCCGGGATGTGGCCCAGGGGAAACTCCAGAAGTCGAAACTCCAGAAGCTGAAACTCCTGAAGCAGAGGCTCCTGATAATGAAGAGCCGCTGGAGTATGAAGTTGTGAAGGACCTTGATGCCCTTCCCGAAAAAGTGCAAAGCGCCGTGGAGGAATTAAAAGAAAAAAGAGGGTATTTCTTCTTCAGCGGAGAAGATTTTACTGTTGGGGATGATGCTTTCCTGCTGGTATCTTCCGGGCAGAGGGCGACGGGGGGATACAGGATAGACCTGGATGATTTGAACGCTTCAAAGTCGAATCTGGAAGTGATTGTCGAAGAAACAGAACCAAAAGGAGATGCTGTAATTCAAGTTTTAACTTATCCCCTGCTGGTGATTAAATTAAGCGGAACCTCTGAAAATTGCACGGTTCAAACCACCGGGAACGAAATATTTGAAGAGCTGGTTTATGACGGTAAATATGCCGGCAGTGAACCAGGCGGCCCTGGAAAGGGACAGCAAATAGAGAGGACAGGCATCTATTCGGGACAGATCGATAGCAACTTTGTGGAGATTGAAATAGAAGGCCAGGCAAAATCCTTTATGCTGTCACAGGAACTTTCCGAGATTTTGGCCGGGTTGGACAGCGGCGATAAAGTGAATCTCTGTTATTTTGAGAACGAACACGGGCAGTTAATAATCGCAGAAATAGAAAAAGAATAGGCAGTGCAGAAAGAATAAGAATACAGGCCATTGGCGGCAGATTTGACTTCAACGCAACGGCAGATGCAGCGTGTATCAGGAAGCACATTTCACAAAGCATACTTGTAAAAGAAGCCGGGCTTTGGTTTAGTAACGAAAGCCCGTTTTCTTTTATGTGTGGGTGGGAAGGGGAATTTTTGGGGGTGATAATCAAAAGATCAACTGCTTGAGGAACTGTCAGAGGTACATAAAATGTTGGAGGAAATAACAGAGGCTTAAGTAAAGGAGGTATCCCAATACTCAAAAAACTAAGGAAATGACGTTTGGCCTGTATCCTCGCTGCGGTATTGTTCTTGTCAGGTTGTGGGGAGGAAATGCGCCGCAGTATCAATTTGAAACCGTTATTAAAAATTAGGAGGCTTTTAAAATGTTTAAGAAAGCAGTTTTACTGGCACTTTGCTTTATGCTGATATTGCCCGGGCTGGTGTATGCCGAGGAGGGAGAGCCCCCTGCCAGTTTGGAAAAGCCTGTCAGCTTGTCTATTCGCACCGGCGAAGTCGATGATTTTTTGCTTCGGATGACTCAGCCGGACAGTATAATGAACCTAATAGAGGACGACTACTGGATTCTTTACGAGTTTGACTGGAAGTTTAACGACAGCCCGTGGAAATTCAATAAAAGCTGGGATAGGTCCGGCGATATCTCTATGTATGAGTATTACGAAAGCACATATGAATTGTGGAACGTCTGTGGTTTTTTAAACAATATAGGCCATGACGAAAGAAACGCCATAGACATTCTGGCTTTCCCGGCAAGCTTTAGCCTTGAAGCCTTTGACCTGCAGAATAACACCTATTCATTCCGCTACAGGTATGTTTATGAATATGATGATGGGGATGGGTACAGTTTTGTTGTGTCCCCCTGGTCGGATGTGGCATCCATTGGCAAGTCATCGGCCGCCCAGATTCCAAACAGCCTGGAAGCGCCGCAAAATCTTGCCGGTGAACTAAGAAAGCAGGAAAACGGCCAGCCCTATTTCCATTTCACTTGCAATATTCCAAAAAGTGTTGAGGAAGCCAACAAGCTGACCGATGTATGGAACGCGCTGGACTGGAAGATTGGCAGCGGCAGTTGGGCNNNGGGAGGCTGCCGCTTGAAAAGGCTGACCATATGCTGTTCGATAATGTGGATATAGACCCCATTGATGAGGGCGGCTGGGCTGAAGTGGATATCGAGGAGAACACATATTATTTCCGCATGTTTTTTGAACTGCAAAAACCCGACGGTTCAAGCGTAAGGTCCCCCTTTTCCAACGTATTTGAAATAGGCACCCCGTCCTTTTACAGCAATGCCAGTACCTGGGCGGAGGGTGAGCTTGACAAGGCGGCCGGGTACGGGCTTATACCCGATATCCTGAAGGGTGCCGATATGACCAGGCCCATTAACCGGGAGGAATTTGCCGAGCTTGCTCTTTTGCTGTATGAAAAAACTTCCGGCAAAACAGCACAGCCGGCTTCTGCGAATCCCTTTACCGATACTTCCAATCCGCAGATTTTAAAGGCTTTTTCACTGGGGATCACCAAAGGGACCTCCGCCAGCACTTTCTCCCCCAAAGTTTTAATCAACCGGGAACAGTGTGCAACGATGCTGTTTAACACCATTAAGATCATGGCTCCTAATGCGGACTACAGCATTGCCGGGGTTCCGGATTTCCCCGACCAGAAGCACATATCCGCTTGGGCGGCGGAAGGCACTAAATTCATGTCCAAGCTGGGCATAATCAAAGGCGACTTAAACGGCAACTTCATGCCAAAGGCTACCACTACGGCACAAGAGGCTACAGGCTATGGAATGGCTACCAGGGAAGCGGCTGTAATCATGACCGTCAAAACCTACGAAACCATGGACGATATCTCCGCTACGAAGGCAGACGGTACAGACGATATCCCGGCTACGAAGCCAGACGGTACAGGTACAGATGATGCGGCTTCAATACTGGAAAGGATGAAGGGGCCGGATACATTGTATTTTGAATATGAAATATTTTATGGACCGGACATCACTTCAGGCACTACGGGCAAGCTGTGGATAAAAGACGGTAAAAGAAAGGAAGAGTTTACTAATGTTGAGGGCAGCAACGCCATTGTCTTTAGTGATAAAAATACCCAGAGTGGTTACGTGTATTATCCCGCGGATAACAAAGCATACGAATTGACTCTTAGCGAGACATACAATTTTATGGCTTGTGAATCAGACAGTTATTACAGCATTATTGATGCCAAGAATATAAGGATTATAGAGACAGATACTTTCAACGGGCTGACATGCAAAGTATTACCCTTCTTTGATGCAAACGGGAATGAAATAGGAAAGGTTTGGGTTTCGGATGAATATGGTTTCCCGGTAAAGATGGATGGCACAGTAGCGGAAGGGTTGCTGGAAGGCCTGCGCATGGTGACGGAATGCAGTAACATAAAGACGGAGGCAATCCCCGATAGCATTTTTGAGCTGCCCCAGGGTGTACAGCTGGAACAGCCTGCAGACCCGTCGTTTTTGTTCGAAATAACGTTTTAACAGGAAGGGTGGGCTTCCCCCCTTCCTTGAGGACATCTTTCCACTGGCCCTTCGATAAACAGGCATCCGTGCTGCAAGCGGTATACGAAGCGCGGATGCTTCTTTTTTTAGAAAAAACCCGTCCTTTTCTGCTGCTGGACAGCAGGGCTGAAAATTGTTACATTAAATGTAGGATTAAATAAAAGATTGTAACTGCTCAGGGGTTAATGTATAAGTGAAGCTGCGGGGACGGGGAAAAGGTAAGAGGTGTGTCCCCGCACCGCTTG
>LSQX01050177.1_pt1 | contig 19575 bp, 17 predicted proteins | sample 654561 | NCBI WGS metagenome assembly LSQX01 (sample SAMN04489861, study PRJNA283612) | anaerobic digester metagenome | isolation source: 4 biogas reactors fed with cattle manure at either 37C or 55C with and... | place: Denmark: Kongens Lyngby | collected 2014
GGTCAGTTTATCACCGCCGATGACATTGTCTAAGGTCCCGACGAATGGGCGACCGGGCGGCTCTGCTAAAAAGGGCAAACCCGCTATGAGCATAGGCAGACCCAAAGACAACAGCACTCTTAGGCTTATGTTCATACAAGATACCGGACTCAGAATAACTTGTTTTACTATATTACCCGTTGACCATGAAACCATAGTTGGTTATACTTCACTATAGCGAAATGTCATTCGTTGCTAAACTCTTCTCTCACTGAAAACACCTACGGGAGGAAAGAACATGTTAGGAAGACGGGTAATCGTTGCTTGTGTTCTTTGCATTGTCTTGCTGGGCGCTATGATGACCTACGGCGCTGCGACCAAGGTGACGTATTTCCATCGCTCAACCCGTACGGAACTGAATTGGGCCGAAGAAGTCATTCGCCGTTTCGAGATGTCTCACCCGGACATTGAGGTCGAACTATGGGACAGCGGAACCGACGGAGGCAGTGCCTATCAAGAGAAGCTGACAGTACTACGTGCTGCGGGAAATGCTCCTGACGTTTTTGCCGGATATGCAGACAAGCTCGGTTTTATAGTCAGGGGATTCGCCGCGGACATCACTCCCTTGGCCGAACGAGATAAGGCAGAGCTGGACATTGACGGCTTCTTCCCGGGAGTATGGGAGACTCCCACGTATCAAGGTAGACAGTACGGGATCCCTCTTGCTATCACTACGCAGCTTGTGTTCTACAACGTAGACATGCTGCTCAAGCATGCTCTCCCAAGGCTACCTGCGGACTGGGACGACACCACCTGGACCTGGGATCGGCTGCTGGAGTACGGTAAGCGGCTCACTGTGGTCGATGCCAACGGGAATTTCGTCCAACTGGCTCTCACACAGGCTACTGAGAACAAACTCTGCGACGTGTGCTGGATGTTTGGCGGCGACTGGTTTGAGCCGCAGGCCTACGAAACCGGCTGGGTTGACAGAGTGACCCTGACACGAGAGGAGAATATCAGAGCCTATCGTGCCCTCGTCGAGCTTTATGCCAATTACGCCGCAGCCGGACCGCCCAAAGGTCTGTCGCGCTGGACGGATTTTGTACAAGGAAAGATCGCCATGGACTGGATTGGCGGCTTTCGTATGGATACCATCTTGAATACCAGACAAAGCGGCGGCATAAAGTTCGATATTGCCATTGGACCGGTGCCTTTGGTCAATAACAGAGCGAACACTCGCTGGACGGACCCCCTTTTCATGTCTTCCACAACGAAGAATCCTGAAGCCGCATGGGCGTTCATGAAGTACGCTACCAATCACGAAAGCCAAGAACTGTGGGTGAAAATAACACGAAAAATGCCGGCTCGACGTACGGCATCGGTGCTGTATATCGACGCCTTGAGCGACGTATTTGCCATGTCAAAGGCGGAGATCTCCTCAGCCCTCGGAGGATCGGTCGTCCACTCACGTCGCTCCATTGAAGAGGCCATCTTCGATGTCCCTATGGAGATCATTCGCCAGACGTCGACTTGGATCACCCCCATGCTGGAAGGAAAAAGACCTGTGGAATCGACATTGGAGGGGTTCGAGGCCTACCTCAATGCCTATGCTCAAGAGCTAAAGGCGCGCCTTTAGTGTCGGACATGGCGTGTGAATCAGGACTAAACGGGGTGACGCTCGCTGATCTTGCGAGCATCACCCTCGGTAAACGGTACCTGCCGACACATGAACGCAGACTCAATCGAGACCGATCGGCAGTTATCTGAATATGCCGAGCCTCGACCCTTAGCTCTACATAGTCTCCGATCGACGCTTCTTGGTTGGGATACAACGTACTGACAGGTTTGCCAAAAGCCCGGACCTTCATCGGTCTGCATGGTTGCCGGGCGGGTCTGCCCTTTGCAGATGACCTTGCCAATCAAGCTTCATCTTGCTTGGCACTGATTTGTTCCTCCTACTATCGCCGGCGGACATTTGACGTTTCCCCTCGCCAGCCACGGCTTGCGCTCTTCTTTTTGCACTCCCAGCTGCGACTGCTGTTGACCCGCACATCGTTCTCCACTGCCATCGGATGATAAGGCCGCCGTTCCTTTTTGTGCGGGCCTTGCTTGCAGCTCGGTGATTTCCCGCTCCGGACAGGTCTTCTTGCTCGCGCACGGATTCTGTCGTCATAGCTTACCGCTCAATCGACTCGTTGTCTTGCCTTGGGCCTTACTAGGAAGTCGCGTTGTCAGAAGCTGACCTTTTGGTCAGTCAGTGCTGATCCGCGTCGGGAAGACCTGCCCCAAATCCGAATTCTTGGCGCCCTCCCGGCAGCGAGGTATAATGGGTTCACGGTCGAGGAACACCAAATAATACATAGGCGAGGATGGATCATCGTTGTCTCCGGCCCGAGAAGGCATCGAACAAAAAAGGCGTCTCAGCCAATACGCCGTATTGATCAGCGTGGTTCTATTTGGCTCCAAGCTATGGGCCTGGCTGGCCTCAGGAAGCCTAGCGATTCTCTCAGATGCTTTGAACTCCGCACTGGACATTTTTTCGTATGCGGTCCTGGCCCTGTGCATCAATATCCATGACAAAGCTCCGGATGCAAATCATCCATACGGACATCGACGGGCCGAGCCCCTGGCCAGCATGCTGATCGCCCTCATTGCGGCCCTGTTGGGCTTTTCGTTACTCAAAGACGGCATGGTCGGTCTTTTTAGCCCGACGACACCCGAGAACACTCCTGTGGGCTATTGGGTGCTTGGTTTTTCCATCACGGTGAAGTTGGTTCTTGTGGTCGCCTACCGCGTCTCCTGGGCCAAGAGTCAGAGTGTGGCCATAAAGGCCAGTCTGGTCGACTCCCGAAATGATATCCTGGCCAGCCTGGTCGCTTTGATGGGCTTCTCGGTCGGTGGACTCTGGGATACCCTGGCAGCGATGGTTATCGGCCTGTGGATTATTTGGTCCGGAGTACGTGTCGGATTGGAGAACCTGGGATACGTAATGGGCAACGCCCCGCCACCGGAGGTGTTGGCGCGACTGCGGGACGTCGCTCTTTCAGTACCGGGCGTGCATGACACCAACGATCTGTTGGCACATTACGTAGGTGACCGCCTCCATGTTGAGCTTCATGCCGAGGTGGATTCACATCTCAGCCTCAAGGACGGCCATCGCATAGAGACCGAGATTCGAGAAAAACTCGAAGAGATTCCCGGAGTGGGCAGAGCCTTCATCCATCTCGACCTTTATGAGGAGACGCCGTCCAACTGACTAAGGGTGGCTGTCCATGCCCATACGTATATTAATCGTGGCGCGTCCGGCAGCCGGAGGAATGGCCGCCCATCTGCGCGCTCTTTGTACGCATTTGGCATCTGACGGCTACCGGATCACCGTGGCCGCACCCAAGGATAAGTGGATTCCCGTTGAAGCCACTCACGTGCCTTTGGCCATCGCCGACAGGTTGGCGCCTCATCGTGATCTTGTGAGCGTATGTCATCTGCGACGCCTGATGCGCAGTTGCCGATATGATCTCGTACATGTACACGGACTGAAAGCGGCGTTACTCACGGCTCTTGTGGGAAAAGGACGGAATACCCCACCGCTGATCGTCACTCTCCACAATGCCCTCCCTGCTCCCGGTCGCCGCTGGCGGGAAATGATCTTGCGTCGGGTCTTGACCGCTCCCGAGACGGTCATCGTCGTATCGGAAGCGCAAGCGCGCGATATCCGCCGCCGCCAGCTCATCGACCCGGAGCGAGTGATGACCGTCCCCAACGGAATCGTTCTACCTTCCCTGTCTTTTGATAGCCGCAACAGAGGCACGTTGCGGAGCGCGCTCAATGTAGGACCCGATGACTGCCTGATCCTCACTGTGGCCAGATTGCTGACCTCCAAAGGCATCGCCGATCTGATCGAGGCAGCCTATTTGTTGCGCGAGCTTCCTTCTCTCCGGTTCTTTGTGGTTGGCAGCGGACCCGATCTGTCCGAGTTTACCGCCCGAACCGCCGCACTGGGCCTGACGGAGCGCCTCATCTTCCTTGGATACCGGGATGACGTGCCGGATCTGCTGCAGGCCGCCGACCTGTTTGTTCTTCCATCCCACAGCGAAGGAACGCCCCTTAGCATATTGGAGGCCATGGCCGCTCGTTGTGCGGTGGTGGCCACAAACGTGGGAGGGATCCCTGAGATTGTCGAAGACGGCCAAACCGGCTGTCTAGTTCCCGCTCGCCGACCGGCAGAACTGGCCCGGGCCATAGCCCGTCTGGCTTTGGATCCTGACCGGCGCATCAAAATGGGTGAAGCGGGTCATCGTCGCGTGGAGACCCGCTTCACCCAAGATCAGATGCTGACCAAGATCACGTCATTGTACCAGAGTCTGCTTACCCGTCAGACCCGCTTACCGTCCCGCAGCAACTCTACCTGAGGAGCATAAGCGAAGTCGGCGTAGTGACGACTGACCTCGCCCGCCTTGGCATCTCCGGCGTGAACCAGGATACGGTAGGTGAAGTTGAGTTTGTCACCCGCCGCCATCTTGTGGGTTCCGTTCAGCTTACCCTTGGTGAACTCCGACAGACCGAAGCAGTTGGCCGTCATGAGTCCGTAGTTGCGCACATGCCAGGGCGTGGGATGCCTGAAGTTCTCCGGATGATCCATGAGGGCGATACCGACCTCATGTCCGGCGACGATGCCTGAGTAGTCGCACCACGGCGAGGGCTTACCCCAGGTCTCAGCCTCGTTCACGCCGCCCTGAGCGTTTTCAATGCGCCCGCCGCGTCGGGCATCCATGGAGCTGGCCACCCGTACGGAGAGAATGCCGCCCTCTTTGGTGTCGTTAAAGACCACGTCTTTGCGGGCCGTAAGCGACACCCGATACTCAAAGAGCCGGTAGCTCGGTGCGGTGGCAAAAAGCACGATCTCCCGCACTTCGTCCAGCATGGCGCCTTCACCCGGACCCGTCCAGACATTGCGGACCTCGAGACGACCGAGGACCGGACCCGACTCCAAAGCGGTGAACTCCTGATGCTCCATGGCACCGAGAGGCATCTGGCCGACATCAGCCCAGTTATTGATCCCGCTGATATCCCCGAAAGCGGTGAAGACCGATCTGTGGTGCGGATGGTCATGTGATTCGTCCGGCGTATCGTCTTTCATCGGGAAGTCACGTGTGACACCGTGCCCGAAAGGACCGATGAGAGGATACAGATACGGCCGGCGATAATCCTTGTAGTTATAGGCCGTGACTAATTCCTCACCGGCGAGGAACCGAACGGCTTCACCGTTATCTTCCAGTGTCACTCCGGTGCAGGTGGCACAGGGCTCAGTCTCACAAGTCAACAGGGCATAGGTCCTGACCTCGCCCGGAAGCACATCGTCCAATAGCCAGTAAAGATACTGCTGATCACCCTGACTCAAGATCTGAGAGCACACATGGAGTCCCGTGCGCTCATCTTTCAGAGTGACCTTCTTGCCCGCCAGATCCTCGGGAAGCGCCAATCGCACAGGCGTCCCCTGCCGCCGATGAAAGCCACCATGCACCCGAATCTTGTACTCCACTAACAAACACCTCCGTAATGCCCTTCACAACATATGCGTTCACACAGAGCTATAAACAGCTAACCCAGCAAAGAAGCCGAATCGGGATCCAAAAACAGCGTGGCCGCCGGATGAGTGCGCAGTATTGAGGCCGGACACGACGTATCAATGGGGCCTTGCAGCGCGTTCTTCACCGCTTCGGCTTTCCGTGCATCAGGCACCACTGAAAAGATCCGCTTGCAAGCCATTATGGCCGGAACCGTAAGCGTAATGGCGTGCGTAGGTACGTCGTCAATGGTGGCGAACCATCCTTCACCGACCTGCTGATTGCGGCAGGCTTCATCGAGCTCTACGACTTTGACCAGTTTCGGATCGTTGAAATCGGCAACCGGCGGATCGTTAAAGGCCACATGGCCGTTTTCTCCGATGCCGATCAGACCGATGTCCAACGGGTTTTCCCTCAACAGCTGAGCATACCTCTCACACTCGGCCTCCGCATCGGGAGCATCGCCCTCAACAAAATGGAACACCTTAGGTCCGAACTGCTTGACGATACGCTCCTTCATCCACAGGCGAAAACTGGCAGGATGATCGGCCTTCATTCCCACATACTCGTCCAGATGGAAGCCCTGCACACTCTGCCAGTCGATCTCCTGTTCCTTTAGCCCTTCCACAAAAGTGAACTGCGAGGCTCCGGATGAAAACACGATGTTAGCCAGCTGCTTATCCTTGACCACGGACTTGATCGCCGCCGCTACCTCCGCGGCCGCGGCCCGGCCCAGATCCACTTTGTCTTTGTAAACTTGAACTTTGAGTTTATCATACCTGAGCACAGCTATCGGTTTCGGTGCCAAGTCACGACCTCCTTGACGACATGCATATCGCATGACGACATTCCATAGATATTGTTTCCATAAAAGAAGCTGCGGTCCCTGCCGCAAACGAAAGTATTAGCCTCGGGAACAGCGCGGACCAAGGAGCCTTCGCCCCTGACGAAGAAGCTAATAGAAAACATCTTGAGAGGAGGATTAACTGTGTCGCAAACAGGGGCGCGTTTTCTCGCTGTCGATCTGGGTGCCAGTAGCGGTCGGGGAGTCGTGGGCACCCTTTTTTCTGATCGACTGACCCTGGAAGAAGTGCATCGCTTCCCCAATATACCTGTGCGCATCGGGTCAACCTTGTATTGGGATGCTTTGCGTTTACACCACGAGATCCTAAATGCGATCACGGCCGCGGCACAAAAGGGCGAATTACTGGGCCTGGGCATCGACAGCTGGGGCGTGGATTTCGGACTTTTGGACTCCAAAGGCGAGCTTTTGGCCAATCCCGTTCATTACCGCGATGAACGAACTCAAGGCATGATGGAAGCGGCCTTCGAGCTGATGCCAAGAAAAGATATTTTTCAACGTACCGGAATCCAGTTTATGCCTCTCAACACGATTTATCAATTGCTGGCCATGAGGCTTTCCGGCTCTCCCCTGCTCGACATCGCAGACAAGCTATTGATGATGGGGGAGCTTTTCACCTTCTTTCTCACGGGGGAAGGTGCGGCGGAGTTCACCAATGCCACCACTACCCAAGCCTATGATCCGATCGAGGGCACTTGGTCCGGCGAGTTGTTGGCCGCTTTAGATATCCCCAGGCGGCTCTTCCCCGAGATCGTGCCCCCGGGAACACGCATCGGTCATCTTTTGCCTCAGATCGCCTCTGATACCGGAGCCGGTCGGGTAGCTGTCTATCTTCCCGCCGTCCACGACACCGCCTCGGCCATCGCCGCCGTCCCTTTGACGGGTCCTGACGCGTGTTACATAAGCTCCGGCACCTGGTCACTGATGGGCGTGGAACTGACGAAACCGGTGATCAACGAGGCTTCACTGGCCGCTAACATGACGAACGAGGGAGGCGTCGACGGCAGATTCTGCTTCCTCAAAAACATCATGGGTATGTGGTTGTTGCAGGAATGTCGGCGCTCCTGGCAGCAGGAAGGCACCGATCTTGACTATGACGCCCTGCAGGCACTGGCTGCCAAAGCGCAGCCTCTGGTCAGTCTGGTGGATCCCGATCACCCTGACTTTTTCACTCCCGGAGACATGCCCCGCCGGATCATCGACTATTTGCGCCGCACCAATCAGCCTCTGCCGGACGATCGCGGGGCCATAGTACGATGTATCTTAGAGAGTCTGGCCCTCAGGTACCGACAGGTTTTGCAACAGCTCGAAGAGCTCACGGGCAGAGACATCGCCGTGATCCACATCGTAGGCGGGGGCTCGCAAAACGGTCTGCTCAATCAGCTCACGGCGAATGCCACCAATCGCACGGTGATCGCCGGACCGGTGGAGGCCACGGCTCTAGGAAACATCCTGGTACAAGCATCGGCCGCGGGTCTGGTGGGCACCCTGGAGGAAGGACGCCGCCTTGTGCAACGCTCCTTCACGCCGGCAGTCTATAAGCCGCAACCAAGCGAGGCCTGGGATGAAGCCTATGCCAGGTTCATCTCCTTGACGGAACAAGAGTGAGCGACGGCGCCAAAAGGGTGAAGACACATGCCTGTATTGCTTGTCCTCTTCGTCTGCCTTGTGACTGTTGGCAGCCTGAGTTTGCCCGTTTCGGCCGAGTCACGCCTTCGGACTCGTGTCTTGCTCGAATTCGGCCGTCTGATACCGCCACACCTGGAAGGGCCTGCCGTCTCATTGGCTTCAGACTTTTACGCCCTGGGCTTTCGAGACGAAAGCGCCGGACCATATGACGTGGATGTGCTGGCCGATCAATACTACGATGCCCGCCGCAAACTGCGGGCCAACATCTACATGCCCGTCCCGGCCGAGCCGCCCCTGCCGGCAGTGATGCTTATCCACGGAGGGGGCTGGAAGTATTTCAGCAAGACCGCCGTAGCCGGATACGGACGGCTTTTGGCTTCACACGGCCTGGTCGCCGTAGCGGTCGATTACCGACTTTTGGGAGAAGCCCGCTGGCCCGCCCAACTGGAGGATCTGAAAAGAGCGCTGCGTTGGTTGCAGCGTCACGCCGAAGATTGGGACATCGATCCTCACCGCATAGGGGCTTTAGGTGATTCCGCCGGAGGTCATCTCGCCGCCATGCTCGCCACGGTCAAAGAAGATCTGACGGCCCAAGTGGCTGCCACGGTCGCCTACTACGGCGTCTACGATATGCTGCCTCTGATCAGCCGCGACGAAGAAGCCGTCGACAATCCCATCAATCAACTGTTGCCGGATAACAGCGAAAGCGCGTGCCGGGCTGCCAGCCCGATCTATCACGTGGAGAAGATGACTTCGCCGTTCTTGCTCATTCATGGGCTGGCCGAATCAGTGGTTCCGGTGGATCAGACGGAGCGTTTCGCTCAGCGGCTGGAAGAAGCGGGAATTCCGGTAAAAACCATTTACGTGGAAGAAGCTGACCATATGCTGCTGCCGCGACGCCAGCCCATTAAGCCGTCACTTACCGAGATCGACGCCGAAGTCATCGCCTCCCTGCAAAAGCATCTGGGAGTCCGTTAAAAAAGGCGGGCCGCAGGAGCCAGTGCCCCGCGGCCCGCCCGAAAATGATGGCCAAGGTTCGGTGTTAAACTTCCATCTCCAATAGCTCGCGGCTGGCGGCATCAAGCGCGTTAATATCAGGGATATCATAGCGGTTGCCGTCCATGTCGCGTACCACAAAGCGGTTGTGGCCCATAGGTCGGATGTCTTGACGAGAACGCACCTGAAATTGGCGAGGCCCTCTGTCGGTCTCAACACTCCAATGAACCAGGCCGTACTCCTCTTTGATCTCGTAGATGCGGGTTATCTTAGGTATGAAATAAGCCATATCAAGTTCCTGATACAATGCTTCGCGCGACGACTCGTCAAGATGATTGGGATCCATGAGTACGCCGATTTCGTTTCCGTACTTGTCACACAGCGCGATCAGGCTATCAGGCCGCGATAGAGGAAACATACGATGGACTGACACATCACAGTAGGTTGCCGGTGAAACTCCTTCATCTCCGCCTTTGATTACGACGCACAGCCCTTCGGTCCGATGCGGCTCTTTGAACATCTTCAGCTGCCACGGTTCAAGCAGCTTCATCTCCTGACCAGCACGATACACAACAAGAACCTCCTCTTAATACATCCCAAAACCCATGGGTCGCTTTGGCGACAATTCCCTCGATCAGACAGCCCTGGAACTTGCTATCTCCGACTGCAACTTCACCAGACGAGCAAACACACCATCCTCCTTGGCTAACAACTCTGCATGCGTACCTATCTCGGCGATTCTCCCCTCCTGCAAGACTACAAGACGATCGGCGTTCTGCAGGGTCGACAAACGGTGCGCTATGGCAATGGTTGTCCGACCCTTGACCAGCCGGTCGATGGCCTGTTGAATTAGTTTCTCCGTTTCCGTATCCACGGCCGATGTCGCTTCATCGAGGATGAGAATGCGCGGGTTTTTCAGTATCGCCCGGGCGATGCTGATCCGTTGCTTCTGTCCGCCCGACAGGCCCACGCCCCGTTCGCCGATGCGCGTGTCGTAACCGTCAGGCAGCTCCATGATGAAGCCGTGTGCGTTGGCCATCATCGCCGCCTGCACGATTTCAGGAAAGGTGGCGTCAGGCCTACCGTAGGCGATATTCTCGTAGATGGTCCCGTGGAAAAGGAACGGTTCCTGTAACACCATGCCGATGTTCTCACGCAAGAACGATAGGTCGATCTGACGAATGTCAACCCCGTCGAGCGTGATTCGCCCTTCGGTCACGTCGTAGAAGCGGGCGATCAGGTTGATCAACGTGGTCTTGCCCGAACCGGACGCTCCGACCAGGCCGATCATCTCGCCGGGCTTAATCTCCAGATTGATGTTCTGTAGTACGGGATCTCCCTTCTCGTAGTAGAAGGAGACATCCTCAAAGCGGATATGCCCCTCGACCGTCGGCAATTTGACCCCCTTATCCTCCTCATCCTCAACCTCGGCCGGAGTGTCCAGGATCTCAAACAGACGCTCAGCGGCCGTGGCCGCACCTTGCACTTGTTCACTCAAGCGGCTCAAGGCCTGAATAGGGGCATAAAAGCGCCAAGCATAATTTATGAAAGCCATTAAGACGCCCAGTGACAGATTCGAAGAGCCGCGTATCACCTGCAAACCGCCGTAGCCCCAAACCACTATGCCCCCGATGGCCGTGGTGAAGCCCATAGCCGGGTAGAACAGACTCGAGGCACGTACGGCGCGCATATTCTCCATGAAGACCTCTTCGTTTTTCTCAGCGAACTTGGCCACTTCATCGTCTTCCCGGTTGAAGGCCTTGACGACGCGAATTCCGGGGATGGTATCACCCAAAACGGCATGCATGCCCGAAACCCGCCGCCAAATCCGGTGATACATCTTGTGCATTCTCTTTGAGAAGCGGGCCGTGGCATAGCCCACGATCGGCGTCGGCAACAGGGCCAACAGGGCCAGCTGCCAATGCACGCTAAACATGATGACGGCGATACCCACCAGGGTCAGAATATGAATGGCGATATCTTGCACACCGTTGACCAAAAAGCCCTGCAAGTAACTCGTATCATTTGTCACCCGTGACATAATCCAGCCGGTCTGACGTTTGTCGTAAAACTCAAGGGTCAGCTTCTGCACCTGCCGGTAGACGTCCGTACGAAGATCGACCACCACTCTGTTTCCCAACAGACTGAGCAGATAACGATGGATGGCATTTCCTGCCGACTGCAAGGCGTGAACGAGGATCAACAAGATGATCACGTTCCGCAAAACCAAAACATTGCCGGTCCCGATGGCATCGTCGACCAATGTCTTGGTCAACAAAGGCGGTACCAGTCCGATTCCCGTCAAAGCCGCCGTGATAAGGAAATTAGCCACAAACAGCCCCTTATACGGCTGTATATACTCAAAGGCCCGTTTCAGCAGCTTTCGTTTGTCCAAACAGCGCGGACACACCGACTGACCGGGCGGCAGCACTCTTCCGCAGCCGCGGCAACGTCCCTTGCGCGAGCTGCTTCCGAACAGACCGTCGTCATCGTCCTTCGGCTTCCAAGTCACCTCTCGGTTCTGGGCGGCCGGAATCAAGCTGTTGACGAGCTCCTCAACGATGTCTCCGATGACCTCTTCCAGACTGCGTGAAAAACGAAAAGCGTCAACACTGGGGCCGGTCGGTATATCCTTTTCGGCCGCGCTGCCGGCCGGGGTTTCGACCTCCTCCACCGGCGAAGGAGTCACCTGCAACAAAAAATCGGCGGGAACATCGGCCGCCAGGCGAAGCTCCAACACCGCATTACCGTACAACTGGCGCACCCGAGCGGTCGTCAGATCCGTTAAGGGCACCATCAAGATTCCATTGGGGTGGCTCCGGTCTAAGACAATCAGCCGTTCGTGAGTTATCACCAGCCAAGATTCGTTGTCGTATGTTCCGTCCAGACGCATGTCTGAGTTAACGGCGTGGGCAATTGTTTCGTTGACCAAGAAACTGGCTAATCGCTCGCGAACACTATCGGGTAATTCTACATCCACCTCTCGCTCCGCTGTCAGAGTAGCGGGACGACTCACTTTATTACTCCCCCTTAGTAAACCGAAGCTTATGTGCTTTCGGCCGCCTGGGCATGTTTTCCCCAAACCACAACGGGGCCCCGCCTGTAAAAGACCCGAGCCCCAACAAGAATGCACCTACATGGAGTTAAAGACCGATGCCATCACGATCACCATGACGGCCCACCCCCCACCCACCAGCCACTGCAAACTGACATGCCGCAGGCTGTGTACATATTACCAATGGGCCTTGCCAAGGGCAACCCTAGCCCCGGCTGTTTGACGGTCACCCACGGCCTTGCGGGTTCACCATTTGCCTCCCCGTCAAACTGGCTATCTGCTCCTGCCCCGCAGTCGATATTGCTCTGCTTATCTCTGTTTCTCATCTCTTCGCTCTAAATCGCAGGATTGTGGACAGAAACGCAGAAAGCCATGGATGAAAGATGCCGCACCCGACTACTGTCTCGAAAGGGAGGATGCGACATGATGCCTCGCCCAAGCCGGCAACTCCTCTTGCTGATCTCGGCCTTGTTCGTCTTGATCGCTTCAGCCGTCTCCTGGTCGGCTCAAGTGGTGGTGTGGACTACCGGACACCGATCCGAAGTAACAAGATACTTAAACGAGCAGCTTGCGCCTCGGGCCCATAGAGAAAGACGGATTTCCGTCGTATTCGAAAACGTGCGCATGAACGCTGAAACCAGGGAGCGACTGGCAATCGGCGATGGCCCCGATGTGCTGATCGATTCGCTGACAAATATCGTGGAGATGGGAAGAGCCAATCAGCTCGTTAACCTGACCCGCTTCGTCTCCGGATGGCGAGATCAAAGAACACTCTTTCCCAATCTGCTCCAACCGCCTTATCCGCAACTGCCCCGACTGACCTTTGAACCTCTGACCATGTACGCCTTGCCTATTGAGATCAGTTCGTCAGGCATAGTCTACAATAAAGACGCCTTCAGCAAGGCCGGCTTAAACCCCGGGGCACCGCCGGCAAGCTGGGAAGAGCTGGAAGCGGCGGCACGCCAGTTGTCTCTCCAATTCGGCGGACGGACCGTCCGCGTGGGTCTCGATGCCAGCTGGACCAGCATGGAGTTGTTCGTCAACTTCCTGAGGCTCAATAATGAGACCGGCATCACGGATGACTTCCGCCGGGCCCGACTTGATACATTGGCGGCCATAGAAACCTTTAGCTACCTGTCCCGGCTCTATCAGGCAGCGTATCCGCCGTCTGAGATCCTGACCGGACAACCGAGTCGGGGAAATCCTTCCCGCTTTGCCGACGGCATGACGGCCATGGCCTACGGTGGCCCGCAGCTGGCCATCTTGACGCAAGAGAAAAATCCGCGCTGGCAAAGTGAATTGGGCTTCTTCCTGCCCCGACGCGTCAGAAGCGCCGCTCCGGCGTCCTGGCTGAGCTACAAAGCCATCGGGATCCCCGCCTATACCCGTGATCCCCGTCTGGCCTGGGAGTTCATCGAGTGGCTGATGAGTCCGGACATCACGGTCATGTACCACGTTGCCACCGGAACATTGCCCAGCCGCAACGACGTGGGTACAAGACTCCGCAGATCGGCGCCGTACCTGGCTGACTGGTACGAGGCTATCAAGTACGGATTCACGATCGAGACCTATCCCACCATTTGGAATCGCAATCGGGATCTGATCTTACAAGGCCTCACAGGACAGCTTGATCCGGCTGCGGTAATGTATCAGATAAACGGAGAGTATCAGATGGCTCTGGATGATCTGTGGGCTGAACTTGAGCACAACAGATGATCCAAGGTAATATCGGAAATAAGAAGGGGATATGGCCTGCTGAAGTAGAATAGTAGCACAAGACCAAGAACCCAAAAGCCGAATGCTCTTGTGCGAAGCAAGAGTTGTTGGACAGAATTCCCGAAAGGTGGGCTTTGACCTATATGGAAAGCATTGTCTTATTGATCTTCGCTCTTGTTGTGGCTCTCAGCGTATTCGTTCAGGATCGCCTGCTGACGACGCTGGAAGCGCTGAACTGGCACTCTGGCCTCATATTCATCACAGTGGCACTCGGAGCCGCTCTCATTCCGGTCGTTGTCTTCGCCTTTGCGGTCGCCTTTTTCTCCAGAGATCGCAGCTAAGGATCAGATACGGAGGCGGCCCGAATCGTTCGAACCGCCTCCGTCCTGTTCTTGCGCCGACTGCGGTGCCATCACCGCCGACGATATACACGGCGACTGTTCCGGCACTCCGAACGCCCCGGAGTGCCTATGTTTTTTGCCCCTGAAATGACAGCCACCGCAGATGAGCAGCCTTCGAGAAGGCGACTGAATCAGGCGCTCAAGCCTAGCTGAGCCACTCCTCCAAGTGTTCGGCCACGAAATCGTCATCGTTGAGGTGCGGATACTCTCTGTACACTCTGTCGATTTCTTCCATCTGTCCCGGGGAAAGCTGTTCCGCAGGATTGAGACACCAGCGCCCCTGTAACAGCCCTTGCCGGCGCAGAACCTCATGAATGCCGGCGATACATCCGGCGAAGTTGTTGGCCGGATCAAAGAACGCCGCGTTGGCATCGGTGACCTCCACCGCCAAAGTCAGCAGCTCCGCGGCATTGGCGATCTCTCCCTGACTCAGCCGTTTGATGCGCTCAAGCTGTTCCACGGCCTTTTTCGTCCACACCGCCCAGTGTCCCAAAAGACCGCCTACAATGCGTTTTTCGACGCGCTGGCCGTCACGCACAATGGAGTAGGTCGTGAGCAGATCGACAATGATGTTGTCGTCGTTGCCGGTGTACAAGGCGATGTCGTCGCAACGATCGGACAAGCAAACGGCCCTCACCACGTCCAGCGTCTGGTAGCGATTGAAAGGCGCGATCTTGATGGCCATCAGGCTCGGGAGATCGGCAAAACGGCGCCAAAAATCGAAGCTGATGATCCGACCTCCGACCGAAGGCTGCAAATAGAAGCCAAACAGCGGGATGATCTTGCCCACCTCTTCGGCCCGTTTCAGCAGCTCGTCATCCGACCAATCCGTCAGTCCGCCCATGCTAAGCAGGCCCAAATCGTAGCCCAAGCTCACTGCCAGCTCGGCTTCGCGCACGGCTTGCTCGGTTGGCCCGCAGATGCCTGCCACCTTGATGAACGGCCTGTCCAAAGACGCCTCATCGACGGTCTCCGACGCCAGACGCAAGACGGGCTCGAGAAGACCCACGTCCCTGATTTCAAACTGGGTCGTGTGCACGCCCACCGCCACTCCGCCGGCCCCCGCCGCCATATAATACCGGGTCAGAGCCCGCTGCCGACGTTCGTCAAGACGCCTGTCCTCCGTCAAGGCCAAGGGATGGGCCGGAATGACCACCCCTTCCTTCAACACCTGCGCGACACCCGGCTTCAGTGTTACGGTCAAAGCTAAAACCTCCCCTCACGCTCTTGGAAACGAGTCGGCTTACCCAGAGTCTCTCCGCCTCTTTTCACCCACTCGGCCGTCCATTCGATCATCTGGCGCAAAGAAACCCGAGGATAACCGAATATCTGATGGGCCCGCGATGCGTTGCTCAGCAATGCCGTCGGCTGCTCCTCGCCCACGAAAACCGGTTTGCGACCCAACAGTTCGCCGAAACGCTCGGCGAGCCAACGAATGGAGACAATCTCCGGTCCGGTAACATTGAGCACCGTGGGAGGAGATGAAGCCAAAAGCAAAGAGCGCAACGCTATCTCATTGGCGTCTCCTTGCCATATGACGTTGGCATGGCCCATGCTCAGATCGATCGGCTGCTGTTCATTGACGGCAGTGGCCACATCGAGCAGCACACCGTAACGCATATCGATGGCGTAGTTGAGCCTGAAGATGACCATCGGTGTCTGGTTCAACCGAGAGAAGTACTCAAAGACGCGCTCTCTGCCAAGACATGACTGTGCATACTCACCGACCGGATCCGGCGGATACTCCTCTGATGCCCCGCCCATGATCAGTGGCGTCAGCGGATACACATTGCCTGTGGAAAAAGCCACGAAACGGGAACGGGGGAATCTCTCCGCCACCCGACCGGGCAAATAAGCGTTTATAGCCCAGGTTCGATACTCCTGTCCCGTAGCTCCGAACTTGAAACCGATCATGTAAATGACGTTTTCAACTTCGGGAAGACTCTGCAGTTGAGCTTCGTCCGACACGTCAGCGGCAATGGTCTCCACGCCGGCCGCTTCCAGTTCATCGGCTAAGTCTCTGGTTGAAAAACGCGAGACCCCGATCACACGCTTTTTGACCCCGGCCTGCCGTATGGCGTTGACGGCCAATTTGGCCAGGCTGGGCCCCATCTTGCCGCCTACACCCAAGATGAGTATGTCGCCTTCTATCTTCGCCATATCGCCCACCAACGCGGGAGACGGCTCTGCGAGCACCCTTTCCAGTTGCTCTACGCTTTGCATAATCACAGTCACCTCATCTTAAATCTACTGCCTCACTCAGCGCTTTCCTGAGGCGGAAAGCACACTGAGCCGCTTGGCAACATCATCTTGTCAACCATGACCTGATCGCCGCCCGACAGACGCGGCTTAGGCCGGGTCAACGCCAAGAAACAACAGTCTGAGCGCAAAGGGAACGTATACAGAATCTCCCCGAAGCACCGCCAACGGTGCTAGTGCACTGTCGTCTTGCGGAGCCGTAAAGCATTCGAGAGGGTGGGCAGGATAGACGATTACTCTGCAAAACACCCCTGCCCGCCCCCGCTCATTCACCAAAGGCTTCATGTTCAAGGCCACCATGTGCGGCCGAGAGATTCGATCAAATCAAGCGCCCTACGTTACCGCTTGACACTGTCCACCTCAACGGCTTGACCCGTGCGCGCTGATTCCAGCAGGGCCAAGACCGTGGCCAGGGTCTCGCGTCCGTCCTTGGCTGCCGTCAGAGGCTCCAAGTCCTCTTTGACGCAACGCACGAAATGCTCTTGTATGGTCTCCTGTTTGTGGGTCCTTTCCTGGGCACCCTTGCCAACCTGTGCGAGATTTCCTTCCGGATCGACGCCCACTACACTGTCCGCATCGACGATCTGCTCTTCGCCGTCTCCTATTTTCTTCCTAATTTTTCCGTCGCGACCGACGATCATGGCCCCTTTGGTCCCCACAATACCGACGGAGCTTTCGGTCAGATACGACGACCAGCTGACATCGCAGGTGCCCATGCCGCCGTTTTTGAACAGCATCAGGGCTTGTCCGTGTTCGTCAGCGTGAATAGTGGGCCGGACGCGGAATGTCTTGGCGAAGACCGTCTGTACATCCCCGCCGATCCATCGCAACCAGTCGATGTCGTGGCTGCCGAAATCCAGTGTGACTCCGAGGCTTTTTTCTTGCCAACCATACCACCGATTGCTCATGTCGGCAGGCATGAATCGCCTGGTCCAGCAAGTGACAAGCTCTCCGAGCTCGCCGCTGGCAAACGTGTCATGCATCAGTCTGTACGGATTTCTGAAGCGCAACACGTATCCCAGCATGAACTTCACATTAGCCTCTTGCGCGGCGGCGATCATCCGATCGGCATCCTCGAGACTCAAACCGATGGGCTTCTCCGCAAAGACGTGCTTTCCGGCTTGAGCGCTCGTGGTCACTATATCGACACGATTGAACGGCTCGGTGCACACCCAAACCGCATCGACATCATCCAACAGATCGCGAAAATCCACACACCACTTGGTCCCTATTTCCTCAGCCAATTTGCGGGCTTTTTCTTCTATGATGTCACAAACACCGACGATGTTGACCTCAGGCATTTTGCTCAAGATGCGCGCGTGATGATTGCCCATGCCACCGCAACCGATGAGGCCGAGCTTCAGCATTCACTTATTCCTCCCTACTGAAAACCTTGACTTTCATACGAGTTGGTTCGTCCGCCACAAGGAGGTTTCCTTGTCTGAACATGGAATTGAATTGACGGAAGTATTCGCTAAAGGCCTCCCAACCATTATCGCTATATCGCTAACTAGGAGGACGGACAATGAAAGCGCTACGCATCGGACACGTCGATCTGGATACATCGCACCCGCAAGGCTGGATTCCTATTGAGCGCGAGCTCGGCCATACGGTGGTTGGGGTATACGATGGCGGAACCGTCTACCCTGAAGGGTACGCGGCGGAATTCGCCGCCAAATTGGATATCCCTCAGGTTTTTACCGATCTGGAAGCTATGGCCGATGCCGTCGATGTAGCTATTATACACTCATGCAATTGGGACCTGCACGTGGAACGGGCGCGTCCGTTTATTGAGGCCGGTAAGGCCGTACTCATCGACAAACCCATGGTCGGCAACGTTCGGGATGCCAATCAACTGATCGAATGGAAAAAACTGGGCCACCGCATCATTGGCGGATCCTCGCTCTATTTTTGCAATGAAGTCGTTGACTACTTGGCAGAACCCGCCGAAGAACGCGGCACGCCGGCCTTCGTCTTCGTCGGCTGCGGCGTGGATGAGTTCAACTACGGATGCCACGCCTATGCGATGGGGCACGCCCTGATGGGACCCGGAGTACAGAGCGTACGCTATATGGGCAGTCACGGGCAAAGACAAGTCGAGGCGGTCTGGAAAGACGGGCGCCGCCTTATACTGACCGTGGGTCAAGCCGCCGCCTATCTGCCTTTTTACGCCACCGTGATCACGGAGCGCTCAGTACGTCACATCGTGGCTCAAAACCGCGCTCTCTACAGAGCCTTTCTTAGCCGAGTTCTGCCGTTCCTGTCCGGTGAAAGCGAAGAGCCGGTTCCTCTGGAGACGCTCTTGGAGCCCGAACTGATCGCCATCGCCGCCCGCTACTCCTGGACACACGGCGGGATCTGGGTGGATGTCAACAACATCCCGCTGGATGATCCGGGCTATGACGGAGCTACCTTTGCGGCCGGCTACCGTTTGAGCAAGATTAAATAAAACGCACCAGTCGCCACAATTTCTCTAAAAGGGCAGGAGGGCCGTGCGGCCTTCCTGCTCTCTCGCTGATTTTCTCCGCTCTGTCCTCGCCCGCTTCTCTTATAATGACAATCCCATTTGTGTCCATATTTTACAATCCATCATTTTCCACAAGGCTCTCTATGGAACTTCTGAGAATACCTGGGCATGGAGGCATCGCCTGGATCGATTGTTTTCGCCAATTTTGGATCCTTTTGGAATGCCTCTGCAGAGTCTTTATTCGAAAGGGGCGAGGACATGATCAAGAGGTGCCGTTACGCGGTACTGCTCGTAATCGTTCTTTTGGCGAGTGGTTGCATGAACCTATGGAAGGCTCCTGACGGCATCGCTTCCTTGAACTTGCACGGTTTGGCAAACAACCCGGAAGCCCGCAGTGTCTTATGGACCGCCACCCGGGAAGACGGAAATGTGGTCAGCGGTAATGAGAGAATCACGGGCGATGAGCTGCGAATAGACGTCAATCTAAAAGCCGGCAGCTGGGTCGTCGAGGTCAAGCTCCTTAACGAATCACTTGAGGTTCTGGAGCAGCAAGAAAAGACCACTCGCGTCAGCAGCGGCGAAGAGGTCACGATAGACTTCAGCTTTGACGACGAATCCGGGAAACCACAGGAACCTGAAGAACCACA
>LSQX01324073.1_pt1 | contig 19575 bp, 9 predicted proteins | sample 654561 | NCBI WGS metagenome assembly LSQX01 (sample SAMN04489861, study PRJNA283612) | anaerobic digester metagenome | isolation source: 4 biogas reactors fed with cattle manure at either 37C or 55C with and... | place: Denmark: Kongens Lyngby | collected 2014
AAGACTTAAGCATAATTAATCTAGGCTTAGATTTAAGTCATAAGCTTAAAGAATACCCTATGGAATATAGAAATAGTAAAGTCTTAGATGAACTAACAAATATATTAGCCAAAGCCCAAACAGAATATATTGTGGTGAAAAATATAGACATCTTATTTAACCCAGATTATAAACTCAATATCCTAAGCTACTTTATAAATTTATCTAGAAGTAGGCTAATATTTGTAGAATGGCCAGGCAGGCTAAAAGGTAGAATGCTAGAATACGCTGATATAAATTCACCTGACTACCATAAATATAATATTGATGATTATAAGATTATTCTTATTAAGTAGAGAGGAGCTTAAAAATGAAATATTCAGATATTATTAATTTTAATCCCATCCAAACAGTAATTCAATTAAAGGATGCCAATGATGAAACTAAAGCTAAAAACTTAGTAGAATCTTATGTTATGTCTGATGAAATGGCAGAAAAATTTAATGGAGGCATCTTAGAAGAACTACAATTTGATGAGGTAATAGATAATAAGGGAGTACTTATAGTAGGTAATTATGGAACGGGTAAAAGTCACCTAATGTCTCTTATATCAGCCATTGCCAATAATGCTGATAATCTTAATTATCTAGGTAATAAAAAGTTTGCTAGCTATTCAGAGAAAATAGCTGGTAAGTTTGAAGTCTTAAGAATTGAAATAGGATCAGTAAGTAACTCCCTTAGAAATATTGTAACTGGAGAGTTGGAAAGGGACTTAGAAAAAAGAGGTATTAAATTCGAATTTCCCAGTGCTGATAAAATCACAAACAACAAAGAAGCTTTAATTGAAATGATGTATAAATTTGAAGACAAGTATCCAGATAAGGGATATTTACTAGTGGTTGATGAGCTTTTAGATTATCTTAGGACTCGCAAGGAACAGGAACTAATACTAGACTTAAATTTTTTAAGAGAAGTGGGAGAGTTTATAAAAGATTCTAGATTTAGGCTTATTTGTGGTATCCAAGAACAACTATTTGACAATCCAACTTTTTCTTTTGTTGCTAATTCCCTTAATAGGGTTAAAGACAGGTTTGAACAGGTCATAATTAGAAAAGAAGATACTGCTTATGTGGTAGCAGAAAGAATTTTGGGAAAAAGCAAGGAGCAAAAAGCCATGGTAAGAGACCATCTGGCTCCCTACCATAAACTTTATTCAGGAATGTCAGAAAGAATTGATGATTATGTAGACCTTTACCCTATTCATCCTGCCTACATAGATATATTTAATAGAGTATATATAGCCGAAAATAGGGAAGTCTTAAGGACCATATCATTAACGGTTGAATCCTTATTGGACAAGGATATCCCAGAGGAAGCTCCTGGAATAATATCCTTTGATTCATACTGGACCTTCATTAAAGATAATTATGCTAGAAAATCCGAGTTTGAAGTTAAAGAAGTTATGGAGAAAAGCGGGGTCTTAGAAGAGAAAATCAAGAAGACCTTCCCAAAAGGGAAAGGAATCTACAAGGATATGGCTTTACAAATAATCTATGCCCTAAGCGTTCATAGATTAACTACCAGTGGCATAGATGTTAGAATAGGTTTAACAGCTGAAGATTTAAGAGATGACCTCTGTCTCTTTATGGAAAATATGCCTGAACTAGATGCTGATTTTCTTTTAGCAACAGTACAGACTTCAATAAATGAAGTTATAACCCTAGTTAGCGGACAGTTTATTGAACATAACAAAGATAATGGCCAGTATTTCCTAGATTTAAAAAAAGATATAGACTATGATGCCAAAATCCAACAAAAAGTAGACATGATGATTCCAGAGGATTTTAATAGATATTTTAATAGGTTAATCTATAGTGCCTTAGATTGGGATGCTGAGCAGTATGTGACAAACTTTGATATTTATGAGTATACCTTAAATTGGGAGTCAAGAAATGTATACAGGGAGGGTTATCTCTTTATGGGACTACCTACTGAAAGATCTACAGCCCAGCCCCCAAGAGATTTTTATATTTATATACTACCACCTTATCTAGATAAATCTAAGATAGAAAATCCAGAATCAGATGAGGTCCTATTTAAATTTATAAATAATGATGACTTCCATGAAAACTTAAGTCTTTTTGCAGCAGCCAGTGCCATGAGACAGGATGCAGCAGAACAAAACACAAAAAATATATACGGGAAAAAGGTAGAAAGCTATAGAAAGAATTTGTTGAAATGGCTAAATGACAATAAAAACACCTGCTTTTCCCTTGTGCATCAAGGTAGTGAAAAAACTTTAATAGAAGCAACAGGAGGAAAATCTAGGTTGCAAACAGATTTAAAAAGTTCTATTGACCTAGCATCTTCCATGGCCTTGGAAAACAGCTTCCAAGCAAAATACCCAGAATTCCCTAAATTTAAAAATAAGATTACCATAGAAAATAGGGCTGGGGTTTTGGAGAGGGTAATTAAGAGTTTTGCAGGTAAATTAAGCCAGGATGTTATGGAATATCTAGATTCATTTGGCCTAATAAAGAATAGTAAAATTGATGTGACAGGCTCCAAATATGCTATGGAAATAGTAAAATTAGTTAAAGACCTACCAAGGCAGGGAGTCCTTAATCGTTCAGACTTTATAGAAGAAGTTTATGACAATAGCATGGTTAAAAAGTTCAATATAGATTTAGGCTACTTTACACCTGTTCTTCTAGCCTTGGTCTATGCAGGCCATATAACTATTACCTTAAAAGATAACAGGGTCCTATCGGCCTCTAATATGGAACTTACAGCTAAACTAGGCAATATGGATATGCAAGAATTTAAATATATATCAAAACCTAAAGAGGCTGCAGTGGTGGAAATAAGCAGGCTATTAGAAATCTTAAAATTACCTACTGGCCTAGCTTCAAGTCCTAAGGAATTAGAAAAAGGATTAGACAAAATACTAGAAACCTGCTCTGATTGGGCTGGTAAGGCTATAAACACCAAACAAGTAATAAATAATGATTTTAACCTTTGGGGAGAGCCACTTATCCAAGGCCATTTCTTAGAAAAATATGAAAGAGATATATCTATAGTTGTGGATGAATTTGGAGGATTTGCTAGTAAGTATAACACTCCAGCTAAATTCAACAACCTAAACTTGACCCTGGAGAGAATAGAAGAAATTGGAAGAGGAATAGAGAGCATTGACCTTATTAAGAATTATACAGATCTTAGGAATTCTACTGGAAACTTAATCAACTATATATCTAACATAGAAACCATGGACCTGCCTAGCCAATTTACAGAAAAAATAAGCCAGGCAAAGGAAAGATTTAGGGACCAAAGAGACAGTTTAAAAGATGGAAAAGAATTAGAAGGTGTAATCTTTAATATTAGCTCTGATTTAAAGGAAATAAAGAAAGAATATATTGATTACTATATTAAAAAGCACCAAAAGCTTAGACTTAACCATAAATCCGCTGTTAAATTAAATGAATTAAAAAACTCAAGGGAAATCACCAACTTGAACAGACTAAAAAATATAGAAGGAGTATTTTCTTTAGGACAATTATCTGCTCTTGAAAAAACTCTGTCAGACTTAAAAATCTGCTATGACTTGGAAGTAAAAGAACTTGAAGAAAGCCCCATTTGCAAGCATTGTAAATTAAAGGACCTAAGAGAAGATCTTGACTATAATAACAAGATTGACTCCTTGGAAGAGGAAGTTATTAACCTGCTTTCCCAGTGGGAAGACCTACTTATCCAATATATTGAAGACCCTCTAGTCTTAGAAAATATGGACCTGCTCAACAAAGAGGAAAAAGAAATAGTAGAGTCTTTTATTAAAGGGAAGAAGCTACCACAAGCTATAGAACCTAATTTTATAAAAAGTTTTAACCTTCTTTTTTCTGAACTAAATAAGGTGACAATAAAATTAGATGACTTATCAAAAGAATTATTAAAAATCGGACCAACTACAGTTGAGAATTTAAAAAATAGAATTTCAGATTTTATAGACCAGCAAATTAAAGATATGGACCCTAAAAATCTAAGAATTATCTTAAAGGATGAAGCAAGCAACTATAACATAATAATAAAAGAGGAGGAGCAAAATGGCTAAGAAATTTGAAGAAGGTAAGGTTCTTAACAAGGAAATACTAGACAAGCTAAGGGATATAGAAGGATTTCCTTTAGGAGAAGATGAGGATATAATAAAGCTTTCTGCTCCACCCTACTATACAGCCTGCCCCAACCCTTTTATTAATGATTTTATAGAGGAGTTTGGCAAGCCCTATGACGAAGAGACAGATGACTACCATAGGGAGCCCTTTGCAGCAGATGTTTCTGAAGGGAAAAACCATCCTATTTATAATGCCCATTCCTATCATACAAAGGTGCCCCACAAGGCTATAATGAGGTATATTCTCCATTATACAGAGCCAGGAGATATAGTTTTTGACGGTTTTTGTGGCACTGGTATGACAGGTGTAGCTGCTCAAATGTGCGGCAATCCTGAGGCTGATTTAGAATTCAAGCTTCAACTTGAAAAAGAAATGCCCTATATCAAATGGGGTTCAAGGAAGGCTATACTTAATGACCTGTCCCCAGCAGCTACCTTTATTGCCCATAACTATAATACACCTGTTGATGTGGAGGAATTTGAAAAAGAAGCCAATAGGATTTTAGATGAATGTGAAAAAGAGCTAGGCTGGATGTATGAAACCAATCATGTGGACGAAAATGGTAACCAGATATATGATATGGCAGGACCAGTAAAGGGAAAAATAAACTACACTATTTGGTCTGATGTTTTAATTTGTCCGAATTGTAGTAACGATATTAATCTTTGGGATGTAGCTGTAGACAATGATAATGGTACAGTAAGCGATAGTTTTACATGTAATAATTGTAAAGCAAATCTAAAGAAAAACGAATGTGATAAAGCCATGGAACTAATATATGATGAATACTTAAAAACAAATGTTTATATATCAAAACAAGTGCCAGTTTTAATTAATTATTTTGTAGGGAAGAAAAGATTTGAAAAGAAACCTGATAAATTTGATTTTGACTTAATAAAGAAAATTGAATCTATGAAGTTAAAAACTTGGTATCCGACTGATAGAATGATTGTCGGGAGCGAATCAAGAAGAAATGATAAAGATGGAATCACTAATGTTCATTATTATTATACAAAACGAAATTTAGCTATTATGAGTTGCATTAGTCAAAAAAGTAATAGTAATTCAAGTAAATTTTTATTAACTGCATCTCTTGTGATGGGAACAAAGATGTCGAGATATGGGAAAAGAACAGGAAATCTTTCTGGAACATTATATATACCTTCTTTAATAAAAGAATTAAATATGTTTGAATTTATAAGTAGAAAATTACATGGAGGAAAAGGAATTCTTAAGCCTCTAAATATGATATCGAAATTTAAATCAAATGATGTATTGCTCCAAACTAGTTCTTTAGGCGATATGAGAAATATTGCTCAAAATTCGATTGATTATATATTTACAGATCCACCTTTTGGTGCCAATTTAAATTACTCTGAATTGAATTTCTTATGGGAGTCTTGGCTCAAAGTAATAACAAATAATGAGCCAGAGGCTATTGTAAATAATGTTCAAGGGAAAGGGCTAGTTGAATATCAATCCTTAATGACTCAGTGCTTTAAAGAATATTATCGGGTTTTAAAACCTAATAGATGGATGACTGTAGAATTTAGTAATTCTAAGAATTCAGTTTGGAATGCCATCCAAGAGTCATTAGTAAGGGCTGGCTTTATAATTGCAGATGTTAGGGTTTTAGATAAAAAACAGGGGTCTTTTAAACAGGTAAACTATTCATCTGCTGTAAAGCAAGACCTAGTTATTTCAGCCTATAAGCCTAGGGAAGGATTTGTTGAAAACTTTATAAAAAAGGCAGGAACTGAAGAAAGTGTTTGGGACTTTGTTAGAGAACACTTAGAAAAACTTCCCGTTGTAATTGAAAGAGGGACCTATTTAGAAAGGGTAGCTGAAAGAGATGCCCATTCCCTTTTTGATAGGATGATTGCCTATCATGTTGTTAATGGTGTATCTATCCCCCTAGATATCCAAGAATTTTTTAGAGGCTTAGATGAAAGATTTATAAAAAGAGATAATATGTATTTCCTTCCAGACCAAGTAAATGAATATGATAATGCAAGGATAAAATTTGATTTGCCTGAAATACAATTTTCACTGTTTGTAGAGGATGAAAAATCTGCCTTGGCCTGGTTATATTACCAACTAGACACTCCCCAAACCTATAGTGAACTCCAGCCTAAGTTTATGAAAGAAGCCAAGCCAGCAAGGCATGAAAAGATGCCAGAATTAATAGACCTTCTACAGGAAAACTTTCTGCAGGATGATGAAGAAAAATGGTATATACCAGATATAACTAAGTCAGGTGATATTCAAAAACTCAGGGAGAAGAAACTACTTAAGGAATTTGAAGAGTATCTCAATTCTAAAGGCAAGTTAAAGAGATTTAGGACTGAGGCCATTAGGGTGGGATTTGCAAAGCTTTGGAAAGAGAAGAATTACAAACTTATTGTAAAAATGGGAGATAGAATTCCTGAAAATGTTTTACAGGAAGATGATAAGCTACTAATGTACTATGATATATCTTCCTCTAGGATAGATTAGTGGATGAGGGATAAAATGTATGAATTGGGTCAATGGATTAAGAAAATTGAAAACGGACAAAGAGTACAGGTTTTAGAAGTTTTTGAAACATGGGGATATTCATCCCTGAAAGTTTACAATCCAGAGGAAAAGAAGATTGAATTCTTATCAGCTGACAGGGTCTTAGAGGAATGGGATCAGGAAATAGATGGGGATTATATTAAATACAAGATAGTATTACTTAAGCTTTTGCAGGAAATTTCCCAAGGCATGCTAACATCTTTAAAGGAAGGGGTAATCCCCCTTCCCCACCAGCTCTATGTCCTCAAAAGGGCCCTATCAGAATCCAGAATTCGCTATGTTTTAGCTGATGAAGTTGGACTAGGTAAGACTATTGAAGCAGGTCTAATAATTAGGGAGCTTAAGGCCAGAGGCCTAGTTAAAAGAGTACTAATAATCTGTCCTAAAGGTCTAGTTTCTCAATGGAACCTAGAATTAAAAGAAAAGTTTGATGAATATTTTAATATAATATTGCCTTCTGAGTACGAGACTATAAAAAGGATTATAAACAAGGATCAAGTTTATAGCCAATTTGATCAGATCATAAGTCCCATGGATTCCATTAAGCCTATAGAAAGACGGGCAGGATGGACCCAGGATGAGATTAAAAAATATAATGAAGAGAGGATTTATTCTATCATAGAGGCGGATTGGGACCTGATTATAATTGATGAGGCCCATAGGATGGCAGGAAGCTCAGACCAGGTAGCCAGATATAAACTGGGGAAGATGCTTAGTAAGGCAAGCCCTTATCTCCTCCTTCTTACTGCAACTCCTCATTCAGGAAAAACTGATCAATTTCTTAGACTGCTAGGATTATTGGACCAGGATGCTTTTCCAAATTATCAATCCTTGATTAAGGAAAATGTTGGCCAATATATAATAAGGACAGAGAAGAGAGAAGCTATAGATAATAAGGGAAAGAGATTATTTAAAGATAGGAAAACCCACTTAGTTGAGGTTAAATGGGATGAAAAACACAGCAACCAGAGCCATCTATATGAAATGGTAACTGACTATGTAAAAAAGGGATACAATAGGGCAATAAAAGAGAAGAAATCCTATATAGGTTTTCTTATGGTCTTAATGCAGAGATTAGTTACCAGTTCTACTGCAGCTATTAAAGATTCCATTAGTAGAAGGATAGAAATTTTAGAAAGCCAGCAGGTAAAAATTCATAATCTCTCCTTTGATGATCTAGCAGACATGGATTTTGAAGAAGGTATGGGCCAGGCCTTGGAACTAGCTTCCATAGATATTAAAAATGAAATTAAGGATTTAAAAGAGATACTAGGTCTGGCAAAGCAGGCTGAATATCAAGCCATAGATGCAAAGGCAGAAAGGCTTCTAGACTATTTAGATGAACTTTATTCCAAAGATAATGAAATGAAGGCTATTATCTTCACTGAATTTGTAGAGACTCAAAAATATTTAAGGTTATTTTTGAACAATAAGGGCTACTCCATATCTATTTTAAATGGATCTATGGATATGGAAGAAAGAGATAGAATTTTATTAGAATTTAAAGAAGATAACAATATCCTAATTTCTACAGATACTGGAGGAGAGGGATTAAACCTCCAATTTGCTAATATTGTTATAAACTATGACCTTCCTTGGAATCCTATGAAAATAGAACAGAGGATAGGTAGAGTAGACCGTATTGGTCAAGATAAAGATGTACTAGTCTATAACTTTATAAATATAGATACTGTGGAAAATAGGGTAAGGTCCATTTTAGAAAGTAAATTAGCCACTATATTGGATGAAACAGGTATAGATAAGTTATCTGACCTTTTGGATAATGAAATGGCTGAAATGGACTTTACTGATATATACATGAAATCTATCCGAGATGAAAAGTTTATAGACCATAATGTAAATAAGTTTGAAGAGGAATTTAGAAAACAAGTTGAAATAAGAAATCAATATAAGGAAATTATTAAAGATAATAAGGATTTGTCTGATGAGTCTTATAGTGAAAGTCACTTTGATTTGGATAAGAATCTTAATAGGATATTAGACTATTATCAAGCTAGCAAGGGTTTGACCTTGCCAAGGAAAAACTTATCACTGACTAATCCTTTAATTGAAAAACATATTAACAAGGATTTGGAATGGCATATATTAGACTCTGTTCCTCGGTTTTCAATTAAGAATTTTCCCAACGAAGATGGCTATTTTACTATTTGGCAGATTTCTTTAGGAGAGGAAAGGCAGTATAAGGATTATATACCTCTCTTCCTGACTAAAAAGATGTTATATAGGCCCATGTCTGGCAGGAAAATATGGGAGGAATTGTATAAGGAAGAGGATAATGTTGAATTTATTGGAATGGCAAAGATAGAAAGATCCTTATATGAAAGAATTGCTAAAAAGGCTGAAGAAATTGCCTATGATAACTTCTTGAATCTAAAAAATAAGTATGAATTAAAAAATAAGGATAACTATAGGAAATACAAACATTCTATAGAAGTTAAAAAGGATTTGGCTATGAAAATAGGCATAGATAATATTAGGAACTCAAAGTTAAAGGCTTTAGACAAGGAATTAATAGAAATAGAAAAAGACTATGAGGAGAAAAAAGGCCTTGTGCCTATTTTGCTTCCAGTTTTTATTGCAGAGTTGGTGAAGTGATATGTTAGTTGAGAAAATAAAAAACATTCTAGGCTTACCCTATAAGGATTATATTATGGTTAAAGACCCTGATAATATACTAGGGGAAAAAAGGATACTAGATGCTATAGAGTCAGAGGATTATAGAATAATTTTATATAAGGATGTAGAAGAATTTAGGTATATCTTTGAGAGTCAAATAAAGGCAGGTCATATAAAAAGACTTATCTTGATTTTAAAAGAGGATCTTTATATTGCCTATGACATAAAACAATGGTTTTCTGTTTGTAATTTAAGTTACAGTGAAATCTTTCCTAGGCTAAACAGGATGGTTTTAAAGGAAAAGAGAGCTTTAGACTGGGACCATATTTCTCTTGTTTATGAAAATACCTATGAAGATTATAGTTCTGAAGAAATGACCCATAGCTTTCTAGATGAAGTTATTTATGAAAAAGAGCATTTAATGTCCTATTTAAAGAAACTAGAAAATGATTTAGAGAGACTACTTGCTAGTCCTAGTGATTATAGAAAATGGTTTCAAATTGCTCATATAAATGCAAAAAGGAATTTAATTATAGGAAGGCTTAAGCTTAGTAAGGAAGACCTTATTGATATTACAAAAGATTTTCAGACATTTATTTTTGAAGAGTTCGGGTCTTTAAGTGGTAAATCCACATTTAAGGGGCCCATAATGGTTTCAAAGGTCATGGATTACCTTTTAAGAAGGGAAAAGAAAACTGCCCTTATAGTTTTAGATGGCATGTCTATAAGTGACTGGCTAATTTTAGAAAAACATCTAGACTATAGGGCAAGGACTGACTATGTATTTGCAATGATACCAACAGTTACTTCAATATCAAGACAAAGCCTTTTGGCAGGCCTTCTACCCCAGGAACTTATAGATCCTTTTAGTCTTATAAATGAAAAAAGGCAATTCTATAAGAAGGCTAAGGAATATATGGATGAATCTCAAATCTCTTATTATAGGGGCTACCAAATTGAACCTTCATTTAAAGATTTTTTCATAGCTATCATTATTAATGATATTGACGATTTAGTTCATAGGCAAATGTATGGTATAGAGGGACATAATGCAGATATTGAAAGGATGGGCCAGGCAGGTGAATTAAACAAATTGGTGGGAAAATTGTTGAAGGTTGGCTTTGAGGTTTATTTAGGTTCAGACCATGGCAATAAAGAGTCTTTGGGCCTTGGAAGACCAAAAGGTATGGGAGTTGAAGTAGAAACCAAGTCTCAAAAAATGATGATCATTAAAGATTATGCAGAAATTAAGGAAGTAACTAGGGACTATAAGCTCCTTGAATATCCTGGATATTATCTACCTAAGGACTATTCATATTTATTATCCAGAGAGGAAGAAGCCTTAGCAGCTGAAGGAGAAAGGATAATGTCCCATGGAGGAGCATCAATAGAGGAAGTTATTGTACCTTTTATAAAGATAGAGGGAGAAAATAAAAATGAGTAAGCAAGTTGGAATGTCAAGAAATATATCATTAGATTATTTAGATAAGACAGTAGAATTAATGAAAGATGAAGATGATTTTGAAAAAGTCAAAGATGATTTAAAGGAATATATAGGCCTTCATATTGATACAGCAACAAACACAAGAAAAACTGTAAGTATTTTATCTAATATTTGGCTTGAGGATGATGAAAAAAATAGAAGTATTAAGGCTTACGCTAGGGAAATAGTTAAAACAAACAATAGTAGCCTAAGGCTTGTTGCTCATTGGTGTATGATGCTTATAAGCTACAAGGTCTTTGAAGATATAGTTTCTATTGTCGGTAAATTAGATTATATGCAGGTTGAAATATCAAGCAAGTTTATAAGAGAAAAAATGACTGATATGTGGGGTGAGAGGCCAACATTAATCCATGCCATACCGAAAAACATTAGGACAATGAGGGATATTAATGTACTTGAGCCTGTTAAACATGGAGTTTATAAGGTAAAGAAACATAAGGTGGATGATGAAAGAGCTATCATATTAATTGTGGCCACCCTGATTCATCTAAAAGATAAACTTTATCTATCTCTTGATGAGCTGATTAATGATAGTATAATGTTCCCTTTTGATTATGATGTGAATATAGGAGTTTTAGAGGAGGCCAATATGTTTTCTTTTGATAGGTTTGGAGGGGAATTGGCCATAAGTTTAAAAGAAGAATTTTAGATAGGGAGGGATAAAATGAGACTTGTATACAAAGATTTAAGACAAAAGTTTATAGATTCTTTAAGGACTGACCTTATAGGCCCCTATGAGGAAGATGAAGAGCTAAGAGAAAGTCCTACAACTTCCTATATTATGGGCCGATTATCTCCTGAGGGAGAAGACTATTCATTTTTTTTAGATAGGGATAGTTTTTCTGAAAATGATTCTGAGGAAGGCATAATTGAAGATATGGAAAGCGATGATACCTTGTATATAAGTAAAAACAAGCAAGCTTCCTTGGGTCTAAGAGTATTTCTTTCTGAAGAAAATGACAGGATAGAAGTAAATATGAAATGGGCAGATTACATAGGCAGGGAGGAAGAAGGAAAATACTCTTTCTCTAGAAATCCAAGGGAATTTCAAGAAAATATAAATGTTAAATCAAGCAATATCTTAGGCCTGCATATTGAAAGAGATATTTACTTGTCTTGGATTGTTCATAGATTAGATACTGGTTATAAAATGGTTTCTATATATCTAGAAAATCGAAGGCATAAGGTAAAAGATTATGTGTCAAAAAATATTTTTCAAGTAGAGTTAGAACTGGTAAATAATGAATTAGGTTTTGTATCGGAAAATTTAGCCCATGGAATGAAGGAAGAGGAAGACTACTTTTTTAATAAGAAGCCCATATTTGCACGTGGCTATGGATGTGCTGCTAGATGGGATAAAGTAGATGGAAATACTGTTAAAATAGTTACAAGCGATTTTCTTCCAGAAAAAGAAATAAATGGTGTAGATTTAAATTTAGATAAGTATAGGGGATATTTCTCCATGTTAAAGTTTTCTAAAAGTGAAAATCAGGAAAGCACTTTCAGTGAATTGGAGGATATTTTAGGAGACTATGCTATCTGGATTAGTAGGCTGGAAGCTCATGAGTACATGAAGGATGAAACTTATAAGCCCGTTGGAAAAGAGAAAATAAAAATATGTAATGAAAATTTAGACAGGATGATAGATGGTTTAAGGATAATTAAAGAGAATAAAAAAGCCTACCAGGCTTTTACCTTTATGAATGAAGCTATGCATCTATCAAGGGCAATGAATTTATTTTCTAAAAGGGAAAATATAGAAGATGATTTAGGAGACTATTTAGGCGACCATTCACACTGGAGACCTTTCCAAATAGCTTTTATTTTACTTAATATTAGAAGCATAGTAGAGCCGGAATCTGCGGATAGGGATCTTTTAGACCTATTGTTTTTCCCGACAGGTGGGGGTAAGACAGAGGCTTATTTAGGTATCATTGCTTTTTTAATGGCTTATAGAAGATTAACTTCGGATGAGTGCCATGAATACCATAAGGATGGCGGTGTAACGGTGATTATTCGTTATACCTTAAGACTTCTTACCACCCAGCAGAGAGATAGAATATTAAAGCTTGTATCTGCCTGTGAAATGATTAGGATGAGAGAAGAAGGCCTATATGGGGAAAAGGAGTTTTCCATTGGATTTTGGGTTGGTAGTGGAGTTACTGTAAATAAGTTTAAAGATCTAGAAGTAAGCCAATATAATAATCAAAGCCAGGCTAATTATAAGAAAAGAACTCTTAAATCTCAGATTATAAAATGCCCTTCTTGTGGAGAAATTTTGGATGAAGAGAAATCCTATAAGATAGATATTCTCAATAAAAGTTTCACTATCAAATGCCCTAGGGAGGCCTGCTTTTTTAATAAAAGGCCAATACCTGTTTATTTAATAGACGAAGAAATTTATAGCAAGACTCCTACTATAATAATTGGGACTGTAGATAAGTTTGCAAGAATAACTTTTGAAGAAAGAGTCCATTTATTATTTGGAAAAAGAGATGTTGAATGTCTAGATTGTGGCAGCTTTTTATCTACTGATGAAGAAGAGATAACTAACTGTGCCCATAGGGGACATTTGTTTGAACAAAAACAAAAGCCTTGTAAGAATTTTTACCCACCAGAGCTAATATTACAAGATGAATTACATTTAATAACAGGCCCTCTAGGAACAATCTATGGGAATTATGAAATGGCCATAGATGCCCTATGTACAGCTGATATTGGTGGAAAAAGAATTAGACCCAAATATATAGCTTCTACAGCAACGATTAAAAATGCAGAGGAACAAGTTAAGGCTTTATACAGCAGAGCCCACAACCAATTTCCACCTAGTGGGCATGATTCAGATGACTCCTTTTTTTCAAAGGAAATATCCTTAGATGATTACCCATTTAGACTGTATTTAGGCGTAAGTTCACCTTTTGCCTCTATGAAGACAACAATACTGCGTGTTTATGCTGTTTTACTACAGACAGCCTATAGATATAAAGAAGATCCAATTTACAAGGATTATATTGATGCCTATTGGACCCTAATTGGCTATTATAATAGTAAAAGAGAATTGGGTGGAGCTGTAAGGCTTATACAGGATGACATTCCAGATAGAAGTAAAGTCTTGAAGGAGAAAAATAAGGATGAATGGGCTAGGATTTTTCTAAACTATGATGAGATAACATCCAGAAAAAAGGGTTGGGAAATTCCTCAAGTTTTGGAAAAACTTGAAAGGGGAATTAATCTTGGCAGTGATAAGGAAGTTTTAGATATAGCTGTTGCAACTAATATGATTCAAGTGGGAATGGACGTGGACAGGCTTGGACTAATGGCAGTGACTGGTCAGCCTAAAACTACTGCTGAATATATTCAGGCTACTTCTAGGGTAGGGAGACAAAGTCCTGGTTTAGTAGTAACTATTTATAATCCTTATAGGGCAAGAGACTTGTCCCATTATGAAAACTTTACAGCTTATCACTCCCATCTTTATAGATATGTTGAGGGAACATCAGCTACTCCCTTCTCTGCCAGAGCCAGGGAAAGAGCTTTACATGCCTCTTTCATAGCAATGCTAAGAAACGAATTTGAAGAATTGAGGACAAATAAATTTGGGGCAAGAAACATTGAAAATATAGACAAAGAAAAGATAGATATAATAATAGAAAAGATTCTTGAAAGGGTAAAAATTGTAGATCCAAATAACTTAGAAAAGGCAAAGGAAGAGTTGGTTTATTTCTTAGATGAGTGGAAGAAACTTTCAAGAAGTGAAGATAATTTATATTATGATTTTTATTATAATAGCATAGCCTATAAGACCAATAGAGTTCAGAGGTTACTAAGGCCTTATGGTTCATATGGTAAGCATAATTATGAAAAAGAAACCTTGAATAGTATGAGGAATGTTCAAAAAGAAGCTGGACTGTATCTTTGGAGGGATTAAAATGGAAATTGGTAATTTAAGTCAAAATCAAATAATAACTACTTTTGGACCTGGTTCCATTATAGACGCCAAGGAAGACTCGGTTATGGGTTTAGATATCAACTACTGGAATAATGATGGAGAAGAGTATAGAAGGATATATTTCAATAAACTAGCCTCTTATTTAGGAGTTAGGTATTTTTTAGAGCCAAAACAAGGAAAAAACTCTTTTCCTGTTATTATATTTCCTGACTGGCATGTTTGTTCTAATATTAAGTGTAACCTAGTATTTAAGTTATCAGAGTCAGTAACTGGAAATCCAGAGATATACGATAGCAAGGGGCCCAGATGTCCTGACTGTGGTTTTAGGGCTTATCCTTCTAGATTTATCATGTTTTGTGAAAATGGGCATATTGATGAATTCCCCTATAGAGAATATCTACATGGAGGACCAACTCAGTGTCAGGGAAAAATAAGACTTAGGTCATCTTCCTATACATCATCTTTAAATTCTTTGATTTTGTTTTGTGATGATGAGAATTGTAAGGCCAGAAAGACGATGGGGGATGCTTTATTAAAAGAAACATTTTCAGACTACTCTTGCATGGGGAGACATGCCCACAGACCATCTCACTCAAATGATAAGTGCACTGCCGACCTTATTCCTAGTTTAAGGGGTGCTACTAATGTATATTTTTCCATTGTAAGATCTGCTTTAGAGATACCACCTTGGTCTGACAAATTATTTCAGATAGTTGAAGAAAAAAAGGTTGAAGTTGATAACTATATCGATAATAAGAAAAGTGAAGCAGAGATAACTGGGGAAGAATTTGATCAAGCATCAGCAGAGAAGATTGGATTGAAGATAGCATATAAAAAAATAAATCCTGAACTAATGTCTTTTGATAGATTTGAAGAGATTTATAAAAAAATTGCAGAGGGTGCTTCTGAATACAGTGAAATAAAAGAATCTGAATACAGGTCTATTCTTAATCATAAAAGTGTATCAAAAAATTATTCTAGTTTTTTAGCTAGTGAAGAAGACCTGCCTGGGTATTTAAGAGTTTATTTTACTAGGTTAATTAGGATTGAAAAAGTAAGGGAAATTATGGCTTTAAAAGGTTTTACTAGAGCCAGCTTTCCAGATCCTGATAATGACAACTTTGCAAGTATTGTAAATTTAGCAGGCAAGGAGACTGGTTGGCTACCAGCAGTAAGAACTAGTGGAGAAGGCATATTCTTAGAATTAAATAGAGAAGAAATTGAAAACTGGTTATCATCATTTGATTCTAAAGCCATATCTGAAATTTATGATAATGAATATAAGAAGTATGTGGAAAGTAAGGGATGGGAATATAGGCAAAATCGTGATTTAACTTATGTAATGCTTCATAGTTTATCTCATGTCTTGATAAGGGAGTTATCTTTAAGAAGTGGATACTCGACAACAGAATTACAGGAAAGAATATACTATAGTAAAAACATGTGCGGCCTATTAATATATACTGCTAGTGGCGACTCAGAAGGTACCTTAGGTGGTTTAGAGGAAATGGGTAAAACGAGTAATTTTCAAGATGTTTTGATAAATGCACTTAAAAATGCCTTGATATGTTCATCAGACCCTGGATGTTTAAGGACTTATCCAGGTAATGAAAACTTAAATGGAGCGGCTTGTCATGCATGTTTAATGATTCCAGAAACAGCCTGTGAAAATGGGAATAGGCTTTTGGATAGGCGTACAATTGTACCTACTCAAGAAAAGAAATTCAAAGGATATTTTGAAAAGTTGGTGGAAGAGGTATGTGGAATAAATCTATAAAACTAGATATTTTTGAAGACCTTCTTTTTACTCATAAATATTTTATTGAGGATATTTTCCTTAAAGATGAAATATCCACTAATATTACTGAGTCAAGAAGTATAGTTTTTCAAGAAATAAACAAATTATTCCCCAATTTATCACCAGAAGAAAAGTTAAATTTTTTATATATAATGGGCAAGGCTTATAGTCGCTCAAATTCTGAAAAGATCCAATTAATATGGTCAGGCCCAAGTGTAGCTGGATTACCAGGAAGGGATACAGAGATTGTTTTTGAAGAGTATATTTCAAGTGCCCAAGAGAGCATTATTCTTTCTATTTATGCTTTAAGTGAATATGCCGGTAGTTTAATTAATTTATTAGAGAAAAAAGTCAAACAAGGAATTTATGTAGAAATTTATGTGAATGATTATGCTAGTAAAAGCGGCTTATTAGATAAGATAATTGGATTGGATACTAGTAGGGCTTTTGTATATGAATATATTGGGGCAAAAAATGAGACTCAGTCTTTACATGCGAAAGTATTAACCGTAGACAATGAAAAATCAATAATTACTTCATCTAACTTATCTTATAATGGCATGGATGGAAATTTAGAATTAGGTGTAATATTGAATTCTAAGGAAAAAGCAAAGGAAATAAGATTGATATTCAATACTATGATAGAGAAAAAACATTTTAAAAGGATAAAATGAAGCTAGGGGGTGAAAAATGAATTATTTAGATTTATTTGCTGGAGCAGGTGGCCTATCAGAAGGTTTTGCTAGACAGGGTTATAAAGGTATAGCTCATATTGAGTCTAATAAGTCAGCTGCAGAAACGCTGGAAACAAGAATGGCTTATTATTATTTGAAAGAAGAAAACAAATTAGATATTTATAGAGAATATCAGAAAACATATTCTTTATCTGTAAAAGAACGAATGGAAAAAAGAAGAGAATTGTTTGAGAATATTCCTAGCTATATTAAAGATTCTGTTATAAACTGTGAAATTTCTTATGAAAACTTACCATTTTTATTTGAAAAAATTAATAAACAACTTGAAATTAGTGAATCAAAAAATTTGGATATAATTATAGGTGGTCCACCATGTCAGGCATATTCAGTAATAGGTAGATCAAGAACAGGAGCAAATAATGATAATGATAAACGGCATTATTTATACAAATTATATGTTGAATTTTTAAAGAAATATAAACCTAAAATGTTTGTATTTGAAAATGTTCCTGGTATTTATACTGCGAAAAATGGGGAAATATTTGAAGATATAAAAGAGCAATTTGATGAAGCTGGATATAAGATAAGATCTTTTGACTTCAATTCTTTTGATTTTGGAGTACCACAAAAAAGAAAAAGAGTAATAATTATGGGCGTAAGGGATGATTTAATATTTAAAGAATTTAAATACCCACAAGATAAAGAAAATAATTACAGGGTATTAGAATTTTTAAAGGACCTACCACCAATAAAAGCTGGAGAAATTTATTCTAATTATAACTATACAAGTACAGCTACAGAGGCATTAATAAATACAAAAATAAGAAGCGATAATGATATCTTAACTCACCATATAGCAAGGCCTAATAATGAAAGGGATTTGGAGATATATAGAATTGCAGTAGATTTGTGGAACAATGGTAAGGAAAGACTGATTTATTCTGATTTACCAGAAAATCTTATTACTCATAAAAATGTAAAATCCTTCTTAGATAGATTTAAGGTTGTTGCTGATAATTTAAATTATTCTCAAACTATAGTTGCTCATATTGCAAAGGATGGACACTATTATATCCATCCTAATATAGACCAGAATAGATCGATTTCTGTAAGGGAGGCAGCAAGACTACAGTCATTTCCAGATGATTATTTTTTTGAAGGATCAAGAACTTCTAATTTTACACAAATAGGCAATGCGGTTCCACCTTTAATGGCTGAATATATAGCTAAATGGATTAAAGAAAATATATGATAAGTTCTAATTTTATAGGTTATTTACCTCTCAACCTCTTTACCCAAATAACTATCATAATTTTTCTTATACTGATATAACCTATCCTGCTCTTGGCGGGAGCGATTGAGTTTCTCAATGAGAGACTCTTTTTTTGTATGAAGATTTTCAAGGTCTTCATATATTTGCTTGCTAGTGGGCAGAATATTAGAGCCCTGGAAACTTTCAGCAACTGCCTTTTTATAGAGCATAAGTTGAGGTCCATATTCATTAAGAAAAGCCTTGTCTTCAGGATTTTCCTTAGTATATTTATGGATTTCTTTATACTGCTCTATGATATATCGGTTTTCCATCATTTGATTTTTTGAGTCAATATTATTTTCGATTTCTTTAATATCAGTCAGTAGCTTTTGGATTTGGCTTGCTTTTTCTTGCAGAGCCTTTTCAAGTTGACTTCTTGATTTAAGACCTTCATTTCTGACCTGGTTTATAGTTTCGGCCATGGCACTTAGATTGTGCTTTGTAGCCCAATATTTGTAGCCAGGAGAGATTTTAATCTTATCATTGGCACTTATATCTATAATCTTATCTAAAGGCTTAAAAGGGCTTTTAGGCCTATTGCTATTTACAGAGACTTCTTCTAGGATTCGTTCCTTTAATCTTTCCTCAGTATAATCTTCCCCTATCCTCATAGCCCTTGTAAAACGCTCTTGTCCATCTATTTTTTTGAAAGCAATATGTTTTCCATGTTTGATTTCATATCCATATTCCTTCATAAGTTGGAGGAAGTTTTCCCAATCCTTAGCTTTTTTAATGGCTCTGTCTATATCAAATTGAAGTCTACTTTTCCATGATCTTCCCTTTTTATCCTCTTGATATTCTTTATAGGATTTTCTCCTAGTCTTATATTTTTTCTTGTATTTTTCATAATACTCATCTATAACAATTAGATTGTTTTCTTTGCATAACTGGTCGCTTTGGGATCTTATTTTATGATAACTTCGCTTATTAGATTGATAGCATTTTCCTGTTTTCCAATTAACATTATTAAAAATAA
>LSQX01126973.1_pt1 | contig 19572 bp, 17 predicted proteins | sample 654561 | NCBI WGS metagenome assembly LSQX01 (sample SAMN04489861, study PRJNA283612) | anaerobic digester metagenome | isolation source: 4 biogas reactors fed with cattle manure at either 37C or 55C with and... | place: Denmark: Kongens Lyngby | collected 2014
TCAAAGGAAGAAAATAAGCTAATTTGATTACGATTTATAGGCTTTGGTATCATATAAATTTCCAAGTTTTAGATTACAAAGATACAAAATCTTGCATTAATATCAAAGCCTTTTGTGTGTTAAATTATTGATAATCAAATAGATGTGTGGTTTTTAAGGGACGACTAAATAACTCTTTTTACAGAAACAAAAATAATCTAAAATCATATATATATCCCATGCTTTAATTAACAATAGTTTAACAATAGTTAGTTTTAATAGGTAAATTATAAATGTTTCAGCATTATATTATAACTCTTCTTCTTCGGTTTTAATCTTGAAATAAAATAAAATAGGGTCGTGGTCAGAAAAACTAAATTCATGCTTTGGATTTACAATGTAAACAGCCTCTAAATTGGGCGACACAACAAAGAAATCGAAAATAGTTGTGAAAGTTTTTCCTTTTAAATATGGCTCATCAACAAATCTATAGCTGGGAGTGCTTTCGTTGTGCATCCATGTCCAACCTGTTGGAAATAAATCATTGGGCAAAGCATCATCATAAAAGCCAATATTCCACGATTTATCATAATTGTCTGGATTGAAGTTATGAGGATTTTGATTCCAGTCGCCACCAATTACAACATAATTTCCTTTGGCATATTCCGCCATGGCATATTCTTTAATTGTCTGTAACTCAATGGGTTTTATAAGGTTTTCAGGGTCGAAAGCTGAGTTGTGAATATTTATCAAAACCAAATCCTTTTCGCCAAATTCAAGATGCGACACAATCATACAGCGTTTGAGTAAAAACAGTCTTTTCCACCATGGAAAATTGGCATCAAAACCATGTCGGCTTGCATGCTCTATTTTGTATTTAGAAAATGTCTGCATCCCTGATTGGACAATGCCCATGGGCTTATGCAGTGGCAGGGGAACAAATCTAACATCATAATTTTTTGCAAAAACAGAATTGAAGTTTTCCAACATATTTTCAAAACTCTCTGCTTGATTATATTTATACGATCGTTTTGCATACCAATCCACCTCTTGTAGGAAAATAAAATCAACATTTTGGTGCTTTAGAAGTAAATCTTTCACCCCTTGCAGGTAAATTTCAAAATCTTTTTTACTTGGACGTGTCTTTTTACCGCCATCGTAGAAAAAATCTTCGGGTGCGCCCAAACCACAATAACCAATATTCCACGAAAGTATGGAAAATTCAGTTTTTTCTTCAGGAACTAATAAGTTTGACTTTGAGTTAATCTCAATGTTTTCAATTAGTTGAGGTTTATATTCTGTGGCAAAGCCCAAAATAAAAACAAAGGAAAAATATAAAACTACTAATAGCAATAGACCTAAGAGTGCCCATGCTAATTTTTTAAATCTTTTCATATTTATTGGTTTAATGTGTCTATGGAATCAGAAAATTCGGCATTGGAATCTTCTTCAATATTTATATCTGTTGTAGTCTCTTCATTTTTATTTTCTTCCCAAATATAGGTGTTGTAGTCTGAACGCATCAAGTGTGAAATAGCATTGTCAAGATTGATTTTTCTATATTTTGGAACATAAATTTCTATAACAACTTTTTGTCCACGCCAAGAGTGATTTTCGGTAACAAAGTAGTATGGCGACAAGAAAAGAGTATCATTTTCTTGTACAAATTCATATTTAATATTTTGGGCTTTCAAATTGGCAGTTTCTCTTTTTTTCGATCTGTGATATTTACTTATTTCCAGCTCAAATCTATTGTTTTTACTCTCAAAAATATGTATTTCGGGAGAGCCAAAAATAATGTCCTCATCTGTGGTTTGGTACATATTCCAACGTCCAGTTTGGTATCTATTTGTGGAGTGTGAAATAGCCTTAATAGTTTCATTCTCAAGAGGTTTGATATATAAATTTCCAGATCTTGTTCTCTCTATATTTTGTTTTTCTACATAGGTGCCACTTTGCGAAAAGTCGCTAAAAATGCGAAAAATAATTAATCCCGACAAAATTGCCCCCATCAGCCAAAGTGTGAATACGGAAATTCCAATAAATCTAACCTCATATTTCCACTTAAAAACAAGCTTCATTCCGTTGTAAACCAGCATAATAAGAGGTATGCCAATGCTTATAATTATTCCAATAATTAGCAGTGTTTTATCTGCCGAACTATCGGCAAAAACATCAACCAAACTTTGGATAGAAAAGCTGTTGAAGCCAACATCAGAGATGAAGAATGACGAATCTATGCTAACAAGCGAAAAGATAAAACCTACCAAGGCAAATAGTCCTACAAAAATCAAAATAAATCCAAAAACAGATACTATAAATTTGAAAACAAGCTCTCCAATTTTAAATATATTGTGCAAAATCTTTTCGGATAAAGTTTTTGTCTCCTTGTTTGTGCCATAGGTGTTGGCAGCACTCACAGTGTCGTCTTTTATTTTGTTTATTCTGCTTTCAAAGCCTTCAAATTCTTGTTTTATTTTCTCTGTAATAGATTCTATGTCAATCTTATCACCCTTCATTTGAAGTTTTTCGATGGAGGTTTTAGCTTCAGGAATTGCAATCCAAAGAATTAAATAAATAATAATTGAAGAGCCTGCCAAAAGAGCCAACACAACAAATAATATCCTGACAATCAGCGGATTAATATTGAAATATGCCGAAATACCAGAACAAACACCCCCAATTATTTTATTTTCACCATCGCGAAATAGACGCTTGTCCGATTCGCTTTTTTCTTTTTTCTTTTCCTCTTTTTTGTCTTCTTCTCCATCAGAATCAAAATCTTTTAGTTGCCCAAGTTCTTCAATGGCATCTAAAACATCTGCAAGATTTATAACTTGTTTTGTGGACGAAATTTGTGGCTGAAAAAGCTGAGATAAACGCGTTTTGACGTTTATCATAATTTCTTCTAAACTCTCGTTATCGGCGAATTGGTCGCGGATAGAGTGCAAATATTTTTGTAAATGCTCATAAGCATCTTCATCAATATTGAAAATTATATTATTGATATTTACGGTGAAAGTACGTTTCATAATTGATTTTTTAATTTCTCTCCAAAGATAGTAATCATTGTTCGTTTTACTCTATTTTCTCTAAAAAAAATTAAAATTCATCTCTCTGTAGCTAATATCCCTTTTTGAAATTCCAATACCAGTTTGCAAAAACAAGTAAAACAAGAATAATTATCCAGATAGGTTTCAGTTTGAATTTTGATGCCTTTTCGAAGCTTGGCTTGCCTATTATAAAATCTATGCCCATCCAAACTAAGGCTGTAATAGCCATTATATTAATAACTATTGCCATGGGATTTAATATAAAGCTTTGTAAGAATTTTCCGGAAAACAGTGCAATAGTACCACGTGTAATTCCACATCCGGGGCAGGGATAACCACTAAGATTTTTGAAAATACAAATTGTTATATTTCTACTACTTTCATAATATGCAGAAATAAACAGATAAAAATAAGCTGCCAATATGGCAAGAATAGTGGATACATATCTCCTTTGCCATGTCTTGAATAGAAAGGCTAACATTAGACTTTAATTTGTTTTAAAATTTTGTATCAGCAAACCGTCATTAGTACGGTTTAGTGGAAATTATTTAATGGAATGTGGCATCCATAAAGTTTTCAAAGTTTGTTTGACGAGTTTTGTCTTGAATTAAAAACCAATCAACAATTGCCCAAATTCCGCATCCACCAAGTGTTAATAGCTTTGCTATGCCAACACCAGTTTCACCAAGAACAAAACGGTCAATTCCACACGTACCTCCAATTAATGATACAAGCAACATAAGCATAGGGTCTTTAATTTGCACCCTTTGTATGTTGTTATAAGTGTGTACGTCCATTCGTTCTAACTTTTTACGAACTTGCTCTAATTGATTTTTTGGGAATTTATCACCATGTATATTGAGATACATCTCAAGTTTAAAATCATCCATTTTAAACTCTTCCATAATCCTATACTTTTAATTAATGGGTGCAAGTTAGTAAAAAAAAACAAATAGCTGCTGTTTTTTGAAAATTTTTACGCCATAGATCAAATGGCAAATATAAATTTAGGTTTGCCACTTTGTTTTTTGTTCATATCATTGTTTTTTCATTACATCAATTGTATATTTGCACAAAGCACAAATAAATATTATTTGCAAATTTTGTGAAAACTAGAAATATTCTTGAAAACTTGCATCTAAAAAATTATAAACTTTTGATATGAATTTATTTTATAGAACATATGGAAATGGTCCAAAAAATATGATAATTGTTCATGGATTGTTCGGACAATCAGATAATTGGACAAGTTTTGCCCGATCTATTTCATCAACACTTCCACTTAAAGTTTTTACCCTTGATTTGCGAAATCACGGAAATTCGCCCCATCACCCAGTTTTCAGCATGGAGGCTTTGGTGGACGATTTAATTAACTTTATAAAAGATAATGAAATCGAAAATCCCATAGTTTTAGGACACTCTTTGGGAGCAAAAATTGCAATGCATATGCTTGACGAAGACGAATGTCCGAAGATTGATAAACTTATTGTTGTGGATATGGGTATGCGAACCTATCCCATGCGATACACCCACGTGGAGCTGCTAACAGCCATGAAAGAGACTCCCATTTCCGACTTCACAAGTAGAAAACAAATTGAAGATTATTTGGCTCAAATAATTAAATCAGAAAGGTATTTAAACTTTGTTCTAAAGAATATTCAACGTAATAGCGATGACACTTTTAGCTGGAAAATAAATTTAGAATCGGTGGATAGACATTTGGAAGATATTCTTGGTGGTGTTGAGTATAGGAGTGCTAAGAATTTGCCTGTGCTTTTCCTCAAAGGGGAGCGTTCAGACTATATAAATGAAGAAGATTTGGAAATTATTGATAAGAGTTTCAATAACCAAAAAGTGGTAACTATTTCAGGTACTGGACATTGGTTGCATTCCGAAAATCCTGTTGATATGGAAAAAGAGATAAAAGCATTTATTGGATAATAAAATGATAATTGAATTTGATAAGGTATCCATCGCCTATGATGGTCAAAAAGTTGTTGATAATTTCAGTTTATCAATTGAAAAAGGCAAAAAATATGCACTTGCTGGTCCTTCTGGGGTAGGAAAGTCCACACTTTTGAACGCCATATTGGGTTTTGTACCCATTTCCGAAGGAAGTTTGAAGGTTTTTGGCAAAAGAGTTTGCTCGGAAGAGATTAAATATATCCGCAGCAATATTGGCTGGGTTCCGCAAGAGTTTTCACTAAAATTAGATAGTGTTGAAGATCTATTTCTTTACCCTTTCAGGTTTTCTGTAAACAGGAAAAACAGACCCTCAAAAAAGGAGAGAGATGAAATCTTCAAGATTCTAAACCTTGACCCAGAGATGCTTAGCAGGTCATTGGATGAAATTTCAGGTGGTCAAAAACAGAGATTTGTAATTGCTTCGCAGTGGTTTTTGAAAAAAGCTTTGTTGCTGATGGATGAGCCCGGTTCGGCTTTGGACGAGGAGTCGCAGGATTTGGTCTTCGATCTGTTTGCACAAAGAAAAGATTTGACAATGCTTAGCATTTCGCACAACAAAATTTGGTTAGATAAAATGGATAAAGTAATTGAATTAAAATAGAAATATGGGAGTACAAGATATAAGTTGGTTGGATTTAATGTTGGGATATATACTTTTGATAATCCCACTATATTTTCTTTACTACTATCAAACTGGATTGGTTAAAGCTGCTGTAATAGCCGTTATACGTATGACAATTCAGCTCTTTTTAGTGGGTTTTTATTTGGAATGGTTTTTCAAATTAAACAATGCATTTATAAATATTTCATGGGTCTTTTTTATGATTCTTATAGCCTCATTTACAACCATTAGGCGAAGTGGTTTGAATAGGAAAATGTTCTTGGCTCCAATACTTATTTCCATTACTTTAAGTGTCTTTTTTGTGGTTTTTTACACCATAATTGTGGTTGTAGGTTTAGATTATGCCTTCGAAGCCAGATACCTAATTCCCATTGCAGGAATGTTGTTGGGCAATAGTATGTCCAATAATATTATCGCTCTGAACACCTTTTATGATAGCATTTCCAAAGACCAAAACATTTACAGATACTCCCTTGCCAACGGTGGTACTAAAGATGAGTCTTTGAAATATTTTATGAGTCAGGCACTAAGGCGAGCGGTGAGTCCGTCCATAGCCACCACAGCGGTTATGGGGCTAATTTCCCTACCCGGAATGATGACTGGACAAATTCTGGGTGGTAGCAATCCTATGGTTGCCATAAAATATCAAATAATGATGATGATAATTATACTAACCTCCTCCATGATAACCATAATGCTATCCATAAAAATCTCCAGCTACTTTGTCTTCGACCAATATGATATGCCAAAAAAGGGGTTTAGAAAGTAGAGTTAAAGCTTTTTATTTGGTCTCTACGAGACCATAACACATTAGCTTATGGTTTATTATAAACATTTTGTCCCTATGGGACAGAAAATGAAGGGCTATGATAGAATAGCTTGTTATTAGCCCACAAAGAAAGCTTGTTTTCCCTGTCTTAGTCTTCCATGCCCATTTCGCTTCGCTCCATTATGGAACATTCCGATACATAATTCAAATTTTGAAGTGAGGCAAAGCCGAAACTGAAGAATATTGAATTAATAATCGGAACTCAAACTAACAGGGTAAACATAATTTAGTGGTCAAAGGAGCTCCCACTGCAATATATAGCTTACCACCGTGCAACCACCTCAGCCTAAAGTAAATAAATGCAAGTCTTCGGACTTGCATTTATTTACTTTGATATATTTTTAAATACTAATCTTGATTAGCAGTAATAGCCACAAGGTTTACAATATCTTCCACTGAGCAGCCTCTTGAAAGATCATTGATGGGTGCTGCCATGCCTTGCATAATTGGCCCTATGGCTTCGGCGCCAGCCATACGTTGTACAAGTTTGTACGCTATATTTCCAGTTTCCAAAGTTGGGAAAACAAGCACATTTGCTTTACCTGCGATTTTGCTATCTGGAGCTTTTGAACTTCCAATTGAAGGAACAATAGCAGCATCGGCTTGTAGTTCGCCATCAATATCGAATTCGGGTGCCATTTCTTGGGCAAGTTTTGTGGCTTCCACAATTTTGTCCACCATTTCGTGCTTGGCACTACCTTTTGTAGAAAAGCTCAAAAGTGCAACTTTTGGCTCAATTCCAGCAATAGATTTTGCTGTGTGGGCTGTGGCAACGGCTATACCTGCCAACTCTTCTGCATTGGGATTGGGGTGTGCTGCACAATCGGCAAAAACCATAACTCCATCTTCGCCCCACTGCTTATCTTTAAAAACCATAATAAAAGCTCCAGAAACAACCGAAACTCCGGGACGTGTTCTTATAATTTGGAACGCTGGACGCAAAACGTCGCCAGTGGCATTCTCAGCTCCGGCAACAGCACCGTGAGCATCTTTGTTTTTTATCATTAAATTAGCCAAATAAAGTGGGTTTTCGGCCAATTCTTCTGCTTGCTCCTTGGTCATTCCACGCTCTTTACGCAATTCGTAAAGCAAGTCTGCATAAACTTGCTTTTTGGGATTGTTTTTGGGGTCAATAATCTCCACATCTTTGATGTGATTCAAATTTAAGCTAACACTTTTTTGCTCTATTTCAGCTTTGTTTCCAATTAAAATAATGCGTGCCAATTTCTCTTCAGTAATTTTGTTGGTAGCTTGCAAAGTGCGTTCTTCAGTGCCTTCGGGTAGAACAATGCAGCGATTTCTCTCTCTGGCGCTGCTCCAGATTTTTTGCATTAATTCCATTTCTGTTTTTTTGTTCAAAATTATAGAAATAATCACTCTTTGCAAAACAATTGACAAGACTTTTTTGTTACTCTTTTGTTATTTAATAAACAGAACATATATACTAAATAATCCTAAATATTGTGAATTATCAATATAGCTATCTAAATGTTTTAAATTTGAGAACAATTTTTGTAATTTTGCAATGTTCTATAAATATTTTAAATTGAATTTATGGAAACATCAGAAACTCAAAAACCTTTAAAAATAGACCTTGACCAGTTGTTGGAAGATAAAAGTCCAAGAGCAAAGAGGTTTATTCCAAAATTCATTTTGAGATACCTTAAGAGAATAATACATCAAGATGAGGTAAATAAATTCTTAGCTGACCATCAAAATGTTTATGGTGTTGATTTTGCCGATGCAGTTATAAAATTTTTTAATGTAAAAATCAATGTTATAAATCCAGAAAACATTCCCGAAACAGGGCGATATTTGGTGGTGTCAAATCACCCATTGGGAGGATTAGACGGGCTGGCACTAATTAGCACTTTTGGACAAAAAAGAAAGGATTTATATTTCCCCGTTAACGACCTTTTACTCTATTTGCAAAATATGAATAATATATTTTTGCCCATAAACAAGCATGGCAGAAACAGTTCCGATGCCGTTAGGGTGATAAATGAGAAATTTGCCTCTGATGCCCTAATGCTCTATTTTCCAGCTGGATTGTGTTCGCGAAAAACAAAGGGAGAAATCTGCGATTTAGATTGGAAAAAAACAGTAGTGAGCAAGGCAAAAGAGTATAATAGAGATATTATTCCGGTGCACTTCGAAGGGAAAAATAGCAAGTTCTTCTACAATCTTGCAAACTTCAGAAAAAGACTTGGACTAAAAGCCAATGTAGAGATGCTTTACCTTTCGGACGAGATGTTTAAACAAAACGACCAAACCTTTACCATCACAGTAGGGGAGCCAATTTCGCATGAAGAATTTACTCGCGACAAAAAAGATGTGGAATGGGCACAATGGATAAAAACAAAAGTTTACGAATTACCAAAGACAAAATAGAATATGGAAAATATTATTGATGCTATATCACCAGAATTGATTAAAAACGAATTGACTGAAAAGTATTTACTTCGTAAAACGAATTTTGGGAATAACTTAATTTATGATATCAACGCCCACGAGGCTCCCAATACCATGCAAGAGCTTGGACGCTTGCGCGAAATCACCTTTAGAGATGCCGGCGGTGGAACTGGAAAAAAAGTGGATATTGATGAATATGACACCTCCGAAAATCCTTTCCGTCAGCTTATAGTTTGGAACCCCGAAGAGGAAGAAATTGTAGGAAGCTACAGATATAAACTTGGAAGTACAATGTCTTTTGACGACAATGGGCAACCCATTAGCCCCACTTCTAGCCTGTTCAGATATTCGGAGAAATTTATCCAAGAATATCTACCATACACCATAGAGCTTGGACGATCGTTTGTGCAAACAAAATATCAGCCATCGGTTAATCCCAGAAAAGGACTTTTTGCCCTAGATAATACTTGGGACGGCTTGGGAGCATTGGTGGTACACAATCCCGAAATGAAATATTTCTTCGGAAAAATGACAATGTATAACTCATATCCGGCCATGGCTCGCGACTATATTTTATACGTTCTCGAAAAGCATTTCGAAGATAAAGATAAGCTGCTTGCACCCACCGAGCTGAAAGATATTATCGCCGATAGAGCACAATTAGCTGAAATTTTCAATGAGGAGGAATTCTCCGAAGATTATAAAATATTAGTGAAAAAAGTTCGTGAACACAATGTTCATGTACCTCCGTTAATCAATATCTACATGGGATTAACGCCCACAATGAGATTTTTTGGTTCATCAGCAAATATCGATTTTGGACCCGTAGAAGAGTCGGCAATTTTAATTACAATTGACGATATTTATGAAGCGAAAAAAGAGCGTCACCTAAAATTCTAAAAAATGATAATAAAAACAGCGGAGTTCTCTGTCAGCAATAGCGATTATAGAAAATGCCCAGCACCCAATATACCCGAATATGCCTTTATAGGCAGGTCTAATGTGGGGAAATCTTCTCTTATAAATATGCTTTGCAATCACAAAGAGCTTGCACGCACATCGTCATCGCCGGGGAAAACGCAGTTGATAAATCATTTTATAATAAATAAAAATTGGTTTTTGGTTGACTTGCCCGGATATGGCTATGCCAAAATATCTAAAACAAGTAGAGCAAAGTGGATGAAAATGGTGTCGGATTATCTCACCATGAGACCAAACTTGATGAGTGTTTTTGTATTGATAGACTCTAGAATACCACCACAAGATATTGATATTGAGTTTATTAATAATCTTGGCATGTGGCAAGTTCCATTTGCAATTATTTTCACAAAACGCGATAAAAGTTCCGAAGTGAAGATGGAAAATTTAGTTGAAGAATATAAAGCAAAACTTGCAGAAACTTGGGAAGAATTTCCACCCTATTTTATATCCTCAGCTATTAAAAAAATTGGAAGAGAAGAGATTTTAAACTACATTGGCGAAGTAAATAAGTTGTTCAAACAATAAGATTTTGCAAATGCGTCAAACTTTTATCTTCACTTTTTTTCTTCAAATATTGCTAATAAGTGCAGTGGGACAAAAATCTACGCACAATCTTGAAAAACATATTAGAGTTCTATGCTCCGACACTCTCGAAGGAAGAAAAGTAGGAACTTTAGGAGAGCAAAAAGCAGCAAAATATATACGCAATATTTTTAAAGAGCAAAATTTGGAACTTCTTGGCGAAGATGGATTTCTGAATTTTGAGGTGATAACAAAAGTTGAAGCAACACAGAAAAATAAATTTTCTTTATTCAATATCGATTATAAATTGGGCGAAGATTATTTACCCATAAATCTTACCAAAAACGACTCACTTTTTGCAAATGTTTATTTTGCAGGCTATGGCTTTGATATTGAGACCGATAGCCTAAAATGGTGCGATTATCCAAGCACTTTTCATATAAACAGAATGTGGGTTGTGGTGATACGCGGAGTGCCAGATCCACAAAATGAAAATTCTAAGTTTTACCCCTTTGCCTCTGATGCCCAAAAGATAGAAATGGCTCGAAAAAGAGGTGCAAAAGGTATTGTTTTAGTCTCGCCAAAATATCTTAGCGAGGAGGATGGTTTAATGCCTCTTAGAATTGTTCAAAGCCTTGAAAATAAGAGTATTATAGCTATAAATGCAAGCAGAAAAGCAGCTAGTAAGTTGTTCTGGAATTATGGAATAAACTTCGATAATGTGGAAAAAAACTACAACTACCCAATGGAGAAAAAAGGTGTTTTTATTCCAGCCAAAATAGCCAATGCCACTGAGCTAAAATATGAAAAATCCACAGCTTCAAATGTAGTTGGTTTAATTGAAGGCAATAATCCAGTTCTAAAAGATGAATATATCATCATTGCAGCCAATCACGACCATATTGGATATGGCGATTTGAACCTAAATCCGCACAAAACAGATACAATTGCCATACATAGTGGAGCAAACAATAATGCTTCTGCTGTGGCTATGCTCCTCGATTTGTCGGAGAAGATTTCTAAAAACAGAAGACGACTAAAACGCTCTGTTGTTTTTGTCTCATTTTCTGCCAAAGAGTACCAGTATTTGGGTTCAAAAGTTTTTCTAAAAGAAGAGCTAATTCCCATTTCTAAAATTAAATATATGATAAACCTCAATATGGTTGGAGGCTTAGATAGTGAAAGAAATATTTATATAAATGGCGTTGGTACAGCCAAAGAGTTCGACTCAGTTTTAGAGCAATTCAATAAAAAACATCAGTTTAAACTTCACACAAACATATATGGATATTCGGCTTCCGATGCCAATAATTTTTTCCAAAAATCTATTCCAGTTTTGACGTTTTCAACAGGAGTTCAGGAGTTTTACAACACTCCTTATGATGATATTTCGAAAATCAACTTTGCAGGAATTAGAGATTTATCAGCTTTTGTTTATGATTTGATTATAAATCTTTCGCAAAGAGAAAACTCTTTTAAGTTTCAAGAACAGCCCATGCCCAAGCAAAGATTTGCCGATTTAAAAATGGATTTGGGAATAGGGTGTAAGTCAACTAAAGATTCTATAATAGTAAACAAAGTTTTGCAAAACAGTGTTGCAGAGCAGTCTGGACTGATGTTGGAAGATAAGATTACAAAAATTAATGGACAGATTATAAAAGACAGGTCAGATTTTGAGCGAATATTATCCAGCTTATATGTTGGTCAAACTGCTACCATTGAGTTTTATAGAGATGAAAAAAAGCATATTATAATCCTACAATTATAATTTTATGACAGAAAAAGAGAGGTCAATTTTTCAGCGGAATATCTTACTTTTTGGCGAAGAAAAAATGTTAAGTTTTTCTCAAAAACGTGTGATAATTTTCGGAATTGGTGGCGTTGGAAGTTGGTGTGCCGAGAGTTTAGTGCGTTCTGGAATTAAACATTTAACCCTTGTCGATTCTGATATTATTTGCAAAACCAATGTCAACCGACAGCTGCATGCCACTTCAAAAACTGTTGGAGAAGTAAAGGTTGAGGTTCTTAAGCAGCGACTTTTGGAAATAAATCCTGATGCTGAAATTACAGCCATTCAGAAAGTTTATCGTGATGATACTCGTGATTTTTTCCAACTCCACACTTATGACTACATAGTTGATGCCATCGACAGTTTGAGCTATAAAGTTGATTTAATTCAATGGGCTTGTAAAACAGATGCCTATTTTGTTTCCTCTTTGGGTGCATCTCTCAAACTTGATTCTACCAAAATAAAAGTCGCAGAATTTTGGAAAGCTCACGGTTGTCCTCTGGGAGCCGCCATTCGCAAAAGATTGAGAAAAACAGGAATGCCAGCCAAAAAGTTTTTGGTTGTTTATAGCGATGAGCTTCTAAAAAATGCCTTTGATGGCGACAGCGATTGCAATAGTGCCGAATGTTTTTGTAAAGAAAAAGACCACGAAAGTCAAGAAATACGCAAAACAAAATCTGTTACCAATGGTACAGTGGCACATATTACCGCCATTTTTGGTTTCACCTTGGCTGGACTTGTGGTGAAACATGCTATGGGGGAGAAGTGAAATTAAAATTTGTCTGATAGCAAAAAATCTTCAATATTCATCCACTCAATACCTTTTTTATCGGTATCAAATCCTTTATCAAGAGATAATACGTACTTAGGAAAATGGTCATTTATAGTATCGAAGACTCTGTATTCACGCTTCACAACATTGCTAGAAAACAAGCTGAGTGTAACTTGGATATATACCTTATTGTTGTTTTTTTCGCATATAAAATCAACCTCATTGTCCCCAACTTTACCAATCATCACTGAATAACCACGCGAAAGCATTTCGTGCATAACCACATTTTCAAGACGTGCAGAAATTGAATCCACTTGATGACCAAACTGGGCGTAGTATAATCCTATATCACTTAAAAAATATTTATCATGGAACTCAAGAATTCTTTTACCTCTTAAATCAAAGCGTTTAATTTGATAGAACATAAATGCTGAACTTGCGTAAGCAATATAATTTTGAACGGTATTGGGAGAAATGCTGATGTTTTGCGACTTTATGTAGTCGCTTATGTTTTTTGCAGTGGTTATATTACCAATGTTCTCAGACAGAAAAGATAAAATTCTTTGAAGCATGGCTACATCGCGAATACTATTTCGCATAATTATATCTTTTAAAATAATTGTATTATAAACTGCTTGAAGATATTGTCTAATGATATTTTCGTCCCACGATAAATTGTGAATACCTGGGAATCCGCCATATTTCAAAAAATCATCAAAATAATTATGAACATTTGTACTTGAGTTACTTTGACGTAATTTTCTTATTTCAATAAATTCAGAATAAGTAAGAGTTTGAATTTGAAACTCAACATAACGACCTGAAAGTAAGGTTGAAAGCTCTGAAGAGAGCATATTTGCATTTGAGCCACTGATGTAAATATCATATTTTTCTTCTGCTAAAAAGGATACTATAGCACGCTCCCATTGCTCAATTTCTTGAATTTCATCAATAAATATATAATATTTCTGTTTCTGATTATTAAAATCAAACTCCTTAGTAATAAAGTTGTGTAAATCTCTGTAGTTCTTTATAAAATCGAATTCGAACAGCTCCTTATTTATAAAAATAATTTGTTGTGAGCCAATTCCAGACTCAATTATCTCATCTTTAATTTGTTTTAATAGAACACTCTTCCCACTTCGTCTTAAGCCACTTATAACTTTAATTATAGGCTTATTGACAAATGGTCGTATTTTTTCTAAATATTTCTCTCTTTTAATCATTCTAAAGTATTAAACCACAAAAGTAATTAAAAAGTTTCACTTATACTTAAAACTTTTGTCTTTTTCTGCAAAAGTTTTAAGTATAGAGAGAACTATTTGGGGTTTTTGGCGAAATATATGAGTTGTTTTTATAATAATACCGATTGTAGTAGACAGTTTGGACTGTTTTATTATTTCAATTGGCACAAAAACACGTTTATGATGAAGCAAATGCCACTAAAAAACCACTCCAAATTATTGAAACGCCATAGAGAAACCGAATTGGCTACCGAATGCTTCTGTCAACACAGACTAAAGCCGAAGTTCCGCTACGCTACACTGCGGTTTAGTCTTTATATGTTAGGCAATCGTGCTTCTTTTTCGTCTGCTGGTTTTTCGGTCGTTTTTGTTGTGCGTTGGGGCAGACACACTCTTTGCCAAGCTTTGGTTTGAGCGTTGGCTGGTGCGGCTTGGCAAACCGCTTAGGGTTCACGAACACCATTAAAATAGATAAGCTGTGAGTAATTGTGTGGCTGTTGAGCGTTGGCATTATTCGTTCAGTTTTTTATAGATTTTCTTCATCATCAATTCTTTCACTAAGTCGCCAAATACTTTGTCCTCCAATATTTTTTCAAATATTTCTTGGTTCTGGTCCATACGACCTATGAGTTTGTCAATAAACTTGTCGTGGAAAGCAAATTTAAATGTGTCAATTTTATTAACTCTTGCTTGTGTTTGCAAGGTTTCATCATCCATTAATTCCGCTTCTATTTGGTCAAAGAAAAGTTTGTCTGCTTCTTCAAATTCCGTCCCGAATCGGTCATTTAGCACATTAATGATTTCAGATAGTAAAGCTTCTTCGTCTTTGGCTCGTTTTAGACCAGCTTCTGTTGTTCCACTCAACTCGCCTTCTTCTCCTTTTTGCAATTCAATTGAACCTTCTTTTATCTTCTGTAAACGGTAATATTCCAAAGCCACTTCATCATCTAAATGTAATGATTCAGATAGTTCTCGTTTTGGAAGTCTGGTCTGAAGTAGTTTGGCATACGCATAAAATTTTTCAAATTCAGAATCAATAAAAGGCATGATTTGAGAAAGGAAAGCATATAGATTTGTCCATGTTCTCAGACCTTTTTTAAACTCGTCTTGCTTTTCTTCTTCTGCAATTCCCTTAAATCTGTCAACCGCTGGGTCTGTGAAAGCGTACAGATGTTTTTGATGTTTTGGGTTGTTTAGCTTTGTCTTTGGGTCAAAATACACATTGGCAAAGGCTTCTATTTCTTGTGTCCAATACACTTGAAATTCGTCTAACCTTGCTTTCAAATCATACAAGTGGTTAATGTCTGTTTCTTCCGTTACAGAAGTAATTTCATAGTAAGGTTGAAACGAATCTAAAATTGTTTGTCTATCATTTGCAAAATCCAAAACGAAAGTATCTTCCTTGCCTGGGTGCATTCTGTTTAACCTTGAAAGCGTTTGAACAGCTTTAACGCCTGATAGCTTTTTATCTACATACATGGTATGCAGTAAAGGTTGGTCAAAGCCTGTTTGGTACTTATCTGCAACAATCAAAATTTTATATTCGTCTCTATCAAATATAGTTGGTAGTTCCTTTTCGCTGTAGCCTGTCATCTCTGGCTCTGAAACGCCGTCAGGAGCATTATCATCAATTACCTTTCCTGAAAAGGCAACCAATATTTTGATTTCGTTTTCGTAACCTTTGGTTTTTATATATTTGCCAACTTCTTCAAAATAGCGTTTGGCATGCAATCTTGAACCACAAACCAACATTGCTTTAGCTTTGCCACCGATTTTTTTAGAAACAATATCTCTGAAATGTTCAATGATGATTTCTGTTTTCTGTGCCAAATTGTGCGGATGCAGTGAAACAAACTTACCAATGGCTTTGGCTGCTTTCTTCTTATTCAGATTGGGGTCTTCTTCAATGGCTTTGGTCAGTTTAAAGTACAGTTCATAGGTGGTGTAGTTTTGCAATACATCCAAAATGAAACCTTCCTCTATGGCTTGTCGCATAGAATACAAGTGGAAAGGTTTTGGTTTACCTTCCGTATCTTTATCTCCAAAAACTTGTAAGGTTTTATATTTTGGTGTTGCTGTAAAAGCAAAAAATGAAATATTGGGTTGTTGTCCTCTGGCTGCCGCCGACCTTTCAATTTGCTCTCTAACAAAGTCGTCTCCTGTGTAATCATCTGTATCGTCTGAGATAGCCTGCTCTAATGATTTTGAAGCCAAAACTTCCTTCATTTTTTTACTTGCTTCGCCACCTTGCGAACTGTGAGCTTCATCAATGATGACCGCATATTTTCTTTCTGGTAATTCACCAACTTTATCCACTACAAACGGAAACTTCTGTAAGGTAGTAATGATAATGTTCGTGCCGTAACCCAAGGCAGAAGCCAATTGTGAACTGTCTTTGTCTATTTTTTGAACAACGCCTGTTTTATGCTCAAATTGATAAATGGTGTTTTGCAATTGTTGGTCTAGTACTTTTCTGTCAGTTACTACAATTACTGAATCAAAAATCCGCTCGTCCATTGCGTTGTGCAAACTCGATAAGCGATAAGCTAACCAAGCAATGGAATTACTCTTACCCGAACCTGCAGAATGCTGTATCAAATAGTTTTTACCTGTGCCTACTTCCAATACCTTTTTGCTGATTTCCCGAACGGCATCTAATTGATGGTATCTTGGAAAAATAAGTTTTTCTTTCTTGTAGATTTTGCCTTCAACTTCAATTTCTTCGGTTTGCAAATGCACGAATCGTTGAATGATTTCCATCCAACTATCTTTTTGCAAAATGTTTTCCCACAAGTAAGCTGTTCTGTATCCGTTGGGGTTTTGGGGATTGCCTTTGCCGTTGTTTGAACCTTTATTAAATGGCAACCAATAAGTTTTACTACCATCTAATTTGGTGGTCATAAATACTTCGTCTTGGTCAACGGCAAAGTGAACCAAACACCTTTTTTTGAAAGCAAAAAGGATTTCCCGATTGTCTCTTGTAGTGCTGTATTGCTTTAAGGCATTGCCCACATTCTGACCTGTAAATTGATTTTTAAGTTCTAGCGTTGCGACTGGAATACCATTCAGCGAGAGTAAAATATCTACCGAATTTTTGTTCTTGGTGCTGTAATAAATTTGGCGATATACTTTCAGGTTGTTTTTGTTGTACAAATCAACCGCATCAGGATTTAAGCCTGAAGCAGGTTGAAAAAACGCCATCTGAAAACGCACACCATAATCCACAAAGCCATTGCGAAGCACATCCAAACTGCCACGCAAGTCCAATTCTTTGTATAGTCGTTGAATAACTCGATTGTCAGCATCTGCACCATGAATGGCAGAAATTTTTTCCCAACGCTTTGGTTGCGACTCTTGTAAAAATCTAATCACTTCATATTTGAACATGCCCAATTCAGGGCTGTAATCTGGTGCATTGCCTTCGGTGTAACCGCCTTGTTCAATAAGGCTTTGCACTAAGGCAGTTTCAAATGTATTTTCTGTTGTTATACTCATTGGTTATTCTATTACTTTTATTTTCCCCGTTACCACTTCGCTAATCAATGCTGTGCGGTACTCGGTTAATAATTCTATCAGTTTTTCGGTTTTGGATTTTTTGGAATCTATTCGTGCCGTTTCGGTTTCGATGTAGTGGACGATGGATTGTTGTTCTTCAATGGTGTTAGGAAGACATAATTCAAATTCTGAAATAAAATTTGTTGGCACTCTTTTTTGACCAGCTGCGCCAGTCATAAATGCTTCTCCTAATTCCATAAATAAAGATGACCTTGTTATATAGTAAAGAAAATTTGATTGAATATTTTCAGCTCGAAGAACATGAAATTCTGTTGACCCAAATCCAATTTGGCTTTCTAAATCGTTCAGAAGTGCACTTTTCCCATTCTCAAAACAAGGTGTGATTTTAGCTACAAGAATATCTCCTTTTTCAAAATAAGTAAAACCATTCCATAAATCAGAAATTGGTTTTTTTATATTACAATCATAAGTTCCATTTTCTCCCACTTTTTCCATTGGAAGGAAGGTTACTAAATCGTCAGAATCTTTATACTTGGCTTTTTTTGTAGGATTTATTTTTGCTACATATTTCAACCTTTTCACCTCCCAATGCTCTGGAATTTCCCCCAACCATTCAATGCCTGAATCTTTCATGGGTGCATCAGGATTGATGCCTTTGGTAACGGCTTGGTTGATGATGGCTGTTTTTTCTTCTTCGTAAAGTTCGAGTAGTCTTTTTTTATCGGCTATCAATTCGTCTATCTCGGCTGTTTTGCGGTCGAGATAGTGGGCGATGGCGGTTTGTTCTTCGGGGGTATTTGAAATTGATATTTCTAAATTTTCAATTTGTGAATTACTGATATTTTCTTGTGCTGAACCAGATGCAGTTAAAAGTATTTGTTCTTGAAAAAAACCACTATTTACAATGTAATAAAGAAGTTTATTTGAGAACATTATTCTCGCAACTCGTTGGTTAATAAATGCTTTAGGTGGAATATTATTTACAAAACAAGTTTTACCTGTTGTCGCACCTGATAATGCAATTAATGTATCATATTGGTCAAGCCAATATTCTTTCGGTATTGTATCATCATCTATTTTTTTACATTCATCAAAATTTATATTAGTAGAAATATCACCAATTCTTATTATGGGTGTGCCTTCATTTGAGAATAAATCACTTTTGAATGCATAACCTCCTTGTAACTTGGTTAGATGTTTTATTTTCTTCACCTCCCAATGCTCAGGAATTTCCCCAATCCATTCAATGCCTGAATCTTTATAGTTGTCGTATTTCTCCATTAGTCAAGTACCGTTTTTTCTGTTTCCAAAGTCTTTTCTTCCAATGCCAAAATATCAGCTTTAATCTTATCTAAAGGTCGCAAGGGTTTAAACTCATAGAAATATTTGGTAAAGTTTATTTCGTAACCAATTTTGGTTTTGCTGTGGTCTATCCATGCTTCGGGCAAGTGGGGTAAAACTTCTTCATTAAAGTATTCCTCAATGGTTTGGGGTACCAATTTTCCGTTAGCATCTTTTTTCAAAAAAGGTATGTTTTCATAATCACGCAACGTGGTGTTGGGCTTGGGTTGTCCTTTGCTTTTTACCACTTTGCCGTTTTCTTTTAGCGGCTGTTCTACGGTTATTCGCCAATAACCAAAGAACTCATTGGGCAGAATTTTACAAAACTCGTTTTCTTCAAAATTTCCGTAGAGTTGTGTAATAAAGCCAATGCCTTTTTCATTTCCGTTTTCGGCAATTTTCTTACGCTTGTTGCCTAAGCTTCTGTCCATTTTTTGCCAAAAGCGGTTGAAATCCAGTTTGCCTTCTTTGGTCAGTTCTTCATCTTTAGCACCTGTGGCGTTTATCAATTGCACTTTGCCGCTTCGCTCCGCACTTTTATTGTTGG
>LSQX01157629.1_pt2 | contig 19570 bp, 23 predicted proteins | sample 654561 | NCBI WGS metagenome assembly LSQX01 (sample SAMN04489861, study PRJNA283612) | anaerobic digester metagenome | isolation source: 4 biogas reactors fed with cattle manure at either 37C or 55C with and... | place: Denmark: Kongens Lyngby | collected 2014
GTCGCCTTCGCCGTCGCCTTCGCCGACGCCGACCAGACGTCCGACCCCGACACCGACACGGCGTCCGACTGCGACCCCGACTCCGACAAAAGCTCCGACCCCGACAGTGACACCGGAACCGACATCGACACCGACTCCGACACCGGAGCCTGTTGAAACAACGATTGCGGAGACTACCGAAGTAACTCCGACTCCGGTTCCCGAGACAACTTCGGCTGTAGTCGCAACGACAGTTAAAACGACGGATCCGAACGGATCTCAACCGACGGAAAATGATTCCGCGGTTTCAAGTAAGGGAGCAACCCGGTTGAGGTGGATACTGATCGGATTTGGCGCATTTGTTATCTTCGGCGGCTTTACTTCAGGGATTATCGAGGAGTATCGTTATCGTCGTCAGAAAACCAAGATCAGCAAAGACAGATGATCCGTTCCATATAGACACGGTACAGAACCGTGTGAACACAATCGACAATCCAAAGCCCGTCGATCACGAAAGTGAAGACGGGCTTTTGCTTGGATGAGCAGAATCTGAGAGTCTGTGATTCCGCTTCATGATCCGAGGAATCAAGAGAGGAACAAATCGATATCATCCTCGGCAGTTCCGATACCTGCGATACCAAACCTCTCGATCAGGACTTTGGCGACATTCGGCGAGAGAAAGCCCGGAAGCGTCGGACCTAAGTGGATATTCTTAACTCCGAGATAGAGAAGAGCGAGAAGAACGATGACGGCCTTCTGTTCATACCATGCGATGTTGAAAGCGATCGGCAGTTCGTTAATATCCGAAAGTCCGAAGACCTCCTTAAGTTTCATCGCGATCACTGCCAGCGAATAGGAATCATTACACTGACCGGCGTCTAGAACGCGCGGGATATCTCCGATCGACCCCAGGTTACTCTTAATGTAGCGATATTTGGCACAACCGGCCGTCAGGATGACAGTGTCGGCCGGAAGCTTCTCCGCAAACTCGGTATAATACTCCCGGGAACGCATACGACCGTCGCAACCGGCCATAACAAAGAATTTGCGAATTTTCCCGGACGAAACTGCTTCGACGATCTTGTCGGCGAGAGCCAGGACCTGATTATGAGCGAATCCGCCGATAATACTTCCGGTCTCGATCTCCTGAGGAGCAGGGAGTTGTTTGGCCATTTCAATGATTGACGAAAAGTCCTTGCGGCCGTTCGGCCCCGCAACGATATGAGGGCAACCCGGATAGCCCGAGGCTCCGGTCGTGAAAATACGCGTGCGCACTTCTTCGCTCTTCGGCGGGACGATGCAGTTCGTCGTGAACAGGACCGGGCCCCCGAAACTCTCGAATTCACCGACTTGCTTCCACCAGGAGTTTCCATAATTCCCGACGAAGTTCTCGTATTTTCTAAAAGCGGGATAATAGTGTGCCGGGAGCATCTCGCCGTGTGTGTAGATGTCGACGCCGGTCCCGGCCGTTTGCTCCAAGAGTTGTTCCAGATCGGTCAAATCATGGCCGGATATCAGAATGGCGGGATTACCGCGCACACCGATATCTACCTTTGTGATTTCCGGATTTCCGTAGCGGGAGGTGTTGGCGGAATCCAGAAGAGCCATCGCTTTTACGCCGTGCTCGCCTGTGCGAAGAGTCAGCGCCACCAAATCGTCAACGCTGAGAGAATCATCCAATGTTGCCGCCAGAGCTTCGTAAATGAAGGTCATAACGGAATGATCTTCTCTGCCGATATTTCCCGCATGCTCCGCATATGCAGCCATGCCTTTAAGCCCGTAGATGATCATCTCGCGGAGTGAACGCATGTCTTCGTTCCCTGTGGACAAGACGCCGATCGAGTCAGCCTTCTCGAGCATATCATCCAAGGAATTGACGGAGAACATCGCGGCATCTTCCAGGTCCTCCGCTCCGGTGCTTTCGCGGAGTTCGTCCCGAAGAGCGAGCATCTTGCGAATTTGAGCCGAAATGGCCGAGGCGTCAAAATTCGCGTTCGTGATCGTCATGAAAAGACTGCTTAGGACCTGATGGCTCAATGCGGAAATCGCGGAAACATCGATCCTGCTCTTGCGCACGATTGACGAAATCCCCTTCAAAGTATAAATCAAAAGGTCCTGGAGTTTGGCGACATCTTCGGTCTTTCCGCAAACTCCGCGGATTGTGCAACCCTTATTGCCGGCCGTTTCCTGGCATTGAAAACAGAACATACTCATCGTTTGAACCTCCTGATTGTTCTATAAATTATCGAAAAGCGACGCTCAGCTCCGGTCAGACCGGGGCGGGTGCTTTGACAACGATCAATTCCAGTGTGTCTTCATGTCGATTCCGGACATTCATTCGCGTGCCGACCGGAATCTTCAACAGGGTTCCCTCTTCGTATACATGGAATGCCTGATCGTTAAGTCCGATCGAGAGCGTTCCGCGAACCACCGTCATATAGACATTGGAATTTGAAAAATGTTCCGGTAATCCCTCACCTCGCGGGAAGACCATGTGGATATAGTTGACGTTCTCGTCAAACACCAGTTTCTCGACTGCTTTCTCATTACCGCGACTCAGGCGGAATATTTGTTCAACCATCAGGACATACCCCCGCATAACATTATAAGTCTTTTGTACCATAAATCCGATTGAAAGAGAGCGCCGAATCGTGAACAATTAAAGAATTGTTGTGAGACGATCGGAATCCGATCGGAACGCGGACATCATATGCGGCGGAACCGTGAATATAGCCTCAGCGCCTACTTCAACCGGAAGGTTTTCGGGCAGAATTTGTTGATACACAAGAGGCCGATCACAAAATACAGCAGTGTGGAGACGATGATGACTGACATGTAAATAACGACGTTCAGATCCCTGAGTTGCATGTTCATGTACGAGAGCATGTAGACGACCATCTGAATGACGGAAAACAGCTTGCTTTTGGTCCCTAAGTCCGATGTGTACGGTTGAATGATGTAGTAAATGAAAAGGTCGTGAAAAGAGAAAAAGACCCACATCATCGCGACGGTAACGAAATAGGGAACGATCATGATCCAGGCAATTTCATCGGCAGACGAACCGTTGAAAAGAGGTCGAAGGATATCGGATAGGATCGGAAGGAGCGAGATCAGCGCAAAGGCGGGAGCGTTATACAGAAGAATAGTTTTGAGTCGCAGATAGAAGTTGCGGATAACGACAGAAGGCGTGCGGTAAAACGGGTAATTCAGCATGGCCACGTCGCAGTTGGCGAACATCGCTCCGGTTGCAGGTCTGCCGAGAGAGATCATATAGGACAGGAAAAAGCACATCGGCAGGAGAGTCGTCTGCTTGCTTTCCGTCATCTCGTTCAAATCCAGATCGGTCAGTAATAGTAAGATCAACATGCCGATCAGAATGCCGGCGACGATGCAGACTCGAATCAGTATCTTTTTCCCGAAAAATTTCTTGTGCCGATGAAAGAACAGCTTGTTGAAGAAGGCATAACCCGTCAGATGTGCGAAGGGCACGGAGGACAGATCCTCCGACTTCAACCCGGTATTCCATTTGGAGACATTCCCGAATTGTTGTTGCCGTTGACGCGGCTTGATTTTCTCGACCGCGAGCGTGTACGTGACGACCGTTCCCCACGCCAATTGCCGATAATGAGGGAATTTCACGATCACAGCGACGGAAATAAGCGCCATCGTGATCAACGGAGCGATGAAAGCCGGGTGAAATACGATTGCGCGAAACGGGAAATAAGTCCCCGACGCGACCAACGGAAAAGGTGCGATGAGTGACAGGATCGCGAGTGACAGAAACACGTACGATAAAGGCTTGTAAATGTTTCTCAAAAATCGTCTGAAAATCGCGAAAGAAGTTAAATACAGAAGTTCCCCGATCAACTTGGCACAAACGACCAGAAGCGGGATCGCAAGCGCCTGAAGGATCGTGTAGTCCCGGTGAACGGAAAGCACAAGCGCAAACGGAAGAGAAGCGCCGATATCGATGATTTTACGCTCGAATATCCTCGCGGGAACGTACCTTTCCGCATCGGCGCGCAATTTGTCGATGATCAGAAGGTCGGTGCCGACATCGAGATTCATTGCTTTGTTGAGCCCCAGTGACGCGCCGATGAAACTCATGAAGAAGAACATCGACATCACGGCCTCGATCGGAAATTCCGATACGCTCCGGTCGGAAGCGTTGAACACCATATAAGCGAAAAAAACCAGGTAGCCGATATACATGCCCTTGATCACGAGTCTTTTGAAAAGCCGGTGGAATGTCGCCAAAACAGTCAAGATCAGTTTGGCGTTCTGCTTTCCGTAAAGACTGTCCGGAATATGCTTCCCGATCAGCGGGATCCGCTGAAAAAAGAGGATTAACCGGTTGATCGTCCCGGTCGTCGATATTTTCCGTGTCGTGATCATGATCGAAAAATATTCGCGAAGAACGACGCGGAAGGAACGTTTACCCATTCGTTTCGTTCTCCTTTGTATCCGGGGCGATACTCATGTCGGGTACGGGCGCGGTTGTGCCGTTGTTCTCGCTCAAAATCTCGATAATGTCGGACTCGAATTGCGGTGAATGGATTTTCTCGGCCGGGACATGGCGAAGCTGACCCTCGTGAAGAACGACGATTTCATCGCACAGGTCTTGAGCGAGCTGGAGGATATGCGTTGAAAATATGATGATGTGGTCGCTCTTTATTGCTTTGATCATGTTCTTGACCTCCAACGCGGCGACCACGTCAAAGGACGTCAGCGGCTCGTCGAGAAGGATGACCGGCGGCTTCATGATGTAAAGAGAAATCAGCATCTGGAGCTTGTTCATCATGCCGTGTGAATACTCTTTGATCAGTCGGTCTCCGTCCGTGGGATCGAAAGCGACTTTGCGAAAATACTCGTCGATGTCCAGCGGGTTGCGAATTTTCTCACCGTTGATCTCGATGAAAAACTTGATGAACTCACGGCCGGTCAGAAATTCGGGCAAACGAGGCTGAGTGAACACGAAGCCGATATCGCTTTCGCTGTATTCGGTCTTGCCGCCCTTCTCGAAAAACTCTCCCGGTTCGTTCGCGATATTGTCGTAATCAATACCGAAGCGTCCGCCGTCAAACTCAAGGTACTTCGCAAGACAATTAAACAGTGTCGTTTTGCCCGCACCGTTTCTGCCGAGAAGCCCGTATATCTTCCCTTGTTCAAAAGTGAAACTCGCGCCCTTGAGCACAGCCTTATCCTTGTAGTTCTTGACCAGACCGTCGATGTGAAGTCGCATACTGCTTTCCTCCCCTTGTGCTATGAAATACTTTACCACAAAACGATTTGCTTCGAAAGGTACACATCATTCCAGTCCTTGGTCGGGAGGATGTGAACGGCGAGGATCGCGCATGGGTCGTTCCCGTTCTCGAGAGTGCCGGCACGAATGAGTTGCAGGCGCTTTTCGACGGAAGTCGCGTGTTGTATTTCTTCGAAGCGGGGTATTGATCCGAGTCGCGTTCACTATATCGTCGAACGACCGAAGATAACAGCCATACATGGGAGCGGACCGAAGTCCGCTCCTTTCAAAGTTCGCCCGCATGTGCGATATTGTTAGGTGAACAGTGATCGGGACGACAATCGGGCCATGATCAGAGATTTAGAAAAGAGGGACGAATATGAGTATTCAAAATCTTGTCAGACCGGACTTCAGCGGAGTTGTTTCCGTCGCGGTCGATGGGCAAGCCGTTTTTCGAGGGGAGTACGGATTCGCCGACAAGGCCAACGAGATCCCGAACCGGGTCGACACGCGATTCGGAACAGCGTCCGCCGGAAAGGTCTTTGTCGCCGCTGCGATCCTCGGCCTGATCGAAAAGGGAGTTCTTCGCTTCGAATCGACGATCGGGGAGATCCTGAAATTTGACATGAAGTCCATTGATCCGGGGATCACGGTACGACAACTCCTGAACCATACATCGGGCATCCCGGATTATTTTGACGAGTCGGTGATGACCGAATACGAAGAACTGTGGATCGATTTCCCGAATTACCGGATCCGAAAGTCGGCCGATCTGATCCCGCTTTTCATCAGTAAGCCGATGATGTACGAAAAGGGCGCCCGTTTCCAGTACAACAATACCGGTTATGTCGTATTGGGTCTGATCATCGAAGAGATGACCGGAAAATCCTTTGATGTATACCTCAAGGAGTCGATTTTCGATCCGGCGGGCATGGCCGATACCGGCTACTATGAGCTCGACCGACTGCCGGCGCGGTGCGCTTCGGCGTATATCTTCGACGAGGAGCGGAAGGAGTATCGCACGAACATCTACTCGATCGACGCCAAGGGGACCGGAGCGGGCGGCGCGTTCACGACGGCGCCCGATGTCGAGGAAATGCATGAGAGAATTCAAGGGGAAGCATTATGAACGAAGAGAATCTGATCGCCCCGTGCGGGATGAATTGCCGGTTGTGTGTCGCTTTTCAAGCGAGGGAGCTGGACATCAATAAGCAGGGCTTCCATCGGACCTATTGCCCCGGATGTATCCCGCGCGGCGAGCACTGCCTGCATATGGCCGATCGCTGTGAGAAGGTCGGCAAAGGCTTGGTCCGCTTCTGCATCGAATGCGAAGACTATCCCTGCAAGCGATTGAAGTCGCTCGATAAGCGCTACCGCGACAAATACCATATGAGTATGATCGAGAATCTGGATTCGATCCGCGAAAACGGGGTGGACGAGTTCCTTCGCCGACAGGAGGAAAAATGGCGCTGCCCGACCTGCGGAGGGACGATCTGTTGTCATAACGGCCTATGCCTTTCCTGTGATCTGGATCGATGGCTCAGGAACCGGAAGTACCGATGGGGCGAGGAATAGAAAATGAGCGACCGAGAAATTATCGACTGGTTAATGAACGGGGATCCCTCGATCCGCTGGCAGGTGATTAGGGATCTGTCCGGTGCCGGCGAGGATATAATCGAGGCCGAGCGGATGCGCGTCTCTACGGAAGGCTGGGGAGCCGAGATTCTCTCCCGACAGGATCCGGATGGCAAATGGTCTGGTCAACTCTATAACGGAAAGTGGGTCTCGACGACTTACACGCTTCTCCTGCTTAAAGAATTCGGACTTCTGCCGAATGAAAGATCCGAGACGGGCTGTCAGGTGCTTTTCGAGAACGGAATATTTGAGAATCGAGAGATTCGATTCTCGGCCGGACAGCAATTTCGGGACGACGGCGTTACGGGAATGGTTCTGGGCATCCTCTGTTATTTTGGATATCGCGAACCTCGTATAAGCGGGATCGCGGAGTACCTTATGGAGCGACAACGTCCCGACGGGGCTTGGGTGCACGACGATCGACCGGGTGCGGAGCAATATCTCTTTGAAAACACGTTACTGATCGCGAGGGCTCTTTGGGACTATCAAAAAGCGACGGGCGACGACAGCGGGAATATCCGCGAAGCACGAATGAAGGCGCACGAGTTCCTTCTGGATCGCCGACTGATCAACTCGAACGATCCGAAGTGCCTTCTTTTTTCTTTTCCGAATTATTGGCACTATGATGTTTTAGCGGCGTTGGATTATTTACGGGCGGTCGATATTATGGATCCAAGGTTGGCCGATGTGATTCGGACGGTCCGTAAGAAGAAAAACTCGGACGGGACGTGGAATCTTCAGAACCGTCACTCCGGGAAGGTATTTATTGACATGGATGCGGTCGGAAAGCCGAGCCGATGGAATACATTGCGGGCGAAGAGGATCCTGGCATGGTGGGAGAAGGCGAACGGCACGGAGTAGAGGGCTGCCTGAATAAAAGGAGGGTCGATCATGTGCGCACTGAATGACGATATCCGTGAATACACCGAACTACTGAAAGAAGGAAAGGTTCCGAGGGCGTACCGCGGGATCTTATCCTTCATGTCGGAGCTCCTGCGCCATATGAGCGCGGTACACCCCGGTCACACCGTGAGCGCGATGTACGTAGGATTCATGGATATGACGTATTTTGCCTTCACGCCGCCCGAATTGAAAAGCCGGAGCCTTAAGGTCGCGGTGGTGTATCTTCATGAGGAGAACCGGTTTGAGGTCTGGCTCGGCGGCGGTAACCGAAAGATCCAGGCGGAATATATCGAGAGGTTAAGCGGCGCGGACATCGGATCGTATACGCTTTCGAAAGTCAGTCCCGGCGTCGATTCCATCATCGAAAAGCGTCTCGTCGAGCACCCGGATTTCGACGACAGAGAGGCATTGATCAGTCGGCTCGAAAAGGATGTGATCGCGTTTGTCGGGGATATGATCGAGTTACTGCGATAGAATACGGGGGGGCAGCAGTATGGAAACGGAGCGACTTATTATTCGAAGGTTCCTGCCGGAGGATGGCGACGGGCTCCCGATCCGGCAGGACACGTATGAATACGCGATACTGCTGAGCGACTGGGAGTGGGAACGCGGAGCGACATTCGCGCTTTCGAATTTGTAGATTATTTTACCTACAACGTATGCTATAATCGAACAAGTATTGTTAATGAAAAGAAAAAAGGGGTGCAGAATGTTGAAGAAAATGCGTCGTTTGCTCGTTGTTGTTTTGGCTTTATCCATGGTCCTTTCCTTGACCGCCTGCTCAAAGAAGTCGATCTCGGCGGACGATTTTATCGAGATCATGGAAGATGAATATGATTGTGAAATTGTTGAAATAGAATTGTCCGGAACAGGACGGGAGGCGATCATTAACGCCAGAAGTACGGATGATAATTTCTTTGTTACGTACGAATACTTAGAGGAGTTGCGCCCTGCGGAAATGAACTTCGATAGTCAGGTCAGAATGTATGAGAATATGAAAAAATCAGATGACTTCGACGGCACGATTAAAAAAAGCGGATCCGGCAACTTTGAGAAATTGATCATTAAAGGAGACGTCACTTTCATGGGTAGCGACAGCGAAGATGAGGTGTATAAGGTAATTATCCGTTCCGGAAAGATGATCATAACCGCAACAATATATGACACCGGAAACAAGGCAGTCAGGATCATTGACGGCGTTATCGAGACGCTCGGTTACTGATCCTCTGATTCAAATATTGTGAAAGCACCCAGCGAGGGTGCTTTTCTTTTTTGCGTGGTGACCTACGAGGTCGAAGAAGAGGACCTGTCCGGCATTCACGTCGCGCAGATCCTCATCGATCCGAAGGCGCTGATCGAATTCATCGGCGCGGAAGTCGCGGATATCGCGAGGTAAGAAAGAAAAAACACCTATAGGAAGATTTCTTTGTTTAGTTTTGCGTTTGTATGAAGGCAATCCCGCGATGAAAGGATTCGGATAATAAGACTTGCATATGACTACCCAGTGTAGTAAACTGATTTCAGATCAATTCTTCTCCTTTTACTGTCTTAGTTATAGTGTTCATTACAAACTTGCGCGACGCGACAAGCAATCCAACGGATGAGGAGGTCATTTATGATTAAGAAATCGATGACTGTACTGTTACTCATTGTTTTCTCAATTTCGCTCTTTTCTTGCGGCATACCATTGAAAGTAAGAAAAGATAATGAAAAAGAAGATGCGGATCAGGCTCGAGAGCTTACGGTTCCTTCCGATAATGAAGAATCAAAAGAAACGACCCGCGCCACAACAATTATGACATTTTCGGAGACAGAAATAACGGCTGAAACTACAAGGGAAACGACAGAAGACGTTAAGCCCGAAAATGTTGAGGTGGGAGATTATCTGGCAGCGGCCGTTGAGCCTGAGAGCGAACTGTGGGGTTATATCAATGAAAAAGGTGAGTTTGTGATCCGGCCGCAATTCTCCGAAGCGTATACTTTTTCAAAAGGAGGCTTGGCGGTGGTTCGGGACGCGAAAACCTCGAAGTACATGTACATAAATTCTGCGGGACAGAATGTTTTCGGCAAGCAATTTGAGGATGCGTATGATTTTACTCCCAATGGGCTGGCTTGTGTTATGCCGGATGGTGTGAATTACTACGGATATATTGATCATTCGGGTGATTTGGTTATTGATGCAATATTTGAAAATGCCAAGGACTTCGGCAAAGACGGAATCGCTTGCGTTCGGGACGCAGAAACCGGCATGTGCGGATATATTAATGAATCCGGGAAATATATCATCGAACCGATGTTCAGTGACGGCGGTTGGTTTGCAACTAACGGGCTGGCGTGCGTGCGCGCCGCGCCTCCTTTTGACATGTTACATGGATATATTAATAAAAAGGGCAATTATGTGATTGAACCGCTATTTGATGCAGCGGATGATTTTTCTGATTACGGATTGACCCGGGTAGTAGATCCGTTGAAGGGTTTGATCGGGTTTATTGACGAAACCGGAGCATATGTTGTTCCCCCGCTTTTTTCTGATGCATATATCTTTACCGACGATGGAATAGCGTGTGTGCAGGAAGCGGAATCCGAACTATGCGGCTATATCGACCACAGAGGTGAATACGTAATAGAACCGACTTTTGCAGGAAATAACGCATTTGCTGAAAACGGCCTGGCTTCTGTTCAGGATGCTGAATCATTAGACTGGGGTTTTATCGATCGAACCGGAAAATATGTTATCGACCCCGTTTTCTGGTGGGCCGACGATTTTGCGAAAAACGGAATGGCTGCTGTTCAGGATACGAAAACAAAGTTGTACGGTTATATTGATCAAAGCGGCGAATTTGTGATTGCTCCAAGATATAAAGGAGCTTCACCTTTCGCAGAGATACTCCCTCCGAAATGAGTAGACTCTACGGAGCGTCGATTGTGAAAGGACTCCCGGTCGGATAAGATACCGGGAGGAGGGAAAGCGACATGGATTGTGAAAAGATCGGCAGACTGCTCTTCAATCTGCGAAAAGAAAAAGGCCTCACCCAGCGGCAATTGGCCGAAAGCCTTAATGTTAGTGATAAAGCGGTCTCCAAGTGGGAGCGCGGGATCGGCTGTCCGGATGTGTCGCTTCTCCCCGAGATCGCCAGAATTTTCGGCGTTGACCTGGAAAGCATCCTGAGCGGTACGCTTTCGGAAAACGCGATCGAGGGAGGAAACATGAAAAAACTGAAGTTTTACATATGTCCGTCGTGCGGAAATCTATTGACCGGGACTGCGGAAGCGAGCATTTCCTGCTGCGGTAAGAAGCTCGCGCCGTTGTTCGCGAAGAAGGCGGGGGAGGGCGAGAAGCTTTCCGTCGAGCATATCGAAAATGATTATTTTATCTCGAGTGACCACGCAATGACCAAGGAGCATTACATCACTTTTGTCGCGCTGGTGACCGGGGACAGCGTCATGATCCGTAAGCAGTATCCCGAGTGGGATCTGCAGACGCGCATCCCGCGCTTCGGGCATGGCATGTTGTACTGGCACTGCATCGATCACGGGCTGTTTTATCAATTGGTGTAGGGTTCTCGAAAACGTAATAGCGAACAGAGGAAAACGAGGCCGCTCTGCCTCGTTTTTTATATGAGTTTTCTTGACAAGTGACCTCGAGTCAGCTCGAAAAGCTTGCGATCCGGCGCGAAATAAAATCTATTGCCTTCCTCTCAAAAAGCCGGAACATAAATTGATGCAAAGTCTGCTTGACAATAAATGCAAAGCGTACTATGCTTATAAAGCAAAGCGCGCTTTGCATATCTATTTGGTTTATCAGAGCAGAGAGGGGGCTTTTCGATGAATACGCGAATCAGGGAACTCCGAAAACAACACAAGTTGTCCCAGGAGGAACTGGCCTTGGAGGTTGGAACGACCCGGCAGACGATCACCTCGATCGAGGTTGGGAAATACACGGCTTCGTTGGTTCTGGCGTTTAAGATCGCCAAGTTCTTCGGGCTCACGATCGAGGAGGTTTTTGACTTCTCGGACATTGAACAATAACGGAGGTAAGACAATGGAAAAGTATCGCAAAAAAGTTCGGATCAAGATGATTCTTCTTGCGCTTCTGGCGCTGACGGCGGTCGCGCTTGGGATATACAATGTGTTTTTTGAGAGTGACCCGGGAGCGTCCGGCTTTTCGGCAGGGATGCTTTCCGGATTTCGTACCGGAATGGCTATCGGGATCGGAGGCTTTGCGCTGATTCAAATGATCGGCCTCGGTAAAGCGATCCGCGACGAGAAGAAGCTCAAGGAGCTCTACAATAAAGAACATGATGAGCGGTTACGGGCGATCCGCGCGAAAGCGGGTATGCCTTTGGTGCTGATTCTATCGGTTCTGATGCTGATCGCGGCGCTGATAGCGGGGCCTCTGAGTGTCCCGGTATTTTATACCTTGCTGATCGCGTCATTCGCGCAGTTGTTGATCGGTCTGTGTGTTAAGATGTACTACATGAAGATAATGTAGGAGGAACGGATCGTGAAGCGTAAAGGGTTACTGTTTGGGTGTGTCTCGGTCTCGGCGGACGCAGGTTTTCTCCTCGTGATCAATCGATTCGTTACCGCCTTGCCGGACCGGGCGGCTCGGTTAAGAACATGAAACGAATAGCTGAACATCCGCTCAGCCTGTCGAAAAATTCATCACGTTTCGGCAAAGTTACGAATACGTTGATCTTTGCATTTCTCACTATACTGCTCGGTGCGCTCGGATTCGTATCCGCCTCTAATCTTCTTGATCATGAGATATCGGTCCGATCCGGAATTATGATGATCGTGTTCATTTTTGTGCTTGCCGGCAGTATTTTTACGATTATCTTATTCGCTCGAAAATCAATAAAGTTCACTCTTGTGTTGATTCTCGGACTCGCCTTTTTTCTGCGAATCGCGCCGATCTTGTGGGTTCATACAGAGCCGATCAGCGATTTCATGCTGATGTTACAAAAAGCACGGGAGTCTTCTGCCGGCTCTTTTGATTGGGCGCGAACAAACACAGGGTACTTTTCCATGTGGGCGTACCAGATCCCTTTTGTGCTTTTTCAGTCGCTGATCTTAAGGATATCGCCGACTGTAAAAGCCATCCAACTGGTCAATCTCCTTTTCATGACCGGAACGGTGGGTCTGATCTATGCCATTGCTAAGAAGTATTTCTCGGAAGTTGCCGGACTTATCGCCGCATTCCTTTATGCGATCTATCCGGGTGCGATCCATATGGCATCCGTGTTGACCAATCAGCATGTCTCGCTTTTTTTCATGATGGCGGGACTGACGGCATTTTCATACTCGAAAAGATATTTGGGCTTTGCTGCGGCCGGACTTCTTTTGGGGTTGTCGAATTTGATGCGTCCGGAAGGTGTTTTAATCATGACTGCGTTGCTGTACGTCGGCTTGATTCGGTGGATCGAGTCTCCCGAGAAAAAGGACGTTCTTCAAATCCTGTCTTGTCTCGCCGTTGTGGTCGCGGCTTATTATTTTCCGCAAAAGGGATTCGAGAATCTTATGCATTGGGTGGGGATCGCACCAAACGGATTTCGGATCTATGCTCCGGAGTGGAAATTCGTTCTCGGTCTGGACGCAACGAGCGAGTTCGGCGGATATTCCGTTAAACATGCTCGCATCCTTCAAATCGCGGACTCGACCTCACGCAAAGAGGCGGTAAAGGATATCATCACGGCGTCATTCCGGCAATGTGACAACATCCCTTCGTTTTTCGGTCGAAAAATCGAGGCCTTCTGGGCTTCGGACGAAGCGGTTAATTGGTCGACTGCCGGATTATCCGGTACAAGTGAAATGTTTCCATGGATGAATATCCGGCAATACGCGCAAGGGATCATCCATACGGAAGCGATTGAGAGAACCTTGCTCTATCTTCTCGCGGCAATCGGGTGTGGCATCGCAGCCCTCAGGCGGAAGCGGACAGGACTGCTTTTTGCGGGCATTGTTTGTTGCGTGTTTGCGGTCTATTTATTGATCGAAGTCCAGACTCGCTATCGCTATTCCGTGATTCCGTTCGTCTGTATATTGGCGGCGATGCTTTTCGATCATCAATCGAACAGAAAGATTGACTCTCCGAAATCCTAATGTATTCTGTTGTTCAGAATACTCTGTAGTGGCGTTCTGCCGACTATTTCTGCATNNTGAATCCTTTTTGAGAAGAAGACTACTATTGACAACCGTATTAGTGGCGTGATACAGTGAACTCACCGTATTATACGAGTGATACGGTTCACCGATTCACGAGCCACTGCGGAGGGTACGGCTATTCTGGATTTCAGCGATCTTCAAATGAATGATCTGTCTCCGATCTACACGCAGATCGTCCGATACGTGAAAATACGTATCTTGCGAAAAGAAGTCGCCAACGGAGAGGAGCTTCCATCGCGGCGGATTCTTTCGGCGACCCTGGGTGTCAATCCGAACACGATCCAGAAAGCCTATCGCATCATGGAGGAGGAGGGATTTATTGTGACCTATCTCGGCTCCAAAAGCATCCTTCGATTCGACGACGCGATGGTGGAAACGATCCGGGAGGACCTACTGAGCGCGGAGCTCTCGACATTCATCTCCGAAGTCAAGAAAATGGGCTACGATCGGGACAAGATATGTACATTGATCCGGGAATTCTGGGAGCAGTATTAGGGAGGCAACATGAGAATCATTAAGGGTTTTTTCGCGTTCACCGGTCTATATTGGAAGGCATCCCGGAAATGGCTCCTGGGACTTATTACGGGCATGGCTGTTCTGGAGCTCGGATTTATCCTTTATTACATCAACGGCGGATATCAATATCTGTTTTTCCGCGAAGGCAACACTATAATCTGGCCGGCTGAATATCGCGGCGCACTGCAGTCGATCCGGCTGGAGTATATACTCCCGGTGTTTGCGGTGATTTTAATCATTCTCCTTGTACTGACATTCAATTCACTCATCAAACATAATTCTGTCCGATTGGCTCTGCGGATGCCGGTCAGTATCGCTGTTTACCGTTTCTATCAAGTTTTTCATTCCTTTTTTGTGATCCTTCTCGTCTGGTTGGCTCAATATGTCATTCTGGTAGGCGGCTTCCTCCTCTATCGCACCGGCGCGCCGGCCGGCCTGAATATCGACCCTCAACTTCATAAAATATTCTCTCCTCCGGGCATGATCTCCGCTTTCTATCCGCTCGAAAACCCCGGGTTTCTCACCTTTTTTATTCTCGGCTTTATCATTGCCTGCCTCCTTCCTTCTTTTCTCTGTCAACTCAATCAACTCGGTTACGTATCCGGAGGCATCCGGCTTGTCTTGTTCCTTGTCTCATGGCTGACTTCAGTTCTGTTCCGGAAAGCTCCGTTACATATTCGAACCCCTCTGTTTCTCGGATTACTGGGGATCGCTATACTTTTCATGTTCTGGAGCCTGTTTATCGGAAATCCCTTTCGAAGAAAGACGAACTCTCCTGAATTTCTCAGACTGAATACACAAAATGAGCGAGGAGGGAAAGACCGTTGATTTTTCGAAAACTCATCCGTCCCAGACTCCTCGCGGTCGCTGGTTCGATCGGCGTCATTTGTGTGGGCATTCTGATTTTCAAATCCACCCTTGAAGACCTCATTCAAGTCAGCACGCCCGATTGGTACAACGATTTCACCGGTACGCGGATGCAGGCTGAAAATTATGGTGTTCCTCCATTCGATAAATTCATCCGCGAATCCGGCTTCTTATCCTTGATAGGCGTATCCGTTCTTATTGCCTGCCTCATTCCTTTGTTCTTCATTTTGAAGGACTATTACGGGTCCAAAAGCATCTGTACCCTTCTGAGAATACCGGTCTCAAGAGTCTTCTATTACTGGGACAAGTTAATTCCTCCTCTCCTTGTACTCGTTGCCTTCTGGTCGGTACTTGCTTTGAATATTTACTCGTCGTCAAAGATTTACCGCGCTGTCTTTCCTCCGAAACTGGAACCGGTCGATCTTCGGGTCACGATCTGGCGCCAATTCCCGCAAGTTCTCCTTTTCCCGTTCGCTGATCCCGTTCGCCTGCCGGCGGTATTTTCCTTCCTTATTCTTCTTCCCGCAACGGTCATTCTGTTTATTTTTGCGGCGAAAAGCAGGAGGCGCGGAATCTTGTCCGGGATGATCGCGTGTGCCGGTGTTCTTGCGGCATTCATTTATCTCACCGAACTTCCCGCTTCGATCTGGCTGGCTCCATTGACGGCAGTCGCGGTCGTTCTTGCCGGAATCCGACATATCCGAAAAATACCGATTATTTAGGGGGACAAATCGATGATTGAACTGAAAGATGTAGTTGTAAAAGGAACTTATAGTCCCGCGCTTTGGAATGTCACGGTCAACTTTCGACCCGGAGAGATCGTCGGTCTTTTCGGTGAAAACGGCGCGGGTAAAACGACGCTGATGAATGCGATTCTCGGGTTTGTCGCGCTGTCCGCCGGCAGCGTTACTCTGGACGGTAATCCGATCCGAAATAAAGAGATGGCCCGAATCTCATATGCCACCAGTGAACATACTCTGTTTCCGGATCTTACGTCGCTCGAGCACAGAGATTTTTTCAAAGCTTTTTTCCCGAAGTTTAACGATGATCGTTTTCGCTTTCTTTTAGACTTCTTTCTTCTGCCCGAACATGAGAAGTTCAAATACATGTCAACGGGCCAACAAAATCAGTTGGAGACGATCCTCGCGCTTTCACAGGGAGCGGATTATATTCTTCTGGACGAACCCTTCGCGGGGAGCGACATTTTCAATCGGGAGGATTTCTATAAAGTGCTCTTGGGAATCCTCGGGCCCAACGAATGCCTGATCGTTTCTTCCCATCTGATCGAGGAAATCAAGCACTTCGTCGGTCGCGTAGTCCTGATCAGAAAAGCGGAAATCGTCGGCGACAAGACTTGCCTCGAACTTGAGGAAGAAGGGAAAGACGTGATCTCCTGGATGAATGAAGTCTACCAATACGATGAAAAACGTGCCGGGAGTAAAATCGCGGACATATCATAAAATGGAGAAGAAAATGCTTATGAAACTGAGATTTCCGGATCGGTTCATTGCCTTTACACTTATTCTGGGCCTCGCGATCGCCTGTTGGTCATTTACGGAATCAAGCAGGGATGACGTTTCCATGGACTTGGAAACGTCTTTCGGAGATGTCTCCTTGCTAGCGAACCGAAAACTCAATATACGTTACGAACATCTGCCGGACTCAAATAATCGGATCAAAGTCAGCGATCTGGATGTCCGTTTTACAAATGAGGGCACGTGCGAATCCTTTTTCAGCAGTAAAAGGGAACAGCAGAAAGAGGGAGCGACGTATAATAGGGTCAAAGCATATATGGGGGAATGGGACAGCGGTCAGATTGTTCACTGGAGTGACATAACTAATTCTCCGGATGGGGAAACAAAAATAAATATCCAATTAGATGATTCGCTTCATATTTTTAACATACCGCCTGACACAGAAAGGTTTAGCCAAAATTGCACAAGCGCAATCATCCTAATCGACGGGGTTGCCTATTTTTCAGTACCCAGCAATGGTCTTGACGGAAGTGTTTTTGATGATACCGAAATTCCGGTTAAATACAGTGTTGACTCGGGCATATGGTCCTATGACTTAACAAATCCGGACGCAATCCCTGAAAACGTTGTTCCCTGTCCGATATCCAGTGAGCCCTCAAGTTCAAAAGTGTTTGGTCTCTACGCCTTGGAAGACGAAAGTACGATCGCCCTTCTCACCGTAGAAAACAACACGGATCTTTATGTCACTTTATATGATACGAAAACCCAAACCGCGCATGATCCGGTAATGATTTTCCAAATCGCTGCCGGTACCATTGAGCCTTACTTGATGAGATATAACGATACTTGTCCGATGGGATCCATTTATGTTAAGGTTACCGATGGAGAAGATGATTTCCAAAGCAAAGCCTTTGCGTTATCTCTTGATCGAAATGAGCATAGCGGCCAAATTGAATCCACGTGTTATGATATGCCGGTTTATGATTGGATTTCTTATGATTGGACTGCTTTCGCGTATGAATATAGATTCCTTGAATTCGATAATAACACCCCCTTTGTAAAATTTTGGAGTGAAAGTATCGATGATGCAGACATGGGTTTGGATCCGGAGTTATTTTACTTAGGAGAGGAAGTTTGGATAATCAGATGTGATTCCCTAATCGCAAAGTCATATCACACCCTTGAATCCGATCAAGAAGCATCTGATCCGAATCTATTAAGGAAACTCCTTTACGATGCACCCGATCATCAATATGTCATTCAAGCATACAATGGCTCAAAGCTACTGTATGAAGGAATCCTTGATGTGGATTTATCATTCATGTCCTTGAACACGGAAATATCAGATTATCCTTCTCCTACCATCTATGACAAGGTGTCTTGGGACGACGTTAATGTCCTGTTTGAATTAGAATAACGCGCAACCGGCAGTTCCTGTAACTCACCGCATTCATTCATCATCCCGTTTTTGAGTAAGATGATCGGATCCATCCTTTATCCTCGATTACCTCCGGCATTTCGAGCTTCACTTGAGGGAGATCGAGGAGCTGATCCCGGCGGCGTCGTAAGGACGGATTGATCCCGCCGGCGTATAGAGATCAAGACATAGATCCCACCGGTGCGCGCCTGACAAGCGATCTGAGGACAAGGACCGATCGCGCGGAATCAGGTATAGCCGAGATAGATGCCGAAATACGGGTTGCCGGTATAGCCTCCGTTATCGTAGTCATAGTAGAAGGATACATAAAAACTTCCGTCGGCATCCGGTTCCGGTCCGTCAAACAGATGCGCGTCTTCATCGCTGTTAAAGAGATAACTGCCCGTCACGGGAACTCCGTTGATGTTTATGTCGGATATGGTCAGCGTTTTTCCGTACGAAAAATCCGAACCGTAAATGACAATGCCGGTCGGCGTAATGACGTTACCGGGGTCGATACCCGTAAATGTAAAGAGAACGACGGAATTTCTGCGTATGGTGAAACTGCCGCTTGCCGCGGAATACTCCAGCCGAATCGTGCCGGTCCGAGTGTTGTTCGGGGTTGTGGAATCGGAATCGGGAGGATCAAATAAAGTCGCTACAAAATTCACGCGATTTCCGGCTCCCGGACTTGCCTCCATCCGGACCCACCGATTGCCCCGCACTTTTTCGATCAAATCCTCTTGCTGCTGAGCCGAAACGAGCACCGAATAAAGAGCGGTCGTGCCGCCGAAGGGATTATTGGTCGGACTGATCAGCATACTGTTATAGCTGAAGCGAAGTTTCAGGTTTTGTCGGATCGTACTGCCCGCACTGATGTAACCGGGAAACAAGAGGGTGACCGAGCTGTTTCCGCCGAAAGATGAACTGCCGATCACGTCGCCACTGCCGTTTAAAACTTCGACGACCAGTCCCGAGGTAGATGATGTATTGAACGTGACGGTGATGTTCAGATCCGAAGGACGGGCGTAGGTAACGGTATTAAACACCGTGAACTGCCATTCGGGAACGCGAACGGCCGATCGGGGCTCGGCGACCGAATACGCGGGTTGCGCAAAAACATTGAAGACTTTATTGCCGATACTCATTTCCGGAACGGAAACCGATTTCATATACACGGCATAAGTCGCGGAGGCCAACGAAACGACGATCGCCAGGATCAAAAGCAATATCATCAATCTTTTCATGTTCGTCGCCTCCTTTCGTGAAGCGTCAGGCTTTCTCCGCTTTCGAGAATAACCCGAAGAAACGGATGATCGGCTTATAGAAAAAGATCAATATCGCCGGTATAAGAAGCAGGAGCAATTCCGG
>LSQX01242271.1_pt3 | contig 19569 bp, 19 predicted proteins | sample 654561 | NCBI WGS metagenome assembly LSQX01 (sample SAMN04489861, study PRJNA283612) | anaerobic digester metagenome | isolation source: 4 biogas reactors fed with cattle manure at either 37C or 55C with and... | place: Denmark: Kongens Lyngby | collected 2014
TATTCATCTTGGGAGTTCCAGAAGGCCGCCTATTTCATTGAACAGGGCTATGAAGCGGGACTGAGGTACATGGATCAGATCAAAGCGGCTATCCGCGCCCAGAAACCGGACTTCGAGTTCCGGCCGTACCACCAGGAAGGCTATGCTAGTACTGAGTTAAAGGATATTGTCCGGCGGGCCGAAGGCCGTGTGGAAAGCTTACCGAAGCGCTTCAGCTTCAAACCAGAAGTTCAGTTTGATCATTTCTACAATTTCCCCAAACTAGGGTTCAAGTTTACCCATGGGCCACTGTCCTGGTTCGGAATTGGGTACCGCTACGGCTTTGACGCTCAGGATGGAGGCCATGAATTCTTCATTGATTGGGGTAAACACCAGTGGGGTTCGGTGGATCTGTTTCTGCGCAAAAGCCCAGATCGTGACCAGCCCGCCATTGGCGTTAAGCTAGAGGGGCCTGAGTTCAAAAGACTGACGCTTGCGGCTTCCTATGTCTCTGAGGGCGAAAAAGCCTGGCGGGTCTCGGCAACCAACAACAAACTCTGGGATGACTCCAGGGTAGTGGCTGGGCTGTCGCTGAGCGTGAGCGGATTGCGGCCCAAAGGCGATGAGCCAATTGAGGATACGCTCTTGGTTGCTGCAGCCCCTCAGGTTCAGCTCTACCCCTGGGGCGAAAAACACCTACCCGTTGCGGTTGCCCTGACTCGCCCCTACATTTTGGGAAGGCTGACTGTGGAATCGCCCGTGACAACTTTGGAGTTAAGGCCCAGCTTGATCGTGGGCGTGGGCACAGAGCTGCATTTCTTTGGCCTATACCCAACGGATCTGTCCCTCGGTTTTGAGATAAGCGGCACCGCCGACACTAAGGTGGAGCTCCGCCTCACAGGTCTGAGGTTTTAGTCGCGGCGCCTAGCGTTTGGAGTAAGCCTTGGCGCCGCGCTGCTCCAGTGCCCGATTTTTGCCATATACTAAAGCTTTTTGGAACCGATAATAATAGGACTCGCTGGCTTCTGCGATGCGCACCAGTGATCTGCGTGGTAATGGCTGAAGAGAACTCCGTCGCAGCTTGGCGTACCCTGGTCCCCCTGTGAATGATACCTCCCATCAAAGACCCCTTTCCCACCCTCGAACATCAAAATCGGCACTGGTGCTAACCTTAAGTCTTTACATCTAAATCTTCACTATTTTGGCAGTAAGCCTTGTGGGACACCTCTGCCCGAGGCCGTAGGTCCCGAGATGTTTCTATCGCCCCTCTTGTAGGGCCATGTGCCGCATCTTCTGACGTTCTACATCCAAGTGTTCTACAGCAAATCTACTGTCCAGTTCAAACCCTGCATCCTTGTATCCAGCTCCCGATAAGCCTTGGCCAGTCCATCAATGCGTTGCTGGAGCTGTTTCACATCCACGCAGCGGATCAGCCTGATTTCCTTTAGACTGTAGCGGTCGTGGGTTACAGAAGCTTCTTCATGCAGGCTGCGTAAAGCGCGAGTCTTTGCCTTCAGAGCATCGCGCTTTGCGATCGCATCAGCTAGAGTCCCGCCATCGAAGGGAGTCGCATGATTAGTCCTATTGATCCGGATAATGAGCTCTTCCAACTGAGTCATCAGCTGCTCATATTCATCTAGAAGTCCATAGATATCCTCAGCCGGTTCATCACCTTCCTGCACCTTGACATTGGCCGCCATGCGGATCTCAAGCTGCGCAATACGCTTTTTGAGATCTGCCCGTTGGATGAGGGCTTCAGCAAGCTTCAAATCATCAGCCTCCTTACTTGATCACTTCGATAGGTCCCGGTGGGCCAAAAAAGTAAGTGGCAGTCTGCACGGTGTTCACTCTCGCGGTCACACTCTTTTGGCGCCCATACATGAACACAAACTTAAACACAAACCCCCAAAAAGCTCCCAGGGAACGTTTTTCCATTTCCGTGAGCTCCCAGGATATTTCGGCTTCCATCACCTTCAGAAACGTCTGGACCGGTGGGATTTGGTGGATATCATTACAGAAGATGATGTGGCTCATAAGAACTTCATCCTCTATGGCCTGGAGACACAAATCCCAGAGCTTACCTGAGCCCACAAATCCGCCGAAAGCCCTGTAAATGTTGGGAAAATCGCTGTAGAGCCTCTCTTTGATCTCGTGTGTGGAAACTTGCACATAACCCCCTCCTTTTTAATACGGTTATTTGGCATATTAATAATATCATGGTTATAATCGCCTGTCAATACCTTCCGCAGAAAAAAACCGCCTCCTGAACGGCGGGTGTTACGGTGGAATTGGCCAGGAGAACGTATGTCAGGAGTGGGACGGGCGCGGTACAAGTAAAAAGGCACTACTTCACAATAGAAATAGTGCCTTGAACTTCCAGCATCAGGCGCTTACAGCCTGGAAGCCGATTCGCCTGGGTACTTGCAGCATTCTCACCACATCATCGTAGCTGGCTAAAGCTTTGATGTCCTCGGGAAGAAGCAGACTTACGGATGTCTTCTCAGGCTCTGCCCACACTCTGGCAGCTAAAGCAAGTTTGGCCCGCTCAAAGAGGGAGCGTACCAAGCGTCCGTTGGCGAAGTTCTGCTGTCTGTTTGCGTGGAGACTATGCAGCAAACGCTCAAGCTCACGGGCAGCTTCTCGTGTTAACTCATAGTGCTCATCGCGACACAGCTTCAGAAAAATCTGCATAAGCTCGGCGGCTGTATAGTCAGGAAAAGCAATGTGGAACTGGATCCGGGAGCGGAGACCCGGATTGATCTCGAACAGCGCTTCCATTTCCCGCCGATATCCGCTGAGAATTACGGTGAGATTATCCCGGGCGTCTTCCATTTTCTTGATTAAGACAGCTACTGCTTCTCTGCCGAAATCCGAGTTGTGGCCGCCGTTTAGGCTGTAGCACTCGTCGATAAACAGCACTCCCCCCAACGCCCGCTCAACTAGTTCTGCGGTCTTCTGGGCAGNNGTGTGACCCACGTATTGCCCGACCAAATCTTCCCTGCCAGCCTCCACCAAGTGGCCTTTTTCTAATACCCCGAGTTCTTTGAGGGCCTGTCCCACCAGGCGAGCTACGGTCGTTTTCCCAGTTCCGGGCGGTCCCGAAAAGGCCATATGAGTCGTGATGGGCTCGGCCGGCAGCCCCTGTTCCCTACGCTTTTTCTGCAGGTTTACCAGGGCCATAAGCTGGTTAACCCGAGCTTTTACTTCCCGCAGGCCAACTAAGGCGTTTAGCTGGGCCAATGGATCCGAGGTCCGCAGCTGAATCGCAGGAACTATTTGAACTGTGGATCGCGTCTGGAAGTGCTCGCGCTGTAGTGCTGCATACCGCCTGCCGACGGAATTGTCCTGACCTGGATTCATGTAGTAGTTCATCACGGCCCGGTCTATCAGCTTCTGCACAGTCCGCATGTTGGCAAAATCTGGTTCCTCCTGCTGTTCCTCAAAGCGGAGGCGAAACTCGTCAACGGCCGCTGCGGTCAGCTTAAACTTGCGCCTAGCCGCGTATCTGCGGGCATAGGCAAGAAAATCGGTCCAGTCGTATTGGGGGATGTGAATCTTCAGCTGAATCTCGGAAGCGAAGTCAATGGTCTCTAAGAACTCTTCGCCAGCCTTGGAATCAATCCCCAGAATCACGGTCTGCTGCTCCGCCAGCATTTCGAGATGCGCCCAGAGGAGCGAGGCCATAAGATAATTGCGGCGGTCTTCCCTGGGGATTAGACGTTCTACCACAGGAACATAGACAGGACACTCAGGGGCCGCTTCAGGCAGAGACTCTATGTTATTCGGTGTGATAACAAGTAAGGGCTTCTCTGCCAGTTTGTAGTACTGCAGCAACTTGCTTAAAATGAGGGCGATGTGCTTCTTGCCGCCTCCTGCTGGCCCTTGGATGAGAAAGTGCAGGGGAGGCATGGTCTTAATGTGATGGCGTTCTTGGTGTTCCCTGATGTTTTTCAGGGCTTGAGCAATCTCCAGCAGCTGATGTTTCGCTGCCTGCATTCCCACTAGCGACTTGATCTCTCGTTGAATCTCCTCCCACCTAACTGGCTTGTCCAGCTGAGGTTGGGAAGTGTTCGCCACAGCGCGGGTTTTGCGATTGCCGATGATCAACACTCCTCTCAAGATTCCCGGTGCAGAGCAGTACATCCTATGCAGTTGTCAGGGTTCTCCAGAGGGCAAAAAAACGAACTTATCCTAGTGTCAAGGTAAGTTCGTTTCCAGCCAGCATGGAATATTATACCACATCTGGAAGATTAGGCAAGGGGTTATGTGAAATAAATATCGGACAGGCTCCGAAGGCGTACAATCGCTCATTCAGAAAACAGGGTCAATTGCGCAGCGCCACTTCCAGGGTCCTTCACTCGGGCATATATGTGCTGAAAGATGTTCTCGTATGTTTTCAGTCCAATTTTCGGCGTTTTGCTCAGGTGCCAAAAACGACTGTAGGGTCTGGAGGAAGCTAGGGCTTCTAGCTGCGGACGAGATAACCGCACGCTGGAGGTCAGCTCCTCCACCGGCACAGCATTCAAGTATCTCAGCATCTCTCCTTCAACGCCCTCCGCATAGGGAAGCGTATCCAAACAAATGACAATTTCCACTTCCAAGTTTCTGAGGAACTGCTCCATCAGCGGCTGGACATCCTTCCAATTCAGTCCGCCGTGACTGGTTCCCAACTTAGGAAAAGCAACAGACTTAAATCCCCACTGCTGGTGAGTATCGGCAAAGTGCCGTAGGCCCTGTTCGATCCACGCCAGCTTGGAAGGGTGCCGAAAATGGTCTTTGGTGGGGAAGTTGACTATGGTGAGACCGCTCCTATCGACAAAATAATCCACGAAACCAGGCCTAAGCAGCCCCGCTTTTGCCTTGCGCTGATATTCCCGGAACATATCGGGGTAGCGGAGGCGGAATTCTAGTGCAAGGCCGGCCCCCATAACCCCAACGCAGTTTACGGTATTCACCACCGCTTCGGTTCCCGCGTTGAAGACTGTGCCTTCATAGTACCTCATCATCTTGCATCCTCCCAGAGACCGCATTGGTGGCCCTCCATGTAGTAGGCGATTCTGGATACTGGACGCCTAACCCGACCGATCAGATAGGAGCCGTTCGGCAGACGCTTCGGCTTAATCTGAGCAGACTTTTCCTTTCCAGCCCGCGTAATCCTCAATTCATGGGTATAGGCGCCGGGGTCTGAATAAAACTGTCCGATCACCGCAAACACACCCTCCGACTCTGTCGGCTTTACCACAAAAGAGCACAGATAATTGCGGTCACCCCGCTGATAGCGCGGGTCAGGAAACTGGTTTCTGTCCACAGTGTAGAGCGGGTTTTCCCCCAAGATTAGTCGGGCCCGGTCTAGATCAGGCTGAGCCCTAAATACGATCCGCTTTAGGTAAGCAGTACTTACCTTGTCCGGATACAGGAATTCAGCATTGCGCTTGTTCTTCTCCTCGCCGGGATATCCGTCCATCCGAAAAACAGCGTCCCAGTCAAATTGCAGCGCCTCCCGGGCATCTGCCGTACGCGTGCTCTTATGGCTGCCGCCACCTCCATCCAAGAACAGGACCGAATCATGGTAGATCAGTTCGTCCCGGAACACAAGCAATACGGGAATGGGCATGTGCGGCCGAGAATTGCCAAGCTTGATCCCTGCGTTGCTGTAGAGAGTTGGTGTCTTCGGCCGGTAGAAAAAACGGGCATACTCGAACGTGTCTGTAGATGTATTCTCAAGCACGTCGGGATCAGCCGCATCGCAAGGCAGCGATTTTTGCACTAGGCTCCGGCTGTAGAGATAGCCATCTTCCATAATTTGCACGAAATTGGCAAAATCAGTGTAATGCAGGAAACCTCTGAACCCATGTCTTTGGAGTGTTTCCAGAAGAGGTCCCCTACTTGAGCGGCGGCGAGCAGCTGGACTGTACCTGGAATTATACAGACGCACCAGTCGTGCGTTGCCAAGGGCGCGGTACTCGTCCCGCAATGCTAGAGAATCCTCAGATGCAGCAGCATCTTCCCTGGTAAAGAAAAGCCACTCACCGATGGAGGTGATGGGCAGCGTAACCTGTTTGAACCCCGCCACTGCTTGTTCAAATTCCACCACTACGGAGCCGTTCTCAAGCCTCTGAACCACTGCTTGCGTCACCGTTCCGCGCCGACGATTGAGATGATAGAGCGTCATTCCTACCTGCAGTCCCTTACGCATCCTTGCCCCCTCTGGTCATTATCCTCCCCCGCGAAGTGCCTGCTATTTACTCTATTTGACTCCGGCACACCACTTCCTTCCAGGTGAACCAGATCTTACCCGTTAGATAGCAGATAGGATCCTTTAGGAGAGGTTCGTTTTTTGTCCGCCACCTATGGACAGCCCTTGAACCTTTATAATCCCATAAGCATTGCAAACGCAGGGAACTCCGCCAGTATCCGCCAACAACGGCGTCAGCAAAAACCCATACAAAGGGTATTAGGGCCCGGGAGATAGATTCCCGGGCCCTAATTACCTGGACAAAGATAACCTCAAGCGAACCCGATGTTTTCGCCGCTCGAGTGAGTTGGTGGCGCTCCGCAAGTGTCGCACCACAGCGTGCCATCAGGGAGCACCCTTGGTATTTTGAAACACTTTTGACACGGAAGTGGGATGCCCCTCCACGATGAGCCCCCTGCCACCGCCTCAAGCTCTACCGAGGAAAGCTCGTCAGACTCGCGCTGGAGCAGATCCAGCAGCTTACCTGCTTCTTCTTTTGTAAGTATGATGTCGTGGGCTTCAGCCAGCTTCATGAGTTCTTCAGACGTCGCACACTGTTCTGCTGCGTTTAGGACTTTCGAACCCGCTGCCCGCAGGCGCGCAAGCAGTTCTTGAACGCTCATTGCCAAACCTCCCTTCCTGCATATCGCGGTCCATATGTAGATTACCTAAGACTACGATATGGCTTGGCTCAATCATCCTATTGCCTACTGTCATACGACCTGAAAAAGGTAGAACTTAAGGTAAGCTGTCTCTGGCACACCCCATAGAATGGGATGGTCCGGAGCCTGCTGGCGAGCCTCGATCTGACGGAGAGACACGGAAGCGTCCCTGGCAGCATCTGCTAGAACTTTGCGGAACAACTCATCAGTCATGAAATGGCTGCAGCTGCAGGTTGCCAGATATCCGCCGCGGGGCAGCAGCTTCATTGCTTTCAGGTTTATCTCTTTGTATCCGCGGGCGGCGGACTTCACTGTCTGGCGGGACTTTGTAAAGGCAGGCGGATCAAGGATGATGAAGTCATAATTCCTGCATTTTCGTTCTGCCAGCCTTGTCAGAAGGTCAAACACATCCTCGCACAGGAAATCCATTTTTCCGTCCAACCCGTTACGCACGGCATTCGCTTTCGCCATGTCGATGGCGGACTGCGAGACATCGACGCAGGTAACGTGCTCGGCTCCGCCCAGCGCCGCATTGAGGCCGAAGGAACCGGTATGGGTAAAGCAGTCCAGGACACGCTTGCCCGTGGCGATACGGGCAACAGCGGCCCGGTTGTACTTCTGGTCCAGGAAAAAGCCTGTTTTCTGCCCGTTCTCCACATCCACCAGGTACCTTACGCCGTTTTCGCATATCTCCGTAACTGCTGATTCCGGCACCGGGAAGCCATCGGCACGGTACCAGCCTTTATATTCCGGAAGCCCTTCCAGTGAGCGCAGGGCAATATCATTCCGCTCATAAATGCCTGTCAGGGTTTCGCCCATTTCGGCAAGCACGTCCCAAAGGGCGCGGTAAACCGTGTCTTTGACAAGTTCCATGCCAAGGCTGGTGATCTGAACGGACAGGATGCCGTCGTAACGGTCCACTGTCAGTCCCGGCATCTGGTCGGCTTCGCCGTGGACCAGGCGGCAGCATGAAAAGTCTGCGCCGGGCATGACGGTTTTTCGGTAACGAACGGCATATTCCACGCGGCGGCGCCAAAAGCGGGCATCAAACACATCGTTGGCATTGCGGGAAATCAGCCGTACCGTTATCTTGCTGTTGCTATTGTAAAAGCCGGTGCCCATAAAAGCATTCCCGGCGAACACGTCCACCAGCCCGCCGTCCTGCAGAACGCCTTCTGTCCTGCGGATCTCTTCGCCGTATATCCATGGATGTCCGTTTTTGATACTTCGCTCCGCCTTTGGAGATATGATCACTTTGGGGTACTGCCGCTCCTGTTTCATCTGTGCCACCTTTCGAAATGGATTGCTTTATGCGCTGATTGTACAACATTTTTTTCCTGTCTTCAACGTGGACGATACAAATGGTACAATTTAGATGCAACATATGTTCGGTGTCACAGCAAAAAAAGACATTCCGTGCTGCTGCGGGGAACATCCGGAGTCCCGCCGTAAATGCCGGATCAGTAGCGGCGTCAAAGCGTAAGATGAGTAAGGAGCGATCAACATGAATATTGGCTGTTTGCGTGATTATCTGCACCGTATCGAGGAAATAAAGGTGATCGGCAAAAATGCCATCGTAGACGGCGTTGTATGCAATATCATGGGACTTGTCCGCCATGGCAGGGAGATGAGGCTTTTAATGCTTCAATATGACGAAAGTTTCCGGCAGAAAATCGAGCAAAGCGAAGCGGAGGAACTGCCGGATGCCCCGGTCATGCCTGAAAGCAACAGGATGTTTTTGCGGGGTCAGACAACGGAACCGAAAAACCCGTTCAGGTCAGTACTGAAAGTATTCATCGGTGAAAGCGAATTCAAAGTGGATTTCACGGAACTTCGCCGGCTCGGCGCACAGGACTGGGAGCATCTGCTGCTTGTCGCCAGGTTCCTGGAAAACGGGTGGCAGCCGGACGGGATCGATCACCAGGACGTGGATTTGCTGTTCCTGGCCAGCCTGAAATTATGCGGTGACTACGATTCCATTCCTGAAATCGGTCAGGATCCGCAACTGCGTTTTGTAATGGGGCCTTACAATGTAACGTTCCAGGTGGAAAAGCCCGTTGAACTTGTTATCGGCGGCAGGTATCCCGATAAGCTGATTTTTCAGGATGCGGTTACCGGTGTGGAACATTGGGTACAAATAAACAGGGTATACCTGATGGACATGTGGGAAGAAACGGACAAGATCTATTCCAATCCGGGACTCCGGGAGAAATTGGCTCCCGGCGAAATCGAAAGGGCGAGGCAGGATTTTGAGAAAAGGCTTGCGGAAATCTGTCCCAGGGGCATGTGCTTTCCCGTGGTCGAATATGAATGTGAAGAGGAAATATCGCTGCAATTTCACACAAGATCATACCTGGATGCAAAACCCGTGCACAGGAACAGTGGCATGGCGATATTGAGTCGGCCGGAACAGCCATCGGGTGTTCTGGGGTTTAAACTGAAAGCTTCTGTCATACAGGAGCCGGTACCGGCAAATACTGTTAAGATCGATGCAGAATTGTTTCAATACCACCGGATTATTACAAGGGATGACATCCTGTTATAAAACCGGACCGGGGGCTTCAAAGTACTGTCCTGGGCCGCCGAAGATGCATAAGTCCAAAAACGGCAAAGTGAAAACCGCGCGGAAGGGGTGCGCCATGAGCCTGTACGAAAAAGTCAGCACAGGGCTGGAAGGATTCGATCAGGTGATCGATTACCTGCGTTTCGGTGATAACGTAGTCTGGCAGGTGGATTCGATATCAGGCTACAAAAAGATGGTCAGCCGCTTTGCAGAAAGCGCGAAAGCGGGAAACCTTGACCTGGTATATATCCGTTTTGCCGCTCATGAGCCACTGCTGGATTCGGACCAGGGCATCAGGACATGTTTCGTCGATGCCGGCAGGGGATTTGAAAGCTTTGCAGTTGAAATACACAACATTATCAGGGAGAACGGGAAAAGGGTTTTCTACGTTTTTGACTGCCTCACCGATCTGCTGGAATACTGGCATTCAGACCTGATGATCGGCAATTTCTTCAAGGCCGCCTGCCCGTACCTGTATGAACTGGATACGGTCGCTTATTTCGCCATCATGCGAAATCGTCACACTTTCAGCACCATTGCAGGCATCCGTGAAACGACGCAGCTTCTCCTGGACCTGTACCAGATCGGTGACAGGACCTGTATTCACCCCCTGAAGGTATGGCAGCGCTATTCGCCAACCATGTTCTTTCCGCACCTGATCCGGGATGGGGAGGCTGTCTGCATCACATCCAGTTCCGATGCCGCAGAACTGTTCAAGAGCATCAGCCGCGGCGAAGCAAGGCTGGATCATTGGAACACCATCTTCAACGAAGCAAAGAAGTTGCTGAATTCCTCCCGAAAGAGGCAGGAAACGGTGAAAAGGCGCCTGATGAACATGATCATAGGCGGCGGGTCCCGTATGTTCCGGCTGTGTGACCGTTATTTCACGCTGAAGGACATCCTCGACATCGCATCCCGGGAGATCGGCACCGGCTTTATCGGCGGCAAGAGCGTCGGCATGCTCCTGGCAAGAAAAATACTGGAGGTCGGGGGCGACGGCTCCCTTGCGTCATACCTGGAACCCCACGATTCGTTTTTCATAGGTTCTGATGTTTTCCACACTTATATCGTCCAGAATGGCTGGTGGAAACTGCGCACGATGCAGAAAACTCCCGAGGGCTATTACAAATATGCGGCGGAACTCAGGGAAAAACTCCTGCACGGGACCTTCCCCAGGGACATACAGGAGCAGTTCATGCAAATGCTTGAATATTTCGGCCAGTCTCCGATCATCGTCCGTTCCAGTTCATTGCTGGAAGACAATTATGGAAACGCGTTTGCCGGCAAATACGAGAGCGTTTTCTGCGTGAACCAGGGAACGCCCCAGGAGCGCTACGAAGCTTTTGAACAGGCCGTCCGCACTGTCTATGCGAGCACGATGAACGAGGATGCTCTCAATTACCGGATGAACCGCGGACTCGCGATGCAGGACGAGCAAATGGCAATATTGGTGCAGCGTGTATCAGGGGACCAGCATGGAGAATACTTTTTCCCCCATCTTGCAGGTGTGGGGAATTCCTTCAACCTCTATGTGTGGGATGAAAGCATAGACATGAACGCGGGGATGCTCCGGCTGGTATTTGGCCTTGGCACCAGGGCCGTGGACAGGACCGACGGGGACTATGCCAGGATCGTATGCCTCGACAACCCGCTCAGGCTCCCGCCGATGGACCATGGAGACATTAAGAAGTTCTTGCAGCACCGGGCGGATCTGCTTTCGCTGCCGGAGAATACCCTGGCAGTCAAGGAAATCGACGATGTAATGTCCCTTGATCTGAAAGCGGACAAAAAGCTGTTCGCAAGTCCTGACCATGCTGCAGCGGCCCGCATGCGGGAACTTGGTTACAAGGACAGGAAGACGCCTTATATATTGGACTTTGGCAATCTTTTCACGGATACGGAGTTTGCTGCCGTAATGCGGGAAATGCTCGCCGTATTGTCGAAGGCCTACGATTACCCGGTCGATATCGAGTTTACGGCCAATTTTAGCAGGGACGGAAGCTTCAGGGTAAACCTCCTGCAATGCCGCCCGCTGCAGACCAGGGGACTCGGCAGGCCGGTAAACGTACCGGAACTGAAGGATGCGAAGGATTGCTTCTTCTCATGCAAGGGCAATTTCATGGGCGGAAGCGTGCGCCTGCCGGTCGATTATGTCGTGTTCATCAGGGCCGGTGCATACCTGAAGCTGAGTGAACGGGACAAATACGAGGTGGCGAGGCTGATCGGCCTGATAAACAGCAAAATGAAAGGGGAAAATGCCCTGCTTGCCGGGCCGGGCAGGTGGGGAAGCACAACGCCGTCCCTCGGGGTGCCGGTGCACTTCACTGAAATATGCAATATGAAAGTGCTTTGCGAGTATTCATCGAAGAAAGAAGGTTTCATGCCGGAACTGTCCTACGGCAGCCATTTCTTCCAGGACATCGTCGAATCGGACATTTTCTACGTGGCCATATTCGACGGGTACCGGGACGTGGTGTTCAATCCCGGCCGCATACTGCAGCAGGAGAACCTTCTTGCTTCCTTTGTGCCGAACGGCGGCCGGTTCGAAGATGCGATCCATATAGCCGGGACCGGCGGCATGGAGATATATTCCGATGTCGTCACGCAAAAGGTACTGTGCAGGTAAGGACTTTTTGCATGATCTTGCGGGAATTTGTGCGTGATCATGCGCTGCATGACGTTTGACGGCCGTTGCGCCGGTCAGGATCGTCTTTTAACGGTCCATGCGCCGGCAGATGAATGGAATACGGATAGAGACAGGCGGGAGCGTGATAAAAGATGGACAGGAACCTGGATAAAAAGGATGACCGCAGCGTCCCGGGTGTACGGACCGAAGAAGATGAAGTCCGCCAGGAAATAGACGGCTACAATGCCATGCCGCATATTTTCGAAGGCTTTATCGACGTGCCTGAATTGACAGACGGCGAGATCGAGCTTTGCTGCATCGGCAAAAAACCTGCCGTGCCGGAAAAGAAGCTGGTCCCGGCCTATGCGTTTGAGATCCGCCGCAACGGCAGCCGTGTAGGCAGGGTCAACCTGCGCATCGGCTACACTGAGGGCCTGTATTATTCGGGCCATATCGGGTACATGGTCGACGAGCAGCACCGCGGCCATGGTTATGCCGAAAAGGCATGCCGGCTGCTTGAACCGGTTATCCGTGCTCATGGGATGAAAAAGGTACTGATCACCTGCAGCCCTGACAACATAGCTTCAAGGCGCACGTGTGAGAAACTTGGCGCAAAGCTCCTGCGCACTGCCCGTGTGCCGAAGTGGCACGACATTTACAGGAACGGCCATCATTTCATGAACATATATGAGTGGAGCATGGAATAAAGAAATACTTATCCTTTATTGAGATAGCCCTCCTGGTTCACTTATGTCCGGATCAAAGAGTAAAGAATGTTGTAAAAGCCAATCCCCGCTCTGAATATGCAAATGGGATACAACCATTACCATAGCTAATAGGTGGCATTAGTATAACTGATTTGTCGTATAGGCCTGTATGAGCTATATTGTTTACATAAAAACGTAAACAGGGGTGAAAGCCATGGATTTTCTAAAAGATCTCGGTCCGTTTATACTAGCAGTCGTAGCAGTTATTATCAATGGCGTGCCTCAGCTTCTTTATGCACAGGCCCGCGGTTTTGCACTGAAGCCGGCAGGTTTTGCCTACCTGATAGGAGGTCTTGGCAATCTGCTTACCGGTTCTGTGACCCCAATTTCTTCCCAGGCTGAAACTATCACAGTAGCCAGTGTAAAGAAGAACTTGAGGGATAACGTCAGCTCCATACTTCTCGCAGCGGTGCTGATGATCATTATCGCTGCTTTTGGCGGAATCAGCAAGATCTCCGATTTTGCCGGCGTTGCGATAATTTCGGGTATGATGAGCGGTGTAGGCCTGATGCTTGCCGGTGTGTCGCTGGACATGTTCAGCCAGGACAAGCGTACATCGCTGGTTTCCATTATCACAGCTATTGCTGCATACGCTGTTTTCTACAACAGCCCCAACAAGGTCGTATGGACGATTTTCTTCTCGGTTGCGATATCCACTGCTGACTTCCTGCTCCTGCAAAAGCGCAGGGTCGATATATCCGCAACAGTCGAAGAGGGACGGGAATATATGCAGATGAGCAGTGAATGGCGCTTCTGGAAAAGGGAGTACTGGAAGGAGTTCAGGCCCATTAAGCCGAGGATAAATACGACAGTCATCCTGGGCGCTCTGTCCCTGGTAATGCTGAACATCGGCGCTAACATTTCCTTTGGCGGTATTACTGCAAGCATTGCCGGAACTACACAGAATTATGACCACCTTTCCATTATCAACTCCCTGGCTGATTTCCCAAGCGCCCTGTTCGGAGGCCCGCCGATCGAAGCCATAATATCCGGTACTGCAGGTGCTCCGTGGCCTGTTGCCTGCGGCATAGTTTTCATGCTTGTTACTGGTGTCCTGGTATTGACAGGCGTCATCGACCGGCTTGGCAAATATCTGCCCAGCCAGAGCATTGCCGGTTTCCTGCTCGTGATCGGCTTTGCCCTCACCTTTGCTCCCAACCTGAGCGCAGTGGCTGCTTCAGACAATCCGATGAGCGGTTATATCGCACTTGGCGTGACAGCATGGTCCAAGAATCCTTTCCTTGGTATGGTGGTTGGTATTGCTGTGCGTTATCTCGGTGCGTACGTAGGTTTGGTATAGGGAATAAATAGTGTTCAGGAGGAAATGCAGACATGCTTAATCCTAAATGGCCTTCTGTGTGGAAGGTGCGCATAGATGAAGAGCTTGAGATAGAGCTTCCGCTGGTGGAGATCGGAAATGGCTTCCATATATACTCGTTCGATATGACCGGCGAGTCAAAATGGAACAAACATGCGGCAAGGGCGCTGACCAAAAAGCTGGCAGGCTACAGCTATGACGGCTTTGTAACGGTTCAGACCAAATCCTCGGGACTTTGCCAGGAGATGGCCAGGGAAATGGACTGCTATCTTGAACTGCGCAAATCCCGCAAATCCTTTATGAGGGATCCGAAGCATGTGCTGGTCGAATCCATCACGACGCAGGGCAAGCAGGAACTGTGGATAGGCAGGGAGAAGTACGAACGGTTCCAGGGAAAGAAACTCTGTTTCGTTGACGATGTGGTGTCGACCGGCGGAACAGTGGATGCAGTCCTGTCCATGGCGAAGGAAATCGGTTTTGAGATCTCCGTTATTGCCTGTGTTTTGACAGAAGGGGAGGAACGCACCCACTATAAAGGTATCCCCCTGGTTTCACTGGGGCATATCCCTCTGCCGGGCAAGTTAGCTGACAACGAATAAGCCGTTGAAATTAGCGAACACATCAACAGGAGTAAGTAAAGCCGGACATCGGATATATAATCTTCAATGTCCGGCTTTATAAGTATTTTACCGGGATAACACGGTCATTATTTTTTATGGTAACCAGGTTGTCGTACATGCAAATCACACCTCCAGGTCCGCGCTTTACGGAAGGTATCCTGTCAAGCACTGAAAATACTGCGATATCATCTTTTTTCGGATCGGCGTGTTTTTTCATTTCAAGCGGATGTATGATCCCGCCGTCTTCGATCAGCAGGTCGACCTCATTCATATTCTTGTCCCTGTAGAAGTAAAGAGGCGGTTCCAGGATGCCCTTGTTGTAATAACTCTTTAAAATCTCGGAAATTACGAAGTTCTCAAAAAATGCTCCTGCCATTGCACCGCTTTTCAATACTTCAGGAGTATTCCATTTTGTCAGGTATGCTGCAAGACCCGTGTCAGTGAAATACAGTTTTGGCGTTTTCACTGTCCTTTTAGCGATGTTGGCGGAATATGGCTTGAGAAGGTATACGATGCCAGATGTTGTGAGAATGGACATCCAACGTTCGGCAGTAGGCTGGCTTATTCCCACATCCCGGGCAAGAGATGCCAGGTTCAAAAGTTGTCCGATGCGGCTTGCAGCGACTGTCATAAAATTTATGAATTTCAACTCGTCACTGACCTGTGTAAGTTCACGTATATCCCTTTCGATATAAGTCCTTACATATGCACCATAGAACATTTGCCAGTCGAAATCGCTATTCGCATATAACTCGGGCATACTGCCGCGATGGATGTTATACCACACATCATCATAAGACAGATTTTTTACTTTCTGACTGTATGCGGAAAAATAATCGATTGTAGGTAAAAACGGATCCGTAAAATCAACATCCCGTTTCTCTCTCATGGATAAACCCAGCAATGTAAGCAAACCAAGACGCCCGGCCAGAGATTCGCTTACGTTTTTCATCATGTGGAATTGCTGCGATCCTGACATAAAGAACAAGCCTTTTTTCTTTTCGCTGTCGATAATCATTTTCATTTGAGGGAACAGTTTCGGTGCATACTGTATCTCATCGATAAACACCGGCGGTGGATTGTCTTTGAAGAAAGTACCGCTCTGTTCCACTGCTGCGGCAAGCAGCAGCGGATCGTCAAGCGTAACGTATGCTGCATTGGCTGCCGCTTTTTTCAGCATGGTTGTTTTGCCTACCTGACGCGGGCCGGTTACAAGTACTGCGCCGAACATTTTCGAAAGTTTGCTGACAGTTGCTTCTGCATGCCTTTTTATATACATGGTAGCAACTCCTTAGGCTATTTTAATATCTAATATTATTTTAGCCTGAAAAAATCGACTTAATCAAGATTTACAGAGAATTTATGCGAATATTCCCTTTTCGGATTTGTTGCAGCAAAGTTCTGTACTATTGTTTCAAATCCATACCGATAAGACTTAATGACATTCCTTATGATCTCAAGCCCGACATGTGGGCTGCTCTGAAGGGATTGGGGAAACGGGGCGTATCTGATCCTGTATGGGAATTGCATCAGAAAGCGGTTTACTTTTCTGAGATGCTGAAAGAAGCAGGCTTTGAAATACTGAATGATGTCGTGTTCAACCAGGTTTTGGCCAGGTATAAGTAGGATGAGATAATGGACAGGATTATCAAAGGAGTCCAGGGATCAGGCGCCTGCTGGCTTTGAGGATCCAAATGGAACTGGAAGTCTGTAATAAGGGTCAGTGTCAGTTCGTATAAGACGACTTATGAGGATATCGATATGTCGGTGAAAGAGATCATGAGGATAGCGGAAAGTGTCTGCTGACCGCCGGCGACGGGACGTGCAGCCCCGTGCTGCCCGAAATGTGGCCGGAGGCATTATAGCGGTAATGATGATGCTTCTTTAGCTTTATGCGAAATAACTACTCACGTTATAAAAACGTGGGTAAATTTTTTTGATTTTATGTCTCCGACGTAACTAAACTTAACACAATGCCAAAAAATCTGTTATATGTAGTTGGTGGATATTCAGGCAACCAGGGATTACAATATTCATATAAATCTGATTCGCGGAGGGGCCTATGAGTATTGTAACTGTTAGAGATCTGGTGAAAGAATATCCCGCCTTTCGGTTAAACAGTGTGTCATTTTCCCTTGAAGCAGGCAGGATTTCAGGCTTTATCGGCAGAAATGGCGCAGGAAAAACTACGACGATAAAATCCATGCTGAACCTGGTTCACCCGGACAGTGGAGAGATTTATTTTTTTGATAAACCTCTGAGTGAATATGAAACAGAGATAAAGAAGCGTATCGGCTACTCCACGGGCACTGTGAACTGGTATCCCAGAAAGAAAATCCGCGATATTGCTGAGGTTGTAAAATGTTTTTATGATACATGGGATGAAGAAGCATATCGAAGGTACCTGGCCATGTTCCGGCTGGATGAGGATAAGACTCCGCTTGAGCTTTCGGAAGGTATGAAGGTGAAATGTAATCTTTTGCTGGCACTTTCACATAAAGCTGAGATATTGATTCTGGACGAGCCCACCAGCGGGCTGGATCCGTTTTCGAGGGATGAGCTTCTGGAACTGTTCATAGAGCTGAAAAAAACCGGAGTGGCGATCTTTTTCTCAACACATATCATTTCAGATATTGAAAAGTGTGCAGACGATATTATCTATATTTCCGGGGGTAAAATAATTGCCGCAATGCCAAAGGCAGATTTTGCAAACCGCTTTTCAATAAATGGCGAAAATCTTGAGCAGACATTTTTAAGGCTGGAAAGGGGTGCACAGAATGACTGATATTTTAAAAAAAGAAATGAATCTCAGCGCATCAGTGCTTTCCTATCTGTTTATTGCTTTTGGCTTTATGTTTTTCATTCCCGGCTATCCGATACTCTGCGGGGTGTTTTTTGTTACATTGGGCATATTCCAGAGCTTTCAGAATGCGCGGGAGGCAAATGATATCGTCTTCTCGGCACTGCTTCCCATTGCGAAGCGGGATGTAGTAAAGGGGAAATTCCTGTTTTCGTGCTTTATCGAGCTGTGCAGCTTCGTTCTGATGGCAGTTGCAGTCATGCTTCGAATGACAGTATTTTCGGAAGCTGCCGTATACAGAGATAATGCTTTGATGAATGCAAATCTGTTTGCTCTCGGTATGGCGCTTCTGATATTTGGCTTGTTTAATGTTATATTCATTGGCGGATTTTTCAAGACCGCGTATAAATTCGGCAAGCCCTTTGTGCTATACATCATAGCGGCCTTTTTAACAATCGGGATCGGAGAGGCACTGCACCATTTTCCCGGGCTTGAAATGCTGAACGCATTTGGTTTTGAGCACATAGTCCTGCAGCTTGGATCGTTCGGTACAGGTGCGCTGTGCTATGTTATAATGACCTTGTTTTCGTACAGGCGTGCCTGTGAGCATTTTGAAATGATCGATTTGTAAAGGAGTCCTGTCACATGCTGAAAGATAATTTGATTATGCTTCGCAATATACACGGTTATTCTCAGGAAGAAATTGCAGAGAAAATCGGCATTTCCCGACAGGCTTATGCAAAATGGGAAAGCGGAGCCACGATCCCGGATATCGAAAAATGCAGCCGTCTTGCTGAGGTATATGGCATTACCATAGACAGCTTGATCAGGACCGAAACGGCAGACGGGATCGGTTTGATTCCTCCTGCACCGAAAGGGAAAAACATCTGGGGTTCTGTTACGATCAATGAGCGAGGGCAAATCGTCATCCCGAAAGCTGCAAGAGAAAAATTCGGACTTACCGATGGGCAACGTCTGATCGTACTGAGTGATGAGGAGGGCATTGCTCTTATACCGGCAGAGATATTTGAAGCCAGAATGAAGACCGTGATGGAGGCAGCGGCCAGGAAGAGCGATGAGAGATGAACCTGCCAGACACGTCGCACCAAAAGATGTCTGCATTGTCGCAGAGGGCGTTGTAAATAAAGAAGTATTCAAATTATTGATAAGTCGGAGTAACTAAAAGAGGAGATAAAGCATGGGTCATTTGCTGCAAATAATGGAATTGAGTACGACGCAATGGATTACGATAATTTTAGTGGCATTGCTGGTCGGCTTTTCAAAAACGGGGATCACCGGAGTTGCGATATTTGCCATACCTGTTCTTGCATCCGCATTTGGAGGCAAAGATTCCACGGGTATAATGCTGCCTATGCTGCTTATAGGCGATCTATTTGCAGTCAGTTATTACCGTAAAAATATTGAATGGAAAAAGGTATTTCTGCCTTTGCCCTGGGCGCTGACAGGAATAATCCTGGGAGTTGTTGTCGGGAATTACATCAGTGACAGAACATTTCTGGTGCTGATCGGGATCATCACTTTAATCTGCCTGGGGGTCCTGGTTTACACTGAAATATTAAAGTGCCGGATGAAGCCTGGTTTTACGTCCCTGTAGGAGTGCTGAGCGGCTTTGCATCAATGATCGGGAATGCTGCAGGCCCCATATTTGCTATCTACCTGTTGGCTTTAGGCTTTACGAAAAATAACTTTATTGGGGCAAATTCCTGGTTTTTCTTCATGATCAATCTTATAAAACTGCCTTTGCAGATTTTTTCTGGCATAATATCGGCGCCAGGTCCGTGGCTATCACTGCAGTGATGCTGTCTCTGATAGCTTTGGGTGCCGTAGCGGGCTACTACATACTGAAAAAGATCAACGAGAAAATCTTTCGGTATATAGTTATAATAATGACAGCCATAGCCGCCTTGAAACTTTTTGCTTGAAAAAGGTAAAGGGACACTCCTGCGCAGTCAGGGCAAAGCAGCAAGGCTCAGGAGTG
>LSQX01068101.1_pt1 | contig 19568 bp, 24 predicted proteins | sample 654561 | NCBI WGS metagenome assembly LSQX01 (sample SAMN04489861, study PRJNA283612) | anaerobic digester metagenome | isolation source: 4 biogas reactors fed with cattle manure at either 37C or 55C with and... | place: Denmark: Kongens Lyngby | collected 2014
ACAACCGCCGCATCAACCACCACCCAAAGCACACCCCAGACCACCACAACGGTTGCCGCCGCGATTGTTCCGGCGGAACTGGTTGCCTTTGCAAGGGGCAGAAAAAAACGCCGCCCTGTGCGTTAATTTTACAAATGGCATATCCTTACGAAAAAACGTCCAATAAAGGGCGTTTTTTCGTGCCTTCAACGATTGATATGTTATACCAATGTGGTATACTAGTAATCAATACAATCCTGAACCTGGTACAAAGGAGTAAAAAAGCAATGAAAGCAAAAAGGTTAATCACACTACTGGCGTGCGCTTTTCTGGCGGTAGCAATGCTGGCGGGATGCAAGGACAAGGACGGGTCATCGGCCGGTTCCGCCCCAACCGAATCGACAACAGGAGCCGTCGAAAAAACAAAAATCAATGTTGGGGTTATCAAGGGGCCGTCCGGAATCGGCATGGTCAATCTGATGGAGGATGCCGCCAACGGGGCTACGGCCAACAACTATACCTTTTCGGTCGCCTCATCTCCCGAGGAAATAAGCAACAAGATTGCAAACAAGGAGCTCGACCTTGCCACCCCTCCCACCAACCTCGCCGCCGCGCTCTATAACAAGACCAGCGGAAAGGTTATGATGCTTGCGGCAAGCACAAAAGGCGTTCTTTATATTATGGAAAACGGTGAAACCGTTCAGAAGGTATCGGATCTGAAGGGCAAAACCATATATGCAACCGGCAAGGGGGCAAATCCCGAATTTATACTGAATTATATCCTGTCCAAAAACGGACTCGATCCAAAAAAAGATGTAAAGATTGAATTCAGAAGCGAAAACGACGAGCTGGCGATACTGATTGCCAACGGGACCGCCAAGGTTGCGCTGGTGCCCGAGCCGTTTGTGACCTCGATAAAAACACAAAAGCCGGAGCTGCGGGTCGCCCTTGATATGACCGAGGAGTGGGAAGCGGCGTCGGGCGGCGAAAGCCGGCTTTTGATGGGCTGTGTAATCGGGCGAAAGGAATTTGTCGAGCAAAACCCAGAGGCCGTGGCAGCATTTCTAACCGAATACAAGGCGTCAATTGAAAAGGCGACGACCGACCTCGACAAGACAGCAAACCTTTGCGCTAAGTATGAAATAATTCCAAAAGCCCCCATAGCAAAGGCGGCTATACCGCGCTGCAACTTGACCTATATCGACGGAAATGATATGATAAATCAGATAAAAGGCTATTTTGAGGTGTTTTTCGCTGCCGAACCCAAATCCGTCGGAGGGGCGTTACCGGATGACGCATTTTATTACAACCCACAAAAATAATATTCGCGGGTTGCTTGCCGGACTTCTTTCTGCAACTTTCTGGCTGGCGGTCTGGCAGATTATCAGCATGATTGTGGCGCAGGAGCTTCTCGTTCCTGCGCCTTTGGTGGTTTTGAAGGCGCTGACAAGGCTCGCCGGGACGGCTGAATTCTGGCAGTCGGCCGGGTTGTCGTTGATACGCATTGTATCCGGCTTTATCGGCGGGATAATCTTCGGCAGCATATCTGCCGTCCTGACAACACGCTTCAGGCTGGCGGACATGCTTATATCACCCATGTTGAGGATTATACGAGCCACCCCGGTCGCATCCTTTATTATACTTGCGCTTGTATGGATAAAGACGGGCAGACTGCCCGCCTTTATATCCTTTCTTATGGTCGTACCCGTGGTATGGAGCAATGTCGAAAAGGGTATACGCCAGACCGATATAAAGCTTTTGGAAATGGCCAAGGTGTTCAGGCTCGGACGCTTAAAGACTCTTGTCAGCATACGCATCCCGTCTGTGATGCCGTATTTCATGGCGGCCTGCACTACCGGCATGGGGCTGGCGTGGAAATCGGGGATTGCCGCCGAAGTAATATCCCGTCCCGACCTTTCGATAGGAAAACAGCTTCAAAACGCAAAGATTTATCTGGAAACGCCCGAGGTCTTCGCCTTGACTATCACAGTGGTTTTGCTCAGTATCATGCTAGAAAAAATACTGATTGTCACCGCGTCGCGTTTCGGACGGCGTTTTAATGCCGGAAACGGCGACAAATGAATCACACTTCGGTCTTATCGCAAAACCCGCGGAAAGGGTGGGCTTAATGGCAATCGAGCTGCATAATGTTGTTTTTTCTTACGATGGGGTACACAGAATAATAGACGGGCTGTCGCTGGCTTTTCCCCGGCGCGGCATGATATGTCTGTCGGGTCCGTCCGGCTGCGGGAAAACAACCCTTCTGCGCCTTATAGCCGGGCTAGAAAAACCGCAGAGCGGCTCGATTTCGGGCATCAAACAACTACGTATAGGTTTTGTGTTCCAGGAAAACAGACTGCTTCCCTGGATGTCGGCGCTTGACAATGCGGCAATCGCGGCGCATGCGGCAAACGGAAGGGAGCTTGCCGTCGGCTGGCTGGAGCGGCTGGGCTTAGGTGAAAGCCTGCACAAGCGTCCCCATGAGCTGAGCGGCGGCATGAAAAAACGTATTGCGCTTGCCCGCGCGCTGACATCCCCTTTTGATGCCTTGATTCTTGACGAGCCGTTTTCCGGACTTGACGCGGCGCTTTGGAAATCCGTCATATACGAGATTCAAAGGGAATGCGCCGACAAGCTGGTGATACTCGTCACCCACCAAACCGAACAGGCAGAGGTTTTAGGCGCCGATATATGGAACTTAGACGGACCGCCGCTTAAAATAAAAATATAAGTATTATGATTTTCGGGGTATTATACAAGTATACTTTTATATGTATCAAAGGAGCAGTGTAATGTTTATTGACACCGCAATAATCAAGATCAAGGGCGGAGACGGAGGGGACGGAGCGGTATCCTTTCACCGCGAAAAATATGTTGCGGCCGGCGGGCCGGATGGCGGAGACGGGGGGCAGGGCGGAAATGTCGTCTTTGTTGCCGACGACGGAATAAACACCCTTGCCGATTTTCGTTACCGCCGGAAGTTCTTTGCCGAAAACGGTCAACCCGGCGGGAGCAAACGCTGTTTCGGCAAGTCGGGAAGAGATCTTATCGTACCTGTTCCTCGCGGGACGCTGGTTTATGACAATAAGACCGGCCGCCTTATGGCCGATATTTCGAGTGATGAGCCCTTTATAGCGGCAAGGGGCGGACGCGGGGGATGGGGCAACAGTCATTTCGCGACCCCCACAAGACAGGTGCCGCGTTTTGCAAAGCCCGGCATGCCGGGAGAAGCGTATGAAATCAGACTTGAGCTCAAGCTGCTTGCCGATGTCGGTCTGGTGGGCTTTCCGAATGTCGGTAAGTCCTCGCTGCTTGCTGTGGTAAGCGAAGCCCGACCTCAGATTGCAAATTATCATTTCACCACCGTCACGCCGATGTTGGGGGTTGTCAGATTATCCGAGGGGGTATCCTTTGTTATGGCGGATATCCCGGGAATCATCGAGGGCGCAAGTCAGGGAGTCGGGCTTGGACACGATTTTTTGCGCCATATAGAGCGCTGCCGTCTGCTTGTGCATGTCGTGGACGTCTCGGGCAGCGAGGGGCGTGACCCCCTTGAGGATATCGCCTCAATCAACAAAGAGCTTCATGAATTTAATCCCGAGCTGGCATCCCGCCCGATGATTATTGCGGGAAACAAATGCGACCTTACCGACGATGCCACGGTGGAGGCCTTTGCAGACGCCGTACGGTCGCAGGGATTTGAGTTCTTTCCCATGATGGCGGCGATCGCACACGGAACCGACGCGCTGATAAAGCGCTGTGCCGAGCTTTTATCCAAGCTACCTCCTATTAAGGAATACACCCCCGAACCGGAGGCAGCCCCCGATTCCGAATCGCTTGGCGACCGGAGCGTAAACATCACAAGACGGGACGACGGGGCATTTGTCGTCGAGGGGGAATGGCTGCTTCGTTTCCTGCGGGGCGTCAATATGGACGACTATGACAGTCTGCAGTACTTCCAGCGAATACTGCAGAAAAGCGGTGTGATTGACGCCCTTCGCAACGCAGGCGTCGGGGACGGCGATACCGTCAGCATATATGATTTTGAATTTGATTTTATAGAGTAGGATTTCGATATTAAAGCGAAAAGGACTGGGTTGTGTTTATGGAACGACTGATACCCCATGATGTGGATGTACGCACCCTGAGCCCTCTTACCCTTGCTTTTGTGGGCGACGGCGTTTATGAACTAATGGTACGCGAAATGCTTGCATGTCAGGCAAACCGCCCCAACGGCGAGCTTCACAAGCTTTCGGTCGGTATGGTGCGCGCCGAAGCCCAATCGGCGGCGGTGGACGTTATTATACCTCTGCTGAGTGAAGAGGAAACCGCCGTATTCAAAAGAGGACGCAACGCCCACACCCAGCGCGCCGGCAGCGATTATCACCGAGCGACAGGGCTTGAAACCCTGTTCGGCTATCTTTACTTAACGGGAAATATTGAGCGTATCAGGGTGTTATTTAATGCGGTTCACGGTAATAATACCATATAAGTAAACAACTGCGCCGGGAGTTGTCCGGCGCGGAAGGGAATACTGGTATGAACCGTGAGAACAGCAGGACTTGGCGCATATTTGCCGACGGCGTGTTTTATTTTGTCGGCAGCGTTCTTTATGCGATATCCATTGTTGTATTCATTGCGCCGAATAATATTTCGCCCGGCGGACTGACCGGAGTCGCCACCCAGATAAACTATCTTATCCCCGTCCCGATAGGTACGGCAATACTTTTTATGAACATCCCTCTGATGCTGGCGGCATGGAAGCAAATCGGGCTTGATTTCACGATACGCACATCTATCTGTATTGTAATATCCTCTGCAATGATAGACTTGCTCGAGTTTTATATCCCGCCGTTTCATGGCGACATAATCCTGACGGTGGTTTTCGGCGGGGTGCTGTCCGGAGCGGGACTCGGGCTTATTTATATGCGCGGGGGCACCACCGGAGGCACCGAGCTCATAGCCCGACTTGTCGGAAGCAAGTTCCAACATGTTCCGATAGGCCGGCTTATCCTCCTTGTGGACGCAATAGTGGTTGCGAGCTCCGCGCTTGTTTACCGCAACTTCCAAAGTGCCCTCTATGCAATAATTTATATCTATGTTTCAACCGCCTTGATGGACACCCTGATATACGGCAAAAACAAAGGCAAAATGCTGCTGATAGTTACAAAAGCCGAGCGTCAGGCGGCCGCCGCAATGATGCAGAGAATACAGCGGGGCGTGACCATCCTTAAGGGAGCGGGGGCATATACCGGCATGGAAAGGCAGATTTTGCTCTGCGCCGTCCGCCCGTCGGAGGTGTATCTGCTGAGGACATTGGTTTACGATATCGACCCGAGCGCATTTGTTGTTGTACTCTCGACCGACGAGGTGCTCGGCGAGGGATTCCGCCCTTTTAATAAAATATAGGGTTGATTACTTATTACCATCCGCTTATACCACCCTTTTGCATCGCTCCGATAATACGCTCGTTAATCTCTCCGTATTGCTCCGAAAGAACGGCGATAAGACGGCGAACTTCGTTTCGGTGGGTTTTGCCGTCAACGGGACAGCGGGATTTTACCACAGGCAGCCCGCAACAGCGTACCGCCGAGGCAATATCTTTTTCTTCAATGAAGATCATGGGACGTATAAGACGGAGTTCCCGCCGCGTGAGCTCGGTTACGGGCGAAAAGCATCCGATTGTGCCGCCCGCGAACATATTCATCAAAAGGGTTTGGGCGGCGTCATCCTTGTGGTGCCCGAGCGCAACGACATTACAGCCTGCCACCTGCGCCGCTTTGTGAAGCGCCCCCCGACGCATCCTTGCGCAAAGGCTGCAGGGATTGGATTCTTTACGTTCCTCAAAAACGATTTCCCCCAGCCGCGTCCGTTTGATTATGTGGGGTATCTCCAGCTCCTCGCAAAGCGATGTGACCGGGGAATAATCGTTTTTTTCTCCCCCGAAACAGGGATCAAGGGTAATTGCCGTAACCTTAAACGGAAAGCGATAAAAACGGCGCAGTCTTTGCAGCATAACAAGCAGAGCAATGCTGTCCTTGCCGCCCGAGAGCCCCACCGCGATATGGTCGCCCGCCTTTATCATTTCATATCTTTCGACTGCCGCCTGAAACCTTGACAGCAGCCTGTCAATTCGGTCCGCCATATTAAGCTTCCTATCCTTTCGATATTCAATTTCATTTGCTATCGGCTTTCAGCCGAGAGGTATTCCACGCATTTGCCGCGGGGAAGTTTATATAGTTTTACCCATATTATGGTATGAAAAATGAAATGAAGAACAAGCTAGGGCGCAAATACGTGCAAAAAAGAAAGAAAACGGACGCGAGGGAGCTGTAAATTAAAAAACAGGCAATTTTAGTATTGACACGGCTTGCGGGGTGTGGTATTATCATACCTGCGTCTGAGCGTCCGGTCAAGGATTGCTCATAAAATTTTTAGATAATCAACGGAGATACAGGAGGTATAACGATGTCCACATACATGGCAAAAGCGGGCGAGATTTCCCGCAAGTGGTATGTTCTTGACGCCGCCGGAAAGCCCCTTGGGCGGGTGGCTACAAAGGCTGCCGCTCTGCTTCGCGGTAAGCACAAACCGGAATACACCCCGCATGTCGACTGTGGTGACCATGTCATAGTCATCAACTGCGACAAGGTTGTTCTTACTGGTAACAAGCTCGATCAGAAGGTCTGGTATCGTCATTCCGGCTGGGTAGGCGGTCTGAAACAGGTCAAGTATTCCACCCTGATGGCGCAGCGCCCCGAAAAGGCGATGGAGCTTGCAGTCAACGGAATGATCCCCAATAACTCAATCGGTCGCTCTGCGATGACACGTCTGCGCGTTTATGCGGGTTCGAACCATTCACACGCGGCTCAAAAGCCTGAAACACTTGAGTTTTAAGAAAGGAGGCTGCTATCATGGATTATAATAAAAGACCCTTTTTCTACGGAACAGGCAGAAGAAAGGAATCGGTGGCGCGTGTTCGTCTGTATGCAGGAACAGGTTCCATCATCATCAACGACCGTGAAATTGACGATTATTTCGGTCTTGAAACCCTTAAGCTGATTGTCCGCCAGCCTCTGACACTCACAGGCACGCTGGATAAGTTCGATATCGTTTGCCGCGTAGCCGGCGGCGGTGTAACCGGCCAGGCCGGCGCAATCCGTCACGGCATTTCCCGCGCACTTCTGCAATATAACAGCGAGGAGCTTCGTCCTCTGCTCAAAAAGGCCGGGTTCCTGACCCGCGACCCGAGAATGAAGGAACGCAAAAAGTACGGTCTCAAAGCCGCCCGCCGCGCCCCCCAGTTCTCAAAGAGATAATCAGATATCTTACGAGAGACAATTGCGAAAAGCTTACAAAACCCCGAAAGCCTTGTGCTTTCGGGGTTTTCTTAGACAAAAAAAGCTCTGCAAACCAAGGCTTGCGGGGCTCTTTTTACATATCAAACCGATTTTATCTTTATAAAATAAAAACAACCTCTGAATCGAATTATTACAGCCAATCCCAACAAAAATATGTTGTATTAAATTTATTTATCTTGTTTTTGTTTGTTTTGGGGTTGACATATTCTTTGTTTTGTATTAAGATGGGCATGTATAAAGACATGCATACATATATATTATTAAAAAAGTACAATCAAAATAGCAATATTAGAATTTACCCACTTTTTGATATGGAGGTTTGACTATGTCCGGATTTTACACAGACAGCATCGATAAAAGTCCGCGTATCCAAAGGCTTGTGGACCATCTGTTTGAAAAAACGCCTGAGATTGAAGCCGACCGCGCGGTATTGCTGACAGAATCCTACCGGCAGACCGAGGGCGAGCCGACAATCACAAGGAGGGCAAAGGCTTTCAAACATATACTCGAAAACATTCCGATAACAATCCGTCCGGATGAGTTAATCGTGGGAAGCACGACAAAGTCGTCGAGAAGCTGCCAGGTATTCCCCGAATTTTCGTGTGATTGGCTTGAAAAAGAGTTCGATACCATAGCTACTAGGAGTGCCGACCCGTTTTACATTTCTGAGGAAACCAAGAAAGCCCTTGCCCAGGTCTATAAATACTGGCGGGGCAAAACCACAAGCGAGCTTGCCGCCGAGTACATGACGCCCGAAGCAAGACTGGCGATTGAACATAACATATTCACCCCCGGCAACTATTTTTATAACGGCGTCGGGCATGTAACCGTCAATTATGCCAAGGTTTTGAAGATAGGCTATGAAGGCATAATCGAGGAAGCAAAAGAGGTGCTGTCGGGACTAAGGCCGGGCGACTCGGAGTTTGCTCAAAAGTCCCACTTTCTGAATGCGGTGATTATGAGCTGCCGCGCCGTCTGCGATTATGCAAAGCGGTATGCCGCGCTCGCAAGGCAGGAGGCTGACAGGGAAACCAATCCTCAGAGGAAGAAGGAACTTTTGCAGATTGCCGAAAACTGTGACAGGGTACCCGCAAAGGGTGCGTCCTCGTTTTATGAGGCATGCCAGTCTTTTTGGTTTGTCCAGATGCTGATTCAAACCGAGTCGAGCGGACATTCAATATCCCCCGGCCGTTTTGACCAGTATATGTATCCTTATTTCAAGGCCGACCTTGAAAGAGGCGCGATCACAAGGGAATTTGCACAGGAGCTTATGGACTGCTTATGGGTCAAGATGAACGACCTTAGCAAGGTGCGCGACGCGGCTTCGGCAGAGGGATTTGCGGGCTACAGCATGTTTCAAAACCTTATTGCAGGCGGGCAGGACAGCGAGGGGCTTGACGCCACCAACGACCTTTCCTTTATGTGTATTGAAGCCTCTATACATGTGCAGCTGCCCCAACCCTCCCTTTCGGTCCGTGTCTGGAACGGCACCCCCCATGAATTCATGATAAAGGCCGCCGAGCTGACCCGCATCGGCATAGGATTGCCCGCCTATTACAACGACGAGGTGATAGTTCCGGCCCTTGTCAACCGGGGTCTGACCCTTGCCGATGCAAGGGATTACAACATTATCGGCTGTGTCGAACCCCAGAAGGCGGGCAAGACCGACGGCTGGCATGATGCCGCCTTTTTCAACATGTGCCGCCCGCTTGAGATGGTATTCTCAAACGGAATAGACGCGGGAAAACAGATAAGCATAAAAACCGGAGATGTTACCAGTTTCAAAACCTTTGATGAGTTTTATGACGCCTACAAGGCGCAGATGAAATACATGATAGAGCTTATGGTCAACGCCATAAACGCGATTGACGTCGCCCATGCCGAACGCTGCCCCCTGCCATACCTGTCCTCCATGATTGAGGATTGTATCGGGCGCTGTAAAACCGTACAGGAGGGTGGCGCGGTGTATAATTTCACCGGACCGCAGGGCTTCGGTATCGCCAATATGACCGATTCGCTCTGGGCTGTGAAGATCCTTGTGTTTGACCAGAAGAAATACACCCTTGCCGAGTTCAGGGATGCCCTTGACAACAATTTCGGCAAAGGCATTTCATCCGGAAAGGCGCAGCAGATTACTGCCGCAATAGTCGCCGAGCTTGCGCGGCGCGGAAAGAAGCTTGACGAAAAGGGTATTGCGGAAATCTATAAAACCGTGATGGAAAACCAAACTCCCTCCGACAAAAAGGTTATGTATGATGCCCTTCTCGGTGATATACAGGACCTGCCCAAATACGGAAACGACATTCACGAGGTGGACAGTTTCGCGCGCGACGTTGCATATACATATACCAAGCCTGTCGAATACTATAAAAACCCTCGCGGCGGACAGTATCAGGCCGGACTGTATCCGGTTTCAGCAAACGTACCGCTGGGTGCCCAGACCGGCGCGACGCCCGATGGCAGACTTGCGGGCACCCCTATCGCGGACGGGGTATCCCCCGCAGCAGGAAGGGACACCCACGGTCCGACCGCCGCCTGCAATTCGGTTTCAAAACTCGACCATTTCATTGCCTCGAACGGCACCCTTTTCAACATGAAATTTCATCCGAGCGCCCTTGCGGGCAGAAGCGGGATTGAAAGCTTTATAAACCTTATCCGCGGTTACTTTGACCAGAAGGGCAGCCATATGCAGTTCAACGTGGTCAGCCGCGAGACCCTGCTGGACGCCCAGAAGAACCCCGAAAAATACAGGTCCTTGGTGGTTCGGGTGGCGGGATACAGCGCCTTGTTCACCACGCTGTCGCGCTCGCTGCAGGATGATATAATCAGCCGCACCGAACAGACCGCACAGTAGTTCGGGAGGTTCACAAAGTCGAGTCCGAGCACAGAAAGCCGAGGTACGAATGATGGATTATATGGATACCGTCGGACGGATTTTCGATATCCAAAGGTTTTCCGTCCATGACGGCCCGGGAATCAGAACCATCGTGTTTTTAAAGGGTTGTTTTCTCAGATGCCGGTGGTGCTGTAATCCCGAATCCCAACAATATGAAATAGAGCAGATGGAATCCGGCGGAAGAATGAAGACCATCGGACGTGACGTTACCGCAAGGGAGGTCATGGACGAGGTTTTGAAGGACAGAATCTATTACCGCCGCTCGGGAGGCGGGCTCACCATTTCGGGCGGTGAGGCGCTGCGCCAGCCCGAGTTTGCCTCCGCTCTGCTACGGGCGGCTAAGGAAAACGGCATCTCAACCGCGGTTGAGTCTACCGGATGCGCCCCTTTTGAAAAGATTCAGATGCTGCTTCCCAATCTCGATTTATACCTGATGGATATAAAGCATATCAATCCGGATAAGCATAAGGAGTTTACTGGGGGTTCCAACCGGTTGATTCTGGAGAATGCCCCCAAGATTGCACGCGAGGCGAAAAAACTGATTATCAGGGTGCCGGTCATACCGACTTTTAACGACACTCCTCAGGAAATCGGCGAGATAGCAAAATTTGCCGTCTCCCTGCCAGGGGTTGAAGAGATTCACCTCCTGCCGTACCACCGTCTGGGACAGGACAAATACAAGGGACTGGGCAGGGAGTATCTGATGAAGGGAATCGAGCCGCCGTCTAATGATAAGATGCAAATGCTGCGCGATACGGCGGAAGGCTTCGGGCTCAAGGCGCAGATAGGCGGCTAAACGCTGTTTCAAATTATCGAAAGGATGGTGGACATGGCGCAAAGCATATTTGAATCCCAGAGCAACGAAAAGGCACGTATAATTCAGGAGTTCGTGCCGGGCAAACAACTCACCTTGGCGCATATAATCGCAAACCCTGACCAATCCCTTTACGCGAAACTCGGACTTGACCCGTCGGTCGATTACAGCAGGTCGGCAATCGGAATTGTAAACATCACCCCCGCCGAAACAACCATCATAGCCGGAGATATCGCAACCAAGGCGTCCGGGGTGAAGCTCGGATTTGTCGACCGCTTCAGCGGAACCCTTATTGTAACCGGTACGGTTTCCGAGGTGGAATCCGCCATGAATGCAATTATTGAATACTCCGAAAATGTTTTGGGCTTTGCCGTCTGTCCTGTTACCAAGACATGAAGACCTTAATTCTAATAGGCAGGAGCGGCTGCGGGAAATCCGCGCTGGCGGCGCGTCTGACCGGACTCCAGATTGACGGCGCAACCCAAACCGCAAAGAGAATCGGCTGGGTTATTGACACCCCGGGCGGCTTTGCCGAAAGCAGATTAATGGCGGGCGCCCTCTCGCTTTACGCCTATGAATCAGATGTCGTGGGACTGATACTGGCGGCAGACGAGCCCTTTTCGCTTTACAACCCCAATATCGCGGGTATGGTTAACCGCGAGGTTATCGGCATTGTGACAAAAACCGATTTGAAACACGGCAACCCCGAGCGCGCCCAACACTGGCTCAATCTCGCGGGCTGCAAACGTGTGTTTCGCGTAAGCTCAATTTCGGGCGAGGGTATAAGCGAATTGTTGGATTATTTGGGTTAGAACATGATACCAATTTCCAAAACCACATAAATATCGGATAAAACAAAATAAATATTACAAATATATGTTGACTCATCTTTGATTATGTGTTATTATTAATCTGCAAAAGGAAAATGTCCCATATAGGAAATTAAGAATCGGGTATAACTGAAGACCACTTTTAACATAAAGGAGAAATCATTATGACTTCCGAGTATGAGATTAAAAAACAGATATGCGAAATCGGCAAACGCATTTATGACAAAGGAATGGTTGCCGCCAACGACGGAAACATCTCCGTCAGGATTGGCAAAAATCTCTTCCTGTGCACCCCGACGGGCGTCAGCAAGGGTTTTATGACACCTGAATACATCTGCAAGGTAGATGGCGAGGGCAAGGTCATCCAGGCAAACCCCGGTTTTAAGCCCTCCTCCGAAATCAAGATGCATATGCGTGTCTATAAAGAAAGGCCCGATGTAAACGCGGTTGTCCACGCGCACCCCCTTTACGCAACCGGTTTTGCCATTGCGGGCAAGCCGCTCTCGCAGCCCATCATGCCGGAAGCCGTTATCGCGCTCGGCTGTGTTCCCATCGCAGAATACGGCACCCCCTCAACCGATGAGATTCCGGAGGCCGTTTCGAAATACCTGCAGAATTTTGACGCCGTTCTTCTTGAGAACCACGGTGCGCTGACATACTCCGATTCCTTGCTCAACGCTTATTACAAGATGGAGTCGGTCGAGTTTTATGCCCGTCTCCTATATATATCCTGCCAGCTCGGCGGACCAAAGGAGCTTTCCAAAGCCCAGGTCGAAAGACTTTATGATATTCGCCGCCAGTTCGGTCTTAAGGGCAAGCATCCGGCCGACATCTGCGTGAACAACAATGCCGGGCTTCCAAGCTGCTACAGCGCGGGAATCTGCGATACATGCAGCGCCGATAATTCCGGTACCGACAATGTCAGCGAAGATCTTGTAGCCCGGATTACCCAAAAGGTTATGGAGCAGCTCAGCAAATAATTGATAAGATTTGAGAAGGATGTTTGTGATATGGACAACCAAGCGATGTCAGAAATAGTCGAATCGGTTGTAAGACGGGTCATATCATCCCAAACACGCTCGGCGGCCGTGCCCGACATGACGCTTGACCTTGCAAAGCGCCTGATTGAAAAGGTTCGGATAAGGGCCTCGGAAATGGGCGTCAATGCCGTGGTCGCGGTTTCAAACAGAGCGGCAAGACCGGTTGCGGTGGAATGTATGGATGATTCCTATATCGCAAGCTATGATATAGCCGTAAACAAAGCTTTTACGGTGGTTTCCCTTAAAATGCCGACCTCGAAGCTGAAGGAGCTTGCCCAGCCGGGGGCCCCGCTTTACGGTATCCAGTTCACAAACCAAGGTAATATAGTAATTTTCGGCGGCGGGGTTCCGCTTCATGATAAAAACGGCGTGCTTATCGGAGGGCTGGGGGTCAGCGGCGGAAGCGAGGAACAGGACACGGCCCTTGCCGAATACGGCGAAAGCGTTTTTCATCAATGTATGATTGATAATCTCTAAGAGGAAAGGACGACCATCCCAATGGCTGATATCAATACCAACGATATTGAACTGATAGTAAAGCAGGTTTTAGAAGGTATGCGCGGAGAATCCGCCGCCCCTGCTGCTTCGTCTGCTTCGGGCGCGGGTATACCGAAAACCGCCAGGGTTGCAATGCTGACCTCGCTTGAAAATTTTGAACTGAAGGAGTATCCCATCCCCGCGCTGGGAGAGGACGATATTCTTGTCAGGGTGGAGGGCTGCGGAATCTGCGGAACCGACGCCCACGAGTTCAAGCGCGATCCCTTCGGGCTTATTCCGGTTGCCCTCGGCCACGAAGGCACCGGCGAGATTGTCGCCATGGGCAAAAATGTTGAAAAGGACAGCGCGGGCAAGCCGCTTAAGGTGGGCGATAAGGTAGTTTCCTGCATGATATTCAAGGACAATCCCGACATAACCATGTTTGACCTTAACAAACAGAATGTCGGCGGGGCCGATGTTTACGGGCTTATTCCCGACGACGATATCCATCTTAACGGATGGTTTGCCGATTACATAGTTATCCGCGGCGGTTCAACCGTATTTAATGTAAGCGATCTCAGCCTTGACATGCGGATTTTAATCGAGCCGTCCGCCGTTTTAATTCACGCGGTCGAGCGGGCAAAATCTACCGGAATTCTGCGGTTTAACAGCCGGGTTGCGGTACAGGGTTGCGGACCGATCGGACTTCTCTGTATCGCCGTTCTGCGCACCATGGGTATCGAGAACATTGTGGCGATTGACGGCGAGGACAAACGGCTGAAGTTTGCAAAGCAGATGGGGGCAGACAATTCGGTCAACTTTAAGAACTACAATGGTATCGAGGAGCTAACCGAGGGGGTAAAGCAGGCATTCGGAGGATATCTTGCCGATTTTGCCTTCCAGTGCACCGGCTCGCCTGTAGCCCACAGCAATATCTATAAATTTATCCGCAGCGGCGGAGGACTTTGCGAGCTGGGCTTTTTTATCAACGGCGGGGACGCCACCATTAATCCCCACTTTGACATCTGCGCCAAGGAGATTACAACCGTGGGTTCATGGGTCTACACACTACGGGATTATGCCACAACCTTTGATTTTCTGAAACGCGCAAAGGGTATTGGACTTCCGGTCGAAAAGCTGATTACCCACCGTTACCCGCTTGAGCAGATTAACGAGGCGCTTAAGACAAACCTTAGTATGCAGGGGCTTAAGATTGCAATCATAAACAGATAAAGAGAGGTCGAAACCATGGGAAAAGCGACCGGTATCATTGAGGTCTACGGTCTGGTTGCGGCATTTGTCGCATGCGATGCCGGCTGCAAAGCGGCCAATGTAACGGTAGAGCCTTTTGATAAGAACAAGCCCGGAAACCCCGACGAACTCAAGGTGCCGCTTATTGTTGCGGTAAAGTTCAGGGGAGGCGTTTCGGAAGTGACGGCGGCCGTCGAGGCTGCCAGAGAGGCTGCCGAAAAGGTGTCCGGTGTTGTGACCACACATATTATTCCAAACACCGAAAACGATACCGAAGAGATGCTGAAGCTCAGCGGACTTGATAAAAACTAAAAAATTTTGGAGGAATAAAACTATGGCAAAAGAAGCACTTGGAATGGTTGAAACAAGAGGACTTGTCGCGGCGATCGAAGCGGCAGACGCAATGGTCAAAGCTGCCGAGGTTGTACTTATCGGCACAGAAAAGATAGGTTCCGGACTGGTATCGGTCATGGTACGCGGCGACGTCGGCGCAGTCAAAGCGGCGACCGAAGCCGGATCTTCTGCGGCTTCTAAGCTGGGCGAGCTGGTTGCCGTCCATGTAATCCCGAGACCCCACAATGATGTGGAAAAGATTTTACCCAAGCTTTAAGAGGTAACGAATAATGAATTCTCTTGGACTCATCGAGGTAGTAAGTGTAGCCGCTGCCATTGACGCGTTGGATATCATGTGTAAATCCGCAAATGTGGAATTTGTGACATGGGAGCGCAAGCTGGGCGGACGTCTTGTCACGGTAGTCGTACGGGGCGAGGTGTCGGCGGTTACGGCGGCGGTTGAAAACGCCGTCGGCTCATGTATCAAAAAGCCCTGCGCTTACGCAGTTATCGCCAGCCCGCACGAGGAAACCCTGCGGATTATGGCGGTAAGCGCAGCAAGGTTGTCGGGCGGACAGGATAAGGGCGATACCGAGAAATGGGATAGCTATGTCCAGGAGGTTTAACAGAAAGGATGGAGTCTTATGCAGGCAATACCGGCAGATGCCAAAGCAAAGATAACACCAAAGGCAGAAGTTCCAAAACCAGAGCCAAAAGCGGAAGAAGTTAAGCCCATAACCCATAAGGAGGAAAAAAAGATGACACTTGAAGCACTCGGAATGGTAGAAACCAGAGGTCTTGTCGCGGCGATTGAAGCGGCCGACGCCATGGTCAAGGCGGCCAACGTCGAGCTTATCGGCACAGAAAAGATAGGTTCCGGACTGGTATCGGTCATGGTACGCGGTGACGTCGGCGCAGTCAAGGCGGCAACCGAAGCCGGTTCATCGGCGGCGACCAAGCTGGGCGAGGTTATCGCAACCCACGTAATCCCAAGACCCCACGGCGATGTTGAAAAGATTTTACCCTCAATAAAATAGCATATTAGAAACAGGAGGAAACAACTATGGCACTCGAAGCACTCGGAATGGTAGAAACCAGAGGCCTTGTCGCGGCAATCGAAGCGGCCGATGCGATGGTCAAAGCGGCAAATGTTCAGCTTATCGGCACCGAGAAGATTGGCTCCGGACTGGTGTCGGTCATGGTGCGCGGCGATGTCGGCGCAGTCAAGGCCGCGACCGAAGCCGGTGGGGCTGCTGCGGCAAAACTCGGCGAAGTTATCGCTACCCATGTCATTCCCAGACCTCATGGCGATGTTGAGAAGATTCTGCCTGTTCTTAAATGATTCAATATGCAGGTCTTTTCAAAACCGGACATATAACGGGGCTGCACAAACAATGCAGTCTGTTGGAGTATGTTTTTGCAGCCCCGCCGTCCGACTTTTTACGGAAAACCACCGTAAATAATTAAGAAGGTGAACAGATGATTGTCGGTAAGGTCGTCGGAAGTGTTGTTGCAACACGTAAAAATGAAAACTTGCTTGGCAATAAGTTTATGATAATAGAACCACTCGACGATATGGGAAACGGTCGTCTTGTGGCAATCGATAACGTGGGCGCCGGAATCGGCGAGATGGTTCTGGTGGCGCTAGGCAGCGCCGCGAGAATTGGATGCAAGATGGAATCCTCCCCGGTCGATGCCGCTATCGTAGGAATTGTCGACCACTCGATAGGACTGAACGGTTGATTAATATGAAACTCGATGAACTAAAAGCCATCCTGCGCGAATGCGGCGTTGTGGGCGCCGGCGGAGCGGGTTTTCCTTCCTATGCCAAGCTCGACGCACGCGCGGATACAATTATACTGAATTGTGCCGAATGCGAGCCCCTGCTCAGATTGCACAGACAGCTTCTTGAACACCATGCAAGAGAGATTATGACCGCACTGAAAACGGTGGCGGAAACGGTCGGCGCACAACAGGCCATCCTTGCAATCAAGTCGTCTTACAAAAAGACCATCTCGGCCGTTAAGGCCGAACTGCCCGATTTTGAAAACATGAGTATCGGGCTTCTGCCCGAAGTTTATCCCGCCGGCGATGAAGTCGTTGCGGTTTATGAGATGACCGGCAGGGTTGTACCTGCCGGAAAGCTTCCGATTGATGTCGGGGTAACCGTATTAAATGTTGAAACCATGTTCAACACCTTTTTTGCCCTACAGGGCAAGCCGGTTGTTGATAAATATATAACCGTGACGGGCGCCGTCAGAAATCCCGTCACACTGAAAGCTCCGCTAGGCATATCGGCCTTAAGATTGGTAAACCTTGCAGGCGGTACTACCGTAGAGGATTATGTGCTGTTCAGGGGAGGACCCATGACCGGAACAATTATCAGCCCGTCGGATGCCGTCACCAAAACCACAAACGCAATTCTGGTGCTGCCGCAGGACCATCCGGTGGTGAAAAAACACGAGTGCAATCCCGCTATTGAGATGAAGCGCGCAATGGCCGCTTGTTGCCAGTGCAGGATGTGTACCGATCTTTGCCCGAGGTTTCTTTTGGGTCATCCCATCGAACCTCATATCTTTATGCGTTCGGCCTCAAGCGGGGTGACGAATGATGTCGTCCCCTATCTGGATACATATTTCTGCAGCTCCTGCGGACTGTGCGAGATGTACTCCTGCTTTCAGGGACTCAGCCCCAGACAGTTGATTGACAAATGCAAGTCGGAACTTAATAAAAACGGTGTACCCGTTCCCAACGCTGAAGAAAAGCCGGTAAGCGAGCAGAGAAGCGGGAGATATGTCCCGATGTCCCGTCTGATAGCAAGGCTGAACCTGACCCGATATGAAAATCCAGCGCCCCTTATCGACGAGGATGTCACGGCAAACCGCGTCAAGCTCATGCTTAGTCAGCACGCAGGTGCGCCTGCGGTTCCGGTTGTCAAAGTTGGCGACAATGTTATAAAAGGACAGGTAGTTGCCGCCTGCGAGCCGTCAAAGCTGGGGACTAATATCCACGCTTCGATAAGCGGAAGGGTTCTCGGTATCACCGACAGGTATATACTGATCGGGGAGTAAACAACTAGCATCAAGTCAGGAGGAAGATTTGTATGGGCAAAGCGATCGGAATGGCCGAACTCATCACGGTCTCTGAAGGTATTGCCGCCACCGACCGCATGATAAAAACAGCAGAGGTTGATGTCCTTGAAGCTCAGACAGTCTGTCCCGGAAAATATATCGTAATCATCAGCGGCGAGCTCAGCGCGGTAAAAGCCTCGCTCGAAGCGGTCAAAACATTTCATTCCGAAAAGCTGATTGACAGCTTTGTTCTCGGCAATCCCCATGAATCCATATTCCCCGCCATCTATTCCACCGCCCGTGTGGATGAGGTGGAGGCGCTCGGAGTCATGGAGACCTTTTCGGCGGCGTCCGCCATAGTTGCGGCCGACGCGGCTGCAAAATGTGCACAGGTCGAGCTTATCGAGCTTCGGCTTGCGAGGGGAATGTGCGGAAAATCATATCTGATGTTGACAGGAAGCGTGGCGTCGGTCACCGCCGCAATTGAACGCGCCTCCCATGAGGCCTCGGTTCACGGTATGTTTTTGGACAGCACAGTGATTCCCAATCCGGATAAAAAGCTTTGGGATACAATATTATAATACCGATTGGTATAAAGGAGTGTTATCGGATGCTGGCTATCGAGCGAAAAAACGCCATTTTGACAAAGCTGTCCATTGAAGGAAAGGTGCTTGTCAGCGAGCTTAGCCGCGAATACGGCGTAACCGAGGAAACAATCCGCCGCGATCTTGAAAAGCTTGAAAAGGAAGGGCTTGCGAAAAAAACCTATGGCGGCGCTGTTAAAAACGAAAATTTCAATATAGACCTGCCGTTTTATGTTCGTAAGCAGACCAATGTCGAGAGCAAGCAGTATATAGCTTCGGTTATCGGCAGCATGATAAACGACGGCGATTATTTAATGCTGGATTCCAGCACAACCGCCCTGTTTGTGGTAAAAAGCATAATGCATAAAAAGAAAATCACCTTAATTACAAACTCGATTGAAATACTGCTGGAGCTTAGCAACAAGCCCGACTGGACGGTTATCTCCACCGGCGGGACGCTCAAGGAAGTGGGGCTCTCCCTTGTCGGCTATCAGGCAGAGCGTATGGTATCGGGTTTTCATGTCGATATGGCTATATGTTCCTCAAAAGGTATTGACAGCGATATGGGGGTAACCGACTCTAATGAGAGGGACGCCGAAATCAAAAAGGCTTTCTTCAAATCGGCGAAAAAAAAGATTCTTGCGCTTGACAGCTCAAAGTTTGACATAACATCCTTCATCAAGATATGTGATGTTTCCGATCTTGATATGGTTGTGACTGAAAAAAGGCCGTCTGATATTTGGCTTGAGCGTTTCAGAAATGCCGGCACCGAGGTTAGATATGAAATAGCAACGGGGGATCAAGGTTGAAAATTCTGGTCGTAAATGCGGGAAGTTCTTCATTGAAGTATCAGCTTTTTAATATGGAAAACCAAACCGTGCTCGCCAAGGGCATCTGTGAATGCATCGGAAACGGCGGAAAATTGATACATA
>LSQX01176650.1_pt1 | contig 19568 bp, 18 predicted proteins | sample 654561 | NCBI WGS metagenome assembly LSQX01 (sample SAMN04489861, study PRJNA283612) | anaerobic digester metagenome | isolation source: 4 biogas reactors fed with cattle manure at either 37C or 55C with and... | place: Denmark: Kongens Lyngby | collected 2014
CCGCCCGCGGCGGACATGGCAGAAAGGTGGTACTTGATGGCAATCCGTGTGACAGTCTGGAATGAGAACGTACATGAACGGACGGATCCCAAAATCGGCCAGGTCTATCCCGCCGGTATCCACGGGGCACTCGCCGAATTGCTGGGCAATGCCGGGGACATTTCCGTGCGGACCGCAACACTTGACATGCCCGAGCACGGGCTCAACGAAGCCGTGCTGGAGGACACCGATGTGCTGGTCTGGTGGGGACATCTCGCGCACGACCAGGTGAGCGACGAAGTGGTGGACCGGGTACAGCGGCATGNNCCAAGGTGTTCACCCGTCTGATGGGCACCTCCTGCACGCTGGACTGGCGGGACAACGACCGCGAGCGGGTCTGGTGCTGCATGCCTTCCCACCCGATTGCGGAAGGAGTCCCCCTGTCCTTCGAAATCGCGGAAGAAGAGATGTATTGCGAACCGTTCGACGTACCGCAGCCCGACGAACTGGTGTTCATCGGGTGGTTCCAGGGGGGAGAGGTGTTCCGTTCGGGGTGTTGTTACCACCGCGGTTACGGCAGAGTCTTCTATTTTCAACCGGGCCATGAAGCCTTCCCGACGTACCGGACCCACCCGTCTGTCCGGCGGATTCTGGTGAATGCGGTCCGGTGGGCCACTCCCGCCCGGCGCAGAGGCCCGCTCGAGTGCCGTATGGTCGATCCGGCGGAGTCAGGCGCACCGCGGATTTGAACCGGGAACCGGAATCGATTACACTGGTATGACCTGCCGCTGGAGAATTGCATGAAAGAAGCCGACCAAAAATCTGAATCGCTGGACGCATTGGCTGCACGTGCGCTGGCCGCCCGTGAGACCGCATACGCTCCCTATTCGCGGTATCCGGTGGGAGCGGCCATCCTGACTGCGGACGGCCAGGTGTTCGACGGTTGCAATGTGGAGAACCTGTCGTTCGGGGCCACGATCTGCGCGGAACGCGCCGCGGCGGTCAAAGCGGTCGGCGCGGGGGCAAAACGGTTTACCGCGATGGCAGTCGTCAGCCGGGATTCGACCCCCTGCCTGCCCTGTGGGATCTGCCGGCAGTTCCTGTCCGAATTTGCCGATCCGGACTTCCAGGTGGCAGCCTGCCGCGCGGACGGGACCTATGTGGTATATCGGTTCGACGCGTTGTTCCCCCACGCGTTTTCATCCGATGCGATCGAGCGGGAGCCCGACTCCACCCGAATCAGGACAACGGAAGCTGAGACATAGAGAAAGAAGGAGAAAGAAAACATGGCAAAGAAAATCGGTTTTATCGGACTGGGCATCATGGGTAAACCCATGGCCAAAAATCTGCTCAAGGCGGGGTACGCGCTGTATGTGTACGATATCGTCAAAGCGGCAGTCGATGAATTGGCTGCGGCCGGGGCAATCCCCTGCGCCACCATCCGCGAAATCACGGACAACTGTGACACCATCGTGACGATGCTCCCCAACTCCCCCCACGTCAAAACTGTCGTTCTGGGGGACGGAGGGGTTGCGCAAAGCGCTCGTCCCGGCACGTTGATCGTCGACATGAGCTCGATCGCGCCGATGGCATCGCAGGAGATTCAGAAGGAACTGGTGAAAAAGGGCATCCGCATGGTGGACGCGCCGGTCAGCGGCGGGGAACCCAAGGCGATCGACGGAACCCTTGCGATTATGGTCGGCGGCGAGCAGGCGGATTACGACGAGGCCAAACCCCTCTTTGACATCCTGGGAGCCAGTGCGGTGCTGGTCGGACCCATCGGGAGCGGCAACACCTGCAAACTCACCAACCAGATCATCGTTGCGCTCAACATCGCGGCCCTGTCCGAAGGCTTACTGCTCGCCCAGATGGCCGGCACGGACCCCCGCAAGGTGTTTGACGCGATCAAGGGCGGATTGGCCGGCAGCACGGTTATGAACGCCAAGGCCCCAATGATGCTGGAGGGTAATTTCAAGCCCGGGTTTAAAATCGACCTTCACATCAAAGACCTGGCCAACGCGCTCGACACCGCGGCCGCCGTCGGCACCCCGCTGATGCTGACCGCCGAGGTCATGCAGATGCTGCAGCATCTGCACCGGGTCGGCGAAGGCCAAAGTGATCACTCCGCGATCCTGAAGTTCTATGAAAAAATGGCGGACACCGAAGTTCGCTCCGAAGGCTAAAAAGGGAGATTCCCATTGGATAACAGAAACAACGAAGCACAGGAAGCCGTGCGCCGCGCCATGCCGCTGGTGCGCCGCTTCCTGCCGATCGCCCTTGTGGTGGTCCTGGTCATCATCGGATTGACCGGCATTTACAAAGTCGATTCCGGGCAGGCGATTGTCATCACCCGGTTTGGACATGTCATTCGGGTCGAAGAGCAAGCAGGCATCAATTTCAAGATTCCCTTGATCGAGAGCGCTCACACCGTGTCGCTGGAACAGCGCTACAAGATTGAGTACGGATTTCGCACCGTTTCGGATAGCAGCTATTCCGATGTCGAAGAGGAGCAGACCGTGATTGTCGAGGCGGTCGGCAACAACAGCTCACTGGTTCTGACCGAACTGACGGTTGAGTATCAGGTCGAGAATCCGGTCGACTACTTGTTTTCGGTGGAAGACCCGGAGCGGGCGATCCGGCTGATCCTGGAAGACGCGCTGCGCAATGTCATGCAGTCGGTCACACTCGACGAAGCGTTGACCGACAAGGCGACGATTGACAGCCTCATCCGCCCCGAGATCCAGAGCAAGCTCAACGCATATGAGTCCGGCATCCGGATCATCGAGGTCAAGACGCAAAACACCTCGCTGCTTCCTGCGGTCGACACTGCTTACCGTGAGATTGAGCGCGCAAACCAGCACCGCAACTCCCGGATCGAGGAAGCACAGAAGTACTCCAACACGGTCGTGCCGCAAGCCGAAGCCGACGCGTTCCAGCTGGTGGAGGAATCCAAGGGTTACAAGGCCAGCATCCTCGCGGACGCCCGAGCCGAGGTCGCACAGTTCAAGGCGCTGCTGACAGAATACCAGCGCAATCCCGAACTCGTGATGGAGAAGATGTACACCGAAAGCATGCGCTTGTTCCTCGAGAACAACCGCATCGTGATCGACACCACGGGCGACGGCTCATTCTACAAGTTCTACAACATCAATGACACGCAAGACGCTGCCAAAGCCGGCACTGCGGTTGGGGAAGGGGGTGTCACCGGTGGGTAAAGAATTCAAAGGACTCCTGATCGCCGCGGGCGCATTTCTGCTGGCGATCATCCTGTTTAACCTCTTCACGTACTCCGTACGGGAAGACGAGACCGCCGTGGTCAAACGCTTCGGCAAAATCGACCGCGTGGTCGTGGATGCCAACGAGGCCGAAAGTGTCCGTGCCACCTTTGCGTCGCGCGGGCTGGACATCAATGTACTTACCAAAAAGGGACTCAATTTCTGCATACCGTTCATGGACGACGTGAAGACCTTCAACGCAAAATCCATGACGTACACCTCGGAAACCGCCACGATCAACACGTTTGACAGCCGGCGGATCGACCTGAGCATGTTTGCGCAATACCGGGTGGTCAATCCGGCGCTGTTTGACATGACGCTGGGCACCTTGTCGAACGGCAACCGCCTGATGGACGACCGGGTGTACCCGGCTGTGATCCAGACGGCAAACACTCTCCGGTTCAACGAGTTCTTTGACACCACACGGGTTACTACTGCGATTTCCGCCAATATGGATACGCTCAATACCGTACTGGTCGAGACCTTCGGCGTCCGGATCATCGACATCGGGATCTACCGTAAAAACTTCCCGCAGGCGAACATCGAGTCGATCGAGCAGAAGATGGTCCAGGAAATCCAGAAAGAGTCCGAAAAGCTGATCGCGGAAGGTGATTCGCAGCTCAAGCAGAGCAAGGCGGAAACCGACCGAATTCGCAAAGAGACGATCGCGGTTGCCACCGAAACCGCTGCCTCGATCAAAGCCGAAGCGGATGCAGAGGCGGTCCGGATCTTCGAAGACGCGATCTCCGCGGATCTCGAATTCTATCGCTTCATCAACCGGATGCAGGCGTTCAGCGAACTGGAGGACACCACTGTATTCCTCGATCCCGAGAACGACTTCATCGGTTACCTGGGAGGGGCAAAGTAGCACCTTTGCTCACCGGACACACTACAAACAGCCCCGCCGCCATACAAGGCGACGGGGCTGTTCTTATCGCGAAATCTTTGGGAGGCAGTCAGCTATCTGCCGAACACCGCGGCCGCACGCTCCATGTTCCGGATTACGCCGACTCCAAAGGGGCAACGGGATTCGCACACGCCGCAGGCGATGCAGTCTCCCGCGGAAGCGGGGAGTGCCGCGTAGGAAGTGCGCAAAACCGCGGGATCAAAGCCGGACTCCGGGGCTTCCATCCGGTCCATGAGCCGGGTGATTTCGCCGATGTCGATGCCGACCGGGCAGGGGAGACAGTGGTTGCAGTACATACAGCGGTTTGTCTGGTTCCACAGCAGCGAATCCGCCAGCACTTGCGCATAGTCCCGCTCTTCCGGGGTGGAGGTGACATAGGACAGGGCGGCGTCCATCTCTTCCACCGTCCGGCAGCCGGGGAGGGCAGCAGCGACCCCGGGCCGATCCAGCGCGTACTGGATGCACTGCGCGGGAGTCATCTTGAGATGGAGGTCGCTGTTGCCACCGAGAAGCCAGCCGGCGGCATAGGTTTTCATCGAGACGATCGCGGTACCGTGGCGTTCACACGCGTCGTACAACGCGGCCCGCTCCCGGTCCGCCCCCAAACCGTGCGCTTCGAACGTCTCGGGGTTGAACAGTGCCTCGATGTTCCTGTCCCCGCGGATCGAGTCGAAGATCGGGTTGACCGGGAACATCAGGACATCGATCAGTCCGGTCTCGACCGCGCGTCTGGCGACGGAAGGCACGTGCGAACTGAGTCCGATCGCGCGGGCATGACCCGCGTCCCGGTACTGCCGTGCGATGTCCATGATTTCGCCCGGTGCGAGCAGGCGGTCCCACTCGTCCGCGTCGTCGACAAAATGGATCATCAGAACGTCCACATAGTCGGTGGCCAGGCGGCGGAGCAGGTCGTCGACAAACGTCCGGCAAAGCGCAGGTTCCCTGGAGCGCCCATACTGGTTGTCCTGCCAGACGGCACCGATGTGGCCCTGGATCAGGAGACGCTCCCTGCGGCCGCGCAGCGCGGCACCCACACGGTCTCGGATGTCGGGGGATCCCATGAAGAGGTCGATGTAATTTCCGCCGGCGTCGATCAAACGGGACAGTACGTCGTGGACGGTAGCCTGATCGGCTTTCTCCAGATGCTCCAGCCCGAGTCCCACGACGGAGACATCCATTCCGGTGCGTCCCAGTTTTCGGTATTGCATAGGGTTCCTTTCCGGCTCTTGCAGCCATGAGCAAACGGAGGTGTCGGGTGACACCTCCGTCGTGCGGCGGATCCATCGATTTGTCACTCGTTTGAGAGCGTACCACTCCGGAACGAGCGTTGTCAAACAATTGTTCGCCTCCATTATTATGAACGGACGGCAGCGGAAAGTGAGGCTATTTCTTGTCTTTTTTCGGCATCGTTCCGGGCTTGCCGTGGAACGACATCTCGTCCGGATCGGGGAGGAAATGGGTGCCGTTCTCAAGCGCTGCGATGGCGGCTTTGTCGTCGGCGTCCAATGCGAAATCGAAGATGCTGCCGTTCTCAATGATGCGGTTCTCATGGACGGATTTCGGGATCACGACCACTTCGCGGTCGAGCTGCCAGCGAAGGATGACCTGGGCCGCGGTCTTGCCGTGCTTGCGCGCGATCGGCTCGAGGACCGGCGCGATGGTGGACAGGCGCCCGTTGAGCAGCGGGGAGTAGGCTTCCATCTGGATTCCGTTCTCCCGGCAGTAAGCGAGCATCTCGTTCTGCGGGAACAGCGGGTGGCATTCGACCTGGTTGACCATCGGGGCCACACCGGTCTCCGCGACCAGACGCTCGATGTGATGCTTTTTGAAATTGCACACGCCGATCGCACGAACCCGCTTCTCCTCGTACAGGCGCACCAGCGCTTTCCAGGAGTCGACATATTTGTCGATCATCGGGACCGGCCAGTGGATCAGGTAGAGGTCGATAACATCGGTGCCGAGGAGTTTGCACGACTGCTCATACTCTTGCAGTCCGCTGTCATATCCCTGGTCGCCGTTCCAGAGCTTGGTGGTGAGAAAGATCTGGTCGCGCGGCACCGGCGAGGTCGCCAGCGCTTTCCCGACCATATCTTCGTTCACATAGGCGCGGGCGGTGTCGAGAGAGCGGTATCCGGCTCGCACTGCGGCGTGAACGGCCTGGATAAGGGTATCCTCGTCCTGAACCTGCCAGACGCCCAGCCCAAACCACGGCATTTTCACGCCGTTGCGCAAGGTGGTGCATTCGTCGATACGATTGATCATGTTGGAGTCCTCCTGTGGTCGTTGTGTATTTTGGCACCTGTCCATTATATCGCACCTGACGCGTGTGAACTTGTCCGGATTCGAGATGTCCGCCCGGAGTTCGCGTGGTAAGATGAAAATCGACACGAGCGATCGGGAGCACCTTCAACTGCTTTTTTATCCTTCTGGAAACATGTGTACGAGGCTTCGCTGGCGGGTCGTGCGGAAGAGGCGCGAACACTGGCCGAACGCGGAAGCCGTCTGATCAACGCGATCTCAGGAGGCGGGCCGATCGCTGCGATCAAATTCGTACTACAAAAACAAGGCCTTGCGGCCGGCGATCCGCGGAAACCGTTCCTGTCGCTCACAGGAGAACAGCGGGAACAGATCGAGCAGGCGCTGGCGGACATGCCACTGGACTGATCTTGTCTGGTGGTAAAGAGCAACGGCGGCCTCCTGCGGGCCGCCGTTTTCGCGCTGTCTAGACGCCCAGCAGGACCCGGAGTTCCTCCAGCGTCCGCACTTCCAGGTCGGGTACTTCCGGTCCGGCCGCGTCGTCCGCGGGGCGGAGGGAGCCCGACGGGTTGAACCAGCAGGTCTTGAGGCCGGCAGACGCCGCGCCCGCGATGTCTGCCTCCCACAAGTCGCCGACCATCAGCACCCGCGCGGGATCGGAACAACCGCACAGTTCCAGCGCCGCGGAAAAGAAAGCGCGGTCGGGCTTTTGTTGGCCGATGGTTTCGGAAGCCGCCACCCAAGGGAAGAATGCCGACAACCCAGCGGTCTCGAGCTTGGCGAGCGCGGTCTGGTAGACGCCGTTGGTCGCGATGAGCAGCGGTACGCGCCCGTGGAGAGACCGTACCAGATCCAAAGCGCCTTCGTGGAGCACCGTGTTGCGCGCGAGCAGTGTCTGGTATGCGGCATCGATCCCGCGGGCTACATCGGTACCGCCGGCAAGCGGATGTCCGGCTTCGGCAAAAAAGACCTCAAACCGCCTTGTCAGAAGCACTTCTTTGGAGATCTCACCCCGGCCGTAGGCATCCCAATGCTCCTTGTTGATCTCGCCGTAACGGCGCGCATTTTCTTCACTGGGATCGACCCCATGTGCGGAGAGAATCGCCAGGATGCTCCGGTGCTCCGCGATGTGAAAATCGATGAGCGTGCCGTCCAGGTCGAAAAAGACCGCGTCCAGGCGGTTGATGAATCGCACGTCGTGAATCTCCTTTGTGGTGTTGGAGCAAGCAAGGTTGCAACGCTCCATTTTCTGGGATTATACCGTTTTTTGTCGCGCATCCGGCATCGTGTGCGTTTTATAGCGTGGAGAAAACCGGCCGGACAACTTGACGCGGACCGCAACCTGCGTCACAATTCAGGCATGTACCATAACAGGGGTCTTTCATGCAGGAGGTTTCGGGCTGATGGACCAAGGTGAGAGAATCTATGCGGTGATATGCCCGCCGTACAGGGAGGTTCTGTACAAAAGCATCAGCGGGGGTTTTCTTTTGATTGCGGATGTTCCGCTCACGCCCGTGGCAAAGCGGCTCTTCTCACTGAAGGGGCTGCGCGACGAACGAAAGAAAAAACTCGATCTGTCGCTGAAAGAAGCCTACAATCTGGCTGTCCAGGTCCTCCCGTACCAGAGACTCGGCTATTACTTCGACTAAAAACGGAGAAGGCGGAGACTCTGCCAAATAACACCGGTTTAGCACGTGCGTGCGGCCAGGTGTGTTTTTGCATGTGAAAATGTTAGAAATGAACCGGGCTGACCGTGTCCCGACCGGGTGATTGCCGCGGGAGGAAACTGTTACAATGAAACCATCTCCCGCACAGGGGACTAAAGAGGAAACGACATGCAAGATTTGACCGGTAAAAGGCTCGGCATTGTCCACGCTGCGGTGGCAACCGCCGTGCTTGTCCGTCCCGCCATCGAAGCGTTTGTCCCGGAGATCGAAATCCTGCAGATCGGGGACGACACCATCCGGCAGCGCAATCGGACCGCCCCTCCGGGGGCAGTGCCGCGGGCTGGATTTTTGACATTTATCCAGCATGCGAAAGCGCTGCAGGACGCAGGGTGCCACATGGTTCTGCTGACCTGCCCGATCCTCGCGCAGGCAGTGGAATTGGCCCGGCCCGTCCTCGATATCCCCCTGCTCCAGCTCAGCCGCCCGATGATGGATCTGGCCGTCCGCCGGGGAGGCCGCGTCGGGATGATCGCCACACAGGCGACCGTGGTGCCCCCTTCCGAGCGCTTGTTGCGCGTGGCTGCCGCCGAAGCAGGCCAGGACGTCACGGTGGAAGCGGTGCTGTGTTCCGAGGCGGAGCGGGCGCTGGTTGCCGGCGATACGGGAAAATACATCGACTTGCTGCGCAAAGCGATCGTGCGGCTGGCATCCGATGTGGACAGCATCGTCCTGACCCAGGTGTCGATGTCGTTGCTGGAACACCACCTCGAGGGCATTTCCGTCCCAGTTTATGTCAGTACCCGAACCGGCTTCGAACGTGTGCGTTCGATGCTGGAAGCAATGCCCTGAAAAACACCTTTCGAATCGAATACAACTTTGGAGGCGTCCCATGGAAACCAACCTGCCTGTCCTGCCGATCTCAGTCAATGCCGCAAAATCCCGCGGCCTTTTCCCGCGCACCTGGCAATACATCGGATACGACGAGTGCAACCTGACCCTGACCCCCGACGGGCGGGAGCTGCTCGCCAAGTTCGGAAAACTCGCCCCCGGAGGCCCCGCCGACCGGAAGAATCCGGCCCACTATTATGTGCGTGCTCACCATATGCTGTGCACCGGCAACCTGCAGGCGGTCGCCAAGTGGGGATCCACCAACGCGTATACCGAAGACGAGGCGGGCAACCCGATACACGATTTTTCGGTCATCGACCAGATGCTGGATACCTGGCTCGGATTGGGACTCAAGCCCTTTTTTGAAATTGGATTCATGCCGCGCGATCTCGCCGACCCGCGTTTTGTCGAAAAGGGGACGGAATACGACCTCGGCATGATGGGGGACTACCGCCGGCGGGGATGGTCCGCCCCGCCCAAGGACTATGGACGCTGGTACGATCTCATCCGGGATCTGGTGTCGCATTGCGTCGAGCGGTACAGCCGGGCGGAGGTCGAGTCCTGGTACTGGGAACTCTGGAACGAGCCCGACATTTTCTACTGGCGGGGGACGCGAGAGGAGTTTTTCCGGCTGTACGACGTGACCGAAGCCGCGGTCCACGACGCGCTCCCGACCGCTTATTTCGGAGGACCTGCCACGACCGGCACCGACCTCCCGGACGGAAATGCCGCGCTCTTCCTGGACGCCTTTCTGACGCATGTGAAGGTCGGGACCAACTACCACTCCGACCTGACCGGCACCCGGGTGGATTTTCTGTCTTTCCACACCAAGGGCGGTATCTACAACACGACGTTGCGCCGCGAAAAGCAGCTTCCCACGATCGAGCTCTTCCTCGAAAATGTCCGGGTCGCGGCCGCGATCATCCAAAAGCACGGGTACGGCTCTCTCGAGATCTGCCTCTCGGAGGCGGATCCGGACAGCTGGGCCGCAGGCGGACGGTACGACAACTTCAACCTGAACTTCCGCAACACCGAATACTTCGCCTCCTATGTCGCCTGCTCCTATGAGAGGCTGTACGCGCTGGCGGAAGAACTCGGCATGGACCTTCGCCCCCTGGCCTGGACGTTCGCGTTCGACTGGGAGAGGCTGTTTGAGGGCATGCGCACCTTCACCACCCGGGGGGTGGACAAGGCGGTGTTCAACCTGTTCAAACTGTATGCGCGACTCTGGGAGGAGCGGGTCACGGCCCGGACAGAGGGTCCGGTACAGGATCCGGACGGAACCTATACGGGCGTCTGGGCCTTTCGGGCGGACGCACCCGGAGGTGACAATCGTGAGATGCTGCAGGTGTTTGTGGTCCGCCATCACGACGACTGGGACGTGGACCGGGACGCGGTCGTGCGCCTGCGCATCGAGGGGCTGGCCGCCGACGGTACGGTGGAGGTGCGGCGGTTCCGCATCGACCAGGCCTACTCCAACCCCTACGCGGAATGGCTCCGGCAGGGACGACCCGACTATCCCGCCCCGCAGGGTTATGAAGCGGTCAAGCGAAGGGACGGACTGGAGGAGATCTCCCCGCTCCATGGTGTGGTGACGGCCGGTGTGCTGGAACTGGACACACTGCTGTCGTCTCACGCGGTCGAACTGCTGGAAATCCGTCCGGAGGGACGTTCCGCTAAGTGACGCGCCCGGCAAAAAGACTCGCTACTCGATAATTTAGTCGAAACAACGATACAAGGAGACGCGCCATGACCAAGATCATCAACCCCATCCTGCCCGGATTCAATCCAGACCCCAGCATTCTCCGGGTCGGAGACGACTATTACATCGCGACGTCCACGTTTGAATGGTGGCCCGGTGTCCAGATCCACCATTCCCGCGATCTGGTGCACTGGCATCTGGTGGCACACCCGCTCCGTCGCACTTCGCAGCTCAACATGCGGGGCAACCCGAGTTCGACCGGCATCTGGGCACCCTGCCTGACCTGGTCGGACGGATTGTTTTATCTGATCTACACCGACGTCAAATCCTGGCGGACCGGTATGCCGTACAAGGACACCCCCAACTACCTGGTGACCGCGACCGACGTGTGCGGGGAGTGGTCCGAACCGGTCTACCTCAACGCCTCCGGATTTGACCCCTCGCTGTTTCACGACGACGACGGCCGCAAATGGCTGATCAACCTGGTGGTCGACCACCGGCCGTTCAAAAACCGGTTCGGGGGGATCGTGATTCAGGAGTACGACCCCACGCAACAAAAACTGACGGGTCCCATCCGCACGATCTTCCCCGGGACGTCCCTCGGTCTTTGCGAAGGTTCCCACCTGTATAAAATCAACGGCTGGTATTACCTGATGACCGCAGAGGGCGGCACCGGATTCAACCACGCGGTCACGACGGCGCGCTCCCGCTCGCTGTTCGGCCCGTATGAAGTCGACCCGGAAAACCCTGTGATTTCTTCCCGGTACGACGCGCGTGCGCCGATTCAGCGCAGCGGACACGGAAGTCTCGTGGAGACCCAGAATGGCCGCTGGTACATCGCGCATCTCTGCGGCCGGCCGCTCCCCAACAAAGGCCGCTGTACTCTCGGTCGCGAAACCGCGATTCAGGAGGTCCGCTGGACGGAGGAGGGCTGGCTGCGCACGGTGAGCGACACCAAAGCCACTCCGGTCGAAGTCGACGCCCCCGGGTTGCCGGAGCATCCCTGGCCGGAGGTGCCGGTCCGGCAGGAATTTGTCGAGCCGGAACTCGATATCCACTTCGCCACCCCACGCGTGCCGCTTCTGCCCCCCTATGGCACCACGACCGAGCGCGCCGGCTGGCTGAGGCTGCGCGGACAACACTCTCCGGTGTCGCTGTTTGATCAATCGCTGTTGGCCCGCCGGGTGCAGCATTTTATCTACCGGGCGGAAACCTGCCTGGAGTTCGATCCGGTCAACTACCAGCAGATGGCGGGTTTGATGTGTGTGTACGACACCGACAACCACTACTATCTGCAGGTGACTTGGGATGAGGAAAAGGGACGTGTGCTCTGGCTCCAGTGTGTCGTCAACCGCCAGACCACCTGCCCGGCGGCCCCGCTGCCGCTGGAGAGCGCGCGGGTGTATCTGCGCGCGGTGGTCGACCATGACCGCTTGCAGTTCTTCTATTCCATGGATGGCAAGGACTGGCGCAAGTACGGTCCGGAACAGAACTACGCGACTCTCTCGGACGAGCAATTCGAAATGATGGGGGAGGGGCGTTTCACCGGGTCCTTTGTCGGGATCGCCTGCCACGACATGAGCGGACAGTTCCTCCCGGCGGACTTCGACTATTTCGACTATGATCCCGATCCGGCCGCGACCGGCCTGTTGTCTCAATCATCTGAATACTGATCCAAGCGATCGGGAGGGGTTGTCATGGTTTCCTGGATCTGGATCCCGCTGTCTGTCCTCCTATTTGTACTGCTGCTGTTGCTGGTGATCGGCTGGCAGGTCGTCACCTTTGCGCTGGCGCGCCATACCAGCCGGGCCATGGTATTTCAAGACCTGGATCTGGAGGCGTACAAAACAGAGGAGGCCTCCGACTCTCCCGCGGCCTGGGCCGCGTCGCATGCCGGGGACGACTGGGTGCAAAAGACCCGGGGCGGGCTCATGCTGCGCGCCTGGCACTTTCCAGCATCACAGCCTTCCCGGCGTTGGGCGGTGCTCGTCCACGGGTATACCGGGAGTGCCGAGATGTGCTTCCCCTGGGCAAAACGGTTTCATGAACGGGGATTCCATGTGCTGGCGGTGGACTGCCGGGCACACGGGCGCAGTGAAGGGCAGTACATCGGGATGGGCTGGCCCGACCGGCACGACCTCACGAGCTGGACCCGCAAAATCGAAGCGGTCGATCCCGGGGCCCGGATCGTGCTGTACGGGGTGTCCATGGGAGCCGCAACCGTGATGATGGCCTCGGGGGAACGATCCCTTGCACCGGGTGTCGCCTGTGTCGTGGAAGATTGCGGCTATACCTCGGTGTACGACGAGTTTGCGCACCGCGGGCGGCGGATGTTCCACGTTCCGCCTTTTCCCGTGATCCACCTGACTTCACTGGTCTGTCTGTTCCGCTGCGGCTGGTCGCTCATCGGGGCGTCCGCGATCCGGCAGATCCGGAAGCATAAACTCCCGATGCTGATGATCCACGGGGAAGAGGACGACTATGTTCCTTTCCCGATGGTACACCGGCTCTACGCCGCGGCGCGGGGGCCCAAAGAGTGCTACACGGTTCCGGGAGCGGGCCACGGGCTGTCCTCTGCGGTCGATCCGCAGTACTGGGACAGAGTGTTTTCTTTTATTGACTCCCATCTGCCGATGGAAGACCTACGTTGATGAGAGTGAAAAATCATCCCCTGGTGCAGGCGCTGTCCGCGCTCCGGGGCAATCCGCGCGCCTGTCTGGTGGCAGAGCCGCTGTGGGGGATCGGGTATTTCCTGTACGCTCCCTATGCCACGCTATACATGTCCCGGCTCGGCGTCAGCGACACCCGCATCGGAGTACTGCTGACGGTCGGGATGGTGGTCCAGCTGGCGGCGCTGTTATTTGGCAGTGTCCTGATCGACCGATTTGGCCGGCGGTGGACGACGTTTGTGCTGGGGCTGGTGTGCTGGTGTCTGCCCGCCGCCGTCTGTATGTTCGCGCAAGGGTTCTGGTGGTTTTTCGCGGCCACCGTTCTAAACGGTTTTATGATGGTCGAAACCATTTCCTGGAACTGTCTGCTGGTGGAAGACGCGGAGCCTGCACGGCTGGTGGACATGTACACCTGGATCACGGTGGCCGGACTGCTGGCGGTCTTTTTTGCCCCCGCCGCGGGCTGGATGGTGCGCCGCATGACACTGGTCCCCGCGATCCGGTACGTCTACGGCTTCGCGTTTGTGATGATGACCGCCAAGACCGTGATCCTGTTTTTCACCTCGCGGGAAACCCGGCAGGGGAAGGCGCGGATGGAGGAGACCCGGGGAGTGCCGTATGCACAACTGCTCGCGCAGTACAGCGGGGTGCTTGGCCGCATCCTGAGGTCGCCGGCGACACTCCAGGTGCTCGCGATCATCGTGCTGCTCAACATCACGAATATGGTGGCCAACACCTACTTCGCATTGTTTGCGACACGCAATGCCGGGGTGCCGGAATGGGTCGTCTCCTATTTCCCGATCGCGCGCGCTTTGATCATGCTGGTGTTCATCTTTGGCATCCAGCACCGACTGTCTCGTTTCCCGATCCGCAAGCCGATGATCGCCGGTCTGGCGGCCTACGTCCTGGCGATCGGGCTGTTGTTGCTGTCGCCTTCCGCCGGATTTGCCGCGCTGGCGGGCTATGTGCTCCTGGACGCGTTCGCGTATGCGCTGGTCTGGCCGCGGCGAAACTCGCTGATCGCGCTCTACGTGGATCCCGACGAGCGGGCGCGCATCACCGGGCTGTTGTACGTGCTGATGATCGCGGTCGCCTCTCCGTTCGGCTGGATCACCGGATCACTGTCCGAGCTTGACCGCGCATATCCGTTTGTTTTGAGTCTGCTTCTCTTTGCCGGGTGTGCCGTGCTGCTGGTTCGTTCCCGCACGCTGGCTGCCGGAAACGCGGGTGTAAAACCCGACGAACCCATACAGGAGGTCAGCACATGAAAGTAATTGTGATCGGTGGCAGTGGCCATGTCGGCACCTATCTGGTGCCCCGTCTGGTGCGGCAGGGTGCTGAGGTGGTGTCTGTCAGCCGCGGAAAACGCGAACCCTATACCCCGGACAGGGCTTGGGGCGAGGTGGAGCATGTGTCAGTGGACCGGACGGAAGAGGAAAAAGGCGGGGGGTTCGGCAGGAAAATCGCCGCCCTCAAGCCCGACGTCGTCATCGACATGATCAATTTCCGCCTGGAGAGCGCACAGCAGATCGTGGAGGCTCTCCGGGGGGAGATCTCGCATTATCTGTACACGTCTTCGGTGTGGGGCCACGGCATGTCCACCCTGCTGCCCGCGGGGGAAAACCAGTCCCGCCATCCGTTTGCGGAGTACGGCATCCAGAAAACCGCCACAGAAGAATTTCTGCAGGAAGCATTTGCCAGGTACGGATTTCCCTCGACTTCCGTGCTTCCCGGCCACATCACCGGACCGGGATGGGCGTGCATCAATCCCTGCGGCAACTTCGATCCGCAAGTATTTGGCAAGATCGCGCGAGGGGAAGAGATTGCGATCCCGCATTTCGGCAGGGAGACGGTGCACCATGTGCATGCGGACGATGTCGCACAGGTTTTTCAACAAGCGATGGCGCACAGAAAACAGGCGGTCGGGGAGTCTTTTCACGCGGTCTCCCCCCAGGCACTGTCGCTCGCGGGTTTTGCGGACGCCATGTACCGGTGGTTCGGCAAAACGCCCAACGTCCGGTTCCTGCCCTGGCAGGAGTGGTGTGACGCCACGGGGGACGAAGAATCCATCCGCACGACCCATGGACATTTGATGCACAGCAACGTGTACAGCATCGAAAAAGGGGAAAAACTGATCGGGTACCGACCCCGTTACACCTCCTTGCAGGCGGTCTGCGAGTGTGTCGACCGACTGATCGCCGACGACGTGATATCTGTGGATTGAAGGGGTCTCGCCCATCCCGTCCCGTTCTCCATAGAAACCCGTCTCCCTCTTTGGTATATTGATGCATAGACGGCCAACGACGGCCGTGCCGAAAGGAAACAACCGCCGTGACCCGTCCTCACCACCCCCTGGTCCAGACCCTCCTCGGCCTCCGCGGGAATCCGCGCGCCTGCGTGTACACCGAACCCCTGTGGGGCATCCCCTTCCACCTGTATGCCCCGTTCGCGACGCTATACATGTACCACCTCGGGGTGCTGGACACACAGATCGGTTTGATCGCGACCCTCGGCATGGTGTTTCAGATCGTGGCCTCGCTGCTGGGCTCGGTGCTCGTGGACAAAATGGGCCGCCGGCTGTCGACGCTGCTATTCGATGTCCTCGGCTGGTCGATCCCGGCCGTGATCTGGATGCTGTCCCAGAACTTCTGGTGGTTTGTCGCCGCCGCGGTGTTCAACAGTATGATGCAAATCACCGCGGTGTCCTGGAACTGTCTGATGGTAGAGGACGCCGACTCCAGAAAGCTCGTGGACATGTATACCTGGTGTACGATCTCCGGGTTGCTTTCGGTGTTTTTTGCCCCCCTCGCGGGGGTGCTGGTGCGCGTGATGCCGCTGGTGTCCGCCGTTCGCATCCTGTATGCGATCGCACTGGTCATGATGACCACCAAGTTTATTTTGCTCTATATTTATTCGCACGAAACGGAACAGGGCGAGATCCGCATGAGGGAAACCCGCGGCATGCCCTATTTTCAAATGCTCGGGCAATACCGCGGGGTGTTCCGTCAGATCTTCCGGACGCCCGCGACGCTGCAGATTCTGGCGATCATCGTGTTTCTCAACATCTCCGGTATCGTGAACAGCAACTTCACCTCGCTGTTCGCGACCCAGCAGGCCGGCATCCCCGAGTGGCTGATCGCGTATTTCCCGATGGTGCGGGCGGTGATCATGCTTGCGTTCATCTTCGGTCTGCAGCACCGGCTCAACCGGTATCCGATCAAGGCCCCGATGACGGTCGGGCTCGGATTGTACATCGCGGCGGTCGCTTGCCTCCTGCTCTCTCCCGTGGTTGGTCCCGGCCTGTTGGCGGGATATGTGGTGCTGGAGGGATTTGCGAACGCACTGGTCTGGCCCCGCAGGGATTCACTGCTGGTGATGTATGTCGACCCGCACGAACGCGCCCGCATCACGGGACTTCTGTTCGTCTTGATGCTTGCGATCTCCTCGCCGTTCGGATGGATCGCGGGCTGGCTGTCCGCCATGAACCGCGTCTATCCTTTCCTGCTGATCATCGTCTTGTTCATTCTTTGCGCGATCGTGCTGCAGCGCTCCCACCCGATGACCCAGTCCGGTGGCGGCGGAACGGGGACGACCGAACCGGAGACGGTGCCGGAAGGCTGACAGATAGGTTGAAAGATAGAGACGCGGCTCGGGATTTCCGGGCCGCGTCTTTTGTTTACTGGTGAGCCAGGAAGTGCACCAGAAAATCCGCCACGAGATCCATGACCTGAGGCTGGACGAACGCGTCGGTCGCGTGCCCTTCTCCCAGCAACCTGTAATACGCAGTCGGCACCTCCAGCGTGCGGAGGGCTGCGTACAGCAGCTCGCTTTGGTGGCAGGGGACGGTGCGGTCGTCGGTGCCGTGAAGAATCAGGTATGGAGGTGCTTCTCGCGTGAGCCAGGTGATCGGATTGATGTCCGCGACCCGGTCCGGGTGTTTTTGGACGGGACCGCCAATCAGCAGGGATTCCGGCGAGGTGGGACTGTCGTGGTCGAAATCCGTCGGCCAGTCCGCCATTTGAGCAAAATCCGTCGGACCGTAGAAATCCACGACCGCCTGTACGCCGCTATCCTGGTCGAGCCAGTCCCCGGTGTCAAACCGGCGGGTTTTGCCGGTCGCACCGGCCATGGCGGCCAGATGTCCGCCCGCTGACTCGCCCGCCACCGCGATCGCAGAGGCATCCAGCCCCCAGGTGTCTGCGTGGGCGCGCAGATAGCGGATGGCGGATTTGACATCCTCGATCTGCGCCGGCCAGGGGGCGACGCTGGTGACCCGATACTCCGCGCAGGCGACCGCAAAGCCGCGCCGGACGAGAGAGACCCACTCCGGTATCCACAGGTCTTTGTCCATCGCCTGCCAGGCTCCCCCGCAGAGAAACAACAGTATGGGGAACCGTTCGTTGGATCGACGGCGCGGGGCCATCAGGTTCATTTTGAGCGGACGGCAGGTGAGGCCGTCAAAAAACGGGACGTTGGCAAAGGTGATCTCATCGATCAGGAACGCGCGGGGACGCACCAGGGGGACGACCAGGTCGACCGGGGCGTCCGGAACCAGGCCACCCGACAGGGGGCGGACGGGTTTTGGCGGATGGGTGTCGTGATCGAATACCGGCATAACTTGTTCCTCCTCGAACAGATAAATCGGGTAGAGTCACTCCCATTATGAACCTCTTCCGGAACCGGCGTTTACGGCCTTCCGACGGTGCGTCCTTCGTTTACAGAAACGGCCCCGCTGGGGTACACTTACAGGGATGGGATTTCGTGCCGCCGCGCGCGGCCGGTTGTCTTTTTCACCCCAATCCTCATTATAGAAAAGCGAGGAACCAACTATGGCAGAACGTTGCATCATCGGTATCGATGTCGGAACCTCCGGCGTCAAAGTGCTCGCCATCGACGAGCAGGCGGCCATTCTGGCTTCGGTCATCGAGGAGTATCCGCTGTATACCCCACAGGCCGGCTGGACCGAACAGGAGCCGGAGGACTGGTGGCAGGCCACTGCCAAATGCCTAAGGCAAGTCATGGCACAGCTCAAGGACCGCACCATCGCCGCGATCGGTCTGTCGGGACAGATGCACGGCATGGTCGCGCTGGACAAGGACGACCAGGTCGTACGGCGCGCCATCTTGTGGAACGACCAGCGCACCGGCAAGCAGTGTGAGGAAATCACCGCGGCAGCGGGCGGTCTGGACGGCCTGCTCACCTATACGAACAACCAGATGCTCACCGGATTCACGGGTGGCAAGATCCTCTGGATGAAGCAGAACGAACCCGAAAACTACGCCAAAACCGTCCGGATCATCAACCCCAAAGACTACATCCGGTTCCGTCTCTCGGGCGAAAAAATCACCGAGGTCTCCGATGCTTCCGGCACCGGATTCTTCGACGTCCGCACCCGCTCCTGGAGCACCGCGCTGCTCGAAAAACTCGGGATCGATCCCGCACTGTTCGCCCCGGTGGTCGAGTCCACCGACGCGGCGGGCCACGTCAGCGACGAAGCTGCCGCCTTCACCGGACTGCCCTCGGGCACGGTCATCTCGGGCGGCGGCGGCGACGCGGTCATCTCGACCACCGGCCTCGGTCTGATCAAACCCGGCCGCATCGGCGTCACGCTCGGTACCTCCGGCGTCGTCGCGATGGGGTTGCCCGGCTTTATGGAAAATCCGGAAGGCAAGCTGCAGGTCAGCTGCAACAACGCCCCCGGCACCTGGCACGCGATGGGGGTCACCCTCGCAGCCGCGGGATCCTACCAGTGGTTCCGCAACACCTTCGCGCGATATGAGCGGGAGCAGGCCAAGAGCCAGGGCAAGAGCGCGTTCTACCTGCTCGACCAGGCTGCCAAGGCGACCGCGCCCGGCGCGGAAGGGCTGTTGTTCCTCCCGTATCTCACCGGCGAACGCTGCCCGGTCAATGACCCTGACGCGCGCGGCGCGTTTTTGGGGATCACGTCGATCCACGAGCTGGGACACTTCTCCCGCGCGGTCATGGAAGGCGTCGCCTTCTCCCTGCGTCAGGTCTACGATCTGATCACCAGCGTCAATCCCGGTCTGGTCGAACACGGCGAGGTCATCCTGGCAGGCGGCGGGGCGGTCTCTCCGGTCTGGCGCCAGATTTTCGCGGATGTGTTCAACCTCCCGGTCCGCACGGTGTACGGCAGCGCCGAGGGCGGCAGCTTCGGCGCCGCGCTGGTCGCTGGAGTCGCCGCGGGCATCTGGTCTTCGCTTGCGG